>Ga0302326_10014178_pt1 | contig 16876 bp, 13 predicted proteins | sample Palsa_T0_3_FD_202264 | JGI IMG/M metagenome (GOLD analysis project Ga0302326, IMG submission 202264) | Peat permafrost microbial communities from Stordalen Mire near Abisko, Sweden - Palsa_T0_3 | ecosystem: Environmental > Terrestrial > Soil > Palsa > Peat permafrost | place: Sweden: Abisko...
ATGAAAGTGGTCCTGCAACCGTGAACGCAAACCTGTTCGATCTGACCGGCCGCGTCGCGCTCGTCACCGGCACCAGCCGCGGCCTCGGTCAGTACATGGCCCGTGCTCTGGCGCGCGCCGGCGCGGACCTCGTCATCACCAGCCGCAAGCTTGCGGACCTCGAACCTTTCCGCGCCGAAGTCGAAGCCTTGGGACGCAAGGCCTTCCCCGTCGAACTGGACGTCCGCAGTTACGACAGCATCCAGCAGGCCACCGCCGCCGCCATCGCCCACTACGGAAAGATCGATATCCTGGTCAACAATGCCGGCCTCAACGTCCGCAAACCCGCCGTCGAAATCACCTGGGACGACTGGAATCTGGTCCTCGAAACCAACCTGCGCGGTGAGTTCTTCGTCGCGCAGGCCATTGCGCGCGACACCATGATCCCCAATAAATACGGGCGCATCATCAACATCGGCTCGGTCACCAGCGTCTTCGGCTACGCGGGCCTCACACCCTACAGCGCCAGCCGCGGCGGTGTCAAACAAATGACCATGAGCCTTGCCGATGACTGGGGGCAGCACGGCATCACGGTCAATTGCCTCGCGCCCGGCTGGTTCAAGACCGCGCAGAACGCCGTGCTCTACGAGAACAAGGAGTGGCTCGAATACATCGTGGACCGCATTCCGATGAAGCGCCCCGGTGCTCCGAAAGACCTGGACGGCGCCGTTGTATTCCTGGCCTCCGAAGCCAGCGAATATTATACCGGCCAGACCATGCTCGTGGACGGAGGCATCTCAACCGGAGCCACCCGGGCGACGATTGCAACAGCGGTCGCAAAGAAGTCATGACGCCGGTTCTACTGTTCCTGCTCCTAGCCCTAGCCCAGCATTTCCCGCTGGCCGATGCGCACAACTGCTATCCCTACGAAGGCCAGTACAAGAACCGCATCGACCGCGCCCTGAGCGTCGGCTTCCCCGTTGCCATCGAGCAGGACATCGCCTACTACAACGGCCAGGCCGTGGTAACGCACACCGATAAAACCACCGGCGTCGAACCCACATTGAAAGATCACTTCTTCGAACGCGTCCGGCCTATAGTAGAGCAGGCGCTGAAGGACAACCACCGCGACCGGTGGCCTCTGATCGTCATGCACTTCGACTTCAAGGATCTCCAAACCCCTCTGCTCCAGGAAGTCTGGAAGGTGCTGGGACAATACGAACCCTGGATCGCGACTGCCGTCAAAACCGCCGACCCGTTGCACCTCTCGCCCTTCGACATGAAACCCATCCTCGTGCTTACCGAAGATGCCGACCCGCAGGAAGAAGTCTTCTTCAACCAGGTTGCGGTGGGCGCGAAGCTGCGCGTCTTCGGCTCCGGCCACACCAACCTGATCGTCCCGCCGACTAACTATCGCCGGTGGCTCAACTATTCCTGGCACGCTGTCGAACCCGAAGGCCAGCCAAAAGCCGGCGACTGGACCCCGGCCGCCGCGGCCCGCCTCAAGGCTCTCGTCGAAGGCGCGCACAAACTCGGCTACTGGATCCGCTTTTACACGCTCGACGGTTACGCCCCTTCCGATAATCAGGGCTGGTTCGAGCAATATGATTTCGGTACCAAAGCGGCTGTCGAGATCCGGTGGAAAGCCGCACTCGACGCGGGCGTAGACCTGATCGCCTCCGATCAATACGAAGATTTAGCGGCATTTAAAAAGAAATGGAGAAAATCGCCGTGAAATACGTAGTGGCTTGGTTCCTCTTTTCAGCCTCGCTCCTCGCGCAGGCACCCCTCTATCCAAACTTCCCCAGCGAGACACCCGCAAAATTTCAGCCCTCCACCAACTCCTTCGATTACACGCGCCGCGACGAGATGATTCCCATGCGCGACGGCGTCAAACTCCACGCCATCGTCCTCATCCCGAAAGGTGCGAGGAACGCCCCGATTCTGCTGACGCGCACGCCCTACAACGCAAGGGAATTGACCGGCCACGCCCAGAGCCCGCATCTCGGGCCGATCCTGCAGGGCTATGACAATGCGGTCGATGTGATCGTGGACGGTGGTTACATCCGCGTGGTGGAGGATGTGCGCGGGAAATACGGCTCCGAAGGCGATTACGTGATGAACCGGCCGCTCAGCGGACCGCAGAATCCCACGGCCGTCGACCATGCGACAGACACATGGGACACGATCGACTGGCTCGTGAAGAACATCCGGGAGAGCAACGGCAAGGTCGGAATTCTTGGCATCTCCTATGACGGATTCCTGCCGCTAATGGCGCTTGTGAATCCTCATCCGGCGCTCAAAGTTTCGGTGCCGATGAACCCCATGGTGGACGGCTGGATGGGCGACGACTGGTTCCACAACGGAGCCTTCCGCCAGCAGAACATGCCCTACATCTACGAGCAGCAGGCCACGCGCGACAACACCGAAAAGTGGTGGAGCGGCCAGTTCGACGATTACAACCTTTATATGGGAGCGGGTTCGGCGGGCGAACTCGGGCAGCGGCACGGCATGGAGCAGATCGGGTTCTGGCGCAAGATTCTCGCGCATCCCGCCTACGATGCCTTCTGGCGCGATCAGGCGATGGACAAGGTCCTCGCGGCGCAACTGCTGAAGGTGCCCGTCATGCTGGTACACAGTCTGTGGGATCAGGAAGACATCTATGGCGCTATCGCCGTCTATAAGGCTATTAAACCCAGGGACACTTCTAACGACAAAGTGTTTCTCGTTATGGGGCCATGGCGCCACGGGCAGGAAATCGGCGAAGCCAGTACGCTTGGCGCGCTGAAATTTCACAGCGATACCGCACTCTACTTCCGGCAGAACGTGCTGCGCCCGTTTCTTGACCACTACCTCAAGGACGGCACGCCTCTTAGCGACGTAGCGCCGGTCACAGCCTACGAGACCGGCACGAATAACTGGCAAAGGTTGACCTCATGGCCTGCCGCCGTGAAGCCCACGCCATTTTATCTTGCGGCAGGTGGAAAGGCAGGCTTTACACCGCCTAAGCCGGACGATGCAGCTTACGACGAATATGTCTCCGATCCTGCCAAACCAGTACCGTTCCGCCGGAGGCCAAGCCAGCCCATCGGCTACGACCTGCCATTGACCTGGCCCGAGTGGCTGGTGGACGATCAGCGCGAAGCATCTGGCCGTCCCGATGTCGCCGTGTTCGTGTCGGATGTCCTTCGCGAACCCGTAAAAATAGGCGGCCAACCAATGGTCAATCTCATGGCGTCGACGACCGGTACGGATTCGGACTGGGTGGTCAAGGTGATCGACGTTTATCCCGATGAGGTTGCGGGAGATGCCGCGATGGGTGGTTATCAGCTCATGATCTCCGCCGATATCTTTCGCGGACGCTACCGCGAAAGCCTCGAATCGCCGAAAGCCATTGCCTCCGGCAAACCGCTGCTTTACCGCTTCGCTCTGCCCACGGCGAACCACGTTTTCCTGCCCGGACATCGCATGATGGTGCAGGTGCAGTCCAGTTGGTTTCCGCTCTACGACCGCAACCCGCAAACCTTCGTGCCCAACATCTTCTGGGCGAAGCCCGACGACTATAGAAAAGCCACCCAGCGCATCTATCATTCCGCCAGCATAGCGAGTTTCATAGAATTGCCGGTGGAAGGAAATAAATGAAGCGTCTTTTGCTCCTCGCCGCCTGCGCCCTTATCGCCCACGCCGCCGACGTCGATTTCAACGGCCGCTGGGACATCCAGCAACTCCGCGATAATCCCGATAAAGCCTGGTGGCTCGAAGTCTCCGGCGCCGGGACTCCTCATATTAAAGGCAAATTCATCGGCTTCCCCGGCGGCGATCTCAACGAAATCAAAGATCTCAAAATCGAAAACGGCGCCCTGACTTTCACCGACGGCCGCCCGAAGCCTCAACAATACGAAGCCAAATTCGTCGCCTCCAGTGGCCATCTCGACGGCAAGATGACCGGACCCACCGGAGAGCCCATCGCGTTCGCCGGCTACCGCGCCCCGGAGATCCGCGACCATGACGACGGCACCTGGCTCAAATCCGACCCCATCCCGCTCTTCGACGCCAAAGACCTTACGGGCTGGACAGGCCTCGGCACCGCCCAAAACCTGGGCTGGACCGTCGAAGACGGAAAGCTCAAAAGCACCGGCCACGCCCAGAACCTCATCACCACCGGCAAATACTGGAACTTCCTCCTCCACGTCGAATACAATGTCGCGGAGAAGAGCAACAGCGGCATCGGCCTTCGCGGACGCTACGAAGTCCAGATCCAGGACGATTACGGCAAACCCATCGAATCCCACATCAACGGCGCCCTCTACAGCCGCATCAAACCGCTCGCCAACGCCAGCCGTAAAGCGGGCGAATGGCAAACCGCCGATATCCGCCTCGTGGGCCGCGACGTCACCGTAACGCTCAACGGGAAAACGATTATCACAAAACAAAAGATCGAAGGACTCACCGCCATCGCTTTCGCGCCCTTTGAAGGCGAACCCGGACCCATCGAACTGCAGGGCGACCACGGACCCGTCGAGTTCCGCAACATCGTCCTCACGCCGCTTTACCATCCTCAACCTCAATGAAAATGGGGCGGGCGGGCCGGCAGATTAAACTTTCGGGTGTCTTTGCCGCCGCCGTCACGCCGAACCGGCCCGGCACTCTCGATGCCGATTTCACCGGCCTCATGGACCTGCTCGATTTCCTGGCCGACGCCAAAGTCGACGGCATCTGCCTGCTCGGCTCAACCGGCGAGTTTCTGAACTATTCTTTCAGCGACCGCCAGCGGCTCATTTATCTGGGTGCAAAACGAAGTCGCGTGCCGCTGATGGTAGGCGTGGGACACTCCACCCTGCGCGGCGCGTTGCAACTTGCCGACGAGGCCATCTCATCCGGCGCCGACGGCCTGCTGCTCATGCCGCCGTATTTTTTTCCCTATTCACAAAACGAAATCGAGCACTTCTACAAAGAGTTTGCCCGCGAAACCGGGGACGCGGTGCCCATCATGCTCTATAACATCCCGCAGTTCACATCGCAAATCGAACCCAAAACCGTCAGACGGCTGCTCGACACCGGCCTCTTCGCGGGCATTAAGGATTCGAGCGGCAACTGGAACTACTTCGAGCAATTACTGTCGATCAGAAGCGAACGCCCCTTTGCGCTGCTGGCTGGCCATGACCGCATCGCGCTCCAGGCCCTTCGCGCGGGCGCGGACGGTGTGCTTTCCGGCTGCGCCTCGGCCATCCCCGAAGTTCTCGTCGCGCTTTACAAAACGAACTCCGCCGGAGATCACGACAAGGCCGACCGGGTCAACCGGACACTCACCGAGTTCGTCGACCGCATAGAACGCTTCCCCACTCCGGTCGCCATCAAACGCGCCGTCCAGATCCGCGGCCAGAAAGCGGGCGAACCTTCCGTCCCCCTCGCTCCCGAAAATGACGCGGCACTTGCCGAATTCGCGGCCTGGTTCAAATCGTCGTACCAGACCTGGTTAAAGTAGCCGGGAAATGGGTTCGCGCCCGGCTTGGTCACAGGGCGGAATTTGGTGTCGATAGTCGTTCAATTGCAGGGGCGTATGAGACAGTCCACTACTGAAGTCCCCCGTGCCGAGACCCGTCGGGACGGTGAGATTGATCTGATAAAGGCCAGCGCTGAACAACCCCGCGAAAGTCGGAATCACGTTCGCCTCGTCGATCGCAGATTCGCCGAATAATTGTTCGACGCCGCGCCGGAGAACGCCTGACCTGCAGACAGCGTCGGGTTGGTCGGCCCAAGGCCCACGGCGAAAAGCTCAATGTTGTTCCCCGCCCTCGCGCCAACCGTTGCGTAACCAGGCGAATTTCCCGTCGGCCCGATGATGTCGCAGGCCCGTCGCCGTATGCTACCGACCCATTCGACCTGAGAATGATTCCGGTAACGTGATTTCCGTCGAGCACGCTGAACGATGGCGCAAACTGCGCCAGGGTTACCGTAGATGTTGCGCTCCCGCTGGCGGTCTGTACCACCACCGGAACGGACCCGGTTGCGGTATCGTCCGGTGCTCGCATGTTGATCTGGGCGGAGCTACGAAGAAGTTAACCTTAGCGTCCACCGCCATCCGTATGGGATCGTTCAGCTCCGCCGAAGTAGGGGGCCCACCGTCGCCGGAAAAGCCGCCTTACGTAAATCCGTTGCCCGCTACGGTCGTGATAATGCCGCTGGCCGAGCCCCCTTTTCGCATCCGATTGTTGCCAGTGTCCGCGATCAGGAGATTCCCGGATGAATCCACAGCGACACTTTCGGGCTCGTTCACTTCACCAACGCCGCCGTCGCCACGCCACCTCCGCCGGAAAACCCTCCGCACGGGAACTCCCCGGTCGTGCATGTGGGGCCGCTGCCCGCGACGGTCGTGATGACGCCCCTGGCCGAGAACATCCGGATTCGATTGTTGAGTCTGTTCCGCGATGAAAAGGTTCCCTGAAGCGCCCGCGGCGACACCGCTGGGCCAGAACAACGACGCTGCGGTCGCCGGACCGCCGCCACCGGGTGTCTGCGTCCGCGGAGTGACGTGCAGCGCTCCGGAGGCGATCGTCAGATAGACATTGGGCTTGATCGCATAAACGCGATTCGCTCAAGGCGCACGCCGTCCGCCTGCCTCCATCACCGGCATCGCCGTAGCCCGCCCCGGGATCTCTGCCAGCAAGCCCTGGTGGTTCGGGTCGAGATGCTGCACGAACACAATAGCGAAGCCCGTGTCGGCAGGCCAGATCCGCCAGCAGGCGCGGAAATACATCGAGACCTCCCGCGGAGGCCCCAACCCCCACTACTGAGATAGCGGCCCCGCCATCCGTCATCTTCGTCCCGTCCACTACCCGTCAGCCTCCAAAGAAATGTGATTAATGGTGCATCGGCGCTCGAAATACTCTTAAAAGTATCGTCACTCTCAGTTGTAAGTATTCCATTAATACCAATTGTTAGTATTCCCTCAATCGATGTTAAAATGGTTTGTCGCTGCATTCGCGCACCAACTCATAATTGGTCTCCGGGGGCACCGGCGGAAAGAGAGAGGGCTATGACGGCACCCTCGCGCTCCGCTATCCCAACGCCACGCCCTTCAAGCTGGCTTCTCGAAAACGGTCCAAAAGAACTTGAATTGCTGCTTCGGGCCATCGTCTGTCAGCCCGCTGCTTCCATCCTGATCGCCGACAACGATCGCCTTTATCTTGAAGCCAGCGCTGGCGCCGGTAAACTGCTGGGAGTTGCGCGCGAAAAAATTATCGGCCGAAGGATGGACGATTTCGCGGAATCCGCTTCCAAACCGAAACTCTCCGAGCTTTGGCGCGCCTTTCTCAGCAATGGCCGGCACGAAGGGACCCTGCATCTGGAAGGTCCGGATGGCCGCGTCCGTCCAATCGAGTTCGTGGCAAGGACCAACGTCCTGCCAGTGCGCCATGTCGTGGCGTTGCGCGACACCTCGCACGATTCCGAGGGCGAACCCATCCCCGCGTGGGTGCAGGATTACGCACTCTACCTGCTCGATGTGGAGGGCTGCGTAGTGGCCTGGTATGAAGGCGCCGCGCGTATCTACGGCTTCAGCGCCGAAGATGCAGCCGGTCAGCACCTGTCTTTTCTGTATCTCCGCGACGACGATCTGAATACGCGCCTGCACGCGGAATTGAGCCGGTCCGAAAATGCCGGCCACTTCGGCAACGAAGGCTGGCAGATCCGCAAAGACGGTTCGCGCTTCTGGGCTAACGTCATCACCACGGCGCTGCGTAATGAAAGCGGCGAATTGCAGGGCTTTGCCCGCGCCGTCCGCGATTTCAGCGACCGTCATCAAAAGGACGAAAGCTTGCGGCACAGCCCCGCGCACCTCCGTCCGGTGCCTGTCGAGCTGGCTATCGCGGGCATCGTTTCGGGCGAATTCGACCGCACCCCGGAAGTAAACGACGCTTTCCTCGAAATCATCGGTTACACACTTGAAGACGTCTCCAGCGGCCGCATGAAATGGGCCGAGCTCACGCCGCCCGAATACGCCGCGCTCGATGAGCTGGCGCACGAAGAGGGCTTGCGCTTCGGCACCTGCACGCCTTACGAAAAAGAGCTGATTCGCGCCGACGGCGTCCGCGTCCCCGTTCTCATCACCACCGCCGTCCTGAAGATTTCACCCTTTCGCTGGATTACCTTCGTCCGCGATCTTCGCGAGCGCGAGCGGGTCGAGCGAATCGAAGATCAGGGTGACGACGTTAAGGACAACTTCGAGGAAATGGTGGGCAGCAGCGCGGTCATGCGCCGTGTGCAGCGCCTGATCGAAGTAGTTGCGCCGACCGATGCCACCGTCCTGATTCTGGGCGAGACCGGGACCGGCAAGGAACTCGTCGCGCGCGCCATTCATCGCATGAGTCCCCGCCGTAATCTCCCGTTCATCACGCTGAACTGCGCGGCTATTCCCACGGGCCTGCTGGAAAGCGAATTATTCGGCTATGAGCGCGGAGCCTTCACCGGCGCGCTGCAGCAGAAGATCGGGCGCTTCGAACGGGCCCATCACGGAACGCTTTTTCTGGACGAAGTGGGCGATATTCCCCTCGACCTGCAACCCAAGCTTCTGCGTGCCCTGCAGGAAAAGGCGTTCGAACGCTTAGGCGGCACCAAGACTATTCCCATCGACGTACGCCTGGTGGCGGCCACGAACCGCGACCTTACTCAGATGATGGGCGATAAGCTCTTCCGCAGCGACCTCTATTACCGGCTCAAGGTTTTCCCCATCACCACGCCTCCCTTGCGCGACCATCCCGAGGACATCCCCTTGCTGGCGCGGCATTTCACGCGTACTTATTCGTCTAAGATGAATCGCGACATCGATAAGATACCCGCGGAAACCATGCACGCTCTGGTGAACTGGCAATGGCCGGGCAATGTCCGGGAACTGGAAAACTTCATCGAACGCTCGGTGATTCTCTCAACGGGTGCAAGCCTGCGCGCGCCATTGTCGGAGATAAGACCCGATGCCGCGGTAGCCGAAGGCAACATCACGCTCGAACATGTAGAGCGGGAGCATATTGTCCGCATTCTGCGCGAGTCTGGCGGCGTCGTCACCACGGCCGCCACGCGGCTGGGCTTACATCGAACGACTTTGAACGCCATGATGCGCAAGCTGGGCATCACCCGCAGCGACCTGAGGTAAGGTAGGCGGTTTCCGCCTGGCATTCCCTGGAAATGCGATGAGGCTCGTTCAAAGGGGACGGCTATTGCCGACAACTCCTAAGCATCTCTCACCGCGCCCGCCAGTGTTAGCATTTGACAAGGTGCCGCTGTTGCGATCTTCGCTTCTCTTGTGTTGTCTTACAATCGGCGCTTCGGGGCAGGATCCATATCAAGTCGCCGGGGACCATTACCATCTGGTCTTCGAAAACGCCTGGGCCCGCGCATCCCGGGTGACATACGGACCTCACGAAACCGCTCCCGTACACGAGCATCCGCCCACCCCGACCACTGTCTACATCTATGTCACGGACGGCGGAGAATTCCGCTTCCGGCACATCACCGGCTTCAAGGTGTCCGGCTACACCATCACTCGGCCCGCGGTGAAAGCCGGCGCCATTCGCTTCGCCCATTCGGCGCCCGAAACCCATTCAGTCGAATACCTGGGCGACGCGCCCACCGAATACGTGCGCATAGAACTCCGCACCGAGGCGCTCGATACTCCCATCCGCGACGTAAGGATTCCGCCGGCTGCCATGGATCCCTCGGTTTCCGCCATCCGCAAGGAATTTGAAAACGGCCAGCTCCGGATCCTGCGTGTGGTCTGCGCCGCTCAGCAGGCTTGTCCGGCATCGCAGAACCCGGACGACCCGGCTATCGCGACGGTCCTCACGGGTCCGGACAAAGGCGCGGTTCGATGGTCGCCGAAAGCGGAGCGAGGCCCCATGGAAGAAGTCCGGATTGAACTCAGGACATCGCCCATAACACCCAACGGTTCGCGTTAAAAACCGGTGACTGTCCCGGTCCGATACGAGATGACTCTTAGTTCTACGTGTCCCTGTCGAAGAATATAATGAGAACCAAAGCCTGACGGCGCAATCGCGATGGAAACAGTCACGATAGAATCCATTCCAATTCTGGTGGGGCGAGAAGAGGATGGCCGCTGGTGGGCCGACATTGAATCTATGCCGGGAGTGATGGCCTATGGCGATACGCGTGAAGCGGCAATCGCCGCTGTCAGGGCCCTGGGCCTGCGTGTGGCTGCCGACTGCATCGACCATGGCGAAGAAGTTCCCGCCCCGTTCGACCTGGTTTTTTCAGAAGCGTGAGCCGCTGGCGAGCAGTAAAGGCCAAACAACTGCTTGCCGCCCGGGTCCGGATCGGGTGGACGGAAGCATGGCGGCGGGACTCACATCGTAGGTTAATACGAGAGGGTCGGCCGAATTACACATTAGCCTTTCATGACAGCGATGAAGTGGGACTGCCCTGTGGCAGGGTTGTGTCTGCGATTAACTGCGCCGCATGATGCGTGTGGTCCTCGACACTAACATAATCCTCTCCGCACCGATCGCTGCCGACTTGCGCGACGCGGAACTTGTCAAATCCAACAAGGCAGGCCGTCTGGTCAACCAGGTCAAGAAGCTCGCTGATGACATCCATCCGCTGCCGCGCGTGGAGCGCTCTGCCAATACCACCGGCGATTTACCGCCAGCCATGTCCGAAGGCGGCAAGGCCGATTACCTCCTGTTTCCGCGCGGAAATTCGCCGCGTTGTTTGCATGATGTAGGCCGTCCACAGGGGCACACACCGTCCGTTTTCGACGTATCTGACCAATGTATCATCGTTCGACCGGCCTCGCTGCCGCGCCGCTGGAATACACCTCACCGAGGCGAAAGATGACCAGCCCGGCACCCCAGGCGACGGCGCCAAATACCGTCGGCATTACTCGATTCTTTACCGATCCCGGCTTCGACTTTGTTACCCGGTCGATGATCGGCTACGCCGCGCAAGGCGTTATGGACGTCGGGCAGGTTTTCGCCACGAATGCCCGCGTCAGGGATGGCGATGCCGACAGTTGGTACGCCGCGTGGCGAGCGACTGCGGAGAAGTTCCACGGCCAGGCGAGCGCAAGCCTGACGGCGGGGCACACGGCAACCGCTCACCGACAATTTCTTTCTGCCTCCGTTTCTTTCTGCCTCCGAAGGTTACGCGCAGGCAATCGCTTTCGTCGATGGACAGACGGACCACACCACCTTTGCGCCAGCCTTTGCCCTGCAGACGGAATGCTGGGAGGCGCTCGTCGACACGTCGGCTGGGCGAATCGAGCGCATCGCCGTGCCCTATGAGCAGACCTCACTGCCAGGCTTCCTGTTCCGGCCCGATTCCTCAGGTACGAAAAGGCCGACGGTCGTCATGACCAATGGCAGCGAGGGCTCGAAATCCGGACTTTGGGCATGGGGCGTTTCCTCGACGTTATCACGTGGATGGAATGCTTTCATTTACCATGGCCCGGGCCAGCAAAATATGCTGTTCGATCGGGGCCATCCGTTCCGTCCCGACTGGGAGGCAGTGTAACCCGCCCTTTGGCGTTAGAACATCGCTTCGTGGCGGCAGTCGTCGATCCCGGTGTGATGGATGTATCGGCCGCCTGGCTCAGCTATCTACCGCCTCAACTTATAGCTATCCTGAAGGCCGGCAAAAAGGACGAATTCAATGCTGCCATGGCGCAGGCGGCCAGGAACACCGGGATGCCTGAAGCGATCGCGGCGCGAGGCCGTCCGTTTTGCAAACCTACCGTTTACGACACTTTCGCCGCAGCTTTCGAATACAACCTCCGGGAGGTTATCGGGCTTGTCAAGACGCCGATTCTCATCACCGATCCCGACGAAGAGTCTTTCTGGCCGGGTCAGTCGAAGAAAATGTATGCGCGGCTTACGGGCGACCGCGAGATCGTTCACTACTCCCGCGAAGACGGAGCCAACTGGCACTGTGAGCCGATGGGACGTCTGGACGTTGAGATCGGGATGCTCGACTATTTCGAGGACCGCCTGTCAAGAGACGGTGAGTCGCCAGGTAAACTGGTGCTTTATTGCATAAATAGGTATCGGTAGGTCCTGCCGCCTGGAAAGGCGGCTGCGGCCATGATTGGCCGCCCCACATAATCAGGAAATAGGTCTCTGAAATCATGCAATTAAGCGCTAACACTCAGCGCAGGATCTCGACAAGTAATACCCATGCGCCTACGACGCCCGAGACGAGGGAAAAAACAAAGCCCGGCGCCAGCCAGTACAACCCATCGGACGTCCCCCGCAGCAGCAGAACTCCCGCTATGAAGAATGGGACATTGGCTATCTGCGTCTGAAGTATCCGGCTGATGAGCCAGGATCGAGGGTGGCCCGTACGGATCTTCATATACCGAACCTGAAGTACTGTTTGAAAGAACCAGAGCGTTGAGGCCACGATCAGAATCTCCGTCCCAAGAGCGGCAGTGGGTTGTCTTGGAATGAGTGCGCATGTTGAAAGCACGAGAACGCCGAATAGCTGCGACATGGACTCGGCGGCTCGACCGGTCAGCCCGGGCATGGACAGAACGCTGGACAGGTTGATAGACATCGCAACAAAAACCAGCCCCGTTAGCGTTGCTGAGGCGCCCGCCTGAGCCGCAAGGTAGTTGCTCCAATCGCCGATTGAGATTACGTCCAAGAAATTAAGTCCAGTGTAGCGTCCGGCAAATACTTGGCGCCTTGGGCAATGTAAGTTAATGGTTCGCCGACCGGCAGTCGTAGGGATCGTACAATTGCTGGTTGACGAACCGGTATCTGGATTTTCTGGCTGTGTGCATCCTGCTGGTTATCGCCGGCGGGGCCGTGGTTGCGAGCCATCAGCCGGAGGAACTGGCCATACATGTAAAAGCGGCGATCGCGCTCAGTGTTTTGCTGCTGGGCCTCGTGCGATTCGGCTGGGCGGGCTGGATCGGGATCGCTGTCGCCGCACTCGAATTCCTGCCGGCAAGCCCGGTCTTCCATGCCTGCCTCGCGCCGGTGGTGCTCGCGATCGTGATCCTGATCCGCACCGAACCGCTGCCGGCGACGGAACCGCCCGTGGTTGAATCTGGAAAAGCTGAATCGGGAAAAGCTCTGGGCTGGCTCGCCATGCTGACGCCGCCGCTCGTACTCATGCAGATTGCCTTCGGGGCTGCCTACCGGCATAAGGTCTGGGGCGTGATGCCGCATCTGGCGGGCGCGATGACGGTCGCGTGCCTGGTGCTGGTTCTCTGCATGTTGCTCCTGCAGCGAAGGCCGCTTCTGCGCAGGCCCGCGATTATTGCCATGAGCATCGTGCTGGCGCAGGTTTCGCTCGGGATTACGTCGTTCATTCTGCGGATGCTCGATCTGGATACGGGTCTCTGGTTCCGGGTATTCTCCGCGGCGCACGTGACTTTGGGCACCGCCACGCTGGCTGCTACGGTCTCACTTGGGCGCTTCGTAGTAGGCGATCCAGCGCCCCATGGAGAGGATCCCGGTCCAGAGAAGTAGAGAGAGCGCGCCGGCCAGTTTCGCCGGACCGCCTTCCGCCGCGGCCGATTTCCCGTAAACGCTGCCGTGGAAAGCCAGGGCGTGCACGCCCACCAGCGCCAGCAGCAGCATCTTAATCTGGAAGTATGGGTTGGGGTAGTAGGTGTCCATCTTGGATGTGGCAAGCAACAAGCCGCACATCACCATCACCACGAAGCCGATGCGCTTCCAGAGCCGCAGCCGGGCGATTACTTCCGGCGCAGGCGTGCTCTGCATGGTGACGCCCAGCAGGCGAAGATCGGTCATCAGGATCAACCCTCCGAAAAAGCCGATGGAGGCCAGATGCAGCGTCATAATAATCGGGTAGAGCAGAGTCGATTCGCGAACCGTGGTCGCGAGATCGGTCATTTGAATCGAATGGGATAGTGAAGCGATAGTCACCCGATAACCTCCCTCATTAGATAAATCTCTTTTCTGCATTTTAGATTCTAGAATCTAGACAAACGCGATGAATACGCCCGCCAGCACGAGTGAAAACCATAAGGCCAGGGATACGCCGGCTACGGCCATTCCGCCCGCCGAGGCAGGATTGCCCAGCACGGTCTTACGATGAATCGTGTAGTTGTAGACGATAGCCAGCAGCAGACCCAGCATCTTCCACTGGAACGGCGAGTTATGGAGGTAGAGCACGGGATCGGAAGAGAAGATCGCAAGCCCCGATGCGATCACAACGGCGAGACCCAGCAGCGTCAAGATCTCGGTGTCGCGGAGCAACTGCGCGGGACTACGGTCGCCCAGCCCCACGCCGAGCAGGCGCAGATCTACCAGCGCAATGGTGCCGATGGAGAACGCGAAGGCCGCGATGTGAAGGCATTCGCAGAGCGGAAAGGCCCATTCGATGGTGTTTAGGGGATTGGTGGCCGGATCGTACTTAAGGATCATTTGGATGTCGGGATCAGCGGAATAAGTGCAGCGCGCATTGCCAGAAGCCTATGATAACGAAAGCAGGCCGCGACCGCCGACCCGGCAGCGTGAGCGGAACCCTTCAGATGAGAATCGGCAGGCATTTGCTGCGATTTTCTGCCGTAACCTTTTGACCCGGCCTCAGTTATCATGTGCAAGGCTTCGCCATATGCTCGACTCATTCCGCTCTGACATCGTCTTCGGCTGGCGGCAACTCAAAAAGAACAAGGTAACCTCCGCCGCGGCCATCCTTTCCCTCGCGCTTGCCATCGGAGCCTGCACGTCGGCGTTTCGCCTGGTGGACGCGCTGCTGCTCCGCCCGCTGCCCGTGGCCAATCCCGAACGCCTGCAGGTGGTCGTCTTCGAAGGCGGCGGGCCCGATGGGAAACATATCTCGCAATACGACAGCTGTTCCTACCCCATGTTCACCCGGATGCGCGACGCCCTGCGAGAGCAGGCGCAACTCATCGCCGTCTCCTATGCCGAACGCGCCGATCTCACCTTTAGCTCCGACGATGACATGGAACGCGCCCACCTGCAATACGTTTCGGGCGGCCTGTTCCCGGTCTTCGGCCTGCGTCCCGCACTCGGCCGCTTGCTCACCGCGAGCGATGACGTGAAGCCCGGCGCTCACCCTTATGCCGTCCTTTCCTTCGACTACTGGACGCGCCGCTTCGGCCGGGACACGACCGTCATCGGCCGGAAATTCCGCATGGCCGATACGATCTTCGAGATTGTCGGCGTTGCACCCGAGCCCTTCACCGGTACGGAGACCGGCACCGTAACCGAGATCTTCGTCCCCATGATGATGAAGAATCCGGCCACGCTCGCGAGTTCCAACAATTTCTGGCTGCGCACCTTCGTGAAACTGAAGCCGGGCGTTACGCCGGAACCCGTTCACGACCGCCTGAGCGCGACATTTCATGCCATCCAGATTGAGCGAGCCAGGGGGTTCGTCAACATGTCGCCGTTCCGCCTGGCCATTTTCTTCAAAGAGAAGTTGCTGCTGCAGCCCGCTGCTTCAGGGCGATCGAACATGCAGCGCGATTACAGCCGCGCTCTGGCGGCGCTGGCCGTTCTGGTGGCGCTGGTTCTGCTGATTGCGTGCGCCAACGTAGCGAATCTGATGACGGCCCGCGCCACGGTGCGCGCGCATGAGATGGCGCTGCGCGTGTCCATCGGAGCGGGCCGCTGGCGTCTGGCGCAACTGGTGCTCACCGAAAGCGCGTGGCTGGCCGTGCTCTCCACGGCACTCGGCGCATTGTTTGCGTGGCAGGCCGCGCCTCTGGTGCTGGGCATGATCAACTCGCCCGACGATCCCGCGCGCCTGGCGCTTCCCGCGGACGGGCGCGTGCTCGGTTTTGCGCTCGTGCTTGCCGCCAGCGTGACTTTTCTCTTCGGCATTGTGCCCGCACTACGCTCCTCCAGCGTGAAGCCCGCCCTCGCGCTTAAGGGTGGGGAAGACCCCCACTCGCGCCGTCGCGTCATGCACGGGCTGATCGCCCTGCAGGTGGCGTTCTGCTTCCTGGTGCTGTTCGTGGCGGGTCTCTTCGTCAACAGCTTCGACCGGCTTTCGAACCAGGCGCTGGGGTTTTCGCCGGATCGCGTTCTCAATCTGGAAACGCTGGCGCGGCGTCCGCAGCTTCCGGCTTATTGGGATAAGGTTGCCGGCAATCTGCGTGCGGTGCCCGGCGTGGAAAAAGTTGCCATCACGGGATGGCCCATACTGAGCGGCGAATCCAGTACCTCCGATGTTGCTGTCAATGGCGGGCCTCCGTCGGAAGTGGTGAATGGGATTGTCCGGATCACCCCGGGCTGGGCTGCCGCGATGAATATGCCTTTCATCGGCGGCAGGGATTTTCGCCCTGACGAGACGAATCCCGGCGTCGCCATTGTGAACCAGGCGTTCGCGAAACAACACTTCAACGGACAGGACCCCACCGGCAAATGGTTCGAAACGGTGAACGGGAACAACAGGACGCGCATTCAGGTAGTGGGGTACGTTCCGAACGCACGCACCTGGGACATGCGCCGGCCTATTCGGCCCACCATGTTTATGCCATTCTACGCCGCGGATGCCAACCGGAACCCGCGGCCCGCCAGCCGCGGCACTTTCGTGGTCCGCACCGCCGGGACCAATCCCCTCGCGCTGGCCGCTGTTCTGCGTCAGGCCGTGGCTCATGACAACCCGCAATTCTTTGTGGAAAATATTCGGACCCAGGTGGAAATCGACGGGGCGCAGACGGTGCGCGAGAGGCTGCTGGCCGTGCTTGCCATCTTCTTCGCCGCCGTGGCATTGCTGCTGGCCGGAGTGGGACTCTACGGCGTGCTGGATTATTCGGTGCTGCAGCGGCGGCGCGAAATCGGCATTCGTCTGGCCATCGGGGCGCGTGCCGGTGAAATCGCGCGCCGCGTGACCGCCGATGTTTTCGTCATGGTGATGGCCGGAGCGGTCGGCGGCCTGGCGCTGGGTA
>Ga0302326_10014180_pt1 | contig 16875 bp, 14 predicted proteins | sample Palsa_T0_3_FD_202264 | JGI IMG/M metagenome (GOLD analysis project Ga0302326, IMG submission 202264) | Peat permafrost microbial communities from Stordalen Mire near Abisko, Sweden - Palsa_T0_3 | ecosystem: Environmental > Terrestrial > Soil > Palsa > Peat permafrost | place: Sweden: Abisko...
ACCTACCCTGGGTGGACGGCCTGCGGCGCTTATCAATACACCTGCACCGCCGTCCCAGGCTCCAGTTACACGATAGGCTACGACACAATGAGCCGCCGAAACACGTTCATGGACACGGTGAACTCACACACCCTGGTCTCTGGGATGACCTATGGCGTCGCCAGTGAAGTCCAGGGGTTGACCTCGGGTTATGCCACGGGAGTCAACAGCGAAACCCGTACCTACAACAGCATGTTTCAGTTGACGCAGTTGAACGTTGCCTCCGCGCTGAGCATTCAATACGCCTACTCAGCGACGCAAAACAATGGCAAGATCACTTCGCAATCGGACCTTATTTCCGGCGAGCAAATCGCTTATACCTACGATTCGCTCAACCGTCTAGCGAGTGCGGAGACTACCCAAACCGGCGGTACGCAGTGGGGCCAGAGTTACACTTATGATGGATTCGGAAACCTGACGACCCAGACGGTCATCCTGGGTTCCGCCCCGACAGAGAGCGTAGTGTACAATTATCTAACCAATCAGCAGACCGGCGATACGGCCGACGCGAACGGCAACCTCGGCTCCGGCAACATCTATGATTTGGGGAATCGTCTGGTGCAGCCATCCGGCTCGACCGCGCGCTACGGCTACGATGCCAGCAATAGGCGTATGTGGCGTGGCGATTCGAGCACGGGCCTGGACGAAGTCACATTCTGGGCCGGGCACAAGCTGGCGACCTACGAGATCGTGACGTTTTCGGGCTATTCGTCAATATACTTCGGTCTGACCTCGAATCGCGTGTACTTTGGGCGCAAACTGATTTCGAAAGGGATCTATAACGCGTACGGCTCGGGCGACTATATAACTCTGGCTTCGGTCGTGGCCGACCGTCTGGGTTCCATCGGCAAATTCTATCCCTTCGGCCTCGAACGCCCCTCTGCCACTGGCAATGACACCGAAAAATTCACGGGCTACTTCCGCGATGCCTCCACTGGTCTCGATTACGCACAACAACGCTATCACCAACCGGGAGTGGGGAGGTTCATGACCCCAGACCCATATTGGGGGAGCGCGAGCCTTACAAATCCTGGCAGCTGGAATCGGTATGCATATGTGGGCGGAGATCCGGTTAATCACAAAGATCCCTCGGGTCTTGATTCCAACGACTGCTCCGGAAATTTCGCTCAGATCTGTGCTGGTAGTTGGGATTTCGCATATGTCACAGACCCGACATCGGATGAGGAGGACGGGGTTCCGCCGGACGGGGTTCCGCCGGACGGAATTGATTCCGTTGGCAATCCTGTGTACCAGGTTAGCGGGTCTTGTGGCTGTCCTACTGGTTCGGACGAGATGGGCTCAACTGCCCCTGCTGTAATTTCCCTGATAAACCAAGACAATCCCCAGGGTTTCATCAATTTCAGCGCGGCGGTGATTGCGAGTACCGCAGTGGGAACCGCCACGGTCTCGGTAGCTCTCGACGCAACGTTAGCGACGGCCACGGTTGCGGGAACGGCGGTGGAGGGAGCGGCGTTAAAGACTCCCAGTGCTTCGGTGGCAGCCCCTGCTCCAAGCTTCCTTGGTCAAGCACAAGGTCCTGCGATTGCGGTTCCGCAAGGGTCAACGGGACCAGTCGCAACTGTGAATAACCTCGGTGATATGTTTATAGGAGGGAATGGGGGTAACGGCTTGGCGGATGGAGTGAACAGTGTGAGAATTATGGACCCTAATCCGCTCAACCCGACCGGATACGTCAATTATGGCTCTATTCAATCTGACGGAGGCTGGCAAAGCGTTAATCCTTACACGGGCAGTCCGATAAGTCCAAATTCACCTTGGTGGCACATCCCTCTATGGTAATGAGAGGAAAAACTTTTGAAATGGAATCACTCCGATCTTTGAGACAAAAGCGCTTGACGTCTGTAAACTTTGTAATGGACTATATCGAACTCGTCTTTGAAGATCTTGTACTTGCAGCTCTCGCATTACCAATATTGACCGACAGCGGCACGGTCCTGGAACCTTCTCGCGCCAACTATCGCGATTCACTCATTAGCAAGATTGCTCGGACGGTTGTAAATACTTCAGAGACAAAGGAACAACTGCAGGTATCCTTGGACGATGGCTCAGTCATCGTTTTGCCTCTGGATGCGCCGAGCCCGTCAGGACCCGAGATGGCGACGCTTTCGGGAAGAGGAACATTTTTCCAGTCGTGGCTACGGCCGGAAGCCTATGACGCCGACCACGGCCCAAGCGACTAGTCCGAGGAACGGGAACCGATGCCAATGCCGGTGGGGAGACGGTGACCGACACTGATGCCGGCCGTCTGGCGACCAGTGTCAGTTTGTCTTCCTGACGGACTGATAGGCGCGGCGCACCGTCGTAACCCCTGCACCGCACTCTTTGGCAATCTGCCGCCACGATTTGCCTTGGTTTCGAAGGTCGAGCACGTGGTCACGTCGAAGAATTACTTTGGGTCTTCCCACGGGTTTACCGCTCCTGGTGCCTCGCGCCCGCGCCCGACTGAGTCCCGCCCGGACCCTTTCGGATATTCGGACGCGCTCCTGTTTCGCGATCCAGGACTCGGAACGGCGGATTGGCTTCTGCGAGCTCCGGGCTGAATGCCGCAGTCTCAGGCCAAAGTGTCGCGCCCGTGGCCAGAAACTGCACAAACCGGTTTGGCCCGCTTTCGCCCTCCGGCCGCAGGCGCCGCTTCCACAGCACGGAGCCATTTCTGGCGCCGTCCATCAGGCTCCCGCCTCGGGCCGCGGGAAAACGTCGCTGCGCGTTCGCTCGAGTAATTTCCCGAGTTGCTGGGCCGCGTGCGCGGCGAGATGCTGCAGAAACACGCCCTGACATTCGAAGGAACCGAAACAGGCGATCAATCTGCCCGCTTTCCAGTTTTCTGCGATCAGCGGTGCAGTATAGAGCCCTCGGAATGGGAACCGGCGGGAGTCCAGAAACTCCGAGACGGACTTCGCCGCCCACGACGAAATACCCTGTTCAGATGGGTCTATGAGAAGTGCGGAGCCTCCGATCTCTGCGGCCAGAAGCGAGCGAACCCGATCGAGGGCTTCGTCAACACTATTAGATTCGCGTCCGATCCGGCTGATTTCGACAATGAGTTCTCTTTCAGTCCTCATATGCTGTGTGGTTCCCTTGCCTCAGATGAAATTCAACCGTGGCTTCCCTCGCGGATCACAATGTCGAAGCGAGGAGAACCCATTCGGTCTTGATGACGATCGCTAGAAGGCTAGCGACAACAACCGGCGATCCGGGAGCGGACACTTGATCTGAGGGGAAGCGCAAGCCCAATGGGGCGCGATAGCTCTAGAACCGGAGTGGTAGACGTAAATCGCTCCTTATGACCGTTTTGCGACCGCAATCCTAGCGGTCTAGCCAGCGAAGCAAACCACAAGGTGCCTATGAGGCTGACATCAAGTATACTATTACGATCTACTATAGGGCGTTAAACGCTCCATGTCAACACTTTTCTGTACGATTGCTTGGAAGCGATTGGCGGAACGATTGCCGAATTGTGACCGAGATGGCCGAGATTTCCCGACATCAATCGTGTCCTAGCCCGGGTGATCCCCGTAAAGCTCGAAGAGGGACTCCAGATTTGCGATTATAAATAGTTCGCGAACCCGCTTACCTAGGTTTATGAGCTTCAAGTCGCAGCCCGCGGCTTTCGCAGAGACGTATAAGCTCACGATCGCGCCCAGTCCCAAACTGTCCATTCTGGTGAGGCCGGTAAGATCCAAAATGATCCGCTTCGCTGAGGGAATCAGACGCTTGACCTCTGTGTAGAGAGTGCTGGTCTGCCCGGAGACTAGTTCGCCGCTGCACTGCACCACCATCGCATCGTCCTGCCGGAATGAGCGTACGTTAAGGAGCGCAGTCGGGACATCGGCTGGATTTGACACAATACAACTCCTGTGGGCCAAAGACTTCGATCATCGCCTTCGATTGCCCAAGTCAGTATACACTCGGTGGTACAAAATTTGGTACCGAGTAACGAGGCTCGCTACGTCTATCGAGTTCAAATGGCGAACCGCTTGTCGCGAAGCCAGCCGACGTAAACATACCGTCGGTTTCCAAGTTCGCGTCAGTAACATCTCCAGTTTTGCGCGGCGCGCAATGCTAAAGTACTGTGAAATGGTGAGTTCCGTCTAGCGACAATTGTTTTACCAGGCCCCGCTCCCAATCCAGATAGGCTTGCATCGCTTCGGGTGAAGCCGAGGTGCCCTCATAGGGCCGCTCATAGCGATCGGTCGGCGCGGAAGCAAAGCGCGGAAATTCCGACGTCAACTCAAACCCTGCATCGCGCCACCCCCGATTACCGCCATCGAGGAGGTAAACCGGTCTCCCGTTATGCTCAAATGCGGGAGCGGAGGAATCTACGAGAGAAACCAATTCCGGATACGCAAAACGCGCCATGGCGAGATCCTCGGACGTGGCCACAAAGCGCCGCGCGCGTTGGATCCCTTCGATGGCCTGATGCAGACTCGGACGAAGAGCGAACCAGGCTCCCGGTATGTGTTCCCGCCGGTATCGATGGCTCGGGGTGAAGTCGAGTATAGCGGTTTCATGGGCGTCCACGGAAGTCATCCAGTGGTGAAGCATCGCTGCCGTCACAACGCGCTCTTGGGGAACAAATGGAAGCTCCGGCAGTGGTCTCAATGCCGGTCCAGTCGCGGTGAAAGATTGAGGCTTCGCTTCATCCACCACCCATACCGACCACCCCATTTGAGCCAGCCAGGAAGCGGTCATGTTGGCACGAGTACCATCGTCATCCACCAGCACGATACGAGATCCGCGCACCGGCGCAAACATGTCCGTTTCCTGCACCAGCTGCCCTCCTGGGGCGTGCAGAAATCCAGGCAAGTGGCCGTTTTCATATTCACTCGCCGAACGCACGTCAAACCGATAGATCGTGGATTCGGTTGCGCCTTCCCATTCAGCCAGAGCAGCGAAAGTAATGCGTAGAGCGCCCGCCGCATCGGCCACACGGCGTGCGCTGCGCGCGGCGTGCCAGCGCGTCTCTGCGGAGTTTTCTTGAGGAGATTCTGGGAAAGTCTTCGAGGCTCCGTGCGCCAGTTCTTGCTGCGCGAGCTTCCATCCGATGGTGCCGTTGCGCAGGGCGGCGACGGGATTGGGAAAGCCCGCGTTGATAAGAGACTGCGCGCCAATAATGCTGCGGGTTCGGCCCGCGCAGTTCACTATCACTTGGGTATTTGGATTCGGGGCGACATCACGAATCCGCAACACCAGGTCCCCGCCCGGCACGGAGATTCCTCCAGGAATGCTCATGGTCTGAAATTCATCGAAACGGCGCACGTCGACGATGACATGATCTTGATTTTGTTCAATGATAGTTTGCACGGTTTGGGCGGATAAAGATGGCGTGTGGCGGGTCGCTTCTACTAACTCTCCGAACGCCTTTGAGGGGGCGTTGACATCGATAAACATCGGAAAACCGGCCGCTTTCAAGCCTTTCAACCCACCCGCCAACAGCTTCACCTCGGTGTACCCGATATCCGCGAGACGGCGCGCGGCGAGAAGCGCCTGCGCTTCTGTTTCTCCGAATAGCACCACATTCACATTGCGACGCGGGAGGCGGGTAAAGGCTTCGCATTCTAGACGCGAAAGGGGGAGATTGGCGGCGAAAAGAGGATGCGCCTCCGCATGCCGCGCCTCTTCACGGACGTCCAACAGCGCGATTTCCCGGCGGGCGAGTAAATCCTCGCGCACCGCGGCAGCCGTGTAGATTGAAAATGTTGGCAAGGTTATCATCCTAAAGGTCAAACTCAAGCGCTGCCCGTACCCAGCTTCTCCGAACCTATCAGAACGGTAGCGTTTCTATACTAAATCAGTATACAATTAGCACATTCAGCGTTGTTATGCTCGATCACATCGTTTTCGATGCCGTATCAAAGACCTATCCGCAGGCTGATAGGAAACAACTTCAGGCTTTGCAAAACATTTCGTTCACGGTGAGTCAAGGCGAATTCGTGTGCCTATTGGGTCCTTCGGGATGCGGTAAGTCTACCCTTCTCAAGCTGTTGGCGGGATTGGAGCAGCCCGACTCCGGGTCCGCTTCGATCGACGGTTACCCCATTGTCCGTCCCCGCACGGGGTCGGCGATGGTGTTCCAGGATTACGCCTTGTTTCCCTGGTTGAATGTCGAGCAGAACGTTGCGTTCGGGTTGGAATTGCGGCACAAGCGCAAAGAAGACGTACAGGCCACTGTCCGGCGCTTTATTCAATTGGTGGGTTTGAACGGATTCGAGACATCGTATCCGGCACAGCTCTCTGGAGGCATGAAGCAGAGAGTGGCGATTGCGCGCGTGCTGGCTCTATCCCCGAACGTTCTGTTGATGGACGAGCCGTTTGGCGCCCTGGATTCGTTCACGCGAATGGAGATGCAATCGGAGTTGGTCCGGCTGCGGGAGCATCAGCCCTTTACGGCGCTATTTGTTACGCATGACATTGAGGAGGCGGTATATCTTGCGGACCGCATCCTTGTAATGACACCCCGACCGGGCGCAATCAAACGCATTGTTCCGGTCCCGCTGAGCAGGCCGCGCCGCAGGACGCAGGCCGAGTTTACCGAGATTCGCAACTTAGTGCTGGAACAGTACGAGCGTGCCAACGTCATCAATTCCAACGCACTCGAGCCAGTGTTCTAGATGTCATTGATGAAATCTTATCGTTTTTTGGGTGTGTTTCTGCTCGGCGTAATGACGGTCGCCGCTATGGTGCATACGTGGCGGGGGAATCTCCAGGCGGAGCTTGCTTTTTCGGGTCAACACCAGATACGCATCGGAACCAACCGTGCGTTGGGCACGGTGATTCCCTATGTGGCACAGGAAAAAAGCTTCTTTCAGGAGCAGCACATTCAGGCGCGGGTGGTAGATTTCAACGACGTCACCACACTGATGGAGGCCTTCAGTTCGGGCCAAACTGACGTGGCGATGGTGGGAATCGCACCCTCGGCAATTTGGCAGGCCAAAGGGCTTGCGCTCAAGATTGTCGCGTCGGCCAATGGGGGCGGGCACATTCTGATGACGCGTGCGGACACGGGGATCGACACGCTAAGCGACCTGCGCGGCAGGAAAGTAGCCACGCCTAAGCCGGGCACGGTTACCGACACTCTTTTTCGGTCACATCTGATGCATGATATCGCGGGCCTGGATGCCGACAAAGACATCCAGATTCTTCCCGATATGGCCGCCGCGGACATGCCGACAGTTCTTTTCGTGTCGCGCGAGGTGGATGCAGCGATTACTTGGGAGCCTTTTGCAAGTCAGGCGGAGGCCAAATTCAGAAACGCAAGGATTTTATACGACGCGTCGGCGGAGTGGCGGAGGCAGCACCCGAATATGCATCAACTGTATCCGGTAAACGTGGCGATCGCGCGGCAAGATTTTATCGATAAACATGCGGAAGACCTACGGAGGTTCCTGGCGGCACACGTCGAGGCCGTGCACTTTATGAACGAACATCCAGACGAGGCCAATCAGATTATCAGCAAGATCATTCAGCTCGACCCTGCCATTGTAGTAGCAGCGCGAAAGCGTATCGATTACACCTCGGCCGTGGATATAGACGCCTCCCTGCAGACGTTGCAATGGTCTCATCACCTGGGATATCTCACATCCGTCCCGACGGCGGAAAAACTCTTCGACTTGAGCTTCTTGCCAAAAGGAGAGCGGCAGTGAGGAAACAAAGGTGGCAGCGAACCTGGCAGGGACTTGCCGCACTGGTTGGCTTCCTGGCAATCTGGCAAGCGGCTTCCACAACAGGCCTCTTCGGCAGAGTTTCGCCCGAATATTCGCTCTTTCTCCTGCCTCCACCCAAGACTGTAATGCTCAGTATCCTTGAGATGACCCGCAGTGGCTATCTTTGGGACAATCTTGCCGTTAGTATCACGCGAGTCACTCTAGGATTTCTGCTTGCGGTGATGATCGCGGTTCCCCTGGGGATTGGCATGGCCGTATCCAGAACGCTGAACAATTTCGTCGAGCCGTTTGTTCGTATTTTTTCGCCCATTCCAGGCGTTGCTTGGGTGCCCTTGGCGATTCTTTGGTTTGGATTGGGGGATACCGCCGCAATTTTTATCATCACGGTTGGATCGATATTCCCGATTCTGTTGAACACCATTCAAGGCGTGAACGATGTCGACCGGCATCTGGTGGACGCCGCCCGGCTGATGGGAGCCAATCGGAGCCAGATTCTGCGGCGGGTGATGCTACCGAGTCTGGTGCCCTATCTGGTCACCGGCTTTCGAACTGGACTTGGTTTTGCCTGGCGGGTAGTGATTGCGGCCGAGATGGTAGGCGTGCCCAAGGGGATCGGCTACATGTTGACCGTTGGAAGGGGCACCGGTCACACAGAGATTACGATTGTAACGATGCTTCTGTTGGGGGCGTTGATGTTCGCGGTGGAGGAATTTGTGTTCTCGCCCTTTGAAGAACAAACGCGCTCGTGGCGGAATATAGCGTCGGCTTCATACTAGGCGGCGCGAAGAGAGAAAAGACTGACATGAAACTCCATCTATACTTACCGCTTGCGGCCATACTTGTTGCGGGAGCGCAGGCGCAAGACGTCAAATCTACAGTTGATAACGCACTCCAAGCACTGGGGACCAACCTAAACTCTATCGAAATCACCGGGCGTGGCTTCGACTACCTGTTCGGGCAGTCCTACGACGGCGGCCTTGCCTGGCCGCGCTTCGGCATTCCTTTTTATAAGCTTTCCATCGACTATCCCAGCGCTTCCATCCGCGACGAACGGACGCGTACACAAGCCCAGAACCCGCCCCTTGGAGGCGGGAACCAACCCATCAACGAACAACGCCAGATCTGGCTTGCCGGCGGCCAATATGCCTGGAACCAAGTTGGCAACAGCGGCCGCGCCAATTCCGCTGGCGCGGAACGCGACCAACGCTCGGCCGTCGAGGGCCGGCAGACGCAAATTCTGCTGACGCCTCACGGCTTTCTGAAGGCCGCACTTGCCGCTAATGCCTCTCTTAATGTGAAGACCGTCGGTACCGCGAAGAAGACTGTTGTCTCCTTTGAAACGCAGTTCCACCGCAAGATCCAGGGCACCCTCAATGAACAAAAGCTGCTGGAGAACATCGAAACTTGGATCGACAGTCCTGTATTGGGCGATACCCTGCTAGAAGCGGAGTTCACCGACTATCGTGATTTCAGCGGAGTTAAATTTCCATCGCACATTGTACAGAGAGAAGGAGGCTATCCGGTATTGAACATTACCGTTACTGCCCTTAAAGCGAACGTCGCGGCCGCGATTGAAGTGCCTGCCAATATACGCGGCGCGAAAGCTTCCGCCGAATCGGCCGAGCCTGAAAAGCTGGCCGAAGGCGTCTGGCGCATTCACGCAGGCGGTTATCAGCCGCCCAAGAGCTTCGCCATCGAGTTTCGCGATTATGTCGCTGTCATCGAAGCCCCCGATAGCGAAGCCCGCTCGCTGGCCGTCATCGAGACCGTAAAACGTATTATTCCCAACAAGCCGATCCGTTACATCATCAACACGCACACCCACTTCGATCACTCCGGCGGATTACGAACTTATGCCGCCGAGGGCGCAACCATTCTCACCTACCCCGCAAACATCGCTTATTACCAACAGGAGTGGGCCAATCCGCGAACCATTCAGCCCGACCTTCTCGCCAAGTCCGGCAAGACTGCGGTTTTTGAAGGCGTAGTGGGGAGACGCATCTTGACCGACGGCACACAGCGCCTGGTGATTTATCATTACGCCGGAAATATGCATAACTTGGGCATGCTGATGGTCTACCTGCCCAACGAAAAGATCCTGATCGAGGCGGACTCCTTCAATCCACAGAACAATCCCGAAGATGCCCCCACGGCGATACCCAATCTAGTCCAGTTCTATGGAGCCGTCGAGCAGCTGGGTTTAGATGTGGAACAGATCGTTCCGATTCACGGGCGCAGCACCACCATGGCGGAAGCGCGCAAAGCCATCGAAGCGTATCAACCGAGTCAGTTATGGCCTCAATAATGGGTTAAAATCAAATCCAATTCCTGTGCGCTCCTCCGCCTCACCTCGCGTTTTCCCGGCTGGACCCGCTCTCGGCGCTGAAATCGTAGACGTGGATCTGAATAACATCAGCGATCTGGAATTCGCCGCGATTCGTCGCGCCTGGCTCGACCATCTCGTCATCCTGATCCGTGGACAAAAACTTACTGACGATGATCTCATCGTTTTCAGTGAGCGTTTTGGCGCCCTCGACTGGGCACCCGTACAAGAAACAGGCCGCCGTTTCGCCGCCGGACACCCCGAGATCTACGTTGTTTCCAACGTCGTAGAAAATGGAGCTCCCATCGGAAGTCTCGGCGCGGGCGAGGCGGTCTGGCATACCGACATGTCGTATTTGGAGGACCCTCCCAAAGCTAGCTTGTTGTATGCTCTCGAGGTGCCTCCCGTCGGAGGCGATACTTATTTCTGCAATATGTATCGCGCCCACGAGTTGCTCCCCGAAGAGCTCAAGCAGCGGATTTCCCACCTCCAACTAAAGCATGACGGAACCTATAATAGTGGCGGCTACATCCGGCAGGGCGTCACGGCGGTCGACGATCCCCTCACCTCTCCGGGGGGCTACCATCCTTTGGTCTGCACTCATCCCGAGACCGGTCGTCGCGCGCTTTATTTGGGGCGCCGCCGCAACGCCTACCTGGGTGGGCTTCCTCTCAGGGAATCCGAGGCGCTGCTTGACGAACTTTGGTATGCCGCTACTCGACCCGAGCTAGTCTGGGCGCATCATTGGCGCGCGGGCGACGTCGTCATTTGGGACAATCGCTGCACCATGCACCGTCGCGACCCGTTTGACTCGGACTCGCGCCGTATCCTACACCGCACGCAGATTAAAGGCGAAACCCGTCCCCGGCCGTGAAGACCCAAGCCTGGCGAGCCCGTGATTCTGGGCCTTTTACTTCTGCACACCGGCCTCGCTGCTCCGCCCACGCCTCCGCAACCAAGTGATTTTCGGCGCCGGCAGAAATTTTCCCACGTAAAATTCGTTGTGTTTTCTGATGGTTCCATCCTCAGCCGCATTTTCTTATTGACGGCCGCGTGCTCCTCGTTATACTCTACTATTCTAGTATTGAGATAGAGATATAGCCTGTGACAAAAACTGCAATATCTCGCACCCATCGATCCTGGAGTCATCCGTGTCGGCGTTTGTGCGAGTGTTGTCTCCCAATAGTGAGCCCAAGGTCCTAGTCGGCTGCTCGGAATTTGATCAGGTGCATCTGCTTATGAGTTCTTTTTGACAGGCTCCGGCGCCTTGCGGTTCCGAGCTACCGGCACCGGAAATTCTTATCTGTTGAGTTCATCTTTTTGAAGGGATGGTTATGCGTGTACGTGAAGTGTGGTCCTTTTTTGCGGCTCATCGCCGTCGGAGTAATCCTGGTTGGATCTTGCAAGCCCTATTTTTATTGACTTTCCTGGGGTTCGGGGCGATTTCGGCACGCGCGCAGGCGACCGATGCCACTATCCTAGGCTTAATTACAGATGCGCAGGGTGGGACCCTGGCAGGTGTCTCCGTAAACGTTCGCAACACCGAGACTGGCCTCACGCGGACCATTTTGAGTGAGGCAGACGGCCATTACCGGTTGGCCAGCTTGCCACCAGGGATCTACGATTGGAAAGCCGAGCTAACCGGCTTTACGAGCGCCGAGGTGAAAAACATCACGCTCACCATCGGACTCGAATACCAACAGAATTTTAGCCTCAAGCCTGGATCGGTGCAGGAGTCGGTTACGGTCACTGCGGAAGCTCCCGTCACCGAGACGACCAACAGTCAAGCAGCGTCCGCTGTCATTGAGCAACAGCAGATTGACGCGCTGCCGATCCCGGGGCGCCAGGCCACCCAGCTTTCGCTCCTGCTGCCGGGCACCGGCACGGATGCCACCCGCTCCATCCGGCCTGACGCCAACGTTGGCGCCGGCACCTATCTAACGGGCTCAACCAACTATTTAGTGGATGGCCTGGAAAATATGATCTCGGGAGTCGGCGATCCGCGCGACAACATTCCTCAAGCCGGGATCCAAGAGTTCAAGATCATCACCAGTCAGCAGCCTGCCGAGTACGGGCTGAAAACCGCAGGCGTCGTGTCTTTGGTGACGAAAAGCGGGACGAATCTATTTCACGGCGAAGCGTTCGAATTCTTCCGGGATCACTACATCAACCGGGTTGACGAATACACGGAGGCAAACCATAACAACCTCGGCGCGCCGATTCCGCCTTTCTCGCGAAACCAATTTGGGGGTTCGCTCGGCGGACCGATTATCAAGAATCGTCTTCAGTTTTTTGCGACGTTTGAACGCACCGATGACAAAGAATACTTCAACGTCTTTACGGGTAAGCCACAGGATTATTCGTCCCTGGAAGGAAACTACCTCGGCGGCGGAGTCCGCAACAGCTTTCTCGCGCGGCTGGATTACGAAATCAACGACAAGCAGAACCTGTTTGTCCGCTTCTTCATCCAGCAGCCGAACAAGTATTTCTGCAGCGGGTGCGGAGGCACCAACGCCAGCTTCAGCAACGCCGACTTGGACGTCAGAAGTTGGACGTACGCGCTAGGCCATACCTGGATCATCACGCCTCATGTCCTCAACCAAGTCAATGTTCAAGTCGCACAATCCTGGGACGATTCGATTTTGGGCCAGTTCACGCCGCCCCAATATCTAGGGACCGATGGCACATACACTTACAAATTCCCGAGTCTGACATGGGGCTACACGCCCGGAACCGACTTCCACAATTGGTATCAGGAGGTCCAAGAGGCTTTAAGCATCAACGCCGGGTCACATACCTTCAAGATCGGCTCGGGTTTCTTGCATGCCCCCAGAAAGTTGAACTCGCAAGCTTCCCCGGGTACTTGGACCTTCGCAATCGATCAGTATTTTGACCCCAACAGCCCGTCGTTCAACTTGGCGAGTCTAAAAGACCCGATTCAGTTCACCGCGACGTTTCCCACCATTCCGCTGTACGAGAAAAGCACCGTTTTCTCTGAGTACGTGGAGGATCAATGGAGGGCCCGGCCTAACCTGACTCTGAATCTTGGCATCCGCTACGACCTGCAAACTGGAGTCTGGTGGAATTCCCTCAATGCATCGCTCTACCCTGAGCCACTGCCATATGTCAAATTTGGAGGCCACGGCTCGCCCTTGAATATCGGGCCGCGACTCGGTCTCGCCTGGGATCCTTTCAGCAACGGGCGCTGGGTGGTCCGCGCCGGATATGGGATTCTCTACGCGAACATTCAAAACGGAACGTTTGACGGCGAGGCCAGCGCTCTCCGGCAATATAGCGTGAACATCAAAAACCCGTCCTATCCGGATCCTTATAAGGGGCTGAGTCCACTTGCGTTCGTATCCACGGCGCCACCGAATATCAAAATCAACGCAAACGACATTCGGAATCCGGAGGTACAGAACTACAGCGTGGGCTTGTCGCGGGCGCTCACGTCTACTCTTGGTCTCAACGTGGATGCTGTGTATACGCCGATCGACAAGCTACCGACGACGGTCGAAGTTAATACACCGAATCCGATCACGGGCGTGCGGCCGCTTCCTCTGTTCGGCCAGATTGCCGAAATGGAACCGATTGGACGCTTCCTCTACCGGGCACTCTACGTGCGTTTGGACAAGCGGTTTAGCAGGCGGTTCCAGTACACGGTTGCCTATACACTGGCGAGTCAACAGGACAATTACTACGGCTCAGCCGGCAGCCTGGGCGCCATTACCAATTCGTTCAATACGCAGGGAGATTGGGGACCTGCTCCAGGCGACCGCCGGAACAATCTGGTCACCAGCGGCTCGGTGCTGTTGCGGTATGGCATCACGTTAGGGGCGATCTGGAGTCTGCGTTCATCGCTGCCTTTCACCGCCCTGGCAGGTAAGGACTTGAACAACGACGGCGTGAATAACGATTATGTCCCGGGAACCTCAAATGACCAGGGAAACCGGAATCTGAATCTCGGCTTGGTAAATGCCTGGCGCGCCAAGAATGGGCTGGGCCCGATTCCGGCTTCTCAAATTCAGAGCAGCCGGTTCAACTCGCTGGATATTCGAATCAGCAAGACCCTATCGTTCGGTGAAAGATTCAAGCTGAGTTTGATTGGCCAGGTATTCAATGTACTGGGAACCAACAACCTCGGAGGCGTTGGAACCACGCAAGTCACCAACTCACTATCTAGCTCATTCGGCGAGATCCTGACGGCGCAACCCCGTCAGCAGGGCGAGTTGGGGGCCCGCCTAGTTTTTTGAAGAGTAATGCTCGAAGCAGTGTGCAGTCAAATAAGGAAAAAGGAGATGGTATGAAAACACAACTTTCGGCTGTCATCGTCGCTGTTGGTATTCTTGTGGGCGCCGCGCCGGCATTTGCCCATCACTCGTTTGCCGCGGAATTCGATGCCAACCAGCCGGTTACGCTCAAAGGTACGCTTACGAAAATGGAGTGGGTCAACCCGCATGGCTGGATCTATCTGGAGGTCAAAGATTCCGATGGCAAAGCGGTTAGTTGGAAGGTGGAAACCGGCGGACCGAACGCCCTCTACCGCCGCGGCCTGAGGAAGGAAGACTTTCCCGCAGGTATTGAAGTCACCGTGAAGGGATATCGCGCAAAGAATGGCACACCGACCGCGAACGCCAGAACGATAACGCTTCCCGACGGGCGCCAACTCTTTGCGGGATCGTCCGGCGCGGGGGTCGCGGACGGCGCTGAGAAATAGGCCACGGGGTTATATTCTATGCAAAATCGTTTATTATCTCTTACCTCCGCAGCCGTTCGGCAGTGGGTGAATGGTCTAGCTAGTTGTCTTCTGGCGGCGGCCTGTCTATTTGTTCCACTCGCCGCCGCGGACGTGGCGAACACCACTCCGGTGCCGCGTGCGCCGGACGGAAAACCCGATCTGTCAGGTTTCTGGCAGGCCTTCAATACCGCAGCTTGGGATATTCAGGACCATGCCGCGAAAAAGGGAATTCCAGGGGGTCAAGGAATTGTTGAAGGCAACGACATCCCCTATCAGCCGTGGGCAGTGGCAAAGAAGAAAGAAAACTTCGAGAATCGCGCAACCGCCGATCCCGAAACAAAGTGCTACCTCCCGGGCGTGCCGCGACTCACCTATGAGCCGTTCCCATTCCAGATTGTCCAAACGCCTACAGAGATCACCGTTCTGTACGAATACATCCATGCAATTCGGAGCATTTATACGAACGGAACCAAGCATCCCCCCGCCCATATCGATTGGTGGCTGGGAGACTCGCGGGGACACTGGGAAGGCGACACTCTGGTCGTCGATCTCATTCATTTTAACGATCAGACATGGTTTGATCGCGTCGGCAACTTTCATAGCGATGCTCTCCATTTGGTGGAGAGGTACAGCTTCCTGGACCCAGATCATCTGAACTACGAAGTTACGGTTGAGGATCCGAAGGTGTTCACAAAGCCCTGGAAGCTTAGTTTGGTACTGTACCGGCACAAGGAGAAGAACTTTCAGCTCCTGGAGTACGAGTGCTATGGCTTTAATTACGAAACGATCTATCCCTAACGTGGAAAGGATTCAGATATGCAAAATACTATCAATTCAATCGCTGGTCTTTCGATCCTGACTGTGTCGGTTTTGTTGGCGACGGCGCCAGCCGCGGCGCAGAGTCCCACGGCTACTGCAAAAGCGAGCGCAGGAGCTTTGCCTCTCACGCCCGATGGGCAACCCAATTTGCAGGGCTATTGGACTGCCGCGGTGACGGGCACCTACGATCTCACCGATCCGCGTAGCGGCGGGTCACGATTGGACGAGCAGGTCCGGGCTAAAGATGGAGTTGCGCGGAAGCCGAAGCCAAGCCGAATCGTAGATCCACCCGACGGGAAGATTCCCTACCAACCGTGGGCTGCCGCGAAACAAGCGGATCTCCAGGCGAACGTTGACGATCCGACTAAGCCGGAGCATATCGACACGCAGGCTCGGTGCCTTCTAGACGGCGCTGTGCGTCCGTTCTTCCACGCACCTTTTCGGATCGTTCAAGTGCCCGGCACCGTGCTCTTCCTGGAAGAGGAAAACCATGGTTACCGAGCTGTTCCGCTCGATGGTCATCCCCACATCGGAGAAAACATCAAGCTCTGGATGGGAGACTCGCGGGGACACTGGGAGGGAAACACGCTGGTCATCGACGTGACCAACGTGAATGGGAAACCGCGGCTCGATATGGTGGCCAATTTTTATAGCGATGCTGCCCATTTTCTCGAGCGCCTTACTCTGGTTGACGCCAATACGTTCGATTACGAAGTCACCGTAACCGATCCGAAAGTGTATACCAGACCCTGGAAAATCGCCGCCCGATTCGTGCGGCCAAGAGGTCAGGGTTCAGATTACGAAATCTGGGAAGATGCCTGCCACGAAGGTGAGCAGAGCGCAGACCTGATGGTTATTCCGGCAGACATTGCTAAAAAAGAAAAGAAATAGGACCCGCGAAAAACCGCAAGTGGCGGATCGATGCAAGCAATGAGACGAAACCCCTGGCGCGGCCTTAGCCGCTTGCTCAGATAGAGGCAGAACCTCAGGATGAGCCTCTACGATATTTGTCAAGGGTTACAGAATTCATATGTCGGTACCTCCATCCGCGGGTCCACTTTGACCTTCCCTATTATTGAGACGACGCACGTCATGGGGCTGGCGGTTTCGGTGGGCGTCCTGTTCATGCTCGACTTCCGCCTGACAGGGATCGGCTTCCGGAACATTCCGGCCGCCGACATCATTCACAGGCTTAAGCGCTGGTACCTCGGCGGCTTCATCGCGATGTTCCTCAGCGGCGCGCTTCTGTTCTGGTCCGAGGCGGAAAAGTG
>Ga0302326_10014181_pt1 | contig 16874 bp, 19 predicted proteins | sample Palsa_T0_3_FD_202264 | JGI IMG/M metagenome (GOLD analysis project Ga0302326, IMG submission 202264) | Peat permafrost microbial communities from Stordalen Mire near Abisko, Sweden - Palsa_T0_3 | ecosystem: Environmental > Terrestrial > Soil > Palsa > Peat permafrost | place: Sweden: Abisko...
GTTGGACTCTCAGCCCCGGATATGCACTGGAGGAGATCCATATGCACGTCGCTCCCACAAGTCAGGATACGGCGTCCGTTGATGAGGCACAGGGAAGCAGCCCCGGCCATTCCGCACAGCTTAGATCCCACCTGCTCCTCTGGCACGGCCTGGCTTGGGATACTTCTGCATATTTCGTTGGCCGCCTCACGTACCCGAGCGAGCCTTCGTATACGAGACTTGACACTCAACTGTCATGGCATTTCAGGGAACGCGCCTCTCTGAGTTTTGTCGGCCAGAATCTCCTAAAGGATCACCATGAGGAACTCGTGGATGTGACAGAAATCGCGAGAACCACTCAGGTGAAGCGCAGCGCATACGTCAAGCTAAGTTGGCAATTCTAAGAGTAGAGTTTCGCGGCTCCTTATCGTCCAGCGTGCGTCCGAACGATCTTCTCCAAGAATGCAAATCGTAAAGGGAGACTGGAGGTCAAAGCCGAAAGACCTGTGGTCGGGAGTTTTTCGAAGCCGGTGGAAAAGAGAAACAGCACGGTCTGTCCAGTCCCGATAACGCCGTCCACCGCCCATATGCAGTACTAGCCCACTGCTTGTCCAGGATTCCGACTACTCTGAACTTCTGGAGTAGGAGTTCTCACCAAAAAGTCATCTATCTGAATTGGTTTGTTTGCGGTACCGTGCAAACATAGCGACATTGTGCCGTTATGTAGATTGAACCTCCGCTTTTTGCGCGGTCGCAAGAGCTAGAGAGGATTCGATTTGATCCTTGACGTGGGACTTCACAATTACGATCTGCCGACGGTTGCGAGCTATGCGAGCAACGCGGAAGCCGTGGGTTATGGCGCTCTTTGGACCACGGAATCGCAGCACGATCCTTTCTTGCCGCTCGCCGTTGCGGCTACGAGCACAACTTCTCTCCAGCTAGGCACAGCGATTGCGCTCGCCTTCATTCGTAGCCCTATGGAGATTGCTTACGTGGCCTGGGATTTGCAAAAAGCGTCCGCAGGTCGGTTTCTTTTGGGGCTGGGCACACAAGTGAAGGCGCACAACGAGCGGCGCTTCGCAGTCAAATTTGAGAGTCCCGCTCGGAAACTGCGCGAAATCGTTCTGGCGTTACGCACCATTTGGAACTGCTGGCAGACAGGATTGCCGCTGCACTTTAAGGGCGAATTCTATTCCTTCAGCCTAATGACTCCGACCTTCAACCCCGGCCCGATACCTCAACCTGAAATCCCAATTTATCTGGCTGCGGTCAACCCAATCATGTGCCGTGTCTCGGGTGAGGTTGCTGACGGCATCCATATGCACCCTTTCCACACGGTCAAGTATTTGAAGGACCACGTGCGTCCGAATGTCGAGAAAGGCTTACGCGCATCCGACAGATCCACCAAGAATTTCGTATTTGCTACAGCCGCCTTCGTCGTGATCGGAGATTCAGAGAGCGAGCGTTCCGAGAGTGCCGAGGCCGTGAAGCAAAAGATCGCCTTCTACGCCTCTACGAGAACCTACGAACCTGTGCTTGCCGTCCACGGATGGGAGGGAATTCTTCCCGAACTTCACCGCAAGTCCATCGCGGGCGACTGGAAAGGAATGACGCGATTGATCACCGATGAAATGCTCGACGCGGTTGCCGTCTACGGCACGTACGAGAACATCGGGAAGAGACTGCAAGAGCGCTACGCAGGTATTGCGGACCGCATCAGACTCTACTTTTACGCGGGTAGCGAAGTCTCTGCGACGGCTTGGCCGCGCCTGCATGCTTTGCCGAAACAGTTCAGGCCGTAATTACCCCAAAGTCCTGAGTCGTGCCGTCTGGCGTGTTCATCATTTTGATCCCAAACGATGGGCGAAAGCCGAGACATAACGTGACATCCGGACGGTTGCGTCCAGATGGCTTGGATGTACAATCTAGGGCGGTCGCGTGATGCTGAGCATCCAGAAAATTCTCGTTCCCATTGGGCTCGCGGACACTTCCCAGGAAGTCGTTCATCAGGCCGCATGGCTTGCCCGTCGCTTTCATGCCGAGATTATCCTTCTGCACGTCGTGACCCCCATCAGCTATCCCGTGGGCATATTGGAGGGCGGGCACGAGATCACCGCGCGGGACTTGCACGCGCACGTCGTCCAGCGGGCTCAGGAAACATTGGAACGGTCGCTGCGGCCCGAGCTAGAGGGGATCGCGGTCACGCGTTTGGTGCTCAGGGGCGATCCGGCCGAGGAAATCGTAAATACGGCCAGCGATCAGAATGCCGGCCTTATCGTGATGTCGACTTTCGGTGGCGGGACGTTCTATCGCTATCTACTGGGTTCCGTGACGGCTAAGGTGTTGCAGGAAAGCCCCTGCCCGATTTGGGCAGGCGCTCATCTGGAGGATCCGCCGGCACGCGAGTTTTCGATCCGCAATGTCCTATGCTCGGTCGATTTGACCGAGCATAGCCGCCATACTGTGTCTGCAGCCGCGAAGATGGCCGCCGCCGTCGGTGCAACGTTGAGACTCGTTCACATAACGACCAGCGTGGAGAGCTGGGGCCCCGGTGGATCCTACGTCGACCCGAAGTGGAAAGAGGCGATTGTCGGCATCGCCACCAAAGAGATCGCTCAGGTTCAGCAGGATGCGGGTACCAAGGCGGAAGTCATAATCGATAGTGGTAACGTTCCGCAGCTATTGAATCGCGCGGCGGAGAAAACAAATGCGGATGTCCTCGTCATCGGGCACCGTCCCGGTCGCGGCCATTTGGGTGATAACGGGAACGGCTATGGGATCATTACCCAGTCGCAGATCCCCGTCCTCAGCGTCTGAATATTCTGACTCTGCCCTTGGACCGCCACTTGACTGGCATTTTCCACAGGCTTCCTGAGTATCCTACCGATTTTGTACACAATTTCCATTGACGCCGAATCTCGGAGCATTTTATCTTACGCATTGGATTGGACTAGAAATGTCAGACGCTTCCGGTTCAGCCTGAGATCGGTGCTCCGCCGAATCTCATCAACCCGTAGCACGCCCGCAGGACTTTTGGGGCCTCCCACGAATCGTAGCCGCCTTGTGCTTTGCGACGCCGTCTGCGCAACGTTAGTTTGCGGCTGCAAAAACATTAACTAGGAATACCAGCAACATGACCGTCAAAATCCAAGCGACTCGCCAAAGGCGAGAACCCAGTGGTGATAAGTATATGCGGGTGGATTCGATCGGAACATGTGGGCGCAACAGCGAATAAGGGAGAAGGAATATGAAAATACTGATGGTGCTGACATCGCACGATCAACTCGGAAACACCGGCCGCAAGACCGGATTCTGGCTTGAAGAATTCGCAGCGCCTTATTTTGTTTTCAAAGATGCTGGTGTCGATCTGACCCTCGCCTCACCGAAAGGCGGGCAGCCACCGCTCGATCCGAAAAGCGATATGCCAGAAAATCAGACTCCCGCCATGACGCGGTTCAAACAGGATGCGGCTGCCCAAAAGGCTCTCGCCAACACCGTGAAACTCGCGGACGTCAAGGCGGAAGACTTCGACACGGTTTTTTATCCCGGTGGGCACGGCCCGATGTGGGATCTTGCGGAGAGCCCGGAGTCGATTGCTCTTCTGGAAGCCTTCTACAATTCCGGCAAGCCAATCGCACTGGTGTGCCATTCGCCCGGTGTGCTTCGCCACGTGACCTACCAGGGCGCTCCGCTGGTGAAGGGAAAACACGTCACCGGCTTCACCAACGGCGAAGAAACGGAAATGCAACTCACGAAGGTCGTGCCGTTCCTCGTCGAAGACGAACTACTGCGGCTCGGCGCCATATTCGAGAAGATGGCGGACTGGCAGCCCTTTTCCGTCGTTGATGGCCGCCTTATCACCGGGCAGAATCCCGCGTCCTCGACGTCCGCGGCTCAAGCGCTCATAAAGCTACTCGGAGAGAAAGCCGCTCACGCTTCTGCTTGAGCTTACGATCGCATCGATTCGTTGTTGCTTAATTCACGAAGGAAACCACGACATCCGTACAAGCCTATACCTGTGAGGCACGATGACGAAAACGACGAGCTTTCAAATAGACATTCGCCCGCTCTTTACAGAGCGAGACATTCAAGGCATGAGCAAGGCGTTCAACCTGGGAAGTTACGATGACGTCAAAAAGCACGCTGGCGCCATTTACGACCGCATTCGTGGAATAGGCGGCGGGGTAATGCCACCCCCGCCACCACGGGAGAGGGTCCTTGGCAGCAATCTCGGATTGAACTATTCGCCAAGTGGATGGCGGACGGATTCCCACCTTAGTCGGCCCTCCAAGCGCCCAGAGCTGCTTCTTGGCTTGCAATTGGAGCGACCGGGGAAATGTGACTCTTGTCGATCGAGCGATCTGTACTGCGACCATTGAAGGAGGACGTATGTCAAACGAACAGGTAGGAAGCGCCGCTAGTGCGAGTCGAGCGCCGCAGCCAACGGAAACAAATCCTCTCGATTTTGTGCCCGACAAAATTCCTTTTGACACTCCGTATGGCCCGCCGATATCCCTGGACCGAGCCCAGGCGGTTATTCAGGCGGCGGTGGCGGAGGCGAAGAAACGGAGTTGGAAGATGAACGTAGCGGTGGTCGATTCCGGCGGCAACCTTGTCGCCTTTCAGCGGATGGACGGCGCGATGCTTGCGTCCATTCAGATTGCCGAGCACAAGGCACGAGCAGCCGCGACCTTCCGGCGCCCCACGAAGGTCTTCGAGGACGGTATCAACCTTATGCATCTCAACTATCTGCTCGCGTTCGATGGGATCATTGCCTCTCGAGGCGGCATCCCACTAATCGAACAGGGGATGATTATCGGCGCGATCGGCTGTTCCGGAGGCACCGATTCCCAGGACGAGATCGTCAGCCAGACAGGCGCAGCACTAATCAACCAACCCTCGACAAAGAACGAATGATCCAGATTTCGAGAAAAGGTTCGGCGTAATCAACCGGTTTCCAAGACTAAACAGATGCAAAGGAGAATCCAATGTCAACGGCAAGCGCAGTTACGAAGCCTGCACAGATTCGCGTGGCCCGGCGGTCGCCCGCCTATTGGCGTGTCACGATCGACAACCCCCCGATCAACGTGATGGGCCCGGAAATGGTCAAGCAGTTTCGGGAAGTCATGGACGCTCTCGAGGCCGACGAGCAGGTCAGAGTCGTGGTCTTCGACAGCGCGGTCGAGGATTACTTCCTGAATCACTCCGATTTCGTGGCCAAGCTTGAAGACCTGACCAGCATACCTCAAGGCCCCACCGGCCTGGAGGCGTGGCCGGACTTTCTCGTGCGTTTGACCCGCTTGCCAGTCGCCTCCATCGCCCTCATCCGTGGCCGTGCGACGGGCAACGGCAGCGAGATCACGCTGGCCTGCGACATGAGTTTCGCCAGCCGCGAAAAGGCCATCATCTCGCAGTGGGAGGTTGGCGTAGGGATGGTCGCGGGCGGCGGCCCTATGGCTCGGCTTCCACGACTCATCGGTCGGAATCGCGCCCTCGAGGTGCTGTTGAGCTCGGAAGATATCAGAGCAGAGCAGGCCGAGGCCTACGGCTACATTAATCGCGCCCTGCCCGACGCCGATCTGGAAGCGTTCGTAGAGGCGCTCGCGACACGGATCGCCAAGTTCGACAAATGGGCGATCGCCAACACCAAACGCCTTGTCAACACGAGCCTGCCGCCAGACGTTGAGATTGATGCCGGTTGGGATGCGTGCATCAAGTCGCTCGGTCGACCCGCCGCCCAGGAAGGGATCAAAGTGCTGACGGCGCGCGGCTTCCAGAAGCCGGGCGATGTCGAGAATCGGCTCGGATATTACCTGGGCCAAATCGCGCGCTAGGCCCGCCAATCGCAGCACAACAACTTTCGCGAGCCTTCACTGAGGCAGAAACCAAGGAGCATACAGAATGAATCATAGGAAGATCTTCGGGACGGTTCTGATCGTTGGGATGCTGCTCTGCAGTCTGGTTGGTATCGGCCTGGCGGCTCAGCAGGACAAGTACACTCTGAAAGTGCCGGGTGGGCTCGCGTTCTCTGATTTCAGGGGATACGAAAACTGGCAGGTTGTCGCCGTTAGCCAGACCGATAATCTGCTTAAGGCGATGGTGGCCAATCCCACGATGATTGACGCTTACCGCTCCGGCGTTCCCGGTAATGGCAAGCCTTTCCCTGACGGTTCCAAGATTGCGAAGATCGAATGGAAACCCAAGAAGAGCACCGAGGCGCCCTTTTCCGTCAGGATTCCGGAAAGCTTGCAGGATATTTTCTTCATCGAGAAGGATACCAAGCGCTTCCCGGACACGAAGGGATGGGCTTACGCCGTGTTTGACTATAACCCCGCGTCCGACAAGTTTACGCCCGATCCGACTGGCGTCGTCAATTGCGGGTTCATGTGTCATACCATCGTGGCGAAAAAGGACTACATCTTCACAGAGTACGGGAAGCGGTGAGCTACAGGAAAAAGACACGAGCGAAAGTCCGTGGTGATGTTTTGCGCGAAGGAGATTCGCATGTCTCAGAAAGCCAGCGCAGTAAAGCGTGCTCAGCAAAGTGAAGTCCGGCCTCACCAACTCGGGCAGGACGTTTTCAAAGCCATCTTGTCCGGAGATATCGATTGGAAACCATTCCCGGCCTTCCCACCTTCCGTCCGGCTCGCCGTCGTCGTCGGTCAACCCTCGGAGCCCGGACCTTACACAATCAGGGTTAAAGCACCCCACGGCGAGAAGTTGATGCCCCACAAGCACCCAGAGGATCGAGTCTATACCGTGATTTCCGGCGTCTTTTATATTGGACTGGGTGAAGAATTCGACGCGAGCAAGTTGGAAGCCTATCCGCCCGGCGCCGTGATCATTCTTCCTGGCAACACGCCCCATTTCCACTGGGCGAAATCCGGCGAGTACGTTACGCAAGTAACCGCGATAGGGCCGCTTGGACTGGAATACCTCAGTGCAAAAGACGATCCGCGACAAGACCCAAAATGAACGATCAACAAGCGAAAGAGCAGCGAGACCAAGAGATTCGCGCCGCACTCGATCAGCATTGGGCTGCGTCCGATGCCAACGATCTTGAAACCGAACACCTCATTTATCACGAGGACGCGGTGCTGGACTACCCGCAGTCTGGTGAGCGAACCCGCGGCCGAAGCAACATACAAAAGCAGCGCGGTATTCAGCCGAACAAAAAGCGGTTTACGGTGCGGCGAATGATTGGCAGCGGCGATCTTTGGGTCACCGAATTCATCCTGACATATGACGGCAAGCCGTCCTACACCGTGAGTATTATGGAATTCAAGGGCGATAAAGTTGCGCGGGAAACACAGTACTTTGCCGATCCATTCGTGGCTCCCGCATGGCGCGCTCAGTTGGTCGAACGGACGGACACGTAATCTCGAAGGCGCGAGAATTCCAGGGCATTCTCCGGCGGAGGGACAAGAAATGGATTGGAAACGGTTGCTCCAGTTTGCGCTGTTGGGTAGCAGTGATTTCGAACAATACGCCATCCTGCTGGTACGCGTTTCGATTGGGCTGTTCTTCGCCATCTCCGGGGGAAACAAATTATTTTCCGCCGGCGGCACGAAACCCGTTTACGAAACGCTCGTTAAAGCCAAAGTCCCGTTTCCCCGCCAGACGGCTTATTTCGTGGCGGGTGTCGAGTTCGTTGGCGGATCCTTGGTAACCGTGGGGCTTCTTTCGAGCCCGGCCTCTGTGGCTTTAATGATCGACATGATTGTCGCCACCCTGACCAGCGCGGTTTCCGGCATCCCCAAAGGAGTTTCGCCTCTTAGCTGGCTCGACGATTTCCTCTACCTTCCCGAAGTCCTGTACGTGCTCTTCTTTATCTGGCTGATCTGCTCTGGTCCGGGAAAGTTCAGCGTCGATTACTGGCTCGCCGGCAAGTTATGGCGGTGATCGAAACAAGGCGACCGAAATAAAAGGATTCTAGGCAGAACGCTCGACTTCGACGAGGTACGAATGCCCCGATTGCTTTCAGTGAATGCAGGTCTTCCACGCGACGTGACATGGAACGGTAAGACCGTCCGTACCGCGATCTGGAAATCTCCGGTGAAGGACCGTAGCATGGTGCGCAAGCTCAATATTGTTGGCGATGCGCAAGGCGATCTCGGCGGGCACGGGGGCGAGCAGCGCGCCGTTTTTGTTTATCAGATGGACTCCTATCACTACTGGGAAAACTTTCTCGGACGCAATGACTTTGTCTTTGGCCAGTTGGGAGAGAACTGTACCGTTGAGGGGCTTCCTGACAGCGAAGTCCGCATCGGCGATCGCTACCGCATTGGTGATGCGATATTTGAAGCCACACAGCCGCGCGTAACGTGCTACCGCGTCGGTATCCGCATGAATGAACCCCGGATGCCAGCCCTGCTCGTAGCACATCACAGACCAGGGTTCTACTTTCGCGTGTTGCAGGAGGGAGAAGTTGGCGCGGGCGATGACATTGTAAAGCTTTCTGACGGTCCAGAGCGAATCAGTGTGGCCGAGATTGACGCCCTCCTCTATCTGCCGGGACATTCGAGCGAGCAACTGCAACAAGCGCTACGGATTCCCGCGCTCAGCAAGGGCTGGCAAAGTTCGTTCCAGGCAATGCTCCAACAAGACTCGGGCTCCAAAACTACGGCGGGGAATCCGGGACTCGCCTTTGAGGAACAAGCGCCGGCATGGCCCGGATTTCGACAGATGCGAGTCGCGGGTATCCATAAGGAAAGCGATAACGTGACTTCCTTCGTTCTGGCGCCAATCGATGGGCGGTACTTCGCAGCTATTCGTTGTCTGATCTGCCCGCAGCCGATCATTTCCGCATCAGCGTCAAGAGCGAATCGAACGGGATTGGAAGTTCATTTCTGTGCAACCGTACGCACGAAGGCGATGTACTGGATATCAGCGCGCCGCGAGGAAGCTTCACTTTGCGCACCAACCAGAATCCTGTGGTCCTGCTGAGCGCTGGAGTGGGAGCAACGCCCGTGATGTCGATGCTGCACGCACTCGCTGCTGAAGGATCGCAACAAAAGATCTGGTGGATCTATGGAACGCGCAATCGCGTCGACCATCCATTTGCGGAAGAATCGCGTTCACTGCTGAAACAGCTCTCTCGCGGACGAGAATATGTCGTATACAGCAGGCCCGCTGCAATCGACCGAGTTGGGGCAGACTTCGATGCCCCCGGGCATATTGACACAGCTTTGCTGGAGAAAATTGGCGTGCCACAGGCTAGTGACTTCTATCTGTGTGGCCCCACTTCATTCTTGCAGGATATGCGCGCTGGGCTGCGAAACTGGAGCGTGCTCGACGGGAATGTGCACACGGAAATCTTCGGTTCGCTCGACGCGATTACCCCCGGCATGGCGCAGGTCGCTCACACTCCTCACCTGCCACAAGGGACGCCTGGATCTGGCCCCCCAGTCTCATTCGCGCGCAGCGGGATTACCGTCGCTTGGGATCCGAAATTCGAGAGCTTGCTTGAACTGGCGGAAGCGTGCGATGTTCCGGTCAGATGGTCGTGCCGGACTGGAGTGTGTCATACGTGCATGACGGGTCTGATTGGCGGATCGATTGTTTATAGCCCTGAACCGCTGGAGAGGCCCGCTCCCGGGAACGTGCTCGTATGCTGTTCCCAACCAAACGCGGGTGTCACTTTGGACGTTTGAGGGAAACGGGATCGGGACGCCTGCGTCAGCCAGTTTCGCGGCGTCAGGTTGTTTAGCGGAGCGCAAGCAGCCAAGAGAAGCATTCCGTTATCAAGGAGGAGGACTTAGAATATGTCGCAGCACGTCTTTTATCGCACGGTGCAGATAGACGGGGTTTCGATTTTCTACAGGGAGACTGGCCCGAAAGACGCCCCAACGCTACTCCTACTGCACGGACTTCCCTCTTCATCGCGAATGTTCGAGCCTCTCTTCGCCCGGCTTTCCGATCGCTATCGCCTCGTCGCGCCCGATTACCCGGGCTTCGGACACAGCGAATGGCCAGACCCGAAAACATTCGCGTACACGTTCGATCATTACGGCGAGATTATGAACCACTTCGCCGAAGCGCTTGGGCTTTCGCACTACACGCTGTACATGCAGGATTATGGCGGCCCCGTGGGTTTTCGCGTGGCTTTGGCGCACCCGGAAAGGATCGAGGCCCTCATCGTCCAGGATGCGGTGGCGCACAACGAAGGCCTGGGGGCGAATTGGAAAACGCGGCGGGCATTTTGGGCCGATCGCGCGGCCAACGAAAGCGAGCTCCGCACAAACCTCCTGTCGCTGGCGGCGACGCGGACGCGCCATGTCGGAAGCGATCCCAATGTGGAACGCTACGATCCCGACTTATGGACCGATGAATTTACGTTTCTCAGTCAGCCCGGACAAGCCGACATTCAAAGCGATCTCTTTTACGACTATCGCACAAACGTGGACGCTTATCCGAAATGGCAAGCTTGGCTGCGCGCGAGGCAGCCGCGCTTGCTGGTGATCTGGGGAAAGTATGAGCTCTCGTTCGACTCCTCTGAACCGGAAGCCTATCGCCGCGACGTGCCAAAGGCCGAAGTGCACATCGTTGACGGAGGGCACTTCGCATTGGACACCGCCGCAGATGAGATCGCCGCGCTGATGCGGAGCTTTGTCGGTTCTTCAGAGGCTTCGCTGCGTGGCCCCTCGGCTAAGGCCGCTTTTTGAGAACAGCTATTACCCATCTTTGAGATGCAACCGGTTCTGACACGCATCCAACTCCGGAGGATTTCATATGCGACCCGACATTGTTCCAGGGGCTGTCTTCCCCGACTACGAGCTGCCCGATCACACGGAAACGCCGCGTAAGCTCAGCGAGATGCAGGGCGACGATCCGCTGATCCTTACGCTCGCGCGCGGCCACTACTGCCCAAAGGAGCATCAGCAGCATCTGGAGCTCGCCGCGTTCTACCCCAAGATCGCCGTTGCGTACACCCAGATCGCCACGATCGCGACCGACGATCACCATACGATCCAGGAGTTCCGCGCGTCGGTCGGCGCCCAGTGGCCATTCTTGTCCGACCCTGAGCGGAAGGTTCAAAAGGACCTCGACATCCAGGAGTATACGGACCCCGACAACAACCCTATGATTCCGCACACCCTGGTGCTCAAGCCGGGCCTCGTGATTTACAGCATCTACAACGGCTACTGGTTCTGGGGCCGTCCGTCAGTCGCGGACCTCTGGCGTGACCTGCGCGCCGTGACCAGCGAAATCCGTCCCGACTGGGACCTGGGTAAGCCTGGACTCCGCGAGCGATGGAACGCGGGCGACTTGTCGCCCTTCCATGGCTGGAATAAGCCCGGCGCCGCGAAGCCGCCCGCTATAGGAAAAAAATAGTGACGATAGCTCCAAACCATGAGCCCTGCTTCACGAAGCGGGCGATTTCTATGAGGTAAGCACAATCTAACCGACGGAACGGAGGAATCATGAGCATCGCAACTGGCGCCTCTCTCACCCTGCCCGAACCGGGACTTCTCGGACAAACTGTTGTCGTCATCGGCGGCAGCGCCGGTATCGGACTCGAAACAGCCCGGCGAGCGCGCGCTGAGGGAGCCAAGTTGATTCTCGCGGCGCGCAACGCGGAACACCTGGAGCGCGCCTCGCGCGAACTCGGCGCTCTGAGCACCGCTGCGTTTGACGCCACCGACTTCGATCAGCTCAAGAAATTCTTCGACGGACTTCCGGCGCCGATCGACCACGTGCTGGTCACCGGCCCCGGGCCCTACTACGCACTGCTGGCGGAACTCGATATCGAAAAGGCGCGCGAGGAAGTCGAATGCCATCTCCTGCTGCCGTTGCAAGTCGCTCGCTTCGCCGCAAAGAAGGTTCGCCCGGGAGGCACGCTGGTCTTCATCGGCGGAGTCGGCGGCCGCCGCACGGCGCCAGGGTTCGCTCTCATCTCGGCTCTCACAGCCGCGCTTCCAGCCCTGACCAAGAACCTCGCGCTCGAACTGGCCCCGGTGCGCGTCAACCTGATCGCCGCCGGCTTCGTCGATACTCCGCTTTCGGCCTCCCTGCTCGGCGATAAGTTGGATGCGCGACGCGAGCAACTCCGCGCGACACTCCCGATCCGCCGCGTGGTCGGCCCAGCGGACGTCGCCGCCCTGGCCGTTCATCTTATGACTAACACGGCTCTGACCGGCGCAACCTACGACATAGACGGCGGCCAGCAGCTTATCGATGGGTGAGCCCGCGCGGGACGCGACTCTTACCTGCAGGGTGATTGAGAGGTGCTGCGACAATGGTTGAGTCTTCCGATCTGCGAATGACGAGAATTCCACTCAAGCACGGAGCCGGCAATATCCCCGCACTCGGCTTCGGCACGTTAATTCCCGATCCGGCCGTGACGATAACTGCGACCCGAGACGCTCTGGAAGCCGGATTTCGACACTTCGATTGCGCGGAACGGTACGGGAACGAGCGCGAGGTAGGCACGGCGTTGCAGGCGGGACTTGCCCCTGGAGCGATCGCGCGCCAAGACATTTTCGTCACCACAAAGCTGTGGAACTCCAATCACCGGCCCGAGCGCGTCGAACCGGCTTTCGAGGCCAGCCTCGAGAGACTCAGGCTTAAGTATCTCGATCTCTATCTCATTCACACTCCGTTTGCGTTTCAGCCCGGGGACAATCAGGATCCGCGGGACAAAGACGGCAACGTCATTTACGACCGCGGCGTGACTTTGCTCGATACCTGGAGAGCGATGGAAACTCTCGTCGACCATGGCAAGTGCCGGGCCATCGGACTTTCGGACGTCGGTCTAGAGGAGCTCAAGCCCGTCTATGAATCAGCGAGAATCAAGCCAGCCGTGGTCCAAGTAGAAGCACATCCGCATCTGCCGGAAACGGAACTATTGGAATTCTGCAAGCAGACCCGCGTTGTGTTTTTGGCTTTTGCACCATTGGGTCACGGGACCAGGCCCGGGCCGCTCGAAGACCCCGTCATTTTGGCTGTCGCCGCGAGAGTTGGAAAGACGCCGGCACAGGTACTGTTGGCTTGGGCGGTGCAGCGCGGCACGGCTCTGCTTACCACGCCCAGGACTGCGGCCCGTGCGAGAGAAAACTCCGACATCTCTGCTCTTCCGGAGGACGCGCTGGACGAAATCAATCGAATTCAGACCAGGCAGAGGCTGAATACGGTGGTGAAAACCGGCGTTCCGGGCTTCATTCCACAAGGTAAATGAACCGTGGCAGGCGAGCCTGTCCCCAAAACAGCGGGAGCAAGCCCCCGCGCTCAATATAATGCTGGCGGGCGCGAAGCGGTTTGGAGAGTGCGGCGACTTGCCGCCGCTCTGCTGCACCGGGGTCCTCGGCATCGTCTCAACATCCAGACGAGAGATACGAATCCGATGTCTTCGGCAGTCATCTAAGTGGGGAGCTGTAGCAGGTGCCGGAACCGGCGGATCGAGTGCCCGAGATCGGGCTACGTAGAAGACTGCGAAATCACGAGGACACTCCCATGAAAAGACTCGAAGGAAAAGTTGCAGTAGTGACCGGCGGAAATAGCGGCATCGGATTAGCCACGGCAAAGCGTTTCCAGGAAGAGGGCGCGAAGGTAGCCATCTCCGGTCGAAGTAAGAAGACGCTCGACGAAGCCGTGAAAACACTCGGAAATAATTTACTGGCCGTGCAGTCGGACGTCTCCAAGCTGCCGGATATCGACAAGCTGTATGCGGAAGTCTCGCGAACTCTCGGCAAAATCGACGTGCTGTTCGTCAACGCCGGCGTTGCCAAGTTCGGGCCGTTCGCTGAAACTTCCGAAAGCCTCTTCGACGAACAATTTGACATCAACGTCAAAGGCGCATACTTCACGATTCAAAAAGCGCTGCCGTTCCTCAACGACGGCGCGTCGATCATCTTGAATACCAGCGTAGCCGGCATCAAAGGTTCGCCGGGAACCAGCGCATATTCCGCAACGAAAGCCGCCATGCGCTCCCTGGTCAGAACCATCGCGGCGGAGCTTGTCGAACGCGGCATTCGCGTCAACGCCGTCGCGCCCGGCCCCATCGTTACCCCGATCTTCGGCAGAACGGGTCTGTCGCAGGAGAGCATCGACGAATTCGCGAACGGAGTCATTGCCAGAGTTCCGATGAAACGCTTTGGCCAGCCCGAGGAAGTAGCGGCTGCGGTAGCGTTCCTGGCGTCGCCCGATGCTTCCTATGTCACCGGCGTCGAGCTCAACGTAGACGGCGGGTTCGGACAACTCTAAATCGTCGGGGCCGCTGCTCGAGGGATAATCCCTGGTGGCGGCCCAATCTGCACAGCGATCCATACACAAAAAAACGTATGCCCGGAAATGGCAACTCGCCTTTACACTGAACTGGCCCGGCGTAATCTCTAATCGATCACATGGCCGACGCCCCTGAGAGCCTCAGCAGCGCCCAACCCACAGGCACCGCGCAAGCGGACACTCCGGAGCAGTCGGCTTCCGCAGCTAGGGCCCAATGGCGGCCCAGGTTTAACCCTTGGTTGATTGCCGTCGTAGTCGCCGTCGCCGCGTTTATGGAGGTGCTCGATACGAGCATCGCCAACGTCGCGCTCCCCTACATGGCCGGCAGCCTGGGGGCTAGCAACGACCAAAGTACCTGGGTGCTCACTTCCTATCTCGTCTCGAATGCTATCGTGCTGCCCATCAGCGGGTGGCTTTCAAGCGTATTTGGCCGCAAGCGGTTCTTCATGACGTGTCTGACGATCTTCACCATCAGCTCCCTGCTCTGTGGGATCGCCCCGAGTTTGAGCGCAATTATCTTCTTTCGAGTCCTGCAAGGATTAGGCGGCGGCGGACTTCAACCCATGGCTCAGGCCATCCTCGCCGACACATTTCCTCCGGAAAAGCGCGGCCTGGCTTTCGCGCTCTACGGCGTTACGGTCATCGTGGCGCCGACCGTGGGCCCAACGCTCGGCGGATGGATCACCGACAACTACACCTGGCGCTGGATTTTCTTCATTAACTTGCCGGTCGGGATTCTCGCGCTCTTCCTGGTTTATCGCCTCATCGACGACCCACCCTGGGCGAAGCGCGTTCAGGGTGCCATAGCGAGAATCGACTATGTTGGGGTGTCTCTGCTTATCTTGGGAGTGGGTGCGCTCCAAGTAATGCTCGACCGGGGGCAGGAGGACGATTGGTTCGGCTCGGGCTTCATTACGACTTTTGCGGTGCTTGCGGCTGCGGGGCTAATCTCTCTGGTAATTTGGGAATGGTTTTACAAGACCCCCGTCATTGAAGTTCGCCTCTTCAAGAATCTGAATTTTCTCGGCGCCAACGGAATGATGTTTATGCTGGGCCTGATGCTGTTCTCGAGCCTCGTGATGATGCCTCTATTTCTCCAATCCCTCCTCGGCTACACCGCTGAGTCCGCCGGCTTGGTGCTCTCGGGGGGCGGCGTCCTTCTGTTATTTCTGATGCCCGTCGCGGGGGTGCTCTCAAACAAGGTGCCGTCAAAATACCTGGTTGCTTTCGGCTGGATAACGCTTTCCGCAGCCATGTACTACTCCACTCAACGGCTAGACCTGGCCATCAGCTTCCGTAGTGCCAGCCTGCTGCGCATCGTTCAGGTCTTTGGGTTGGGTTTTCTGTTCGTTCCTATTAACCTGAGCTCGTACGTCGGAATGCCGGCAGAAAAGAGCGGCAGCGTCGCCGGCCTGGTGAACTTCATGCGCAACATCGGCAGCAGCGTGGGCACTTCCATGGTCACCACGCTGCTCGCGCGCCGCGCCCAGGTTCATCAGGTGTACCTCGTCGCGAACGTCATTGCCGGGCAGCCTGCCTTTCGCCGCAGCAACGGAGCCCTCGCAGGCCATCTTGGCACGTCGCACATCGGCCCCGCGGGCGCGTCGACGCACGCCTACGCCCTGCTGTACCAGAGCGTGCTCGCCGAGGCGACCACCCTGGCCTACATCGATACGTTCCGGGTTCTCTCGATAGGGGCGGCAATCATGTTTCTGCTTTCCTTCGCCCTTAGAAAAAATACCCCGGGCGCCGGCCGAGTGGCGATCGAATAGCCTCCTGTATATAATGGCGGCTCTTGCAGGCTAAGAGCTCGTGCGGTAGCGTACGCACAGTCTCCGTTCAGTGTGAGGTCTGCCCATGATCCGCATCGTTACCATCGACCGCGAATACGGCAGTGGCGGCGCCGAAATCGCCAAGGGCGTTGCTACTCGACTCGGCTGGACGCTCTGGGACCAGTCATTGACGAATGAAATCGCCCGCCTCATGGAATGTGATTGCCGCGCCGTCGAGGAGCGTGAGGAAAGGCGCGATCCCTTGTACTACCGCCTGCTCCGCGCCTTCATGCGCGGCAGCCATGAAGGCAGCTTGCACGGCCCGGGCCTGAAAATCGTGGACACCGATTGCATCCGCGAGGTCGCCGAACGCGTGGTCCTAAGCGCTGCGAATGAAGGCCGATGCGTCATCGTCGGCCGCGGCTCCGCTTATTATTTGCACGATCGTTCTGATGCCTTCCACGTTTTCGTTTATGGGCCGTTTGAGGAAAAAGTCCGGCGGCTGGAGGCGGGCGGCAAGAGCGAAAGCGACGCCATCCATCTCGCCGAAACCGTCGACCGCGACCGTTCCGCTTTCATCAAGCAATATTTCGACGTCGAATGGCCCGATCGCACCCGCTACCATCTCATGATCAACTCCACCGTTGGCTGTACAGTGGCCGCAGACACGATACTCGACAGCATTGCCATGTTCGAAAAAAGGGCGGCTCAACCCTCGTCTTCAGCTCCGCAGCAGGCAGCGTCATAGTCTTCGTAGTTCACTCAACCCGGTGAATATACGAACCAGCGCACCGCCTAAATCAAGGGATGTCACTACAAGTTAGATCAAAGTCACACCACGACCATGGTTATAATCGCTTCGTGGCCCTCGAAGAATATCGCGAGAAACGCAAGTTCAAG
>Ga0302326_10014184_pt1 | contig 16873 bp, 13 predicted proteins | sample Palsa_T0_3_FD_202264 | JGI IMG/M metagenome (GOLD analysis project Ga0302326, IMG submission 202264) | Peat permafrost microbial communities from Stordalen Mire near Abisko, Sweden - Palsa_T0_3 | ecosystem: Environmental > Terrestrial > Soil > Palsa > Peat permafrost | place: Sweden: Abisko...
TCGGAAGCTGACATATCCATACGGTCGCTTGCCCAGATGAAATCCATTGATCCAGACGTCGCTGTTGGCCATCACGCCATCAAATTCGATCATCGCCCGGCGGGTCGATTGATCGGCACCCAGCGTAAAGTGTTTTCGATACCACCCTACCCCTGTCGGCAAAAATGCGCCCGCCCCGCCGGCAGGGTTGTTCTGATCGAATGGCCCCTCGATGCTCCAATCGTGCGGCACATCCAGCATGCGCCATTGCGAATCATCCAACCCCACCGTCTGCCCCTGCTCGCGATCCGCCTTGATGAACCGCCAATCCGCATCAAACGATTCGATCTGCCGCGCGCGCACCGCCGGCATCTCAGAGGTGGCATCCGCGGCCCAGCCCGATCCCCCGACCATGGCAACCACGGCTATCATCAGCAAGTATTTCCACCGCAAATCACACCGCCTCTTCGCCGTTGAATTGGCCCTAAGCCACCATACCAGTGCCGAAGAAATCCGTTGATCGTCGCTCCACCTCCAAGGCTCGACGTGCTCGGCCGCATGACCAATCGCGTCAGTTTTTGATCGCAGATCATACGCGGTATGATGTGCAGTGCCCCTCGGCTTTTCCAGGGGGTGGGAGTATCCAAAAACCTTTTGAGATGGGAAGCGATGACATATCAAAAAAATCAGACCCTCCGCAATATGTTGTGGACAACGGGCATTGTGATCGTATCAGCAATCGCTGCGGCGGGTCAGGCGACCGCACCTACGGCCGAACCAACGAACTATCAACCACCGCCAACAATGGACCCAACAGTGATGCCGCCATATTCATATGCCGGCGTCGGACTTCGGGAACGTCCCGATGTTCAGGAAGACCCCGCGACGATAGCGCAACAATACTCATGCTTGATTCAGATTGATGGGGCGACCAGCATCGCCCAGCCAGGTTGGCCTGCCAATGGTTACACGACATCGAACACGTTCGGCGTCGCGCCCGATTCGCATTTTGCGGCGGCATTAGTATCGAGCACGGCGGCAATCGACGCGGTGGCGGTGGCGCTTCGGATTACTCCCCAGCAGAGACAGGAACAAGTGCGCGTGCATGCCACCGCGATTGGTCTGCAATTGTTGCGCCTGGAGGTGGACATCGAAAAGGGCCCCAATGCCTTCGCCGCTGGCGACGCACAGAAGCTGGCGGAAAAGCTTTGCGATCAATTGACCCAGGCATTCAAACAATCTGCCGACGCTCGGAACAAATCCACGCAGTTGCAGGCAGACCAAAATGAAAAAGATTTGTCGGCGATGCAGAAACAACTTGCTGATGTGCGCGCCAAGCTACTCGCCGACAGCCAGCAAACCTCCACCATCACACCCATGTACGGCGATGTGTCCAGCACGCTGGTAAACGCGCGGAATCAGCGCCAATCCGCGATCGCAGAATTAGAGCGGAATCGCACGCGCCTGGCGACCATCGAACCTCCCGCATCAAGCACGCTTGAGAGCGAATGGGAGGGTCTGGTCAGCCAGTATCAGCAACAGTTGCAGGATCTCACTGCGGCGCGTGCCGCGGGCAATGCGACCGATGCGCAGGTGAAGCAGGTGCAAGGCAAGCTATCCGATGCCCAGCTGCATCTGGCCACCGCGAAGCTGCAAAGCGATTCGTCGAACGATCCCAACCGAAACTATCGAAACCAGGAAGCCAGCGGCCTCAAGGCGACCATCGCCGACCAAGAATCGCGTCTCAAACAGTACGACCAGACGATCGCGCAGCTCACCGATCCGAGTTTTCTCAAGGCTCTCGACGAGCAGCGCGCGCTCCAAACGCTGGAGCAGAATCTGGTCGGGCGCGTAGCTGAATTGCAGAGCCGCATCACGCTGGTAACCGCCACAACGGATACTTCTCCCGCCGTCACGCTAACCATTCTGGGACGGTAAACCGCGGCAGGATCCGAAAAGCGGTCATCACTAAATTCGCCAACGCACGCTGTTGGAAAAGCGACAAGGCGAGTGAATTCGTCACAAATGAAACGCTTTCAATAGCAATATTCCGCTACAACCATCCCGAAGCCTGCCAAAAGTGGCGCGCGATCCGCTTATCGCCCGGACAAAAGCCTGTGATACCTGGCCAGCGCTGTGATCGGAAAATAGAGCCGATAGAGGTGATACTTCAGATAGAAAACCTTGGGAAACCCTGTCCCCGTGTACCACGGCTCGTCCCAGTTCCCATCATCCGATTGATTGTCCACCAACCACTGCATTGCCCGATGCACCGCCGGATCATCCGCGCCGAGCACCGCCATCAATCCCATCGCACCCCATGCCGTCTGCGACGGCGTGCTCGGGCCGGTTCCCTTCAGCGATGGATCGTCGTAGCTACTGGCCGTCTCCCCAAAACTGCCATCCGGCTTCTGCACCCTCCGCAGCCAATCCGCCGCCCGCCGGATGTAATCCTGCTCCATCCGCTCGCCCACGCTCTTCAAACCCGTGAGAACCTGCCACGTGCCATAGACATAATTGACACCCCACCGACCCCACCAGCCCCCGCAGGAATCCTGCGTCTTTTTCAGGAATGCGATTCCCTTGAGCACCGACTTATCCCGCGTCGTCAGCCCGCAATGGCCGAGGCATTCGAAGACGCGCCCGGTGATATCGGGGCAACTCGGATCCTGCATCGCGTTGTGATCGGCGAACGGAATCTTCTCCAGCAATGGCCGATCGATCGTCTTATCGAACGCCGCCCAGCCGCCATCGACGTTCTGCATGGCCAAGAGCCATTTCAATCCGCGATCTACTGCAGACTGCGCGATCGATCCCCCGACGCGCTTGAGCGCCATCGCCACCATCGCCGTGTCATCCACATCCGGATAGTGCGGGTTCTCGAACTCAAAGAACCATCCTCCCGGCTCCACGCCCGGGCAGTTCTTCACCCAATCGGATGCCTCCCGGCACTCTTTCTTGAGCAGCCATGCGGTCGTTCGCTGCGCAACAGCATCCTCTGGTTTGAGCCCCGCCTCCGCCAGCGCATGCAGCGCGATCCCCGTGTCCCACATCGGTGAAACACACGGCTGAATGCGGATCTGATCACCCACACGAATGAAGAAATCCCTGAGACCCTGCTGCGCCTTCACCACGCGCGGATGATCATCCGCGTATCCCATCGCTCGGAAGACAATCAGGATGTAAACCATCGGCGGAAAGATCGCACCAAGTCCCTCCGAATCATCCAGATGATCCAGTAGCCATTGCTCGGCCTTTCGCATGGCCAACTCGCGGAGCGACACCAGCGGACTCTGGTTATACGCCTTGAGAAACTGATCCACGCGAAGGAAAAACGTCCGCCAATCCTTGGGCAAACCCTGCAACAGTTCACTCAATCGATTGGCCGCGTTGCGATCAAGATACAGTTCCGCGATTCCCTGTTCCGGCCGTAACGATCGAACAGGTCGCAATGTTGTTACGATCCCCAGCGGCAAGATCATCGTGCGCGTCCACGCCGACACGTGATACAGATTGAAATAGAACCACTTGGGCAGCAGCACGATCTCCGGCGGGATCGCCGGGCAGGCGTCGTAACTGATCTGGCCCAGGCAGGCAAAGTAAAATTTGGTGAAGCTGTTGCATCCCTCTGCCCCGCCCATTCCGCGGATCAACTCACGCGCCCGAACCATGTGCGCCGCGCTCGGATTGTCTCCCATCAGTTTCAGTGCGAAGTAGCCCTTGACCGTGCCGGACAGATCGGCGGGCCCGCCAGGAAACAGGTTCCACCCGCCATCGGGTTGCTGGATGCGCCGGAGATAATTGGCAATCAGCGGAAGCGCGGGCTCATCTTCCTGCCAAAGAATCCATTTAAGCAGAAGATATTCCGATTCCAGAATGCTGTCGCCCTGCAACTCGCCCACCCAGTAGCCATCGGGAGACTGCATCGCCAGCAGCGCAGCGCGAGCGCGGTCGAGTGTGGTTTGCACGTCAATTGCGGTCGATAATTCCGTATCCGCTTGCAACAACATGTGCGGCGGGAAACTATCGCTTTGCGTCCGGTGTGTAAAGTGAGAAGCGGTTTTCCTTGAAGGTAGTTAGCGGCGGTGCGGGTCTTTCCTCACGTTCGCGAGGCAAATCGCTCCAAACGCCGATATACTCCACTTATGCACACCGATTTCCTCGCCTGGCTCGACCAGCACAAGGGCCGCGCTTACGAGTTGCACGAAGAGCACGTCAATCCCGTGTTTGTGAAGATGCTCAGGACGATCGGCTTCGATAAGGCATATGTTCGGGGCGAAGGGTGCTATCTCTGGGACGCGGCAGGTAACAAATACCTGGACCTGCTCACAGGCTGGGGTGTGTTCGCTTTGGGCCGGAATCATCCGAAGGTGAAGTCCATCCTCCAGCAACTGATCGCTCAGGATTTTCCCAATCTGGTCCGCATGGATTGCAGCCTGCTGAGTGGTTTGGTTGCTGAAAAACTGACCAGCCATCTTCCCGAGTCTCTCTCCCGTGTCTTTTTCTGCAACAGTGGCGCGGAATCCGTTGAAAGCGCCATCAAATTCGCCAGATGCACCACCGAGCGGCAGGACATCATCTACTGCGATCACAGTTTCCACGGCCTCACCACCGGCGCGCTCGCCCTCAATGGCGCCGATTTCTTCCGCGAACGCTTCGGCGAACTGATGCCCGGCACTGTCAAGATTCCCTTCAACGATCTCTCCGCCTTGGAGCAAGCCCTCGCCCGCCGCAACGCCGCCGCCTTCATTCTCGAACCCGTCCAAGGCAAGAGTTGCGAAATGGTGAAGGACGGCTATCTCGCCGATGCCCGGCGCCTGTGCGATAAGTTCGGTACGCTTCTGGTCATCGATGAAGTGCAAACCGGCCTGGGTCGCACCGGCAAATGGTTCTGCTTCCAGCACTGGCCTGATGTGGACCCGGATATCGTCTGCACCGCCAAAGCCCTCTCCGGCGGATACGTTCCCGTCGGTGCCGTCATCACCCGCCCCAAGATCATGGACCGCGTTTTCAATTCGATGGAGCGCTGCGTCGTCCATTCCAATACGTTCGGACAAAACGATCTCGCCATGGCCGCCGCCCTCGCGAGTCTGCATGTGATCGAGGAAGACAAGCTCGTCGAGAACGCCGCCGCCATGGGCGACTACGTGATGACCCGCCTGAAGGAAATCGGCTCCCGCTGTCCCTTCGTCTCCGAAGTCCGCGGCAAAGGCCTGATGTTCGCCCTCGATTTCGCCCGCCCCAAGGAATCGTTCAAGCTGAAGATGGCCTGGGACATGCTCCACAAAATGAACTTCGCCGTCTTCGGCCAGATGGTCATAATCCCCTTGCTGCAGAAGCACAAAATCCTCACGCAAGTGGCCGGCTATCACACGGAAGTAATCAAATTCCTCCCGCCGATCACGATCGGGAAGGAAGATCTGGATTGGTTTCTGACTGCGATCGATGATGTTCTTCAGGACACCACACGTTTCCCCGGCGCGGCGTGGGATACCGTATCGGGATTGGCCAAGCGCGTCGTGCGTGCATCGTGAAGTTGGGTGGCCACGAACGAACACGAATGGGCACGAATGAAAAGAATAGCACTGTCCGTCAGGAGCCGCGAGCCAGAGGCGGGAGAAGATCTCGCGCCGCCGCAAACGCTCATGTACGATACGCCCGGTAGACCAGATCCTCCCCACCAGACACATCCAGCCGTGCGATGGGCGATCATTGTTATCGTGGTAACGATTGCCGTTTTGGCGGTTTGGCTGCCTTTTTTCCTTAAGGCGTGTTGCGACATCATTGGGAACGATCCCCATGCAGGTCCCAATGGCTAACGGGCTTTTCTCAGCACCTTCACGTTGACAACGCCTTTGCCCGCATAATCCCACCCATTCACCGATCCGATCTCTTCCAACATTTTCTTTTTCTCCGCCGGAGTTTTCTCCAGCACCGCATCCGTCACGACAATCCACCGCGGCCAAAAAACCGGATCAACGCTCGTCAGATAATCATCCCTCGATTCCTCGCGGATCGTGCCGCCCTGATAGAACGCCAGGCTCGGCTCCTTGTAATCGATCATGATTTCATCGCCGGGCGTGGTCCCTCCATCCGCTTTCAAGATCGCGCCAGTCCGCCGCGAAACCTGCAGAAACGTCGCCTCCGGCAGAAACCCAACATGCAGCACGATCACAAGAATGAACATTCCCACGCCCATCACCCCAGCCGCGACCAGCGGTTTACCCGCACGTACCGCCACAAAAACATTCCGAACATATTCGCCAACCAGCACGCTGAATATCAGCAGCCCGAACAATTCCGCGCGGTCAAACGAAAACCAGCGCATGGCGATCCACGGCCCAATGCCCAGCATCGCCACGATCACCGCCCACACACCAACGATCCGAACAAACCCCGGTTCACGCAGTGATTTGATTCTTCGCCGTCCAACGCGCACCAGCAGGTCGGCCGTCAAAAACGCGAGAAACGGATACGCCGGCAGCAGATAATGCGGCAGCTTGGTGCGAACCATTTCCAGCATGATCCACGGCCCAATCACCGCCGCCAGCGCGAACCGCACCTGCGGCAGCCGCCGATTCCGCCACGCAGTGATCAAGGTCATCGGCAGCAACAAACTCCAGGGAAAAAACATCGCCCAGATGGTCAGGAGGTAATATCCCGGCGGCCCCGCGTGCCCCTCCTGCGGATTCTTCGCCCGATCGATTACTTCCTTGTGGAATGCGTCGGTGACAAAGCCCGGGCAGCGCTGTTGAACCAGATACAGCCACGGCCCCACAACGGCCGTGATAATTGCCACGGCAACGATCACTCGCACTATTGCGTAGCGGCTGGCCCGAAGGGCCGCTCTTTTCCGCGGCGATGTGATCCAGAGCGCCAGGCATGTCATTGCCGGAACCCCTAATACGATCGGCCCCTTGGTCAATCCCCCCAATCCGATCGCAATCGCCATAGCGATCACCACGGTCCACGATCGATTGCCACGCCAGATCGCATAGAGACACAGCTGAGAAATGGTGATGAACAGCAGCAGCACCGCATCGGTCAGAGCGCTTTTCGCCGCCCAGAAGACGAGCAAACTGCTCCCCAGAATCAGCATCGTCCAGAACCCGCGCCTCTCGCCGATGGCAATCACCAGAATCACCAACGTCAACGTCATTGCGATTGCCGACGGCAATCGCGCCGCTTCCGCCGTATCACCCAGAATCGACATGCTCGCCGCCTGGCACCAATAAATGAGCACCGGCTTGGCCTTCCGCACATTGTCATACAGGTGCGGCACCACCCAATCCCCGCTCTGCAGCATCTGCCGGCTGGTCTGCGCGTACCGCGGCTCATCCCGATCCCACAAGCTCACGCGCTCATTGCCGACGAGGTAGCTCGCCAGCGCGAGACCAAGGATCAAGATCGTATGAGTGCTCCGATTGGACATGGGCGGGATACGGTAATGTTCGGCACATCATCTCACCAGTGTCCCTCCCACCGGGGTGGCTGCTTCAGCAGCCACCTCCCACGCAAAAAATTTATCACCGATCAACCCGCTTCAATTCATCCCCCAAACTTGACCATTCCCGCCCCGCCCCGTACATCCATCACGCCGAATGAACTGGCCGCTGCTACTCATCCTGCTGATCGCGTCTGCCCTGATGATGCTGTTGGAGTGGCGCGGCGTTCCCACCACGCTCAAGCTCTCTTTCAAAGGAGATGTCAAACGCGAGACCGCCTTCCTGGCGCAGTGGGGCCAATCGATGGCTACACCGCTCGCCGCGCTGATCGTCTGGCAGCTTGATCCCTCAAAACGCCGCGATGCGATCATCATGATCGGCGCCGTGCTGACGGCTTCGGTCGCATGTCTTGCCTTGAAGCGATTGCTCGGCCGCGTACGTCCCAACCGCGAACACGCCGGCAAGTTTCTTGGCCCGAGTCTCACGCACGCGAATTACCGGGAGAGTTTTCCTTCGAGTCACAGCGCCTGCGCCATCGCGCTGAGCGTTTTTCTGGCACATCTTTATCCGCCGGCCGCGATCACGTTCTGGGGACTGGGGATCACAACGGCGATTCTTCGCTATATCCTCGATGCCCACTTCCCCAGCGACGTGCTCGGCGGCGTGGCGATCGGATACGTCGCCGCAATTTGTGCACTGCGCTTCGCCGGTGTTGCATGAAAATATCGCCTCTGCCGTTTAGAAGCGGTTTCATAACCCAGAATTCGTCAAAGGTCCGGTTCAGCCGGCGGGCCTTGCCCGCCGTTTTTCAGCCCGGGGCGCTCGAACGGCGGGCAAGGCCCGCCGGCTAAACGGGGTTCTGAAACCGTCTCTTAGCCGGCGAGCATGCTCGCCGGTTACACAAACGCGCCGACAAGCGCAACTTTGTGGGGCACCATCGAATACGGATCCGAACTCTTCTCCGCCGCCTCCTCTCGGAATTGTTTAACAGCCAGGCCCAGCGCGATCCCCAGTGGGATCAGCACGATCACAAGCCGGATCAGAACTCGCAACCACGGCCGACCCTTCCCCAGCGGCAGCCAGCCGCTCGCGGCCAGCAATGGTGGTGCGATGGCCACCAGCGCCAGATCGACAATCGGCACGTCCGAAACAAAATATGCCGCGGCCAACGAGCACGCGCCCACGCCCGCAACCACTGCTGCTGTTCCCCTCACTAACGATTTGTCCTTGAACCATGCCACGACTGCGGCCGCGGCGCCAAGTGCAACGGCCAAGGCGCCCAATGCTTGGCCGATCGTCTGATCGGCGACCAGCATCACCACCAGCCCCGCGATGCCCATGATGAACATCGCGCCGAGCGGCATCACAACACCCGCATTGACGGCGGCGTACTCGAAGCAACACCACCAGATTACCGCGACGCCGGCAATGCCGACCAGCCAAGCCGAGCCGTGCAATGCATCCCAGGTGTGGTTGACGAAATTGAATCGGAGAAGAAGGCCAGCTCCCAGCACCGTCGCCAACGAAACGACGATCGCACGCACCCATACCGGCATTCGAACCACCGCATCGAGCAGTCCGACGAGCGTAAAGAGCAGACCCACATGAAACAGCCAGGGGACCGCACTGGCCGGCGGGAAGATATGAGCGAATCCTTCAATACAGCCGAACGCGACGACAAATGCCACTCCAATCGCCGCCGGTCCCGCCCAGGAATTCCCTTTGGCGACCAGTCTCGCCAACGTGAGAGTGAGCCCCGCCAGAGCAAACGGAAGCAGGACCCCAAACAGGATATCGCTAGGAGAAAGCATTGAGATAATCGCTGCTGGTTATTGCTGGGGCGAGTTCGCCTGTGGTGTAGAATCAAAGCTCGCCAGCGGCGTGCTTACTTAAGCAAGCACGTCACTCGATCGAGCGGTGATCGCAATGCTTGGACGACACACTGATCTACCAGCAACCAGCAACTAACAACCAGCAACCTCCCTTTCCTACTGCTTCACGCCTTCAAAGCTCACGGTGAGATGGATCTCATCGCCAACCGGCCCCACCATCTTGTCCATGCCATAATCGGATCGCTTCACGCTGAAGAGGGCTTCATAGCCAGCGCGGGAGCCCATCTGCTTTGATTCTGCCGCGCCGACGAAATCGATCGGCACGGTGATGCTCTTGGTCACGCCGTGAAGCGTGAGATCACCGGTCACGTCAAATTTCTTCTCTCCCGTCGAGGTCACCGATGTGCTCTTGAAGGTGATGGTGGGGAATTCCTTTACCGAGAAAAAGTCGGCGCTCTTGAGGTGCGTGTCGCGCTGCTTGTTATTCGTGTCGACACTGTCGGCATTCACTGAAATATCGAATTCGGGTGACTTTTCGTCGACCGTGAAGGTCCCCGATACATCATCAAATCGACCATACACCCAGCTCGTGCCCATATGGTTGACGCGAAAAATGACGGTGCTGTGCACCGGATCGACCTTGTAGCTGTCGGCTGCCCGCAGCGGCGTCGCGGCGAGAAGGGCAGTGACGAGAAAGACAAAACCCAAAGAAAACACGGAGCGATTTCGAGCGATCATGGTGATCCTTCCTTTTGAGAATGGAGTTGGTTTCCGCCGCGCGCCTGTTCGAGCAGTTCGATCAGGGCACGCAGACGATCCTGATTCATATGTTTTAGTTGCCGCTGGTGGAGCGCCTTGAGCGGCACATCCAGCGTCGCAAGCATCGCGACCGCAATTGGTGTGATGCGCGCCCGCACGACCCGGCGATCATCGCTGCCTCGGCTCCGCGCGATCAACTGACGTTTTTCCAGACGATCGAGCAGGCGCGTCATGTCCGGATCGCGCGTGATCATCTGATCGCAGATTTGCCCGCAGGGCAGACCATCTTGCCCGGCTGTAAGGAGTATTCGCAGCACATTGAACTGCGTCGGCGACAGCCCGCTCGGCTTGAAGAGCGCTTCGATCGCCCGCGACAGGCTGTCCGCCGTCTGGATCAGGTTGAGAAACACCTCTTCCTCCAGCGAAGAAAACCGCGGAGGCTGATTGAGAACGGGAAGCGAGGCCATCCGAACATTAAATTCGTTGAAACGATTATTGTCAAGACAATTTTTTGGCAAGGCCGATAATGCAAATTATCCCCCAACCACCGAAAATACCCAAATTAACGAAAGCCAAGGCGATTGCTCGCCGATAGGAAGAACATCGAGTTGCGCTGCTCTGGCAAATCAATACAGGAGAATCGATGACCACGCTGCAAGAACGAGTTCCCGCCGACGAGCAAGAAAAGACCAAATCCCACGACTTCGATTCCGTCGAGCGCCGGGAGCACCGCCGTCACGATCTCGATACGCAAGGAATCCCCGTGGATCGCTGGGATAACGGCCGTCGCATCGGCAAGCCCTTCGGGCAGATCGTTGATCTCTCCGCCAGCGGCGTTCGGATTCGTACACAACACAGGAATCTCAAGCCCGATGCCCAGATCCGCCTCCGCCTGGAATTGCCGGATTACGCCGGGATCAGCCCGTTCATCGATCGCACGAACAAGACCCCCGAAGGAAAGCGCGAGTGGGTGGGATGGATGGCCATCAGTCGCGTGCAGCCCGTGAATGAAAATGAACTCGATGTCGCCGGCCGACTCATCGATATGGATGAGATGGATCGCGGCATGCTTTCGCTCTATCTCTCCACCCAGCCGATTGCTGCGTGAAGGGCACAAACAGAATTCGCCCTAAAATTTCTCCGCTGCAACCTAATCGATGCCGCGGGTGTGAATCAGTGGACAGAAACGCACAGTGCGGAATGCAGGCCGCGCTGTGCTAGGCAAAAACCCGCTTCGGCTCCGGACGATTCTCCTCCCCGTCCGTCGCCGGCGGGTTTTTTATTTTTACCTGAGCTTGCAAACGCCCGCCAGAGAAGCCCCGCCTGTACATGCGGGTCTGCAAATCAAGACGGGCCCACAACAATGCGAAGGTCCGCAGGCGCATCAAAAATATTTTCACACCTCGCAAGGCAGCGACATACCATGCACGGCAACAGACTTGCGCGACAACCAATTGCCTGGCATACTTTATCGAGCATATTTTTCCTTGACTGGGGGGGGGGGGGCACGCGATACAGTGCATTCGCCAATTCGTTCGGGGCATAAGGGAAGGTGGGTGGTCGCATGCGGTTTGGGGTCCGGGTTTGGAGAATCTGCTTTGCATCAGCGGCCATCCTATTGGCTGCTCAGTTGGCCGCGCCCGCCGAGGCCGGCGATCCCACCACCCAGCCTGCGCCCGACATTTCTCAGCCCGCTACGCGGCCCGCACACAAACCGGCCAAACGAGATAGTGCGGCTCACGACGCCGAGCTTGCCGAACTTACCAGCGGCGATGAAGCCCGAGTTGCAGCTTCTATCGCCGGCATCACCAAGGAAGCCCGCAAGCACATCAATCAGGCCCAGTTCCTCAAGGTGATTGCCGAAGCCAAGCTTTACCCGCAAGCGGAGGAGGCTGCCCGGCAATTAATCATCGGCAGACCCAGCGCAACGATGTCCGTGGATGGCCTGCAGCGTTTCCTGGCCACCGCGCTTCTCGCCGACGGAAAAACCGATGAAGCCCTCGCGGCCGCAAAGGGTTATTACAATGTCTGCCTCCTGAAGAACACCTCCGATGCGATCGACCTGGTCGCCCTCTGTCTTGCGCGTGCCCGCCCGCATGAGGCCGATATCGTTCACGAATTCAAGCTTCAGCAAATCACCGGGGCTTCCACCCAGCCCGCCGTCGCGCCATCGGATGCCGCAAATGCGCCCGCTTCGACGATCAATCCCTCGATGGAATCCGCCACCGCACCTGCCGACACTACCCTTGGCAACCCAGATCAATCCATCCTTGCAAGCATCCCGATCGACCCCAAGCCATACGAACAAGCGATCGACGGCATCAATCCCGTGAGCTACGCGCAGTTCGCGGCCAAGGGCAATCTTCTCTTGCTCAGTGGCAGAACAAAAGAAGCACGCGAGCTCTTCCAGCAATCTGCCGACCTCGCCCCGGAAAAATCTGCTGCCGAGGCAATCGAAAACGTGGCCCGCGCCCTCCGCGCCGAGTCCGGCTGCGTCGGCCCGGCCAACGCCTACATCCTGAAAATGAGGAGCGCGGAACAATAGGCCATGGGCACCGCCGGAAAGAAAATCCTCGTCATCGGCCTGCTGGCTCTTGGAGTCGCCGTTCCGGTGATGCTTCTTCGGCACTTGGACTCATCGCCTATGGAAATCGCCCCAAATCCCGACCTCGAAGCACCGCAAACCTCGCCGGGCGCCGTCCAAGGCGGAACCACCGCCGCGCCCAAGCCACCCGCATTTCGAGTCGAGCTTGCCACCGTTCCAGGCGCGGCAAAGCTGCCTTCCATCGCCACTCTGGGCCAAGCTGGCTCCAAGATGGCGGGGCACAACATGCCGCCCATTCCACAGGCCGTGAATTTGGCAAATGCTGCAATGGCCTACCCAACCGAGACGGCCGAGGCACCGGGAAGCACGCATTCCGATTTGGAAATTGCGATGCACCCGTCTCTGAAATATAGCCGGAACGGTCTCGAAGGCGCGGGCATTCGCTCGGCAGCTGCGGTGGACGTGCCGATCGTTTCCCTGAAAATGCATCCGGGGGTTCCTGCTGCAACGGCCAGGCCTGATTCTGCGACGGCTGCCGCTGGTCGCCTCAACTTGATCAACGCGAATCTCAAGATGGAGGAAGACCGCCGCTTCGTGATGTCCATGTGCCAAGACAATCAGGGCCGCCTTTGGGTCGGCACCGAAGGCGGCGGCGTACAACGGTTCGATCCATCCGCACCGGAGCTACACCAGTGGACCCAGTTCACGACCAAAGACGGCTTGGGTGATGACAACGGCTATGCCATCGCTTGCGACCACGTCGGCCGTATCTGGGTCGGGCACCTTAACCATGGTGTGTCGGTTTTCAATGGGGAAAAGTGGCAGAACTACGAGGTCGTCGGGGGCTTGTCTAGGCCGGATAGCTTGGACGGGCCTTTGGGCGAGCGCATTTTCAACATCAAGGTATGCCCCACCGATGGCGATGTCTGGATGTGCACCAGCCTGGGGCTTGCTAGATATAGCAATTCCAAGGACGAGTGGACCTATTTCACGCGCGCCGAAGGCCTGCCGTCTGACCAAGCCAACGCGATCGCGTTCGACCGCGATGGGAACATCTACGCCGCGACGCAATGCGATGGGATCGCTTTGGCCGCCTCGGCAGGCGGGTACAAGTCATGGCGCGTCGCTGCCGGCTCGGAAGAGGCACCCACCGTCCCAAGGGGCGACGGCTTACCGACAAACTCCACCAACGATGTCTTGGTTGCGTCTGACAACACTATCTACGCCGCCACCATTTGGGGCCTCGCATGGAGCAAGGATCGCGGTCAAAGCTGGAAATACGTTCGCGGAGCCGACTGGGCTGACAAGGTCCGGGGCCGATATGGCGGAATGCCACCAGGCTGGATCGAGACGCCGAGCGCGACGCTCTCGGAAGATTACTCGACGTGCCTGTTCGAAGACTCCAGCGGAATACTGCTGATCGGCCATCGGCAGCAGGGATGCGACGTGCTCGATGCGCGTAGCAGCCAAGATATCTCACCATACCTCCCTTCGAGTCTCTCACGCGCCGATTTTGTAACGTCCTTTTGCTCTTTATCCGATTCCCACGTGGCCCTTGGTACCTACGGGCACGGTGTGGCTAGCGGGCCCGGAACCCGGTTCACTATCGGTCCGACACGGTCCCTCGGCACTGCTAGGCACGCCGATTTCCCGTCCCCGGCCCATCCCCTAGGCAATCATGAAATTTTTCAGCGGGTCGCCGAGGGAAGATCCATGCCCCTTGACGCGCTCAAGGGAATTTATCTCGGCGACGATTGGGCCACGCAAGGAGATTGGGTTGGCCGGTACGGGCGACAGTTCGCTATTCTATTCGGCGCTTCGTCGCCTTTTGACGACTATATCACGGATGAAATGCATTATTCCGTGGAAAGCCAAATTGGGCCCAATGCGATGAGGTCCGACGGGCTGCGCCGGTGGCTTCGCTCATTATATTCGGCGAACGGGAGCAGTTTGTGGGATCCGTGCGCTGGCTGCCGCCGGCAGGGAGAAATCGACGATCACGGCGAGGCCTATTCGCCGGCCCGAGAGGGGCCCGATCTAAGGATAAAGGTGTTAGTACCCGACGGGGTCCATACAATAAGCCTCTACTTTGAGAATGACGACGGGCATCAGGGCGGGGAGGTCCGCCGTGACTTCCTGATCCAACTCAAAGACGCCTCGCCCACCGCAAACTCTGAGGGCGCACGTCCCTAGCGTCGGCACGTGTACAAGATTTCTGGAATGGTGTGTACAAGCAGTTCCTTGTGCGCGGCCCCGGGCAATTTTTGTTCACGGTCCTCCGTGGATCAAGCCTGAACACGATTTGCTCAGGTGCCATGATCGACCAATGTGAAGGCCCAGATGCTCGCGACAAGCGATTCCACCCGTGGATGGGAAACATTAATTATAACAAGCCGGACTTGGACGATGTCTTTATTCTGCCGCCGTGTGCCGAGCTGTGGGACAATCTCGACGACTCAGCCGTTCATGCGAAGCCGCTGCAGGCAGACCGGCAACTTAGAATTCTGTCCTACCGTGCGACAGCTCGCTCATCAGATTCATCACCGGACGTGTTGGCAAATTGGCGATGGAGGCTTCACCTTTGGTCGCCGGCTGACCGGGCAGCGTTCGCGAATACCATGGCAGCGTGTTGGGTGTCCGTAAGAAGTCTCAATTCGCAACTCAAATAATTTTTGCCCGGTAAAACCGGGAAAGGAGATATGATGCATTCGTCACGAACCCTTACGGGAACCCTAATATTGGCGGTGGTTGTAACCTACAGTCTTTCGGTCGGTCGTGCTGCCGCGCAGGATGACGGCGATTACCATAACCTGCAGGTCACGACGACCGTAACTGGCCCAATGCACACGGTTGTAGGGGGATTTCCGTCTTCGTTCTTTACTGGTGAGCAGGCCACCACGGGCATAACGGTGAAGGCCGGTACGCCCAACCCCACGACCGAAGAGCAAGTTCTCAGCGGGCCATTCTACCAGTGCAGTATCTCCGACGTTAAATATAAGACTTCGTCTTCCGGAACATATATCGAAGCTTCGAGCGGCGACTACGCTGCGAGCACTGTGCAAGATGGCGGTGCTTCCAGCGGCTCCTTCACATTGTTCTTCACTGGCTACCGTGACGCATTCTGGCAGGTGACAGTATCGGGCTATGCGGCATACGGGGGAATCGGGCCCAGCGGCCCGATTGGCTGGGATAACGCCGATGCTCCCTCGACGGCGCAGGTACCCGTCTTTGTGACCGGCAACTGGAGCTACAGCAACCCGGATCCGTCCCTATCGCTGCCTCCCGGCCCCTTGACGTTTACATACACCTATTCGGTCGACTCCGTAGGAATAGACAGTGTAAATATCTACACTGAGGACTGGAATACTCACCCCGATTGGGTGGAGGCGGACATATCGGGCGGCCCTGCCAACAGCTATCTTGGTATTCCGATTGTGCCGTCAGAAGACACTATCCCAATGCAGGCCAATCAAGGACAAATTGGCCGCAAATGGGTGTGGGCACCAGCCGGATCCACCCCCGTAGCGACAAATATAGACTGGAACGTTAGCGCCGACGCTCACTTCGACGGAGCGGTTAACGCCGCCACCTACGACACGGCCGACTACAGTGGCTCTACTTCTACCGCGTCAGGCAACGGTTCGGTCAAAGTCAATGCAACAGTCGGCGGCTCCCAGGCTCTGTCCATTAACCCTAACCTTTCTATGACGGACACTGGCACCGGTGCGTGGACCTGGAGCTTTGGCGCTTCATTTCCAGCCGGTGTCAGCGCGGGTATTAGCCAACCTCCCGCCGGAGATTTTTCCTCTTCCGGTTCTCCCGACGACAGTTGGCCCTTTATGACAGGAAGCGGCGTCGCTACGAGCGCGGTTGCGGTGACGGCGACAGAGCAGGCCACTGCGTCTGTTTATTGGTGGAGCGATCCCACCGGCCCCACATCCTCGAAGGTCCAAGCCAGCGTAGTCGGAGGGACAGGCGGGATTACTATTAGCGCCGATCCACAAATTCCACGAGCCGGGGGCTCGTAACCATGGAAGCGGTAGCGAGCGACCCTGAAACCCGCGAAATGCGCGAGATTGCACCTTGACCATGAAGCCTCGAGCTTTTCTTTTGCTGCTTTGCGGGATTACGCTTGCGAGCCTGCTCGGTTTCCTTGTCCGCTGCGCTGTCAAAAGCCGGTTTCCGTTACCGTCAGACGGAAGCAAGGCCGGTCCAACGGAGCGAAGCTTCAGCGGCAGCGCCACGCCACTTTCCATCGGTGGACCACCTTCCTCCTCAGCTCCGGCGAGCACACTCCCATCGGAGGCTGCAAC
>Ga0302326_10014186_pt1 | contig 16872 bp, 11 predicted proteins | sample Palsa_T0_3_FD_202264 | JGI IMG/M metagenome (GOLD analysis project Ga0302326, IMG submission 202264) | Peat permafrost microbial communities from Stordalen Mire near Abisko, Sweden - Palsa_T0_3 | ecosystem: Environmental > Terrestrial > Soil > Palsa > Peat permafrost | place: Sweden: Abisko...
TTGACTTGTGGCCCTTCTCGCGGAGTCAGTTAAGCTGATAGCAATGCCTGAGAATCAGCAAATTGGTCCTAGCAAACCCCGCGTTCCCGACACAGAACGGGCAGTTCTGCTCATCGACTGCCCCGATCAGAGAGGCCTGGTAGCGCGCGTCGTCGTACTGCTCTACAGTCAGGGCGCAAACATCCTGCATGCCGAGCAGCACCAGGATCATGAGCTTGGTCAGTTTTTCATGCGCGTCGAATGGGCCCAGGAAAGCGCTCCGAAAGAAGCCCTCGCCGATGGGACGAAAGACCCGCGCGTCAGGAATGTCATCTCCACCTTCGCCCGCGATTTTGCCATTCTTGCCGAAGAATTGCACATGCGCTGGCAGTTGTTCCGCGCTCACCAGCGTACCCGGGTCGCGATCTTCTGCTCTCAATATCTGCACTGTGTGGCCGACCTGCTTCACCGTTCCAGTGCAGGTGAACTGCCTTGCGAGATCGTCTGCATTGTCTCGAATCATCGAGAAGTTGAAAAGCTGGCAGCCTTCCATGGCATCCGATTCGAATACATTCCAGTCACACCGGATACGCGAGTTGAAGCTGAAACAAAGCAGCTCGAGTTGCTTGAATCGCTCAAAGTAGAGTTGGTTGTTCTTGCCCGATACATGCAGATTCTGACGGAGAAGTTTGTCGAACGCTACCCGGCGGCGATCATTAACGTGCATCACTCATTTCTGCCGGCATTTATCGGCGCGCGCCCTTATCATGCGGCTCATGCCCGCGGTGTCAAACTCATCGGCGCAACAAGCCATTACGTCACAACCGAACTTGACGACGGACCGATCATCGAACAGGAAGTGGTACGTATCTCACACCGCGACCAGGTCGAAGACCTCATCGCACGAGGCCGCGACCTCGAACGTATCGTTTTGTCCCGCGCCGTGCGCTGGCATCTTGAGCATCGCATTCTCTGCTATGGAAATAAGACCGTGGTCTTTGACTAAAGCTCAGGCGAACGGAATCCGATGTTTGCTCACCTGAATCAGAATTCGATTAGTCGCATCCAATTATCTGTTTGAACAACTATTCCCCAGAGGAAATCTTCCATGCAGATCGGCATCGACAGTTTTGCAGCATCCATCAAGGATCCTGAAACCGGTATTTCTATCGCTCCCAACGTGCGACTTCGCAATTTGCTTGAGGAGATCGAACTGGCCGATCAGGTGGGTCTGGACGTATTCGGAATCGGGGAGCACCACCGTAGCGAGTTCCTCGATTCTGCTCCAACGATCATCCTCGCCGCCGCTGCGGGTCGCACTGAGAACATCCGCCTCAGTTCTGCGGTCACCGTCCTCAGCGCAGCAGATCCGGTTCGCGTCTTCCAGGAATTCGCAACCCTTGATCTCATTTCTCAGGGTCGCGCAGAGATCGTCGCCGGCCGGGGATCGTTCACCGAGGCTTACCCGCTCTTTGGTCTGAAGCTGCAGGATTACGAAGATCTGTTTGTCGAGAAGCTCGATCTATTGCTGAAGATTCGAGATAACGCAACGGTCAACTGGTCCGGCAAGCACCGTCCGCCACTGAATGGTCAGGGCATATACCCACGGCCGATGCAGGAGCAACTGCCGATATGGCTGGGTGTCGGCGGAACCCCTCAGTCCTTCGCTCGCGCCGGCTATCTGGGACTTCCTCTGATGGTGGCCATCATTGGCGGTCAGCACCATCGCTTTCGCCCGCTGATAGACCTCTATCGCGAAGCAGGCGAACGCGCCGGCAACGCTCCTGAGGATCTTAAAGTCGGCCTTCATATGTTCGGCTTTCTGGGCGACACAACACAGCAGGCCGCCGATGATTTCTATCCCGGCTACGCCACCATGATGACGGAGATCGGAAAGGAACGAGGCTGGCCTCCTACTACGCGCAGCCAGTACGATTTCACGCGCGGATCGACTGGCGCATTTCTCTTCGGCGACGCGGAAACTGTCGTAGAAAAAGTTCTCTATACCAACGAAGTGCTTGGAGGCATCGCTCGTCTCGATTTCCAGATGACCGCGGCTACGCTGCCCCACGCCAAGATGATGCATGCCATCGAAATTCTCGGCACCAAGGTCGCTCCGGCAGTGCGTAAGGAGTTAGGAGCCTTAAGCAACTCTGCTGCCAACTGATGCGGGGGGAAGGCATCCAGTGCGTAGTGAAAACCTAGTAATGCAAACATGTAATTGTATGCTTCTTGCGGCGGTGTTACTGTCACGTGCATAGCTGGGGCAAGAAGAGAAGGGCAAACCAGCCTTTCTAAACATGAGGCGTAGTTGGATCCGAAGAAGTTTCCACACTTTGCTCGATCCACGGGTGCGTAGGAGTGAGTTATGCCAGCACAAAGTGAACCACCATTCGTTAATGGCAATCAATATCACAGTGAGGATTCGGTTTGTGCACACTGTGACGGGGTCATTTGTCACGAGCCATGGTGCATAGCACTGAGCGCTGACGGTGGCGATGCATTTTGGGTTGTCTTAGGCTCCGATCGGTTGAGCGCTGGAGATGAACTCCGGTTACATGCTTTAGGCGTCGCGTGGGCAGCAGAAGAACATCCATCCTGACTAACGGAAGGCCGCGCAGTTGCGCCTGATCCAACTCGAATGATGATGGCGGCTTCCAAGCGCCCTTCAGTGAACGGTTTTCATCTTACGATTTAGAAAATCCATCATCAGATAGTTTCCGAGCGTTTGCGGCGTGGTGAAGTAAGCCTTCCCGCGGCACATCGCCGACACACGTTGCACAAACTGCACAAGTCCGGGGTCTGAAGCCAGCATGAAAGTGTTGATCAGTATCCCGGAACGCCTGCATCGAGCCACTTCTTCGAGGGTCTCGGAGAGCACCAACGGGTCGAGTCCAAATGCGTTCTTGTAAATACGGCCGTCGGGCAAAGTGAGGGCTGAAGGTTTCCCGTCTGTGATCATCACAATCTGCCGCATCTCCTTACGCTGTCGGTTGAGAATGCTCCGGGCAAGCCGCAGTCCCTCGCGCGTATTGGTGTAATGTGGACCGACTTTGACACGGGCGATCTGCGAAACAGGAACCTCTTCCGCAGAGTCATGAAACAACACCAGGTTCAAAGTGTCGCCGGGATACTGGGTCCGGATGAGATGCGACAAAGCCATCGCCACGCGCTTAGCGGGCGTAAACCGGTCTTCTCCGTAAAGGATCATTGAATGCGAACAATCCAGCATCACGACTGTAGCGCAGCTTGACTGATAATCGCTCTGCTGCACGTGGAGATGCGGATAGTCCACTTCTATGGGCCAGATGCCGTTAGTCACTTGGCCGTCTTCACTGATAAACCGCTCTGCCTGCGCCGTAATTGCTGCTGCCAGAGTCGCATTGGCATCGAGATTCAGCGTGTCGCCAAACTCATACTGTCTGGTAGAACCGTTCGTCTCAACCCCAGTTGCCTGATGAAACGTATCGTGCCGCCCCGCACTGGAGCGTCCCAGCGAACCAAGCAGGTCCTGAAGCGTCTTGTAGCCGAGAAAGTCGAGCGATTTGTCCGTTACTTCAAAGCGGGCCTGCGTTTCGCCTTCACCCGCCGATCCCGGAGTCGTCGACATGCGCGACGGGTCGTTTGCCTGATCGATGCGAATGTAGTCCTGCTGCTCCATGCGATCGATGAGTTGCTCGATCAGTTCCTCAAGCTCGCCTTCTGCGGCCATCTGCTCGAGCCGCTCGCGAATGCTCTGTTCGAAGTCGCCACTCTCGAGTGCCTGCCGCAGCGCCTCGCGCAGATTCTCAAGAGAGTGCTCGCCATTCAATTCCTGAAACTGCATCATCGGATCCTGGAAACCGGAGTCGAGCAGGTAATCGGAGAGCTGCTGCATCAGATCTTCGAGACCTATGTCGTCAGCCAGCTCCCCGGTGTACTTCGTGTAGCGAATTCGTTTCATACCTGCTCCTTCCGCCTGTCTGAAATCTGATCCTTGAGCAGTTAGTTGAAATTGCCTCGCCGGCCTGACCTCCGCTGCTGCCAGTCCTCATACTCTTCTTCCGTTCCAGCAGTCTGCCTCTGTTCGCGACGAGCCGGCTTGTCTGGTGCAGTGAATCCACGTTCTTCGCTTCGGCTCAGCTTTTTGTGCGCATATAGACCTTCGAGCAGGAATTCCGCAGCCGCCACAACCTGTGCCGGGTACTCCGAACCTTTGATCTTGAGAGGACCGAGCTTTTCGACCAGTCCCTGAATCTGCGTGAGGTGGTCAAGAATCGTCTTCGACGAGTCGGAATCGTCCACCTGCAGCGTTCCACCAAGATGGAACCACTGCTCGATCTGCTGCGTGTTCGTCTCGCCGAAATACTTGTCGTAAACCCGGGCGACAGCGTTGCGCAGAATCTCGCGAACAATCGTGTCAGCCCCGCGCAGCTCGCCCTCGTACTCCAGTTCCAGCTTGCCGGTTATTCCCGGCAAAGCTGCATAGAGATCGGTGATGCGGGGCACGACCAACTTTTCACCATGCATCAGGGCTCGCCTCTCTGCATTGGAAACGACAAGTTCCAGTGTCGCAATCGGCAACCGCTGACTGACACCCGAGCGCTTGTCTACGCGCCGGTCTTCTCGGGCCAGAAATGCTACCTGTTCAATCGTTTCGCGCAGAAAGAAGGGGATGTCGAGCGATCCGATACTCGATTGTGACTCATGCGCAGAACGCCTGTCCGTCCACGCTTCCTGCCTCGTAATTTCCATACCCTCTTCGACCGTCGAAGCATAATGCGTGCGAATCTCCGAGCCTATTCGGTCTTTGAGCGGCGTCACGATCTTTCCACGTGCCGTGTAGTCCTCGGGGTTCGCGCTGAAGACCAGCGCCACATCCAGAGCCAATCGCACCGGGTAGCCCTTGATTTGAATATCACCTTCCTGCAGGATGTTGAACAGGGCAACCTGAATCTTTCCCGCAAGATCCGGCAGCTCATTCACGGCAAAGATCCCGCGGTTGGCCCTCGGCAACAGGCCGTAATGCATCGTAAACTCGCTGGCGAGGTCGTGACCTCCCCTTGCCGCCTTGATCGGGTCCAGATCGCCGATCAGGTCCGCGACCGTCACATCCGGAGTCGCTAGTTTTTCCACATAGCGATCATGCGGTGTCAGCCACGCGATTGGAGTCGCCTCTTCTTCTTCCGCAATGAGATTTTTGCAACGCCGGCAAAGTGGAGCATAAGGATTGTCGCGAATCTCGCATCCGGCAACATATGGCGTGTTTTGGTCGAGCAGTCCCGACAAAGCCCGCAAAATGCGGCTCTTCGCCTGGCCGCGCAAACCCAGCAAGATGAAGTTCTGGCGAGAAAGAATGGCATTCGCCACCTGTGGTACAACCGTGTCGTCGTACCCGACAATACCCTCGAAAAGCGGCCTTTTCTCCCGGAGCCGGACAATCAGATTTTCGCGCATCTCATCCTTGACGGTGCGGTGGGCCAACCGGGCTTCCGAGTAAAGCCGGCTCGATCGTAGTTCGCCAAGGGTCTTTGGCAGCGGAGCAGTCTGGGACATCAATCCTCCCTGAGGTTGTACTTAGAGTAGACGAGACGCGAATGCGATGCGGTTCAAATTCAGGAATAGATTCCCGTAGCATGAAAAGCCCAGGGCGATTGAGGCGCATGCAAAGTAATTGAAACGCTGTGAATTGAGGACGGGAAAATCGTTTTGCCAGTTCTTTCCGGAATCCGGTTGTCTGTGCAACTCCATGAGATGTAAAGTTCCTCATGCGTGTGAAACGGTGGCTGGGTGATGCGTAACCGGGGACGGAACAGCGCGCATAACGACATGCGGAGCAGGATTCGCATTTGCGCAGTCGTCTTCGCCGTACTTGTCGCGGTTCTTCCCGCGAGCGCCTCAAAGCGGCTGACAATAGAACAGTTGAAGCAGATTTTCAACTCCGCCGCCGCCACCCATCGAAACGACAACGAATCGGCCCAGCAATTGAGTGACGTGCAATTGACCGCCCGTATGGATTCATCTGTTCTCCGGCAACTCGTCGCCGAGAGCCCGGGTCCAAAGACTTCGTTGGCGGTGCGTGCTCTCTCAGATAACTCTGCGTTTCTCGATCCATCCCCGGAAAACATCAGCACGAAGCCTGTACCCGATATCGCCGCGCAAAAGGCGATGATGGGGCAGGTCGTTCATTTTGTTGCCCGCACACTGCCCACGCTGCCCAATCTGCAGGCAACACGCGTGACACAGCACTTTGTGGATTCAACCCAGGCGTTGAAACTCAGCTTGGACCCGGCGGTGCGTGAAACCACTCCGGAACTCCTCGGCGGGCTGTTTCTGGCAGGTATCAACCGGACCTCGATTGCGCTGCGCGATGGCCGCGAAACGGATCAACCTTTGCAGTTCGATGAGTCCCCGGCCTCACTGAAAAAAACGGGTGAAGCAAAAACTGTGAACAGAGGGGAGCCGAAGACTGCATCGATTTCGGCAGCCAACCTTGGGTTGGCTTCCTGGGGAGAATTCGGTCCGATCCTCGGACTCGTTCTTGTTGACGCGGCAAAGGGCAAATTAGGCTGGGCGCGATGGGAGCAGGAAAACGGCAAGCCGGTTGCCGTCTTCCAGTTCGCCGTCGATCGCTCCATATCCCACTACACCGTGCAGTATTGGCATGTAAACCGGGGCGAAGTGGTAGACAGTCACTATGGCTCGCGACAGGATGAGCGGCATGGTGGTGGCAATAATGTTTCGGCCGGAGAGGTGAAAGATCGTGCGCCGTCCCTATTGCGCCAAACCACGGGGTATCACGGCTACCTTGCCGTAGATCCTGAAACCGGCACGATCCTGCGCATCTCGATTGAAGCGGATCTAAAGGCGGAGGATCCGATCCAGAGGGCCGCGATTGAAGTGGAATATGGCCCGGTCAAGATCGGTGACGGCCTCTTTACGTGCCCAATCCATAGCGTTGCCGTATCTGTTTCCAGCGAGCAATATCAGGCTTCGCCGATCAACCCCATTGTATTGATTCGGGAACAGCAACTCAACGATGTTGAATTCACGGCCTATCGGAGATTCGGATCCGAATCGACTTTGATCACCGATGTTGCCTCAACCTCCGGCCAGACCGATGAAGTCGCCGCAATTCCTTCTGGTGCAACTTCGACACCGGGTCCGGATTCAGAAATTGCAGAGGCCGATCCACAAACCGATACGCACGCAGATTCAAGGACAGACGCTGGCGCAACTGCATCCGCCGCTGATGCCTCTGCGGCAGAAAGCGGTTCGTCAGCTGAAAGTTCGCTTACGGTTGCGCCGAAACCTTCGCCGGCAGAGAGTGACGAGGAGATTCTCGTCAAAGCGGCAGACAGCATGCCTGGAATCGAGGGTGACTCTGCAGTAGCAGGGGCAGCCAACGCACAGCCAGGCAACAACAACAGCAGCAGTTTCACGCTCAAAGTCACCACACGATCCGTGGACCTCAGCCTGATCGCAACTGACAAGCGCGGTAAGCCCATTACCGACCTCAAAAAGGACGAGATCGAGATTTACGACAATGGCCGCAGGCAGCAATTGCGCGCCTTCAATCAAGCCGCGTCCACGACTCCGAGCACGGCACCTGTGCCCTCTGCGCCGTCGGAGACCTTTACAAACAGCGTCCAGCCTGCTCAGACTCAGAACGCTCCCGATACCCTGATCCTGCTCCTGGATGAAAGCCACCTCGCCTACCTGGACCTCAACGTGGCTCGGACCGAAATTCAGCGCTTCCTCAAATCCACCCGCGCGAATTCTCGTGTGGCGCTATATGCCCTGAATGAGAAGGGCTTCCGCGTCATTCTGGACGCGACCGCTGACCACGCGCTTGTCGAAGCGAAGCTTGCAGCATGGACCCCCGCTGCCGGGGCAGTCTCGCAAGCCCAGGATCTGGAATCGCGCAACCGGCAGCAGTTCGACACCGTACGCAACACCGACGACCTGAACAGCGTCAACGGCAACACCATCCAGGCCCCCGACTACATCACGTCCACCGATCCCCAGTTGCGTTTGTTAGGCAACAACCCGCTTGGCTACGCGCTTGGCAGCATGATCGCTCTCGCACGGCACTTTTCTCCCGTTCCCGGGCACAAAAGTCTGGTTTGGATCTCGGGAGATAGCGCCCTGGAGGACTGGGAGGATCAAGCGGTGGGGAAGGACAAGGGAGACCAGCAGCTTCAGTCTGTGCTCTCCCGTACTCGAGAAGCACTCAACGAATCCCACATGGCACTCTATGCCGTTGACGCATCTGCAGTTCAAGGCGGCGCCATCGATGCGTCCCTCGCCAATGTGGACGTAGGGTTGAATCCCGTTGCCACGGCCAACAGCCGTCCGGGAGGCGCCGCACTTCCGCGTGATACAGGCGGCCGCATTAAGGAGCAGATGCTAGAAAACACTCGAGCTATCCAGGCTCCGGTGCGCCTGCTTGCTGAAACCACGGGGGGCCGCGCGGTCAACAAAGGAAGTGATCTTAAAGCCACCCTTGATCATATCGACGAAGACTCTGCGTCACTCTACGAGATCGCCTTTGATCCCGACACTCCGGCGGATGGCAAATTCCATACCCTCTCGGTCAGGATTCCCACGCGCAAAGACGTGAAGCTACGCTACCGTAGCGGCTATCTCTACAGCGAAGATGCGGGCACCACCAAAGATCGCTTCCAGCAAGCCGTCTGGAGCCCACAGGATCTAACTGGAATAGCCCTTACTGCCGAGGATGTGCCAGCCGCGGAGTCGGCGACTGGAAAGAATACGGTGAAGCTTCGCATTGCCTTCCCTGGTTTGGCGTTTGTACAGAAAGATAGCCGCTGGACGGACCAGATCTATGTCTTCGTCGCGGTGCGCGACGACGCAGCCCAGAAGGCCGAAGTCAACGGAGATACCCTGCGCTTGTCGTTGAAGCAAGCCACCTACGACTCCGGGATGCCGGCCGGGATTCCTTACCAGACAGACGTCGAGGCCAAATCCCGCCTCGGCACAGTCCGGATCATTGTCGTCGATGGAAATTCCGGTAAGATCGGTTCCGTCACCCTGCCGTCCTCTGCGCTGCATCATTGATTTCAGGAATCGGCAGAAATAGTTTCGTAACCGGGTCACTCGTGTACCTGTCAAAGGATTGAAGAGAGGGCGATCCATGCGTATCAGGCTGATGCCACTCGCGTTTATGGTTGCGATCTCGCACTCTGCCCTGGCAGCCAGACCGATCACCCCGGAGCAACTTCAGCAGCTCGTGATCTCATCACAAGCGTCCCATCAGTCGGATGCCGACACCGTCCGCCAGTTGGCAGATCTCGATCTCACGGCGCAACTCAATCCTGCGGCGCTCGAACGGCTCATTGCTCTCTCCCCGGGGCAGAAGACCACCCAGGCTTTGCGCGGTCTTGCAGGCCTTTCGGCATTTCTGGACCCGCCGGCCAGCGAAATCCCTAACACTCCCGCACCTGACTTTCAGAAACAAAAGGCGATCCTCGACAGAACAATTCACTACGTCGCCCGTACCCTGGCCTCGATGCCGGATTTTCTGGTCTCCCGGAACACGGAACACTTCGACGATAGTCCCCAGGCGCTCCAGTCGGGAGCCTGGCCGGTGCACGCAGGGTTTCATCTGACAGGAACCTTCGAGTCTGCAATCACCTTCGTTGACGGGGCGGAAAAAGATGGCCAGTTCCAGCCCGTTTCGTCGGCTCCGCTCTCGAAAAAGCCGGATTCGGCAAGAGCAAAAGGAGCTGCAAAGGCCGCAGCCGTCGGTTCCGGACTCAATTCCTGGGGTGAATTCAGGACCATCCTCGGCATTCCGCTGGTAGACGCTGCAAAGGGGAAAATTGGCTGGTCCCGGTGGGAAAGGATAGACGGGAAATCAGCAGCGATTTTTCAATTTCAGATCGACAAGTCAATCTCGCGCTATGAAGTACAGTTCTATCGCAACCGGCCCGCGAGCCACTCAAACAAGACTGCGTCCAACTACGTCTTCCGCCAGACGGCCGGCTATCACGGCCACATCGCGGTCGATCCTCAGACCGGCGCAATTCTGCGTATCGTCATCGACGCGGACATGGAGTCCGGTAGCCCGATTACTCGGGCCTCAATGATGGTCGAATACGGGCCAGTGCAACTCGGTTCGCGCACCTTCATCTGTCCGGTCCATAGCATCGCCGTTTCGTCCTCGGATGAGGTATATCAGCCGACTTCGAAGAGTCCGTTCGCCGAACTTGTCGAGTTGCAGCTCAATGAAACTAAGTTCTCCGGCTACAAGAGATTCGGGTCCGACGCAACCGTTTACACCGGCGCTCCGCCAGCACCAGTAAGCGCGTCAGGTTCGGTTGCACCAGCATCGTCTGCGAAGCCTGTCGCCGACTCCTCAACGACCGCCAGAACCCAACCCGCTGCTTCTTCTGATGGGTTGGCGCCGGTCGCTGCGGCCAACCCCACCGCCGATACCGCCCAACGGGCAGCCAATGAGCCAATCTCATCCGAGGAAGCCGAGGCAGATCAGGAAATTCTGATTCACGCCATCGAAAGCATGCCCGGCGAAACCGGTGATTCCGATGCCAGCGGGGACGAGAGCGCTAATTCCGGAGCTGGGAATCTGACGCTCAACTCCACGACGCGCTCGGTTGACATCGGGCTAGTGGCGTATGACAAGCATGGAAAGCCGATTACCGATCTCAAGCAGGACGAGATTGAGGTGTATGACAATGGCAGACGCCAACAGCTCAGCGCATTCCACCACTCAGTTCCGGTCGTTGCCCAGCCGACTCAATCCAAGGCGCCCCAGCCTGCACAGTCTGAAGACACGTTTACGAATTCCGTGACAACGATTCGCGAAGTGCAGGACGCACCTGATCTGCTTATTCTGCTGCTGGACGAAAGCCATCTCGCCTTTCAAGATCTCAATCGGGCCCGAGGAGAACTCCTGCGCTTCTTCAAAGCGACCCGGCCGACCTCACGAATTGCGCTTTACTCCATCAGCGAACATGGTTTTTACATCATCCAGGACGTGACTCAGGATCACGCCCTGGTGATGAAAAAGCTCATCTCATGGATGCCCGCCGGCAGTTCTGTTTCGCAGGCCCAGGATCTGGACCGGCGCGTCCACCAGCAATTCGACACCGTTCACAACGTGGTCGACTTGAACAGTGTCAACGGCAACTACACCGAGGTACCGGATAGCACCCAGCCAATCGATCCGGAACTGAGGCAGATGGGGCAGAATCCTCTGCGCGCGGTGCTCGAAAGCATGGTCGCGCTCTCCCGGCATTTTGCCTCTGTTCCGGGACACAAGAGCCTGGCCTGGATATCCGGCGACAGCGTGCTGGCCGATTGGGAAGACCAGGCGGTTGCCACGGAAAAGGGAAGCAAGATGAACGAGGCTGCCTTGCAGCACGCCAAAGAGGCGCTCAACGAAGCTCATATCGCGCTCTACGCGGTCGATGCCTCAGCAGTAGCTGGCGACGCCGTGGACTCGTCTCTTGAATTTCGTAATGTGGAACTCAATCAGCCCGCAAAAGACAATGCATCTCCCCTCGGCGGCAGCCTGCCTCGCAACAACACCGCGGGCCGCACCACGGGCCAGATGGAGCAGGATCTCCACGGAATTCAGGGTCCGGTTCGGCAACTTGCAGAGTCAACTGGCGGCCGCGCAATCAACAAAGGGGGTGATCTTAAAGCCACATTGGATGGCATCGATCAGGACTCAAATGCTCTTTACGAAGTAGGCTTCGAACCCGACACCCCGGCAGATGGCCAGTACCACAACCTGGTTCTCCGGATTCCCCGCCGGAAGGACGTAAAACTACGGTATCGGTCTGGCTACATGTACGCGGAGGAATCCGCCACAGTCCGCCAGCGCTTCCAGCAAGCCATCTGGAGTCCGCAGGATGCCAGCGACCTGGCGCTCACTGCACAGGCAGTTCCCACCTCCGCTCCATCGGGCGAGGGAATTGTGAGGCTGCGCGTCGGATTTCACAGTGTGGCACTGCAACAGAAACCTGGCCAGCGTTCCGACCGGTGGACAGATCAGTTGTATGTCTTCGTGGCTGTCCGCGATGACGCGACGCAGAAGGCGGAAGTTTCGGGCGACACGTTGCGCCTTTCACTGAGGCAGGAAACATACGAGTCAGGGATGCCGGAGGGAATTCCGTATCAACGCGCAGTCGAGACCAAGTCCCGTCTTGGCTCCGTGCGAATCATCGTAGTGGATGGTAATTCGAACAAGATCGGCTCGGTCACTTTGCCAGCTTTGGCTTTTCACAGGTAGATCATCGGTCGAGTTCGTCCAGCATCGCCTGCATCTCACTCAATGCATGGCTGTTGCCCGTCCGGCGAGCGCTGGCGATACCATCCTGCAGGCGTTGAATCGCCTCCGGGGCGCGCTCTTCTTTGGCAAGAGTCTGGGCTGCCATGAAGTACCCTGCCGTGTAATCCGGATGCGCTGCGAGCAGCGTGTCAAACTCGGCAAGTCCGGTTGCGATCTCGCCCCGATTCACGAATTCCATTGCCAATCCGTAGCGGGCAAAGGCGTTGTTTGGGTCGAGATTTAGGATTTCCTTCAGTCCCGCGATCTTGTCCATAAATGTCCCAAAAACTCCTGATCAGTCTCGGCATCTGCGATCACGCGAAGAGGTTTGAGCCAGCCCATTTGCGAAATCCAGTCCGATTGCTGAAACTGAAAGTAGCCGCGTCGTCGCGAGTGGTCGCCGTTATCAGTGTAACGGTTCGAGTAGAGGCAGAAGAACGAGGCAATTTTCCAATGACGCAGACTGAAACAACCGAAACCATAGCCGTTCCAGCGCACCTGGGTCCGAAAACCGTGTCGGAATCACAATCCGAGATGACCGAGCTGATTTTGCCCAACGACACCAATACCCTGGGCAATTTGCTGGGCGGGAGGCTTATGCACTTTATCGATCTTGTTGGCGCAATGGCCGCTTATCGCCATACCCGCACCCACGTCGTGACCGCTTCGATGGACCACATCGACTTTATCCAGCCTGTTCACGTCGGGGACCTGCTCAATCTCAAATCCAGCGTGAACCGGGCGTTTTCGAAATCGGTCGAGGTCGGCGTCAAAGTCTGGGCAGAGGATACGCGGGCAGGCGTCTACCGTCATGTCGCCAGCGCTTATCTTGTTTTTGTCGCAATCGATGCGGCCGGAAATCCCGCCAGGGTTCCCGGATTGATTCCCGAAACGGCCGATGAGCTGCGCCGCTTTGAAGGAGCTCTGCGCCGGCGTGAAAACCGCGAAACAGAAGTGGAGAGCCGTAAGCGCGCCAAGTTAGCTCCTCCAGGGTTGGGCAGCGTCCGACCCGGTCGTTAGACAAAATGTCAAATAATGTCAATTTGTGGGGCGCGATCCGGAAGGATTAGCTTTTCCCCTCAGAGAGAACTGCATAAGAATTATCTGGAAGGAAGAACACTCATGGCACATGGACACTCCATTCCCCCGGCACCGCTACCGCTACCCGGCGTGGGCAAGATCATCGCAATCGGCTCAGGCAAGGGCGGCGTCGGTAAAACCACAGTCGCCGTAAATCTTGCGATTGCCCTCGCCCGCATGGGCAACAAGGTTGGCCTGATTGACGCAGATATCTACGGGCCCAATATTCCGTTGATGATGGGCTCGAGCGCGCAGCCAAAGGTGGGACCCAGCAATCAGATCGAGCCGAACTTTACTCATGGCGTCAAGACCATTTCGATTGGCTACATTTCGCCAGGCGACAAACCGATGGTGATGCGCGGACCGATGCTGCATCAGATCATTCGCCAGTTTTTGCAGCAGGTGGAGTGGGGCGAACTCGACTACCTGATCGTCGACCTGCCGCCGGGAACCGGCGATGTTGTGATCTCACTGGTCCAGACCGTCCCGCTGACGGGTGCGGTTGTGGTTTCGACCCCCAGTGACGTTGCTCTCCAGGATGCACGCAAGGCACTGGAAATGTTCGCGCAGGTCAATGTTGAAGTGCTCGGAATTGTTGAGAACATGAGCCACTTCACCTGTCCGCATTGCAGCGAGATCATCGACATCTTCTCCAAGGGCGGAGCAGAACGGACCGCAACGCAGTTCAACGTGCCGTTCCTCGGATCGATTGAGCTGGTTCCGGCGATTCGCGAAGGCGGAGACCGAGGAATGCCGGTAGCGCTGGCAGGGCCGGAATCGACACTGGCTGCGGAGTTTTATGGAATTGCACGCAAACTCATGGAACGCGCAGAAGATGCAGCTTCGCGCAGCGGCGAGGTGATTGAGATCAGCTAGCTGGTGTGAAGTTCCCGACGAGGGACCATTGTCTAGTGCGAGTACCGCTGTTCGCCCGCCGGGATGGAGATCGCCAGTCGGTTAATATAAGGCGGCAGCGGACACGTGGCGTAGGGAGTGTACGCGCACGGCGGATTCTGGAGGCGGTTGAAGTCGAGCACGACCGTGCCGGGCTGGTCGAGGCCGTGATCGGGGAAGCTGGCGTAGAGGAAGCGAGCTGCCTGGTAGGTGGTCGTATGACTGGTGGCATCGCGCAGGATGAAAAAGAGCTCCTTGGCGTTGGGGTCTTCGAGAACCGGCTCGATCTGGATGGTCTTACCATCCAACGTAAATTCGGCCAGTCCCGGAGCAGGCATGTCAAGAGTCGTGCCGATAACCGTTGGGATCTTTTCGGTATGGGCGGGTACAAAGGGAATCCATTTGGCTGAGATTCTGTATTTTGCTTCTGCCGGATACCAGTGAAGCCCCTTGAAACCGATGCGGGTCGGAGATTCGGCATCCTTGATGCGTAGAGCAAATCGATCTCCGCGATGGAGTATGACCAGACTCAGGTTCTCGGTTGTTAATAGCGTCGGTTTACCGTCGTCGGGCTTGATCGGGCCTTCCTGCGCTGGTTGACCGTCGACGAGGAGAGATTTTGGAAATCCGCCCGCAGGGGTAGCCAGCTTCAATTGGCTGCCGTCGACTTCGATGACTCCCAGATGCTCGGGTGCATGGCCCTTGAGATGAATCTGATTGTCACTCGCGAGGCCGACTGCGTTTGGCCCGGGTTTGAGCCATTCGAGGCCCACGAGTGTAAGCCAGCCATCTCGCGCCGAAAGCGCCTTCGCGCGTTCGGTGCGCCAGTCCGCTTCCTCACGCAAGACCGACGAATTCGGCGGAGTCGCAGTGGATTTGGCGTGCGAGGCAGCGAAGACAGGCACAGCGAAACTGCCCACAGCGAGCAATGCGGCGAACGCAATCGCGCTCTTCCGCGGTGAACTGCCGAGGCTAAAACGAATCGGGCAGGAAAACAGCAGGCCGGTGACTGTCATGTTTCCCAAGATAACCCATCGGATACCCAATTGCCGGTAAACCCGCGCCGCTTCGGGGCGTCATGCGCGGCGTAGCTAAACTATTCGGTTGGTACGAGAAGCAGATTCGCTAAAAAGAACCGAGAAAAAAACCATCGCGGATGACCAGCAGGAAGCCGTCAGAACTCAGTGCTGTTTTCGATCGCCGGCAGTATGTCGTCTTTTCGCGCTACCCAGACATACAGAGTCGGAAGCAGGAAAATGCCTATCACCAGATTGGCCAATAGGCCGCCAACGATCACGATGGCGAAAGGACGCTGCGAGTCTGACCCAATAGCGTGCGACAGTGCCGCTGGAAGCAAGCCCAATGTGGCAACGAGCATGGTCATCATGATGGGCCTTAAGCGAAGAACAGCCCCTTCCACTGCAGCTTCGATAATGTGTTCTTCGGTCGAAACTTCCATGCCCCTCCGCCGCGCCCGCAGCTGGTTGATGAACTCGATCATGATGACGCCTGCCTGAACCGAAACGCCAAAGAGTGCGAGAAAACCGACGGCCGAGGATACCGAGAAATTTGTGTGGGTAATAAACAGTGCCAGTGGTCCGCCAATGGAGGCCATCACCACGCTCACTAAAATCAAAGCCGCCCATTTAGCGGAACGGAACATTGTATAGAGAATGAGGAAGATAGCCAGCACAGTGATTGGCACGATCAGAGCCATGCGCTTGTTGGCACGTTTTTGGCTCTCATACTCTCCCGCCCATTCAAGATGGTATCCGGCGGGCAATTGAACGTTGTGTTCGACCTTTGAGATCGCTTCTTCAACTGTCGAGCCAAGATCCCTGCCCTTGGCAGAGTATTTGATCGCGATGTACCGCTGGCCGGACTCGCGATTGATCTGTTCAGCGCCGTCGTCAGTGGTTGCGGTGGTGAGTTGTCCCAGCGAGACGCGCTCCCCGGATGGCGAGAGGAGCCGGACGTTGGCGATGGCCTCACGACTGTCTCGGTATTGCTTCAAGTAGCGCAGTGTTACGTCGAAGCGCGCTTCACCTTGTTGCAGTTGCGTGACGGCATTCGCGCCGACAGCAGTCTGTAAGGCATCCTGTACGTCGGCAACGCTTATTCCCCATCGTTTGGCGGCCTTGCGGTCAACCCGCAAATTGAGGTTCGGTTGTCCAACGATACGGAAAATCCCAAGATCTGCAACCCCACGTACTGACGTCATCTGCTCCTGGATCTTGTCTGCGGTGTGTTCCAGTGTGCGCAAATCGTCGCCGTAAAGCTTTACGGCAAGTTCTCCCTTCACGCCGGAAACGGCTTCTTCCATGTTGTCTGAGATTGGCTGCGAGTAATTCCAGATGACGCCTGGGAATTTTTCAAGCTCCTTGTCGATTGCATTAATCAAATCTTCCTTATTTTGATGGAAGATTGGGCGCCACTCCTCTTTACGCCTCAGGTCAACAAAGTATTCGGTATTGAAAAAGCCTGCCGTGTCAGTCCCGTCATCCGGACGCCCGGTCTGGCTCACTACCTGGGTCACTTCGGGAAAGGACGCCATCACCACGCGCGCTTTGTTTGTGAATTCGATGCTGGCTGTTGGGCCTTCGCTCGGGGCTAGCGTTCCG
>Ga0302326_10014187_pt1 | contig 16872 bp, 15 predicted proteins | sample Palsa_T0_3_FD_202264 | JGI IMG/M metagenome (GOLD analysis project Ga0302326, IMG submission 202264) | Peat permafrost microbial communities from Stordalen Mire near Abisko, Sweden - Palsa_T0_3 | ecosystem: Environmental > Terrestrial > Soil > Palsa > Peat permafrost | place: Sweden: Abisko...
TCCGGTACGCCGGGCACGGAACCGGCGCGCACCTCTTTCCGAATGCGCGCTGCCAGTTCGTCGAGCAATCGGTTCGAAAGTTTCTCGCCTGTAACGAAGGACTCCGCTTGGTCCATTCTCTGAGCAGGAATGCCTTGTCCGAAAACAGTGAGACGCAGCGACGAGCAGACTCCGTCTTGTGCATCGACCAGAACCGCGGCGCCACAAGCGGGGAAACTCAATTGCGTGTAACGAATCTCTTCGATCGCGGCTCCACTGTGGTTGCTGTCGGGAAAGACAACACTGGTCAGGATCTCATCAGGTTCCAGCGTGACGGTTCCGTCGTTCCGGTAAAGAGATGCCGCGCTGATCTCGCGATCGCCCCGCTTGCTTCGGATACTTAGGTTAGCGTTATAGGTGAGCGCGATTGCGGGTAACTCTGCCCCGAGAGGCGCGGCCACGAGACTTCCGCATATTGTCCCGCGGTTTCTTATTTCATTGTCCGCTATCAGAGGCAAGGCCTGCGCGATCAACGAATGTCGCTCGCGAGTTCGCAAGAAAAATTCCAGATCATGCTGTCGGCAGCACGCGCCGACGGTCAAGTCGTCTCGCAAATCGACAAAATCCAGGTTCCGCACACCGTTGATATCTACGAGGTGTTCCGGGCTCAGTCGACCACTGTGGATCAACGGTAGGAGGGTCTGACCGCCAGCCAAAATCCGAGCACGTGATCCCCACTCCGAAAGGGCAGCGAGTACCTCTTCGATCGAAGTTGGCGCAGAGTACGTAAACATTCCAGGACTATTCAGCTACCCGTCGAAATCTAGGCAGCGCTTGCACCATCAGCAGGCTTCTTGAAGAAAACGAGACGCCGATTACGAACGCCCTTTAACCAGCGAGACCGAACATTTGGTAAGAAGAATAAGAAAACAAAATCTCCGCCAAGGCCTGACGTGCCCAAACCCTGCAAAGGATTATGTCCTCTGATTATTGCCCTGTCAACCTGCAAGCAACTGCAAGCAGCTGCGGAATGCTGCGGCTCCTTGAGAGACTGGCGATGCGATGGTAGAGCCGCGACCGGCACTCCAAGCGACCAGATCATGGCGACAGTCATCGCAAACGTCGGCTCTCGCGGCATTCCGACCTGTACCCCTGATTCGAGGCACCGGACGACTAGGAGGAGAACTATTCGCTCGCGAGGAGGTCGCGGGCTCAATCCGGATTGGCATTTCGACTTGACAAAATGAGAGCACCGCGCATACCACGGACGTAGACAGGATCACGATGGGGGTAGGACACCAATGACAACAGGAGCTGAAAGAAACGTGGCTGCCGCCGAAGCTTACTATCACGCAATGAACGCCAACGATCTGGCCGGGGTCGCGACTCACTTGCACACTGATGTTCAGTTTGTCAGCCCGATGGTGAACGTGGCCGGGAAAGAGGCAGTTCTTGAGGCTGTCAAGCGCTTTCGATCCCGTCTCAACAGTATCAGGGTGCACACGAAGTTCGGCTCTGAACTCCAAGCGATTCTGATCTATGATGTCGACTTTGGTGAGCCGATCGGCATCTCCCGAACAGCTGCGCTCATCACGTTCGAAGACAACCTTATCTCGTGCATCGAGCTCTTTTATGACGCTCGGCCCTTCGAGAAGAACTTGAAACAAAATGCATCTCGTCGCGCTAGCGCGGAGGGGTGACGCGGGGTCGCCTTCTCCAATTGCGCCCGGATCGCGGATGGCAGGAGCCGCTCGGAAATCTTTGATCAAGTATGATTTCAGCCGCACCACGGGGCGGATATGTAAAGGAAAGAACCGCACAGGCCGACCTAAAAAGATCACCTATGCTGGAGAAATCCATTCGCCGCTGTGCAGCTCTAGCCCACGACGGCTGGCTTCAGAACAGCCTCGCTCCACTGGCGGAATGTGGTCGGAGTGTCAGCCGCGAGCGCCCGGGATGCGGTGTTATCCATACCTTCGTTCTTGGCCGTCATCATGTCCGCGAGGCCCTGAGCGAACGCCTCAGACATACCGCGGCTAACCATTCTGCTCTTGTAGGCCTCCATTGGCGTCTGCTGAAAGCGAACCGGGTTGCCCGGAACATCCGAGATAATTTCTGCCATCTCGTTCGGAGAGATGTCTTCCGACCGAGCACCGGCACTTCCGCCTGACCTGTCCATGTCGTGTCCATCAGGAACTTTGCCGCCACTGCGGCGATGTCAGAAGTAGCGACCGTCGGAGCTTTCAGGTTTGGTTGGGGAGGAGAACATGCCCTTCTCCTTGATCGTCGGCGCCTGGCGTAGCAGGTTGTCCATGAAGGACGGCATCCTGAGTACGCGCAGTGCGACACCGGTGCTCGCGAGCAGGTCATCCGACTTGATGTTGGCGGTGGCCAGGCCGGCCTCTTTGTTCCAACCGCGCCCGAGGGCGGAAACGGCTACGACGCGCTGACGCCGCACTTCCTGATGGCTTCCGCTGCAGGCTTGGTGAAGCCGACATACGCCTCGTCCACGCTGTTCAGGGTCATGAGTGGCTCTGGAGGTATCAGCCAGAAGAGCGTATCTGCGCCCTTTAGAGCCTTCTCGATGGTTGCAGCGTCGCCGTGCGAGCCCTGTATGACCTCGACACGCTGGCGGATTTCCTGCGGGATGCGCGACGGATCACGTGCAATCACGCGCACGGGTTCGTTGCCCTGAAGAACGTTTTGCAGAACCTGATGGCCGATGTCTCCTGTAGGAGTGGTGATGACGATCATGACAAATTTCCTTTCGTAACATTTATTCAACTATCCAGTGTTTCCCACGATAACACATGTTGGTTTCCAGTGGTAACATTATGCGCTAGAATAAAGTATGGGAAAACTGACCGGCACGGAGGCGCATCGAGACAGGATTTTGAAGGCTGCTCTCACCTTGTTAACGAAACAGGGGCGAGATGCAGTAACCACACGCAACGTCGCCGAAGCCGCAAAGGTGCAACCGCCTGTCCTGTACCGCATCTTCGGCGATAAGACCGCCCTGCTTGATGCAGTTGCTGCCTACGGCTTTACGGCCTACCTCGCGAAAAAACATCAGTCGGCCCGTAGCGACGACCCTGTGGAAGCTCTTCGAGCGGGGTGGGACCTTCATGTCAAGTTCGGCCTGGCGAACCCTGAGCTTTACTTGTTGATGTACGCCGACCCACGGCCCGAGACCGAGAGCCCAGCGGCTCGGCAGTCCTTCACGATGCTCGAGGAGCACATGCAGCGTGTGGCGGCTGCAGGGCGGCTACGAGTCAGCGTGACAAGAGCCTGCGCCCTGTATCACGCCGCAGCGCTCGGCGTCGTCATGTCCTTATTGGCCAGCGTCCCGGAGCAGCGCGACCTTTCACTATCGAGCACAGCCCGCGACCATGCGTTGAGCGGCATCACGACTCACGCTTCATCCGTCTCGACTCCAGTGATTGCCGTAACAGCGAGCCGGTTGCGTGCACTGCTGACACAACCAGGCAAAGGGACGAGCGTACTCACCGATGCCGAACGGCTCCTTCTCTCAGAGTGGCTGTTGCGCTTGACGGAGCACGGCAACTAGTCCCCACGGCTTCCGGTCATTCCTTGGCATACACGGTCAAGCGTTCGCACAGACGGTCTGCCTAGACTACTTTAGAGAGGAGCACTTCCATGAAAGCGGCCATCGTAACCTCCGCTGGTACGAAACCCATCTTTGGCGAGTTCCACAGTCCCGTCTGGCGCGAGGGTCTCGAAGTCATCACTGTCACTGCGGCAGCATTAACCAACCTGACGAAAGGCCGAGCCGCCGGCTCGCACTACAGCGCAAACAACCACTATCCCTTTGTTCCCGGCGTGGACGGCGTGGGCACTCTCGGCGACGGTCGCCGCGTGTATTTCGCCATGCCCGAAGCTCCCTTCGGAGCGATGGCGGAGCAGACTCTTGTCGACCCCCGCCGCATCATCACCTTGCCCGACACCCTCGACGATGTGGCCGCGGCTGCCCTGGCAAACCCCGGAATGTCCTGCTTCGCCGCGCTGATCGAGCGAGCCCGTTTCCGGGCTGGCGAGACTGTCCTCATTAACGGTGCAACCGGCGCTGCCGGGCTCGTCGCCGTTCAGGTCGCGAAACAACTTGGAGCAAGAAAGGTGATCGTCACAGGCCGCAATGCGCAGGGACTCGAAAACCTGCGTTCTCTCGGCGCTGATGTCGTCATCCCTTTCGATCTCCGTCCCGAGAACCTGCAAGGCGTTGGACACTTTGAACAAGCCCTTACGACTACATTTGCCGACGGGCTGGATGTGGTCGTCGATTACCTCTGGGGCAGCAGCGCGCGCACCATCATCGTTGCGGTGGCCAACGCGGTTGAAGACGCACACCCTGTTCGCTTCATCCAGGTTGGGGAGGCCAGCCGTGAACCCGTAGAGTTGCCCGCCGCCGCATTACGCTCCTCGGCCATCCAGATCATGGGCAGTGGCCTCAAGTCGGTTCCCTTTCCCAGGCTCCTGGAGGGCATTCGCCAGACCTTCGATCTGGCCGCGCACGGCAAACTCTACCTTCCTACTGAAGTCTTCCCGCTCTCCACGGTCACAGAAAACTGGGAGGCTTCCGGTAAGCCACGGCTGGTGTTCACGTTGAGGGAAGGTGCGTAGCAGGACGAGCGCGGTCGCTTAGCAATCGGCGGAGGTACCGCGAAGTCGGCTTATGAGAAGTGATGGGGAGCGGGTAGGATTTCAAGCAGGTGTTGAACGACCCGAAAGGTGTGTATGAGTGCCATTGTTGGAAAGAGGATCGCCATTGTCGGCGGGGGGCCAGGCGGACTTACGCTGGCCCGGCTACTGCAGCAAAGCGGTGCGCAGGTTTCCGTATATGAGCGTGATCAGAGCCGCAGCGCGCGAGTCCAGGGCAGCGCATTAGACCTCCATGAAGACTCCGGACTAGCCGCACTTGAAGCTGCCGGCCTGATCGATGCGTTCTGGGCCAATCACCGGCCGGATCTTGATCGTCTTCGCCTTACCGATGCCAAGGGAACGGTTCTCCACGATCATTTCCGCCGGATGTCCGGGGCCGGGAAACGTCCTGAGATCGAGCGTGGTCCATTGCGCGATCTTCTGCTCGACTCGCTTCAACCCAACACAGTGCAGTGGGACTGCAAGCTCGAGTCTTCAGAGATGCAGGGCGAGCAGGTCTTGTTACGTTTTGCGAGCGGAGAGATTGCACTGGCCGATATCGCGGTAGGCTGCGACGGGGCGAACTCCCGCTTGCGCGAGCTGGTCACTCCCATTCGGCCACAGTACGTCGGGGTGTCGCTCGTAGAGGGTCTCGTTCCTGGAGCAAAGCAGGTGATCCCTGAGTTGTGGGATCTTCTCGGCGGATCGGCACTGATCGCTCTGGGAGGCGAAAGAACCATCGGCATGGGTACCAAGCCTGACGGCAGCGTGCTGCTCTACGCAGGAGTGAAGACCCGTGGCGACTCCGCGAGGCGTAGCTTCGAAGAGGCAAGCGGCCCGGACCAGCGACTGGCATGGTTCCACGCCAACTTCGAGGGGTGGAGCGAGATATGGGATCCTCTTTTCAAGGAAGCCGCGTCTATGGTCTGGCGCCCGCTACTCGTTTGTCCGACAGATCAGCATTGGGAGCCGAAGCGTAACGTCACGTTGATCGGCGATGCAGCGCATGTGATGCCGCCATACGCAGGCGAGGGCGTAAACATGGCGATGCTCGACGCCCTGGTGCTGTCACGGCTCCTTCTCAGCCAAGACACATCCTCTGACGCGATCGCCGCATACGAAGCCGAGATGTTTGCCCGCATGCGACACATGACGGAAGACACGATGGTGAACACAGAGATGTTCTACGCACCGGATGCCTCCGATCGCGTTGTGGCTCTGTTTCGCAGCTTTGGCGCAGCCGAGGCGGTTCCGCCAGCCGCAGAAGCTTGATGCGAGCCGTTCATCGCAGAGGGCGGAGCGGCACTTCAACAAGTCCTTGAGCAAGCCCAAACGCGATGCTCGCGTTTGCAGCGGAACTTGACCGCCGCCCTAGTCGGATTGGTACCGCGAAGTCGGCTTGTGTGAATCGATGGCAGAAACTCCTGGATAACGGATACCTCGGAAGCTATCAGGCCAAAGATGAGAACGGGAGATCTCGGCTTGGTGAGGCAGAAATCTCCCGCAGTTATGTTCTGAGCCTAAGCGTACAGCGCCAGGATGCTGTTGTTCGCATGTTCCTGAGCTTCTTCCGACTCAGCGTCCTTGCCTTTGAGATAAGCGAGCGTTACGTCCAGCGATTCATGGCCGAGGCGGATTCGGATGGTGTTCACCGAGACGCCTTCCTCGTGGAGCGTGTCTGCGTAGGTCTTGCGGAAGCGGTGAAGCTCCGCGCCCTCAACGCCAGCTTTCTTTGCGATTGCCTTCAGCTTGCGCAGGAAGTGACCGTCAGGTTTGCCTTGACCGTTCGGAAACGCTAGGTCATGCGGCTGGACGTTCCGCTCTCTCATTCTGTCCTTGATTTTCCAAACCAGCTTCGCTGGGATCGGAATAAATGTGTCCTTGGCGGATTTCTTCTTGCTCTTGCCCTTGAGACGGAACTTACGCCACGCCTTCGGTTGAACATGCAGTGTGCATTTCTCCCAGTTGAAGTCTGCGTATTCGGTGTTCTGCATCTCCGCGTCACGCATACCAGAATTCAAGAACAGACCATAAAGCAGTTTTTCTTCGTCGTTCATGGCCGCAAACATTGCCTTGAGTTCCTGCTTCATGTAAGGTTTCGGCGGCTTCTCGGCGTAGCCGAGTTCCGCCAGGATTTTGCCGGCGGTGAACATGTCCCTTGTGCGCAGGAACGTGTTCAGGGTTTCGAAGATGTTGTGAACCGTGCGGTCGTCCAAGTCGCTGTCATGTTCTCGAAGAAACTTCACGTAGCGCAGAAGCTGCTTGCGGTCGATCTGGTCTAGGTACCGCAGATCGTTCTGCACAGTGAAGTCAAGGAAGAACCCAAGCCGGTAGTTGTACGCCCGCAGCGTCTTCTCGCTCTTGCCTTGGTGGTCTTTGCCCTGAAACAGTTGAAGCTCGGCGAACCACTGATATACAGCATCAGTGATCTTCGTGCGACCAGTTTCGTCCTGGTCTTGGACGACTGGGACGTTTGCGTCGAGCGCCTCGAAGTATGCCTGCTTGCGTTCATGGGCTGAGATTGCTTCATCGAGGTCATCGCCGACATGTTCCCACGGACGGGCGCCGTCAGCGAGCGAGTACCGCAGGAAGTAGGGACCGGTGAGATCAGCTGGGCGGCGCCCACGTCCGAGATTGACCTTCTGGTAGCGCCGAGCCTTGCCTTTGCCGACCTGGCGGTAGAGTGTGACTGCCATATTGCCTCCAGTGCTTAATACCGCGCGGAGGCAAATGATCGGAATTTGGTAGTCAGTTGGTAGTCACGTGCTGTAAATAGCAGAAACTAAAGGTCTGGCGGAGAGGGAGGGATTCGAACCCCCGATACCCTTTCGGGTATGCCGGTTTTCAAGACCGGAGCCATCAACCACTCGGCCACCTCTCCAATTGCTACAGTTTTACTACAGTTTGCTCGTTTTGCATCCCACTAGCCTTGTGAATTCCCTTTGAATTCAATTGACTACAACCGACGGCCAGCTCCAATACAGCGGTTTTCAAGACCGCCTGTTTCAACCATTCACACGTCCCTCTGCATTGGGTATCGCAGGTTGTGGTTGTTTGACGCTAGTTTACAACAGGGCTCAAAGTATGAGTAACCGATCGCGCAGCTTACTTAAGACCGAAGGCCCGGGAGTGAAATTCCATGACCTCGGCGAAGTGCTCCAGGAAATAGGACAGGCTGTGGTCGCCGGGATAAATGTGATAGTCATGCTGCACTTTTTCCTTTTGCAGCAGTTCGTGCAGGGCGGCCGCGCCTTTCTCAAAGCCATGGTTGTCATCCTGGCCGCAGTTAAAGTAAATGGCGAGCTTCTGAAGTCCGGCCCGGTTTTTGAGCGCTAGAACGAATGGATTGTTTTCGTTCCAGTGGGGAATGTTAATTGGATCTCCGAAGACCGTTGCCAGCAACTTTCCCATGGGAGCGCCGGAGCGGGCAGCGGTATCGAGTTCTTGCGGAGCTTCAGTGATCAGAGCGGCGCTTTGCGCGCTCACTGCCGAAAACATTTCGGGATGGGAAAACGCAAAATGCAGGGCGCCATAGCCGCCCATGGAGATGCCGCCGATCGCCCGGTCACTGCGACTCCTGTGGATGCGGTATTTCGTTTCGATGAGCGGGATAAACTCCTGTAGAAAGAAATCGCTATAACGCACGCTGCCATCGGAGGAGTTGATGTAAAACGTGCGTCCGCCTTCCGGGGCGACGATCAGAAACTCGCCCATCTTGTGTTGGCGGCGGAGATCGTCAAGCAGAGTCCAGCCTCCGCTGTTGAAGAGCGTTCTCTCGTTATCGCCGAGACCGTGCAGGAAGTACAGCACGGGATATCGCTGGACCAGATGCGTCGCCGCGCCCGTGTCATAGCCTGCCGGAAGATAAACACAGTAGTGAACTGGGTGCTTCAGAATGCGGCTGTTCATGGCGTCGCAGTCGATGCGGCTCTGCGCAAGAACTGGAAGCGCAAGAACCAAAACGGCGGCAAGGAGGGTGATTCGGAGACCGCGATCCATCGCTTCAGTTTACTCGTAGCGTAGAGCCTGCACGGGATCGAGGCGGGCGGCGCGTGCCGCCGGGTATAAGCCCGAGACCAAGCTCACGCCGAACGAAAACAAAATGGCAAAAGCCACCAGCCACCACGAGACCGACCAGAAATGCTCGGGCGGAAAGGACTGGCGCTTGAGATAGATGTTAGTTCCAAGGTTGATGACCTGTCCTATGGCCCAACCCAGAATGACTCCGAGAACGCCGCCGAGAATGCCCATGGCGCCGGCTTCCGCGAAGAACAGCTTCTTGATGTCGCCGTCGCTCGCTCCGATCGCCTTCATGATCCCGATTTCGCGGCGGCGCTCGAGAATCGCCATGACCAGGGTATTGACGATTCCGATAGAAGCAACAGCCAGAGCGAGGCTGCCGAAGATGCCAAGAAATACATCCAGCACTTTGAAGAACTGCTGAATGCTGCGGCTCGCGTCCAGGATTGAAAAGGTATTGAAGCCCATTTTCTTGATGGCGTCTTCCACGGTTTGCACCCGGCCGGGGTTCTTTACCCGGACACTCAGCGAAGAATAAGCGGGCCGGTCGCCGGCGGCGCTCGAAAGTGCGCGCAAGTCCGCCGGCTGCATGACGTGAAGATCTTCCGCCAGCTTGAGTGGCAGAAAAACTCTCGCACGAGCGGGCCCGCGCAGGCTCTCGGGATCAAGGTCGGCCACTCCCACGATCTTCAGTTTCTGCTCACGAGAAACGACGGAATAGGCTGCACCTGCGACGCTATCGTTATTCGCGGCGGGCACAGCTCCACGGGCGGCGGTCGAAGGCGTGCCCGGCGCAGCCTCGCGCTGGGCATAACGCATGGTCAATTCTTTGCCGAGAAGGGAAGCGGCGAGCTTCGCAACATTGGTTTCGTCGATGCCGGATTTCGGCGTCTTACCCAGCAATTCCTCTGCAAAGGCCTTCTGAATGATTACTTCGGGCGCCGTGTCGGAAGAAAAGAAATGCCCTTGCACGCCTTCGAAGGCATCGGTCGATTGGGCGGAGGCAGGCAGCGCCGCGACCATGGTCAGATGCGGCTTCTCTTCGTAGCGCAGTTCGGTGATGAAGCGGATATCAGGATAGGCTTCCAGCACGTTCGGCAGTTGTTCGAGCTGCTGCCGCGTGGGTTCGTCGAGGATGCGGCTTTGTGCTGGAGCGGGAGCATTGCGTTCGTCGTCGCCGCCGAAGTTGCGCAGATCCCGGCGAGAGGTCACCAGAACAGTGTCAAATAAACCGGACTTCATCAAACGACGCGACGCGAGCTGTTGCAGCCCGATCCCGAGAGAGAGCATGGCAACCAGCGAGGCCACGCCCACCGCGATGCCAATCGTAGTCAGCGAATTTCGTAAAAAAGATTCGCGCAAGTTGCGCACCGCGAGTTCGGCTAAGTCAGGAAGCTTCATGACTGTCCTCCGATCGCTCCCGCACGGTCGGTGGCAGCATTCGAAATCACCGCAGGATTCGATTCATCCCTAACCAGTTTGCCATCCGCCAGGAAGATAAGCCGCTGAGCGTAGTGCTCGGCTAAAGCTCGCTCGTGTGTCACCATCACCACCGTCATTCCCAATTGCTGGTTGAACTCGCGGACCATATTCATGATTTCTGTTCCAGTATGGCTGTCGAGATTGCCAGTGGGCTCGTCGGCGAGTAAAAGCTGCGGACGGTTAATGAGGGCGCGCGCCAGACCTGCCCGCTGTTGCTCACCGCCGGAAAGCTCGCTGGGCCGATGGTTCACGCGCGCCTGCAGGCCAACTCGCGCCAGGGCTTCGCGCGCCAGGCTGTCACGTTTTCCGCGATCGACCTCAGCAAAGCGCATGGGCAACTCCACGTTTTCCGCGAGCGTCATGCTGGCGATCAGGTTGAATGATTGGAAGACCATGCCGACCGTATGCAGCCGATACCCCGCCAGTTCTTCTCGCGACAGTTGTGCGAGATCACGCTGCTGAACAATCACGCTGCCCGATGTCGGCCGGTCGAGGCCGGCGATCAGATTTAACACTGAAGATTTACCCGAGCCCGAGCTGCCCAGAAGAGCCACGAATTCGCCGGCGCGCACCGTCAGAGTCACGCCATCGACGGCGCGAATTACGTTCTCGCCCATGCGGTAGTGGCGGCAAAGCTGTTCGGCGCGAATCGCCACAGTGTCGATTGAAGGAGCCTTTAGCGCGGGAGCGTTGTTTCCAGAGGACGTGATCGGGGGCGCCATGAGCTACCGCACCTCACCCTTAAGCACACGCAGTGCGTCGGCGGCGTTGATGTTGCCGTTGCGCGGCTGACGGAGATTCCCATCGCTATCTCTCTCGGTCGAGTCGCCCTCGCCCGGCGCCAGAAAGAGGTTCTCTTCCACTCCGTGCTGCCGCGTGTAAAGATCGTAGTAGCGGCCCTGCGCGGCATAAAGTTGCTGGTGCGTGCCGCGCTCCACGATCTGTCCCTGCTCCATTACGAGAATCTGGTCGGCGCGGCGGATGGTGGAAAGTCGGTGTGCAATCACAAACGTGGTGCGCCCCTTCATAAGATAAGAAAGGCCCTGCTGAATCAGAGCCTCAGACTCCGAGTCCAGGCTGGAAGTCGCTTCGTCGAGAATCAGGATGCGCGGCTCGGCCAGGATGGCGCGAGCAATCGAAATTCGCTGGCGCTGGCCACCAGAAAGCTTAACGCCGCGTTCTCCCACCACCGTGTCGTACTTGTCGGCAAACGATTCGGCGAACTCATCCACGCGCGCGATGCGGCAGGCGCGCAAGATGTCTTCTTCGCTCGCATCAGGTCGCGAAAAGGCTACGTTCTCGCGAATCGTTCCGTCGAACAGAAACGATTCCTGCAACACCACTCCGAGACGAGTGCGGTAGGAGTCGAGCCGAACTGTGCTCAAGTCGACGCCATCCACTAAAACTTCGCCCTTGCTGGGCACATAAAAAGCGGAGATCAGTCCAATCGTGGTAGATTTTCCCGAGCCAGACGAGCCGACGAGGGCGGTAACCGTGCCGGGTTCGGCGCGGAAGGAAATATCGCGCAAAACTGTGTGAATTCCATCGTAGCTGAAACTCACGTCTTCAAACTCGATCATCCCTACGATGTCGCTTAAAGACGTGATGCGCTTCGGATCCTCGTGTTCCGGACGCTCGCGCAGAAGCTCTTGAGTACGTTCCAGACCGGCCAGCGCCTCGGTGAGCTGAGTTCCAATGCCAACGGCCTGCGCCATGGGCGCAATCAGGAAGGCCAGCAAGGCGGTGTAGGAAACGAGTCCGCCAACTGACATCGTCCCAGCCATAATCTGCCGCGCGCCAACAAACGTGACTATCGCACCAACCAGACCGAGAAGCACACTGGCCGAAAGACTCATCACCGAAGTGGCGGTGAGGGTGCGCATCACATTTTCCAGCAGGCGTTTCACCCCGCGCGCAAAAACCGCCTCTTCGCGTTCTTCCGCGTGATAACCCTTGATGACCCGGACTCCGCCCAGCGACTCAGTAAGCCGGCCCGTCACTTCGGCATTGATCTTGCCACGTTCTCGAAAGATGGGCCGGATCGTGCCGAAAGCTTTCGTCAAAGCGACGGCAAAGCAAAGCAAAAATCCCAAAGCAATAGAAGTCATCACCGGGCTGATTCGCACCAGCAGCACCAGCGCGATACCGGACGTAAGCAATCCGCCGGTAAAGTCGACCAGGCCCGTGCCCAGCAGGTTGCGCACGCCTTCCACATCGCTCATGATGCGCGACACCAACTGGCCCGTTTTGTTCGCGTCGTAAAACGCAACCGCAAGCCGCGAAACATGCTTCTGCACCCGCTGGCGCAATTCTGTAATCAACCGCTGCGCCTCCTTCGAAAGCAACTGTGTAAGCAGGAACGAGGTGATTCCCTGGATGACCGTCGCCCCGAGTACCACCATCACAAGCCGATCCAGCAGATGCAAGGAGCGCTTGGGAATCACGCTATCAAACAAGAACTTGGTGGAGTACGGAAGCACGAGGCTGGCGACGCGGTTGATCCCCATCAGCAAAAAGCCCAGGCTCAGCAACCCAACGCGCGGCCGGGTCAACTCCCAGACGATGGGAAGAACGGCGCGTAGCCGCTGGGCTTTCGGGGGCTTCGGGACTGCTTTAGGATCGGTGCTCAATTGGTAATTGGACTCGACCAACCCGGGATTGGCTTCATTATTACTGCATTGTGACACGTCCGAGCCAGTCGTTGTATTCTCGGTGCGTGTCTCATCCGCCTTCGGAGCGCTCTCCAACTTTGGGTCTGCTGCTTGGCCTTATCATTACGCTCGCGGCGGTCGTAGCCTACTCGGCTTATATCACCTGGCAAGTGGCAGGATTGCGCAAACTTCAGTCCGATCTGATTGACCGCAATCGCAAGGATTCCCTGCAGTTGTTGCGCATCCAGAACGATCTCAACCTGCTAGCGGTCTCCATGCGCGACATGATCGACAACGACGAACCGTATCCGCTGACGGCGTGGTCGGCGCAGTTCCAGCGCATCCGCACCGATCTGGACGATGCCATGCACCTGGAAGCGGGACTGACGCCGACGAGCCGGACGGCCGAGCAGAGCGCATCGCTAAGCAGTTCGCTGGCGCAGTTCTGGGATGCGGTCGACCGCGTCTTCGCGCTTGCCGGCGAGGGCAAAGAAAAAGATGCGCGGGGGCAGATCCAACTCTCATTGCAGGAGCGGCAGGCTGCATTGAGCACGACCGTCGCCCGCTTGCTGGTGCAAAACAGTGAGAACCAGGAGCAGGCGGCGCAGCGCGTCGTCGAGATTTATGATCGCGTGCAGCGGCAGGCGTATCTGTTTCTGGCTGCAACTCTGGCCGCGATTCTGCTGACTGGATTTTCGATGATCCGGTGGAACCGCCGGCTATTTGCGCACATGGCTGAACTTTCGGAGCGGCGCAGCGAGCTGGCGCAGAAACTGATTGCCACGCAGGAGTCGACGTTGCGCTACATTTCGCGTGAGCTACACGATGAATTCGGCCAGATCCTGACGGCGATGGGAGCAATGCTTGGCCGGTCGGAAACGCACGCTCCGGAGGGAACCTCTTTGCGCAGCGACCTGCAGGAAGTCCGGCAGATCGCTCAGGACACGCTTGATCGGGTGCGAAGTTTGTCGCAGGCATTGCATCCCGTGATGCTGGATGAGGTCGGGCTCGAGACTACACTCGACTGGTACATTCCGACCGTGGAACGACAGACCGGAATTGCCATATCCTATGAGAAGCAGGGCGTGCGGTTCAATCTAGATGCGACTTCAGCAGTGCAAATTTACCGCGTGCTGCAAGAGGCGCTGAACAACGTGGCTAGGCACTCCGGCGCAAGGCAGGCTTGGGTGCGATTGCGCTTTTTGCCTGCGACTCTGGAGTTGGAAGTCGAGGATCACGGTGTAGGTTTCAGCGGGCGGACTGTGAAGCAGGGCATCGGACTGGTTGCGATGCGCGAGCGCTCGGAGTTGATGGGCGGACGAATTACATTTTCGACTCCGGCAGCGGGTGGCACGTTCTTACACCTCACCGTGCCACGTGACAAAGTTGAGGCTCGGGACAAAGACAAGACCGAGGCATAAGATTGCACATTAATAAGAACAAATATGACGAAGAAGATCACAGTGCTGCTGGTGGATGATCACAGCCTAGTGCGGCGCGGCTTTCGGCGCATGCTCGAAGACGAACCGGACATGGCCGTGGTGGGTGAAGCCGGGGACGGCGAAGAGGCCGTCAGGTTGGCGCGTGAGTTGACGCCGCAAGTGGTGGTGATGGACTGCGCTTTGCCCAAGATGAACGGTCTGGACGCAACCCGGCAGATTCTTGAGCGCTCTCCCGAGACAGCGGTCCTTATGCTCAGCATGCACTCGGAAAATACCTGGGTGCGGCAGGCCATCGACGCCGGGGCGAAGGGATACATTCTGAAGAATGCGATGAACCTGGAACTGGGTCCTGCCGTCCGTCGCGTGGCCAACGGAGAGACGATTTTTGATCCCCAGGTGGAGCAACCGGGGGCGCTTAAAGGCGAGCGCAACGGAGGTCTGACTCCGCGCGAGCTTGAAGTCCTGCAGATGATCGTCGATGGCAAATCGAACAAGGAAATTGCCGCGTTGCTCGACCTTAGCGCCAACACTATTGCCGTCCATCGCGCCAACATCATGAACACGCTCGGCATTCACAAGACTGCCGAGCTCGTGGTTTATGCCATTCGCGCCGGGTTGGTGAACGTTCCGTGAATCGCAGATCTTTTCTGCAGGGGATGGCAGGCCTGGCGTCGGTATCGCAATTCCCGCTGCTGCGGGCTCTCGGCGAGGTTGACGCGAGCGCCCCTTCTCCGGGATTCCGCTTTGCCGATGTGACTTCTAACGCTGGCATTCACTTCCAGCATAACAGCGGCGCCTTTGGCGGCAAGTTCCTGCCGGAGACTCTCGGCTCCGGCTGCGCCTTCCTCGATTACGATCGCGACGGCGGGCAGGACATTCTTCTGATCAACGGGATAGATTGGCCCGGTCACAAGCAGCGCCGCTCTACGCTGCGGCTTTACCACAACAACGGCAACGGAACTTTCAGCGACGTCACTTCCCGCGCGGGACTGGATGTCGAGATGTATGGCATGGGCGTTGCCGTCGGCGATTATGACAACGACGGATTCCCGGACATCCTTATTACGTGCGTCGGGCAAAACCGGTTATTCCACAATACCGGCAAAGGCACTTTCGTCGACGTGACCAACACCAGCGGCTTAGGGAAGCGCCTTGGTTTCAGCACCTCCGCGCTCTGGTTTGATTACGACCGTGACGGCCTGCTCGATCTTTTTGTCTGCAACTACGTGAAGTGGTCGCCGGAGCGCGACGTGTTTTGCAGCCTCGACGGCAAGCACAAGTCTTATTGCACGCCGGAAGCGTATCGCGGCGAGACCTGCTGGCTCTTTCATAATCGCGGCAACGGCACGTTCGAGGATGTCACGGCGTCCAGCGGCATTTTCGATAGCAGTTCAAAATCCCTCGGCGTTGCCATGTTGGATGACGATCAGAACGGCTGGCCCGATCTACTGGTGGCGAATGATACTCAACCGAACAAGCTCTACCGGAACCAGCGCAACGGTACCTTTAAGGACGCAGCGGTAGAGGCCGGTCTGGCCTTCAGCAGCGAAGGTAAGGCGCGCGCCGGCATGGGCGTGGACGTTGGCGATTTCACGAACTCCGGCCATTCAGGAGTTGCCATCACGAACTTCGATAACGAAATGACCGGCCTCTACGAGCTTGCAGGGAAGACGTACGAAGATATCGCGGCGCAGGCAGGCGTAGGCTTGGCTTCCAAGAATAGCCTGGGATTTGGGTGCCTCTTTCTCGATGCCAATCTGGACGGTTTGCTCGATCTCGCCGTCGCGAACGGCCACATTGACGAGACGGTGCGCAATATTCGTGGCAATGTGGGATACGCCCAGCCGGCACAATTATTCCTAAACGAAGGCAAGGGAAAGTTTCACGACGTCGGCGCTGAAATCGGAGGCGGATTCGATCAGCCGAAAGTCGGGCGCGGACTCGCCTGCGCCGATTTCGATCGCGATGGCGACCTCGACCTGCTACTGACCACGAACAGCGGTTCCGCATACCTGTATCGTAATGATCAGCTCGCAGGCAACCGCAGCATTCGTTTTCGGCTGGTCGGCACCAAATCGAATCGCGACGGAATCGGCGCTACCGTGCATATTGTTTCCGGCGGCATGAGCCAGTCGCGCATGGTGAAGAGTGGATCCAGCTATCTTTCGCAATCTGAACTTCCAGTTACATTTGGATTGGAGAAACGCGATCAGGTCGAGAGCGCTGTGATCTCATGGCCGAGCGGCAGAACCGAAGAGTTCGGGAATCTGAAGGCCGGACGATGTTACGAATGCACGGAGGGCAAGGGAATTTCACCGCAGGACGGATATTGATCGACGCCGTGACAAATCACTTCAGGGCCGGGTCACAGTTCCAGATGCGGTGAGGTCGATGTCGACCGATTCGTTGACGCGTAAGAACAGAGTGCTTGGATTTTTCATTCCCCAGGTCGTATAGGGCACCGCGAAGTGTATGGTCGCCGTCCACCGATCGGCAGACACCTCCAGATCAGCGGGAGCCGTGAGTTCGTGCTCCGATCCGTGAATGCTAAAGCTTCCATGCACACGCACTGACGACTTTCCCTGCAGCAACACGGTGCCATCCACGCGATCCGGATGAAATGCGATTTCCGGATAGCGATC
>Ga0302326_10014188_pt1 | contig 16870 bp, 8 predicted proteins | sample Palsa_T0_3_FD_202264 | JGI IMG/M metagenome (GOLD analysis project Ga0302326, IMG submission 202264) | Peat permafrost microbial communities from Stordalen Mire near Abisko, Sweden - Palsa_T0_3 | ecosystem: Environmental > Terrestrial > Soil > Palsa > Peat permafrost | place: Sweden: Abisko...
CTGCCCAATTTGCGCTTGTTCGCCAAGGCAGGATTTCCCTTCACCCGAATGGCTGATCTGAGCCAGACGGCGGTGGTTCTGCCCACAAACCCTGGGCCTGAGGTGACAGGGCTGTACCTCGACCTTGTGGGATATTTTGGTGCGCAGACGGGATATCCCGCGCTCCGCGTGCAGGTAGCATCCCCGGCCGAGGCATCGCGCCGTGAGGATAAGGATCTGCTGGTGCTGGGCACATTTGCCGATCTGTCGAGCACACCGGAGATCACGGGCATGCTGCCGCTCACCTACGTGGAGCGGTCCTTCACCTTGAGCCAACGGGCGCGTTGGGGGATGCTGCCCGATCGGCTGCTGCGGCGCAATGTCGATCTTTGGCGCACCCTGAGCGATGGGAACACGATCTGGCCCGAGGGACTTCTGGAAGCGATCGCTTCTCCTTTCACTCACGGTCGCAGCGTAGTGGTGATTGCCGGACGCGAAACTTCGGCGCTGCCCGGTCTTGCTTCTGCGCTGCTGACAACCATGCCCTTGGATGGCATTGAAAACACCGTCAGCTTGTGGACGGGTGGAAACTTTATCAGTTATCCGCTTTCCACGGCGGTGTACGGGTCAGGGGAACTGCCCTGGTATCGGGCTTTTGGCTATTGGTTGCCGCATCACCTGACGCTTCTACTGGCGCTTCTGCTCGGAGTGCTAGCGCTGCTGGGATGGTGTACGCAGCGTTTTCTCGCCGCTCAGATTCGCGAGCGGCTGGGTTTGGGGGAGGCAGCGCCGACGGCGCCCGAAGCTTTTACCCCTGCAAGCTGAATTTTGCCGCCCGCGACGCGGGCGGATTGGAGGGAGTATGTTCGCCAAGCATGGATTAACGCTGGGCCTTATTGCGGTGACCGCCTGGGTGCAGCCGGCGCCGGCACAATCGAGCGCCGCCGACGTCCTGATCCAGCGCGCACGCGCTCTGGACGGGCAGGGCAGGCATGATCTCGCGGCCGCCGACTGGCGACAGGTGCTGTTGCTGGAGCCCGCGCAGCCCGAGGCTTTAGCCGCCCTGGCGAGCTTTTACCAGAACGCCGGCGACAGCGCGACCGCCAACCGATATCTGGCGCAGCTTCGCAAGGCCAAACCAGGGGATGTTCGGGGCACCCAGATCCCCAAATCAACCGCAGCTGGAGCCGGGAGTTCGGAGTTCGAGGCAGCGGCTAAGATGGCGGCGCAACATCACTACCCGGAGGCGCTGGCACTCTATCGGAAGGCTTTCCACGGCACGGTACCCTCAGGAATGTGGGCCCTCTCCTACTATGAAACGCAGGCCGCTGTCCCCGCCGAATTGCCGCAGGCCGTAGCCGGGTTGCGCGATCTGGCCAAACAATATCCTGCCAATCCCAGTTATCAATTGGCGCTGGGCAAAGTGTTGACCTACGAGCCCAAGACGCGGTTGGAAGGCGTGCACATCCTGGCCGGCCTGCATGGCACCGCTGAGCAGATGGAACAGGCAAGAGTGGCCTGGCGGCAGGCCATTTTATGGAGCATGAACGGCCCCGCGGGAGCGACTGCGAAGGATTACCTGGCGCGTTATCCGGACGATCAACTGGAGGCGCGGCTGAAAGGCGCGGTCGAAACCAGCCATCCGGTGATCGCCGGGCAGCCGGAGCAAGGAGCCGCCTACGAGGCGTTGCGCAAAGGCGATTTGGCGCAGGCGCAGCATCTGTTTGAAGGGCTGCTTACCGTTCCCCCACAGCGAGGGAAGGCGCTCGCGGGGCTGGGCTATGTGAACATGCAGCAACAGAATTTTGCCGCCGCCGAGGAACACTTTGAGCAGGCGGAAAGCGCCGGCTACCACGCCCCAGAGTTGAGCGCCTCCCTGGTGGACGCACGCTATTGGAACACCATGCAGCAGGGGAACCGGGCGCTCGAAAACGAAGAATTCTCCCATGCCCTCGCTGCCTTCGAGCAGGCCCATGCCATCAAGCCGGCCGCTCCCGAGGCTCTGCAGGGCCAGGCGGGCGTTTGGATGCAGCAAAAGCAACCGGAAAAAGCTCTGCCATTGTTCGAGCAGGCGGTAAAGATGGAGCAGGACCGGCCTCAGGGTTGGACGGCGTGGTTCGATGCCCTGGTGCGAGCCTCCCGGAACAAAGAGGTAATCGCCGACCAGCCCTACATCGCGCCGGAGACCCTGATCAAGCTGCAGAGCGATCCAGACTACATAGCAGTATTGGCCGCGGCCCAGATGAACGCAGGGAGCGAGGCAGAGGGTCGCAGTTTGATGGCGCAACTGGCGCAGGTTCCGGATGTTGCCAGGCGTACCGCAGCCCAGCTCCGCTGCGCCGAACTGTTGGCGGTTAACAACCCCCGTGTCTCCGCGCGTTTGGCTTTTGACGTGATTCGCACCTCTCCCGATAACCTGGATGCATGGAAGCTTCTGGTGAGCGACGAACACCAGGCCGGCCGCGACCAGATGGCTTTGACCGCAGTCGATCGTATGCCGGCGCCGGTCTACCAGCAGGCCACGCGCGACGTGGATTTTGTGACCATGTTGGCCGCCACTCACCAGGCTATGGGCCACTACAGCACCGCGTCGAATCTGCTGGCGCAGGTGCGGGGTGACGCCCGGGGGGATGCAGCCAATGCCCTCGAAGCGCAGAGCGCTGCTCTGCTGCTGGCCGAAGGCAACGCGCAGGGCGCTTACAAGACCTACGTAAAAATTCTCAAGCGCGCTCCTAACGACAGCACGGCGTGGAACGGGATTATCTCAGCCCTGCACCAGGCGAAGCAGGATGAGGACGCCTTGACCCAAATTCAGCAGCTGCCCCCGGAGGTTGCCGAAACGCTGGGGCAGGACCCGGGATTTCTTCAAACCCTGGCCTCGGTGTACGGAGCCACCGGGCACAACCAGTTAGCGGTCGACACCATGGGGCGCGTTCTCGCCCATTATCAGCCGGGAAGAAACGATGCCCCCTTTGCGGTTCAGGCCCAATATGCCTGGCTGCTGCTGAACGCGGGTGATGAAAGCCGGTTGGCGGCGACCCTCTCTCAGCTGGGACGCCGTACCGACTTAACCCCCGGCCAGCAACAGCAGACACGCGACATTTGGGCCGCCTGGAGCATCCGCAAAGCGGACAAAGAGGAAAAGAGCGGGAATACCAAACAGTCGCTGGCCATCCTGGAAATGGCGTCGCAGGCCTATCCCTCTAACGGGGATGTTCGCCGGGCCACGGCCGCGACGTATATTCGTCACAATGAAGGTAAGCTCGCCTTCGCGTTATATCAGCAGCTGGATTGGGCCAAGGCCACGGCCGTTGACTATGCCGGCGCGGTGGCGGCGGCGGCGGCGGCCAAGCAGAAGGAAACCGGGCGGCAGTGGCTGGCGGACGGACTTGAACAGTTTCCCAACGATACCCAGCTGCTAACCGCGGCGGCCCAGTTCGAAGTGGGGGTAGGCGACAACCGTAAGGCGGAAATGTATCTGCGTAAAGTGGTTGCGAATAACTCTCAGTTCAAGCTGACCCAGCAACTGACCGGTGCGCCGGGCGCCCAACCTGCTCCCACGGCGCTCAGTGCCAGCGATGCTCTGGCACGCATGCTTGCTCCCCAAAGCGATCCGCCCGCAGTGCAGGGAATGCCCACGCCCGGAGCGCAAGCGGAGCCGCTGCAGGATGCGATCACGGCTCTTCCCATTATTCAGCATCCGCCCAGCGAGGCCAGCAGCGACCCGCGCCCGGATTCAACCCAGCAGCCAAGCCCATGGTTAGTGCGCAAATCGCCGGTCCCTACGCCGCATACTGAACCTATCGCTTGGCAGGTAGATAGAAAAAGTAAGTGGACGGTACCGGTGAGCGATGGTCCACCTACGCCCGTGCCGGCGGAGTTTCGTCAGCCCGACGAATCTTCGTCTGCTGCGCTTACGGATGCCAGCTTTACCGTGAACCGGCCCGCCGGCGCCGAGCTTGCGCCAGCAGCTTCAGTGGGCTCGACTGCCGCTTCCTCCGCGCCGCCAGCGATGGTGTTAGGCCCGGGTCAGCAGGCGCAGACTGAGCTGGAAGGGCTTGCCAGCCGCTACAGTGCGTGGATGGGAGGGGGCACCCAACTGGGCAGCCGCAGCGGTCAAGCGGGCTTCGACCAATTGACCCGCATGGAAGCAGACTTTGAAACCAGTGCAGTTTTAGGCGAAAGCGCGCGGCTAACGGTCCACGCTCTTCCTGTGCTGCTCTCCGCGGGAGCCGCGGATGGGACGTCGAACTACGGTTTCGGCAACTCGGGCGCGGCGCTGATCGGCCAGGACCATTTCCAGTCAGGTGTAGGCGGCGAGCTCGAGTTAGCCACCCGGTCGGTCGATGCCAGCTTGGGCTTCTCGCCGAACACGTTTTATGTTTCCCACGTGCTTGGGAGCATTAGCGCACATCCCTCGAATTTTCCATTGCACTTCCGTGTCTACCGGGATCAGGTGAAGGAGACTATGCTGTCTTACGCCGGGGAAAAAGATCCTTTGACAGGTACGATTTGGGGCGGGGTGGTGGCCAGTGGCGCCGAGGGAGGCCTCTCGCTAGGCTCGGCCCAGTCCGGATTTTACCTGGATGCGGGTGCGGCCCAGCTGACTGGAGTCCACGTAAACAATAACAGTCGTATCTACGGGTCGACCGGAGCTTATTGGACGGCTTACAGCAACCCTTACGGGACGCTCAAAATGGGGGCCAACTTGACCGGCTTGCATTATGCCCAGAACCAGCGCTACTTCACGTTCGGGCAGGGCGGCTACTTCAGCCCCGACTCCTATGTGCTGCTGAATGCTCCGTTCGATTGGGAAGGCAATCCCATCAACCGTTTTGCCTACAGCATCAAGGCCAGCCTCGGGGTGCAGAGTTTCCATGAAGGCACGGCACTCCCCGGATCACTGATTGCGACAGATACTACGCCGACGGCACAGGCGAACATGGGCGCGAACTATAACCTGGCCATGAACCTCGCTTACCGCCTCGACGAGCACTGGTATCTTGGCGGCTTCGTCGGCGTCAATAATGCCCATGATTATCAGGACCGGACCGCGGGCTTCGCGGTGAAGTATATGCAGCGTCCGCAGGTGGAGGTCGAGGGCGGCACCACCGGGCTGTTTAACGAGCAGTCGATTCGGCCGTTGATCGTGCCGTAGGGAGATTGGGACCGCTCCCTCAGGGGCTAAAGCCCATTGAGGGCGGGCTGATGATGTACGGGCGTAAAGCCCGCACGGGTCAGGTCTCGGAGCGACTTCGGCTTTAGCCGCTGAGGGGCTCTTAGGTTCTGTAACTGTCGTGGATCAATGATGCAGGCGCGTCCCCGGCGCCGCTGGAGAAGTAAGCCAATGTTTCGAAACGTCGGACAAGTGTGTGCAGTGTGGGCGGTCTTCGCCTTGGCGATGATGTCGGGCCAGATGTGCCTGGCTGCTCCCGGAGCGGGTTATTGGCATACCAGCGGGAGTAAGATTCTTGATTCCAACAGCCAGCAGGTTCGCATCGCCGGCATCAACTGGTACGGCTTCGAAACTACGGATGAGGTAGTCCACGGCCTCACCAGCCAGGACTATAAGACCATCCTCGACACCATCAAGGCAAACGGCTACAACACCGTGCGCTTGCCTTACTCAAACCAGATGGTGGAGTCGCCCGTCGTTCCTACCGCCATCAGCTTTAACAATTCGAGCAACACAGCCATCAATGCCGATCTGCAGGGCTTGAATTCGCTCCAGATCATGGACGCTATCATCAATTACGCGGGGACGATTGGGCTACGCATCATTCTGGATAACCATCGCTCGGAGGCGGGCAACAGCGCCGAGGCCAGCGGCCTGTGGTACACGGCCGCGTATCCTGAAACCTCCTGGATCAGCGATTGGCAGACGCTGGTAACCCGCTACCAGAACAACACGACCGTCATCGGCGTCGACCTCAGGAACGAACCTCATAATGCCGCCACCGGCGGCGCCTGCTGGGATTGCGGCACCGCCGCCAACGACTGGCATCTGGCGGCGGAGCGTGCCGGCAACGCCGTGCTTACGATCAACCCCAGCCTGCTTGTTTTTGTCGAGGGCACGGACGAGTACAACAATAATTACTACTTCTGGGGCGGCAACCTGATGGGAGTGCAGAACTCTCCCGTGCAATTGAACGTGGCCAATCAGCTGGTCTACTCGGTGCACGATTACGGTCCCAATGAATCGGCCCAGGCCTGGTTCAACAGCAGCACCACATATAGCAGCCTGGTAAGCACCTGGACGTCGTACTGGGCTTACATCAGCTTGAACGGTATCGCGCCGGTTTGGGTGGGTGAGTTTGGCACGCTCAATGACGATGCCGATGTGCAAAGCACAACCTCCGGCTCGCAGGGTCAGTGGTTCTCGAGCCTGGTGCAATTTCTGCAAGCCAACCCTTCGATAAACTGGACTTACTGGGCGCTCAATGGGGAAGACAGCTATGCGCTGCTGGACTCCACCTATGATGCTGCGCCGGTCAGCGCATTGAAGCAGCAACTGTTGGAAGGGATACAGTTCCCGTTGAGCGGCGGCACGGCCATCACCACCCCGACGTTTACGCTTTCACAAAACCCTTCCACGGTCATTGCCGCAACCAGCAACACCGATACAGGCAGCTCGGGCAACGTCACCGAGGCGACCTATGACGCCATCGTCAACAATCGCACCAGCAGTGACGTCACGGGTGTAAGCATAACGCTGACTCTTCCTTCCGCTGGGGTCGTGATCACGCAGGCGAGTACCGGGGCTACAGCTACGTGCAGTTCTTCTGGCTCGGCCTACACGTGCAATTTTCCTACCGTTCCCACCGCGAGTTACGGGGGCATTAAGTTGACCGCGATCTATCCGGCGGCGAACTTGACGTTTAATGGCAGTGGCCAGTCGTCAGAGGTGGTGGGTGGGACCGCGACAGTCAACTCCCAGGCATTGCCGTCGGCTTCGGTTACGACCGTCGTCGACCAGCAGAGTCAACAGCCCGGTACCTCGGAATCTGTTGTGGCTACAGTCGCGCCAGGCTACTCGTATAACTACGGTCAGACGGCGGCGGTCAACTTCTCCCTTGTGCCGACTCCCACCAGTCCAATTCCTCTGGGGTCCTTCAGTGCTCAATTGGATGGGACGCAAAGCCTGACAATCACGTCTGTGGGCAGCAACGTATATCAAATTCCCTTGACGGTATTGAGCGGGGGTTCCCATTCGGTTGTCATCCACCTGGCGGCCAGCACCAGCTATGCCGCGGCGTCGGCGACGGTTTCGCTGGCGGTGCAAAAGGCCAGTGTCACTGCCGCGGTCGCCGGTACTCCGACAGGGACCTACGGGACTGCGATTCCAATCAACTTTAATCTGAGCGGGCTAAGCGGCACGGGGCTTGCGGTTCCTAGCGGCACGGTGAACCTGGTAATTGACAACCTGGCGCCGCAAACAGCAACTATTACCGGCGGGACGGCAAGCTTCAATACCCCGGCCACCCTGACCGCAACCACACATTCGCTGAACTTCACCTACTCAGGCGACAGCAATTACGCGACGCAGTTTGTCGGATCCACGCTGACGGTCAAGCAGGCGGCGTTGGTGGCGACAGCCTCAGCGGCCAGCCGGGCTTTTGGCGCCGCCAATCCCACCTTCACCGGAACCCTGACCGGCGTGGTCAACGGCGACGGAATCACGGCAACTTACGTATCCCAAGCCACGGCAACCACACCCGCCGGCAGCTATTCCACAGGCACCAATGCCATTGTGCCTGTGCTCGCCGATCCGAATAACCGACTGTTTAATTACGCCAGCACGTTGAACGACGGAACGCTTACCATCACGAACGGCACCAACACCGGCTCGGACATCACCTGGGCAACACCCGCGCCGATCGTGTATGGAACGCCGCTCGGTACGACGCAATTGGATGCCACCTCGAGCACGCCGGGGGTATTTACTTACACTCCGCCCGCCGGGACCGTGCTGGCGGCTGGCTCGCAGACGCTTTCGGTAAGCTTCTTGCCAACGGGCTCTTCTACTGCGGAAACTGCCACGACGACGTTGGTGGTGAATCAGGCGACAACCACCACCACGTTGACGGCTGTGAATGCGGCCAACTCTACTGTCACGCTGTCGGCAGTTGTCAATTCTATCGACGGTGGCGCGGTCACCGGCAGCGTGCAGTTTCTCGACGGTTCTACGTCCTTGAGTACGGTCACGGTAAATGCGAGCGGGCAGGCGACCTATACGGTCACCCTGTCCGAGGGATCGCACACCCTAACCGCCACCTACTCAGGGGATGTGAACAACCTGAAAAGTACCTCGACCGCTGTCTTGCAGACGGTCAGCGGAAGCCTTGCCTTTACCTTAACCGCAAACCCTACGAAAATATCGCTAAGCGCAGGCCAGAGCAGCGCAGTGACGCTTTCCGTGGTCTCTACCGGCGGCTTGTCTGGAACTGTGTCGTTCACCTGTACCGGACTTCCCAGCGGATCAACCTGTTCGTTCCAACCTGCGACCATCACTGCGACGGGCGCGAGCACGGCCCAATCGACAACGCTTACGGTCGCGCTGCCGGCAGGCGCGAGCGCCAAAGCCAGGCCTCTGGTTAATGGCCGGGGTGGCAGTTATCTCGCCGGACTGTTTGTGCTGCCCGGGGGCTTGCTAGGCCTCTATCTTTTGTGGCAGCGCAAGCGTCTGCAGCGTTCGCTAGGAATGTGGGTCTTGACGACAGTCTTTCTACTTAGCGCCGCTATCGGTTGCGGTACCTCAGGCTCTTCCGGTTCCGGTAGCAGTGCGGTCGGCAGCTACAATGCTCTGATTACGGCGACTTCTGCCTCTACGGTGCAAACACTCACCATTCCCGTGACGCTGACGAACTAAGGCGTATCAGGAGAGAAACCGGAAACCTTTCCACGAAAGGTCCAACGGGGCTCAAGGTCACACAGTACTCAGGTGGCTGCGCGCAGCGATGTGCGCACAGACTGCTTCGGTTACCTGGGCCGTAGTCGCAGTACCGCCAAGATCGCGGGTATGGAGCGAAGGATTGGCGGTCACATGCTCGATCGCGCTCATCACGCGCGCCGCGGCGTCGATTTCGCCCAGGTGCTCCAGCAGCATCACGACCGACCAGAAAGTGCCCACTGGGTTTGCCCAACCCTTGCCCATGATGTCGAAGGCAGAGCCATGAATGGGTTCGAACATGGAAGGGTAGAGCCGTTCGGGATTGATGTTGGCCGTAGGGGCGATACCCAGGCTGCCCGCCAGCGCGGCGGCCAAATCGCTCAAGATATCTGCGTGCAGATTGGTGGCAACAATTGTGTCCAAGGAAGCCGGACGATTGACCATGCGCGCCGTAGCTGCATCCACCAACTCCTTGTCCCAGGTAACATCGGGAAACTCTTCCGCGATTTGCGCCGCAATCTCATCCCACATCACCATCGCGTGCCGCTGTGCATTGCTTTTCGTGATCACCGTCAGATGCTTGCGCGGACGCGATTGGGCCAGCCTGAAAGCAAACCGTTGTATGCGCTCAACCCCAACTCGGGTCATCAACGATAAGTCCGTCGCCACCTCGATGGGGTGACCCTGATGCACCCGGCCACCTACGCCGGAGTACTCGCCCTCGGTATTTTCCCGGACAATCACCCAGTTCAGGTCTTCCGCCCGGCAGCGCTTGAGCGGAGTTTCGATACCGGGAAGAATGCGGGTGGGGCGCACATTGGCGTATTGATCGAGGCCCTGGCAGATTTTCAGCCGCAGCCCCCACAAGGTGACGTGATCGGGAATGTCGGGATCGCCCGCTGACCCGAACAGGATGGCGTCCTTGCCGCGTAGAGCATCGAGTCCGTCCGCCGGCATCATGACGCCGTGCCGGCGGAAATAATCTCCGCCCCAGTCGAAGTTCTCAAAATCAAAGGCGCCGCCGAGCGCCTCCATAACCTGGCGCCCGGCGGGCACAACTTCTTTCCCAATGCCATCCCCGGGCACGGTGGCGATGCGATAGGTCTTCATGGTTAACCACGATAACTGACGTGCGGTGGAGTGACGTTCGACAGCTCCTGGAAGGCCGCGTCTGGAAGCTCCAGGGCACCCGCGGCAACGTTCTCCTCCAGGTGGGCAGGGGAAGAAGTGCCCGGAATCGGCAATATGACCTTGGACCGCTGCAACAACCAGGCAAGCCCGGTTTGCAAAGTGGTAGCGCCGAGTTCCCGGGCAATCTTTTCCAGCACCTCGAGCGCTTTCCTGTTCTGGCCCAGCGGAGCCCAGGGCAGAAACGCGATGCCGTGCTGCTCGCAATACTGGACTACGTAATCCCACTCCCGGTCGGCGAAGCTGTAGCGGTTTTGCACCGAAACGATGGGAACGATTTTGCGTCCGCGTTCGATGTGCTCCTGGGTCACATTAGAGAGGCCGATGTGGCGAATCTTGCCTTGTTCGCGCATCGCGGCCAAGGTTTCCATGGAGGCGTCGTAGGAGACAGCGGGGTCGGGAACATGCAGCTGGTAGACATCGATGCGATCGAGGCGGAGCCGTTTGAGACTACCTTCCACGGCTTCGGTGAGGTGCTTAGGGCTGGCATTGTGCAGCCACTGGGCGGGCCCACAGCGGTCCCATCCACCCTTGGTGGCAATCACCAGCCCGGCCGGGTAAGGAAAGAGGGCCTCGGCGATCAGCTCCTCCGAGACGTAGGGGCCGTAGGAGTCAGCGGTATCGATGAAGTTGACACCTAATTCCACCGCGCGGCGCAGCGTGGCTAAGGCCTGGGCCTTGTTTTCGGGAGGACCCCAAATCCCCTTGCCAGTGATGCGCATGGCCCCATAGCCCAGGCGGTTGACGGTGAGATCGCCACCAAGGGTGATGGTTCCGGCTGCTGCGGCAGAGACCGCCTGGGCTTGACTCATTCAAAGGCTCCTTCAGGTTAGTATTCACTGTAAAAGAAATCATATAAGAAGGCGGAAACGAAGATTCGATGAGCGCCACACCCACCCGGCCCGGCAAGCCCATAAACTCGCCTCGCCAGGTCCTGTTTGCCAGCCTGATCGGCACCACGATCGAATTCTTCGATTTCTACATTTACGCCACCGCGGCAGTCCTGGTTTTTCCCAAGCTCTTCTTTCCCGCGGCCGACCCCGCCTCCGCCACCCTAGAATCGCTAGCCACCTTCGGCATCGCGTTTTTGGCGCGGCCGGTCGGCTCGGCGCTCTTCGGTCACTTTGGCGATCGCATTGGGCGTAAGACGACGCTGGTCATTGCGCTATTGACCATGGGCGTATCCACCGTCGCCATTGGGGCCCTGCCGACCTACCGGGCGATTGGCTTTGCCGCGCCTCTATTGCTGGCGCTGTGCCGCTTTGGCCAAGGGCTGGGCCTGGGCGGAGAATGGGGCGGAGCCGTGCTGCTGGCCATTGAGAACGCGCCCCCCAACAAACGCGCATGGTATGGGATGTTTCCCCAGTTGGGTGCGCCGCTCGGCTTCTTCCTCTCCGGTGGCATTTTCCTGCTGCTCTCCCATTGGCTTACGGACAAGCAGTTCTTCAATTTCGGTTGGCGACTGCCTTTCTTGTCGAGCGCGGTGCTGGTGTTCCTCGGACTCTATGTGCGGCTCACCATTACCGAGACCCCCGTGTTTCGCGAAGCCCTGCATCGCGGCGAGCAATTGAAATTCCCCATGCTGGCCGTCTTGCGGAATCACTCCAGGGCGCTGCTTGCGGGCATCGCAGTGAGCCTGGCGACGTTTGTTCTGTTTTACCTGATGACTGTGTTCGCGCTGTCGTGGGGTACCAGTGCGCTCGGCTATAGCCGGGGAAAATTTCTGCTTATGCAGTTGTTCGACATCTCTTTCTTCGCCATCGGTATCCCTATCTCCGCAGTGCTGGCGGAGCGAGGGCGCCGCCGGGTGATGCTCCTGGTGACCGTGTCCATCGGCATCTTCGGCTTGGTGTTGGCGCCCATGTTCTCCGCCGGAACCATGGGGGCGCTACTCATGATGGCAGTGGGGCTGTTGCTCATGGGATTTACGTACGGGCCGTTGGGCACGGTCATCTCCGAACTGTTTCCGACGGCGGTGCGCTACACCGGGAGCTCGCTGGCCTTCAGCTTCGCCGGCATCCTGGGGGCCTCTTTGGCGCCGTACATCGCCACTTGGCTGGCCCGGACCTATGGGCTGCAATTCGTCGGCTATTATCTGTGCGCATCGGCGGTCCTCACTCTCCTGGGACTGCTCTCGATTCGGGAGACGAAAGACGACGATCTCGTTCGTTCCTAGGCGGTCGACCAGGCGCGTTCGAAAAGTCGCAGCCAGTTTCCGTGAAAGATTCCCTGGATGTCAGCGTCGCTATACCCGCGGCTTGTGAGCAGCGGACCGAGCTTCTGCAGATCGGCGATCGTGTCTAGATCTTCAGGACTTTGTTCGGTTCCGAATCCTCCGTCAAGATCGCTGCCGATTCCCACGTGACGGGCGTTTCCGGCGAGCTGGCAGATACGATCGATGTGGTTGAGCGCGGAATCCAGTGTGACCCTAGGATTGGTCGCGCCATCTCTGGTCCAGCCGGGCACCATCATCCAGGCGTCGAATGGAGCGCCGATAACGCCATCCCGCTCAATGATGGCGCGAATTTGATCATCGTCGAATTGGCGATCCCCCGGAGTGATGGCGCGGCAATTGTTGTGGCTGGCTAGCACCGTACCGCGGAATTGTTTGAGGGCTTGCCAAAAACTCTCATCCGCCAAGTGGGTGAGATCGAGAATCAGGTTCAGCTCTTCCATCACGCTCAATAAATCGACGCCTGCCGCGGTCAATCCGCCTTGGCAGCCGGTACCGTGCGCATAAGCGCTGGGGCCGTAGTGTGCCAGGCCGACCACGCGCAAGCCGGCCTGATACCAATCGGCGGCGTGGCCGGGGGAGAGGATCGGATCCGCGCCCTCCATGCTGAGGATGAAGCCAAAGGGGACATCTTCTCCGCCGTGTTCCCAGCGCGAAAAGCTCCTTTTGAGGGACGGCCAATCCAGCAACATCTCGCATGCACCGCGCCGCTCCAACAGGCGATAGTATGCCAGTTGCCCCTGGGCGGTAGCGCAGGCGATCTCTTGGTTGCGGAAGTCGAGAGAGGAACGACCGCGGCGATTCGCGCGCGCCAACAGCGTGGAGAGCACAATGCCGACGTGGCCTCCGCGCATATCGGGCAGCGACACCGTGTTCTTGCCGCGGGCCTTTCCCTCCATGCCTGCTTCGGATAGGCGGATCTCGGCAACGGTTTGATCGAGATCACGGTTCCAGCCGAGAGCGTTCCACGATAAATCCAGGTGTGCGTCCAGAATAAACATGAGAGCTTATAGATTAATTCCCGGTGAGGGCTGTACGCATGAAATTCGATCTGGTGGGGGTTGTCGGCCTCGGCTTAATGGGCCGAGGTATTGCGGCGTCTTTTCTTGGCGCTGGGCTTCGTGTGATTGCCATCGATGCGCGGGAACAATCGTTGACCGAAGCGCGTATCTATATCGAAACCGCCATGGCGGAGATAGCAAGGCACGGGGGTCCGCAGCATGCTGTTCCATGGGCGGATCGATACCGCGTTGCCGGCTCAGTGGCCGAGCTTAAAGACTGCGCATTTGTCATTGAGAGCGTCACCGAGGACCTGGCTATTAAGCGCACGCTCTTTGATCAGCTTGAGACGGTCGTCGGGGCAGACGTTCCCATCGCGAGCAATACGTCGGCCCTGCCGATCACCATTTTGCAGCAGGGACGAAAGCATCCGTCGCGTTTTCTGGGTATGCATTGGGCGGAACCGGCATACGCCACCCGCTTTCTCGAGATCATTCGTGGAGATTACAGCTCCGACGCGGTTACCGATGCTGCCATCGCACTTGGCCGTGCCACGGAGAAAGAACCATGCGTGGTCAAGCAGGATATTCCAGGATTCATCGCCAACCGTCTAGGCTACGCCATGTATCGCGAAGCGGCCAATCTCCTCGAATTGGGAATTGGGGATGTCGAAACGATCGATCGCGCCTTCCGCAATGGATTCGGACTATGGGCTACCCTGTGCGGGCCATTCCGGTGGATCGACATCACCGGGGGGCCGGAACTCTACGCGAAGGTGATGGCCGGAATTCTCCCCACCCTCAGCAGTGCGGCGGAAGTGCCGCCTACCTTCCGTAAGCGCCAAGAGAAGGGAGAGCGCGGCCCAATCAATGGGCGCGGCTTTTACGAATACGAAGAGGGGGATTCGGCGCGCTGGCAGAACCTCCTGCACGAACATGCCTGGGAAGTTCGACGCCTCCAGGAACACTATCATCCGCTCCCCAACGACCCCGAGACAAAGTGACCTCCGTCAAAAGGCATTTCAGCCCGCACAGTTCTGACCAGCGATTCAGCCGAAGAAGGCGCGACGTGCCTTCTTGCCAGAGGATTGCCAGCGTCTGATGATTTCGTAGACGATCGCGGTCGAATAGCTTACGGCGATCCAGACAAAGATGGCTTCGAGGGGAAGATGGTCCCAAGCGGTGATCGTGATGCCCATCATCTGCGCCGGTTGGTAGCCCCACCATCCGTAGGGAACGCCAAGCGTAGCCTCCCAGAGCAGGCTGGTCAGCAACAGAACAAAGAGCGTAAGAGAAAATGCCCGCCAGTTGATGACTGGAAGGGCGGCGGGAAAGAGTGCTGTGGAGGGGCCGAGGGCAGATACGACCAGGAAGGTGAAATATCCGGGAAAGCCAGGTGTGTTCGGGGCTAAGAAATGACGACAGAGGATCGCGGCCAGGATGAGAGCTACCCCCAACACCAGCGATTGCGGATGGAAGCGCAGGAGACGTTCAAAGTCCATACGCTCCGACGCGTCGTTGGGAACGCTGTAGGCAGCCAGCCAGTATTCGTCCATCCAAATGTATAGAAGAAGAATGAGGACGAATCCAGTGAAGTAGAAGACATACTCCTCAATCGGAACGCTGCCGACAATGACATGGCCGGGCGAGCCGATAAAAATGTGACCCGATCCGTCGTCACCCAGCGCCGGTGCAGGAATTCGGAGCGTCGCATCGGGGTTAGGAAATTTGAGAAACAGGTGGGCGAAGAAGAAATCAAGAATAAGGCCCATGGGAAACAGAATCGCGATGGTACGAATGAAAGACTTTTTCGAGATAGTCACGCCCTCGCGAGGTACAAGCCAGGCGCCGATCGCCAGGATAGGCACAATGAAAAGCAACAGGCTGACCGTGTAACCATAGGGCGACGGATTGGGCACCGATACGTCGACCACCGAGGGTACTCGCACACGGCTCAGCGTGAGAGCAGCGGGCAGGGCGATCATTCCGAGAATGACAGCTACGATGAGGCAACTGGAGCGAGGAGAGCCGGGATCTGGACGGACTTGCATGGCAATCTCCGGACAAGCTCGGACAAGACTCGTGGAGGACTATAGCAATCCCCTGAACACAATTCAATCTGCCAACTGACTAGGGTAATGTGAAGGCGACGATTGTATCCCCGAGAGGTTCCTCCGGGATTACCTGGTGTCCGCCCGCGGCGATCAGGAGATATTGCCTGCCGTCGACCATGAAGGTCATCGGGGTGGCGTTTCCACTGGCAGGCAGGTCCGCCTTCCACAGTTCCTCTCCGGTTTCGATGTTGAACGCACGGAAATGTGGATCCGTGGTGCCGGCGATGAAAACAAGACCCCCTTCCGTGGTGATTGGGCCGCCGAGGTTGATCGCCCCCGCCGGGACGGAAGCATGCACCCCGCCAAAGGTCTGCATCGAGCCCAGAGGAACCTGCCAGCGTATCGAGCCCTGCACCAAATCGACGGCGGTCAATGTGCCCCACGGAGGCGTTCCACACGGCAGGTCAGAGGACGACTGCAGGAACCGGCGACGCATCGCATAGGGAGTACCGCGCTGCGAGCCATAACCTCCCTCTTCCTTATCTGAACTGACCTTGTCGCGTGGAATCAGGCGTACCTGCGCCGGCAGGTTGTTCGCATTCACGATCAGCAAATGACGCTGCGGGTCGAAGGCATAGCCGCTCCAGTTCATGCCGCCGAGATGGCCCGGCGCCACCAGTGTGCCCTGCACGCTTGGAGGGGTGAAGATGCCCTGGTTGCGAAGCTTACCTATAGTTTCCCGGCACTGTTCCTGATCTGCCGGCGTCGGTCCCCATGCTTGGTCTGGGGAGACATGTTGAGGCACGATGGGCGGCGGTGCAAGAGGGAACGGTTGCGTGGCCGAAGCCGTCTCGCCCGGCACATCACTTTGCGGCACCGCACGCTCCTCGACAGGAAAAACTGGTTTGCCGGTATCGCGGTTTAGGACATACAGAAAGCCGGTCTTATTGCCCTGAATGACCACGGGAATCTGCTTACCGTCATGAGGGAGGGTAGCCAGCAGTGGGGGCGCCGCGGTGTCATAGTCCCAAAGGTCGTGATGGACCAATTGAAAGCCCCATGCCAACCGGCCGGACTTCGCATGGAGCGCCACTACGGAGTTCGCCCATTTGTTGTCTCCGGGACGCAGACCTCCGTAATAGTCGGGACTGGCGCTGCCAGTGGGTACGAAGACCAGATCACGTTCCGGATCGACGGTCATAATCGACCAGGCGTTCGCGGCACCCGTATCCTGCGGCTTTGGCGGAATGGGATCCCAACTCCAGCGCAAGGCTCCAGACCGTGCATCGAACGCGCGCACCACTCCCGAAGGCATGTCCGCTCGATTGTTGTCGTCGATGGCCGATCCGACAACGACCATATCGTCAATCGCTACGGGAGGAGAGGTCATGTGGTACCAGCCGCGCATGTGCTCGCCCAAATCAGGACGCTGATAGCCGGGAACATTGCGCAAATCGACTTGCCCGGAAGAGCCGAAATCCGAGCACGGCCGGCCCGTCGCGGCATCCAGGGCGATCAACCGGGCATC
>Ga0302326_10014189_pt1 | contig 16870 bp, 11 predicted proteins | sample Palsa_T0_3_FD_202264 | JGI IMG/M metagenome (GOLD analysis project Ga0302326, IMG submission 202264) | Peat permafrost microbial communities from Stordalen Mire near Abisko, Sweden - Palsa_T0_3 | ecosystem: Environmental > Terrestrial > Soil > Palsa > Peat permafrost | place: Sweden: Abisko...
GCCCGCGATGCTGCAGTACGTCCTGCCGATCTCCGATGCCGCCCGCGAAGCCGGCTACGACATCCTCATGGTGACGGAGGCCGACGGCCCGCACGCCGTCCACCGCATCTCAAGCTCGGGGATGGTGGACGGCGTCATCTTGCTGAACGTCGCCCACGAAGACGCCCGGCTGCCGGTGATGCGGAAGATGAGGCAGCCGGGGTCGATGGTCGGCCTGCCGGGCAACCCCGAGGGATTTGACGTCTTCGACCTGGACTTCGCCGAGTCGGGGCGTCTCCTGGTCGATCACCTGGCCGAGCGCGGCCACCATGAGCTGACCCTGATCACCCCGCGCAAGGACGTCTACGAGCGCGGCGGCGCGTACGCGTGGCGGTTCAGGGACGCGGCGCTGCAGCAGGCGGCAACCCACGGCATCCGCGTCCGCTCCTACTTCGGCCAGACGCAGCAGCCGGCCATCAACCAGCAGCTCAACCAGATCCTGGACGCGCAGCCAGGGACGGCGATGATCGTGCACAACGACGCCGTCATCGCCGCGCTGCCGTCGGTGCTCTACTCGCGTGGCCTGCGCGTGCCCGATGACCTATCGGTCGTCGGCATGTTCTCGGAAGACTTCGGAAAGCTGTTCTCGCTGCCGTACACGGCGGTCGAGACATCGCCGAACAAGCTTGGCCGCCTGGCGGTTCAAGCCCTGGTGCAACGCATGACCAGCCCGGAGGGCGCCCCCGTCCCCCAGGTGGAACTCGTCGCACCCCACATCACGGACCGGGGAAGCACCCGCTAACAGAGCATCGCAGCCGCTTCCGGAAGCTCGCTGCATCGTCGAACCGGTTCGACTCCATAAGACGATAAATAGCCATAAAAGACGATAACAACTCAACATAGTGGCACTAATTCAGAGAGGAATGACCGTGCACAGATCTCGCAGAGCGTCGGCCATCGGTGCTGCGCTGCTGGCCCTGGGCACCGCCGCGGCGGCGCTCACCGGCTGCTCAAGCTCCGCCAGCAGCGGCGGCGGAAGCAGCAGCAGCGGTTCGTCGGCGGGCGGAACCTATACCTTCTGGGACCCCTATCCCCAGTACAGCGCGTCATCGGCCTGGGCGCAGCTCGTCTCCAAGTGCGGGACCGAGGCAGGCGTGACGATCAAGCGCACCGCCTATGACACCACCGCGCTGACGACCCAGGCCCTGCTGGCCGGGCAGCAGGGCAACTCGCCCGACATCCTGCTGGTCGACAACCCCGTGGTCTCCACGCTCGCCAGCGCGGGAATCCTCACCACCACCGCGCAGAACGGCCTGGCAACCGGCGCGATCGCCCAGAACATCCTCGGCGCCGGGGTCATCAACGGAAAGACCTACGGTGTGCCGATCGGCGCGAACACGCTGGCGCTCTACTACAACCCGACGATCCTGAAGGCAGCGGGCGTCAGCCCGACCTCCATCACCAGCTGGGCCACCCTGACCGCCGCCCTGGCCAAGGTCAAGGCCATCGGCAAGAAGGGCATCACCTTCGCCGGCATCAACACCGAGGAAGGCAGCTTCCAGTTCCTGCCCTGGTTCTGGGGCGCCGGCGCGAGCCTCACCAACCTCGACTCCCCGCAGGCCATCGCCGCGCTCACCCTGTGGACGACCTGGATCAAGGACGGCTACGCGCCGAACTCCGTGATCGGCGACACGCAGACGACCTCATGGCAGGAGTTCCAGACCGGCGACTTCGCCTTCGGCGAGAACGGCACCTGGCAGAAGGCCACCGCCGCCCAGATGGGCGCGAAGGTCATCCAGATACCGGCGGAGAACGGCGGGTCGGCCCCCGTGCCGACCGGCGGCGAGTTCTTCACGATCCCGGTTCAGAAGAACACGGCCACGTACGCGACCTCCGCCAAGATCGTGAGCTGCCTCTCCTCCACCAGCAACATCGTCACCACCGACAACACGCTGAACTACATTGCCCCGACTCAGGCCGGGCAGCAGGCCCAGCTGGCGACCGACGCCTCGCTGCAGTCCTGGGTCAGCGCGGTCGGCGTGGCCAAGGCGCGCACCGGAGACAACCTGGGCACGAAGTACCCGATCATCTCCCAGCAGATGTGGACGGCGGTTCAGAAGGCGGAAAGCGGAGCGGCGTCGCCCGCGAGCGCACTGCAGGCCGCCCAGTCGGCGGCGACGGCCGCCATCAACAAGTAGCGCGCAACCAGCCGACGTGAGAGCCATGACAACCGAGCAATCCAAGGCTCGCTCGGCTGCGCGGAACGGTGACGGGGCGGTGCTCGCCGCCCCGTCACGCGCGCAGCGCGCGAGATCGCGAAGCAGGGCGCAGCTGGCGGCGTGGGGGTTCATCGCGCCGGTGGTGGTGTACCTCGGCCTTTTCTACGCCTACCCGCTGTACCGCAACGTCGACCTGAGCATCAGGAGCTACACCCTCGCGTCGTTCATCACCGGCGACGCGCCGTTCGCGGGATTCTCCAACTACGTCAACGTGATCGAGAGCTCCACGTTCGCCCCCGCGCTGATCAACACCACGATCTTCGTCTTCGCCTCGATCGCGTTCCAGTTCGCGATCGGCCTGGCCCTCGCCGTTTTCTTCTTCAGGAGCTTCCGTCTCTCCGGCGTCCTGCGGGCGCTGTTCCTGGTGCCGTGGCTGCTGCCGCTGCTGGTCTCCGCGTCGACCTGGTCGTGGATGCTGGACAGCGACTCGGGGGTGGTGAACTCCTTCCTGCAGGCCTTCGGCATCGGGCAGATCGACTGGCTCACCTCGCCGCGCTGGTCCCTGGTGGCGGTGCTGATCGCGAACATCTGGATCGGCATACCGTTCAACCTCGTCATCATGTACAGCGGCCTGCAGAGCATCTCAGCCGAAGTCTTCGAGGCCGCGGCGATCGACGGCGCCAACGGGTGGCAGCGCTTCTGGCGGATCACCTTCCCGCTGCTGCGGCCGGTGTCCGCGATCACCCTGCTGCTCGGCTTCGTCTACACCCTCAAGGTCTTCGACATCATCTGGATCATGACCAGGGGCGGGCCAGGCACGGCGTCGACGACCCTGGCGATCTGGTCCTACCAGCTCGGGTTCGGCTCGCTGCTGCCCGACTTCAGCTCCGCTGCCGCCGTCGGCAACCTGCTGATCATCATCGCGGTCATCTTCAGCCTGGTCTACATCCGCGCCCGCCGCCGACTGGAGCTGACATGAACCGGCGCTCCTGGTGGCTCACCGCGCTCGGCGTCCTGTTCACCGCGGTGATGCTGTTCCCCGTCTACTGGATGATCAACGTCTCGCTGACGAAGACGTCCAACATGCGCAAGAGCCCGCCCAACCTGATACCGGTCGACGCGACCCTGTCGGGCTACGCGGTCGTCATCCACCAGCAGCTGCCGTATCTCGGCACCAGCCTGCTGATCGGACTGGGGACGGTCGCGCTGACGCTCGTGCTGGCCGCCCCGGCCGGGTACTCGCTGGCCAAGCTGCGGCCGCGCGGCGGCGGCGCGCTCAGCTTCGTGCTGCTGATAGCGCAGATGATCCCGGCCATCGTGATGGCGATGGGGTTCTACACCATCTACATCAAGCTCGGCCTACTCAACACCGTCTGGGGCCTGATCCTGGCCGACTCCACCATCGCGGTGCCGTTCGGTGTGCTCATCTTCGCCGCGTTCATGGCGCGCATACCGGACGAGCTGCTGCAGGCCGCCCGCATCGACGGAGCCGGGACGTTCCGGACGTTCGCGTCCATCGTCGTGCCGGTGAGCAGGAACGCGATCGTGACCGTCTCGCTGTTCGCGTTCCTGTGGGCATGGTCGGACTTCCTGTTCGCCAACACCCTCGACGGCGGCGGCTCGCTGCAGCCGATCACGCTCGGCATCTACGCCTACATCGGCAACAACAACCAGCAGTGGAACGCGATCATGGCCACCGCCGTCGTCGCCTCCGTTCCCGCGGCGGTGCTGCTGGTCATCGCGCAGCGCTATGTCGCGGCCGGCGTGACCGCAGGGGCCGTCAAGGACTAGCACGCAACGACTAGCGCAGCCGCAGCCTTCATTTAACCGGGCGGAGTGAATCGTCGCCGCCCACTCAACGTTGGGACGAATCCGCGAGCATGGTGAGCTACCACAACGACAACGGCACCCTTGAGGTGCGGCACCGGCATGAGGTGATCCGCATCCAGCCCTGGGGCGCCGACAGCGTCCGCGTGCGCGCGGCCCAGTACCGCATCCCGGCCGACAGCGTCGGCGCGCTTGACGACGCCGCGCCCCCGGACGGCGACGGCAAGACCCAAATCACCATGGAACGATCGCGTGCTTCGCTGGTCAACGGACGGCTGCGCGTTGACATCGACTTCGACCTGAATGCGAGCTATCCAGAACCCCTGATCACCTTCCGCGGGCCAGAGGGGAGGGAGCTGCTGGCCGAGAGCAGAGAGCACTTCTGGCTGCCGGGCGCCCGCGTCTTCGCCGGCAACCGCTCCGGCGCGTACGAGATCCACCAGCAGTTCGCGGCGTACGACGGCGAGCGCCTCTACGGGCTCGGGCAGCGCACGCACGGTCGGCTCAACCTCAAGGGCCTGGCCCTTGACCTGGTCCAGCGGAACGGTGAGGTGAGCATACCGTTCGTTCTATCCGATCGTGGTTATGGTCTTTTGTGGAATGTGCCCGCGGTCGGGCGAGTCGAGTTCGCCGAGAATGCCACCCGCTGGCAGGCCGGCCAGGCCCGCGAGATCGACTACTGGCTCACGGCCGCCCCCACCCCGGCCGGCATCCTCGCCCGCTACGCCGACGTGACCGGGCACGCGCCCGAGCTGCCCGCGTGGGCCAGCGGGTTCTGGCAGTCCAAGCTCCGCTACCGCACGCAAGACGAGCTGCTGGCGGTGGCGCGCGAGTACCAGCGCCGCGGCCTGCCGCTTGCGGTGATCGTGGCCGACTTCTTCCACTGGTCCGCGATGGGCGACTACCGCTTCGACGCCCGCGAGTGGCCCGATCCGGACGCCATGGTGGCCGAGCTCAGGGAGATGGGCGTCGAGCTGATGGTGTCGATCTGGCCCACGGTCTCGCCGCTGTCGGAGAACTACCGCGAGTTCCACGAGGGCGGCCTGCTGGTCGGGGCCGACCAGGGCGTGGAGTTCCAGCAGACGATCGCGGACAAGGGGATGGGCGCGCCGATGCCGGTGGCGTTCTACGACCCGACGAACCCGCGCACCCGCGACTTCGTCTGGGACCTGGTGAAGAAGAACTACCTGGACCGGGGCATCGGCGTCTTCTGGCTCGACGCCTCCGAGCCCGAGCTCAACCCCGCCCACCCCGCCAACCTGTCCCTGTACGCGGGCCCCGGCGCGGAGGTGGCCGGCATCTACCCGCGCGACAACGCGCGGCTGTTCGCCGACGGTATGGCCGCGGCCGGGAAGGAGCAGACCGTTTTCCTGTCCAGGTCCGCCTGGGCCGGCTCCCAGCGGTTCGGCGCGGCCGTGTGGTCGGGCGACATCCCGGCGACGTGGGAGTCGCTGCGCCGGCAGGTTCGGGCCGGCCTGAGCATCGCGATCTCCGGCATCCCCTGGTGGACGACGGACATCGGCGGATTCCACGGCGGCGACCCCGGTGATCCCGCTTACCAGGAGCTCTTCGTCCGGTGGTTCCAATACGGCGTGTTCTGCCCGCTCTTCCGCCTGCACGGCGACCGGCAGCCGCGGGTGCCCACCGGTTACGCCATGACCGGCGGCCCGAACGAGGTGTGGTCGTACGGCGCCGCTTACGACCGGATCGTCGCCGCCCTGCGGCTGCGCGAGCGGCTGCGGCCCTACATCCACCAGCAGATGCGGGTGGCGGCGCGGGACGGGGTGCCGCCGATGCGGCCGCTCTGGGTGGACTTTCCGCAGGACCTTCAGGCGTGGCGGACCGAGGACGCGTTCTTGTTCGGACCCGACCTGCTCATCGCGCCGGTGCTCGAGCCGGGGGCGCGGGTGCGCGAGGTCTACCTGCCGGCCGGCCGGGCCTGGGTCGAGGCCGGGACCGGGGACGTCCGCGACGGGGGAGCCGTCGTCCGCGTGCCGCTCTCGCTCGACCGCATCCCCGTCTTCGTGGCCGCGGGAGCAGAGGTGCTTGACGTTGTCCGCTAAACGTCGGGGCGGGCCGGTGCATCCGTCTACCTCGGTCTGGCGCCCGCTCGGGGCCGACGAGATCCAGATCACCGGCGGGCTCTGGGGGCAGAAGCAGCGGCTGAACGCGGACACGATCCTCGAGCACTGCGAGTCGTGGATGGAGCGCATCGGCTGGATCGGCAACTTCGACCGCGCCGCGGCCGGCACCATCGGCGTCGGGCACTCCGGTATCGAGTTCGTCGACTCCGAGGTCTACAAGCTGCTCGAGGCGATGGCGTGGGAGCTGGGCCGCGTGTACTCGGGCGACCTCGACCGCCGCTACCAGGCGCTGGTCGAGCGGGTGGCCGCCGCCCAGCAGCCCGACGGGTACCTGCACACCAGCTTCGGCCGGCCCGGGCAGCCGTCGCGCTACTCGAGCCTTGAGACCGGGCACGAGCTGTACTGCTTCGGCCATCTGTTCCAGGCGGCCGTCGCCCGGTTGCGGACCGGCCACGACGACCTCCTCCCGCAGATCGCGCGGCGGCTGGCCGATCACGTCTACGACCAGTTCGGGCCCGCCGGCCGAGTGGGCGTCTGCGGCCACCCGGAAATCGAGATGGCGCTGGTCGAGCTCGCCCGCGCGACCGGGGACGAGCGCTACCTCGAGCTCGCGCGGCTGTTCATCGAGCGGCGGGGGACGGGCACCCTCGGCATCCATCCCTTCGGCCAGGAGTACTTCCAGGACGACATCCCGGTCCGCCAGGCGACCACCATGCGCGGCCATGCCGTCCGCGCCCTCTATCTCGCCGCGGGCGCGCTTGACGTCGCGGCCGAGACCGGCGACGCGGAGCTGATCGCCGCCGTGCGCGAGCAATGGGCCAACGGCGTGGCCCGCCGCACGTACCTCACCGGCGGAGTCGGCTCGCATCATCAGGACGAGGCGTTCGGCGATGACTTCGAGCTTCCGGCCGACCGTGCTTACGCGGAGACGTGCGCGGGCATCGCCTCGGTGATGCTGAGCTGGCGGCTCCTGCTGGCCACGGGCGAGGACCAGTACGCGGACCTGATCGAGCGCACGCTGCTCAACAACGTGCTCGCGTCGCCGCGAGCCGACGGGCGCGCCTTCTACTACACGAACACCCTGCACCAGCGGACCCGGGGCGGGGAACCCGACCAGGATCGGCTCAGCCACCGCGCGGAATCGCGGCTGCGCGCGCCGTGGTTCGAGGTCTCCTGCTGCCCCACCAACGTCGCGCGCACGCTGGCGAGCGTCGGCCTCTACTTCGCGACCGCGAGCGACGACGGCGTCCAGCTGCACCAGTACGGCGACTACCGGGTGACCGCGAAGCTGGCCGCGGGACCGCTCACGCTGCGGGTCGCAAGCGCGTACCCGGCCAGCGGCACGGTCGTGGTGACGATCATCGAGGCGCCCGCCGCTGAGCTCACCCTGCGGCTGCGGGTACCCGGCTGGGCGCGCGGTTCCGCCGTGCTGAGCGAGAACCCGACCACGCGGGCCGCCGGCTACGCCGAGATCCGGCGCGTCTTCCGCGCTGGCGAGTCCGTCAGCGTCACGTTTCCCGAGGGCGCGCGAGCCACCTACCCGGACCCGCGGGTCGACTCCGTGCGCGGCACGTTCGCGGTGCAGCGGGGGCCGCTCGTCCTCGCCCTCGAGTCGCCCGACCTGCCGCCGGAATGGGACGTCAACGAGATCACGGCCGACCCGGAAAGCATCGACATCAGCCCGCACGGCGCCGCCCTCGACGTCTACCGTCTTCCCCCGGCCCCTGAGCCGTGGCCGTACCACGAGGAGCGGCCCGACAGCGACGGCGAGCGCGTCCGGGCCCGGCTGATCCCCTACCACCAGTGGGCCAACCGCGGCCCCGCCACCATGCGCGTCTGGCTCCCGATCAGAAACCCAAAACCATAATCATGAGGAACGAACCGTCGTTACTCCCACCCCGCCCGCACCACCCCCGGGCGGGGCCACCCCCGGCGGGGCCACCCTCGGGCGGGCCACCCTCGGGCGGGCCACCCTCGGGCGGGGCCACCCCCGGGCGGGCCACCCCCGGGCGGGCCACCCCCGGGCGGGGCCACCCCCGGCGGGGCCACCCCCGAGGCGTCACGGGTACCCGGGTCTGCGCTACCGCCAACCGCCCCAGTCCCGACTCGCTGCGCTAGCGCCTACCGGCCCAACCCCAACCCGGCCCGGGCGGGTTAGGTGGGTTGCTTGCGCCGCGATGGTACAGATGAGCAGCGGGATGTCTGCTGGTGATTCGGTCATATCTACCCAGTTCAATGATCGGGTGTCGTTAACGGTGTATATCACCGCAAACGACACCCGATGACCGGTAACGCCCCCGCGCGCGCACTGACCGAACCACGTAGGGCGCCTTGGGGCGTTAGTTGTACGCCTCGCCGTGCCGTTTTGCCTCGAATGACTGGTTTGTCCCGTGCAACTAACGCCCTAAGTTGTGCGCGCCAGCCGGACGGGCGGGGTTTCGGGTCAGTCTGCGAGACCCCGCGATCGCACGCGTATCAATCCGCATCAGCCGAACCAGGCAGCCACTCGATCCAGGTGCCGTGGGGGTCGGTGAGGGCGATGGCGGCGGTTCCGTCACGCACGAGCACGAAGTTGTCGCCGTGGCGCTTCGGTGCGGCCACTCCGGGCAGGACATCGGGTCCCTCGTTGGAGAGCCAGGCGGCGTTGAGCCCTGCGACCGTTTCTGCGAAGCGGCTGCGCTGCTCGGGGGCGACGTAGGCCAGGACGGCGGAGTGGTAGACGACCAGGGTGGGGCCGGGCGGCGCCTGCCGTGCCAGCGCGGGCAGGTCGGTCAGCAGGTCGCCTCGGTGCACCGGCGGCGGGTCGCTGCGGGCGGTCTCGATGGCCGCTGCCAGTCGCTCCCGCCGCCCGGTCTCGCCCGGCCAGATCAGGCACTCCAGCCAGCGGACGTCAGCGTCGTCGGTGACGTCGAGCGGGTTGAGGTCGAGTCCGGCCCGCCAGGCGACCTCGGGCACCCGGGCCGGGATGGGCACCGGGCCAAGCGGTCGGCAGCGTAGGACGGGCGCGTCCGGGTCGGTTCCGGTGAGCCGGCGGCCGTCGTAATCGTAGGAGTACCGGTCGGGCAGCAGGGTGAGCCCGGCGCTTGCGCCGACCTCGATCAGGGCGAGCGGCTGCGGGAGCAACGCCAGGGCGGGCAGCAGGGTCGCGCACCGCGCGGGCTCGTTGGTCTGGGTGCGCCGGGTCAGCATGGTCCGGGCGAGCTCGTCGCCGCGGTCGTTGATGAGGCCTCGCAGCGCGCGGAGATCGGCCGGGCCGCCGAGCAGGTAACAGGCCGCGGCGAAGAGCAGGTTCGGCTGCCGCTTGGCGCCCGGCAGCGCATCGAGGAATCCCAGGATCAGCGGGTCGCCCGCGACGGCGATGGTTAGCTCCTCGTACTGCGGCGACCGTCCGCGGGCCTCGGCGGCGAACGCCCGGTACCGCTCGGCGGTCCCGGCGGCGGGGGCGGGGCCAGACAACGACATGGTGAGAGGCTAACTCGCTTGGGGCGCTGCGGTGCCGGGGCGGGGGCCAGATACCGACATGGTGAGAGGCTAACTCGTTTCGGGCGCTGCGGTGCCGGGCGGCGGCACCTCGGGGATGGTATGGGGCGCGGCCCGGTAGCCCCGCGAGGGCGCTACCGGGCGGCGAGGTGCCTGCCGGACTAGGCGATGAACTGGGTCAGCGTGATCAGCGGGCTGCCGTTCGAGGCGGTTGCCTGGCCGATCACGAGGATCTTGCCGGTCGGCAGGACCAGGGCTTCGACGGGGAAGAAGCCGCCCGAGTCGGCCGCCGGCGGCGTGAACAGCGTGATCCCGCCGGTGCCGAAGGTCGAGTCCAGCGTGCCGTTCGGGTTCACCGAGGCGAGGGCGTAGCTGGCGCCGTTGTTGTGCGAGCCGAGGATGAGGCTCTGCCCGCCCGGCAGCGTCCCGGCTGCGGTGCCTGAGTCCTTGCCGGTCGAGCTGGTCCAGTTGAGGAGCGCGCTGGTGGAGGCCACGGTGGAGCCGGGGTTGTATCGGGTCACCTGGACGTGGGACTCACCCCGCCCTTCGGCGATCGTGCTCGCCAGCAGGAACTGGCCCGACGGCAGCAGCGTCGGACTGGATGCCGCGGTGATGGCGGCCGGGGTGACGGCCGAGTCCACCTGGCCGGACGTGCTCAGTTCGGCCTCCTTGCTGGTCCACCCGGGGCCGGGCGCGATGAAGATGTCCCCGGCCGCGTCCAGGCCCAGTTCGCCGCCGCCGGCGAAGGTGGTGGACAGCGCTTCCCCGCCGGCGCCGAAGCTGGTGTCCAGTGTGCCGTTCGCGTCATAGCGAAGGACGGCCTGCTCGAAGAAGCTGCCCTGGCCCTGGTAGCCGCCGAAGTTCTCGACGTCCCCGAGCACGAGGATCTTCCCGTCCGGCTGGACCAGCACCGCGCTCGGCGACTCGAAGGTTATCGTCGTCGGCGGGGGGTTAAGGATCTCGGTGGTGACGATCCCGCCGTGGCCGAAGGTGGGGTCCAGGGCGCCGTTCGCGGTGAACCGGGCGACCTCCCATTCCGTGCCGCCCGATGACGACCCGGTGGCTCCCGCGTAGATGATCTCGCCGTTCGGCTGGACGGCTATGACCGCCCCGCTGTCGACGCTGCTGACGCCGGACGCCGCCGTGCTGCCGCCAACGCCAAACGATGTGTCCAGCTTCCCGCTGGGCAGCAGGCGCGCGAGGCCCGTGCTGCCACCGAGCAGGATGTTCCCGTTCGGCAGCGAGACGGCGTCGTCCACGTTTCCCAGGCCGGGCACTGAACTGCCGGCGATCGACATCCACCCGCCGGCGCCGAAGGTCGTGTCTATGCTGCCCGGCGCGGTGGCCGCTGCCGCACTGGACGCGGTCGCGGTCGCTACGGCGCCGCTCGCGAGGAGAGTAGTCAGCAGGATGCCCGGTACCAGGGAGCGGACTCGCCGGCGGTGGCCGGTGGACATGATGACGAACTTGGGCATGGAGGGTTTGCCTTCCTGGCTCGACGGGGTGGCCCGACGCCCACGACCAGAGCTGGCGCCCCGCCCGCAGTCGGCACCCGTGAACAGAGTGAACCTGCCCCGCCGTCGGCGGGCAGGCGACCGGTGCGGACAGGTCCGCGGCGGGCGTGCATCGGACGTGACCCCTTCTGTCGGCACGACACTTAATACGGCGGGGACTCCCCAAGGGATTGCCGATAAGGAAGGGACTTCCGTAGCTCCCACGTTTGGGGCTGGGCACGCGGCAGTTCAACTCAGTGGCCGGGCAGCGCGGGTGGCCGGGCAGCGCGGTGGCGGGGCAGCGCGGTGGCGGGGCAGCGCGCCCGGCTGCTGGCGCCGGCTTGCCGTGCCGCACCGCGATCTGTATGTTAGTCACTAACATGTTAGTAACTAACAAAAGGAGATCCGGTGGGGGCAGCTAGAGATCCAGTGGGGACAGCTAAAGATCCGGTAGGGACAGCTAAGGACGGCCTGGGTGGGGCGGCCAAGTGGTGGATGCTGGCGGTGACGTGCCTGTCGGTGGCCGTGGTGAGCCTCGACCTCACGGTTTTGAACATCGCGCTGCCGTCGATCTCGGCCGCGCTGCACGCCGGGACCGCCGACCTGCAGTGGATCGTCGATGCGTACTCGCTCGCGTTCGCCGGCGTCATGCTGTCGGCCGGGGTGATCGGCGACCGGGTCGGCCGCAGGCGCGTGCTGCTGGCGGGGCTGGCGGTGTTCCTGGCCGCGTCGGTCTGGTGCGCGTTGGCAACTTCGGTGGGCGAGCTGATCGCGGGACGGGTGCTGATGGGGCTGGGCGCGGCGACCGTGTTCCCGCTCTCGCTGGCGATCACATCGGCGGCGTTCGGCGACGACGAGCGTCCACGGGCGATCGGCATCCTCACCGCCGCGGTCGCGCTCGGGCTGCCGCTCGGCCCGGTCCTGGGCGGCGTGCTGCTGCAGCACTTCGCGTGGAATTCGGTGTTCTGGATCAACGTGCCCGCGGTCGGCCTGACCCTGGGGGCCGCGTTCTTCCTGGTGCCCGAGTCACGCAATCCGGCCGCGCCGCCGCTTGACGTTCCGGGCCCGCTGCTGTCGGCGGCGGCGGTTACGAGCCTGGTCTGGGGGGTGATCAACGGGCCCGAGCACGGCTGGGCGGCCCCGGCGACCTGGGCGCTGCTGGCCGGGTCGGCGGTGCTGTTCGCCGCCTTCGGTCTCCGCCAGCGGCGGGCCGCGCACCCGCTCATCGACCCGGCGCTGTTCCGGGACCGACGGTTCACCGGGGGCACCGTCGCGACCATCGGCGTCTCGGTGGCGCTGTTCGCGATCCTGTTCACGGTTCCGCAGTACCTGCAGAGCGCGCTCGGCGATGACCCCCTCAGCGCGGGCCTGAGGCTGCTCCCGATGATGGCCGGGCTGCTGGTCGCGGGCGGCGCGGCCAGCGCGGCGGTGCGGGTGGCCGGCACCAGGCTCACCGTGACCGGCGGGCTGGCGCTGCTGGCGGCGGGGCTGGCGGTGCTGAGCCAGGTCCACCTGGCCACCGGGTACGCGGTGGTGGCGACCGGGCTGGCGCTGTGCGGGCTTGGCACCGGCGCGGCCATTGCCGCCGCGATGGACGCGGTGATGGCCGCCGTCGGCGGCGATGAGGCGGGCGCGGGCGCCGCCGTCAACAGCACGCTGCGCCAGGTCGGCGGGGCGATCGCGGTCGCCGTGCTCGGCAGCGTGCTGTCGGCCGGCTACGCCGAGAGCCTGCGCCTCGCCCTCGCCGCGCTGCCTGCCGGTGATGCGGCCGCCGCCCGCGCCTCCATCGCCGGCGCCGTCCAGGTCGCCGCGCGGCTGCCGTCCGGCGGCTGGCTGCGGGCCGCGGCGGGCGCGGCGTTCCTGCACGGCATGGCCGTCGTCATGCTCAGCTGCGCAGGCCTCGCCGCGGTCACCGCCCTGACCAGCCTGCGCTATTTGCCCGGCCGCGTCGCCGCGCCCGCCGGCGAAGCCGCCGGCGGCCGGGCGTCCTCCGACGGCCCGGCGTCGCCGCAACCACCCGCCGGCGCGACCCCGGCGACCGATACGCGACGATGAACGGGTGACCGAACCAGGACCGGACTGGCGGCAGCGCAAGAAGGCGGAAGCCCGCTACCGCATACGCGACGATGAACGGGTGACCGAATCCACCGAACCAGGACCGGACTGGCGGCAGCGCAAGAAGGCGGAGACGCGCGACCGGATCCGCGGCTGCGCGCTGCGGCTGTTTCTCGAGCGGGGCTACGACGCCACCACCGTCGAGCAGATCGCGGCGGCGGCGGGGGTCTCGCACATGACGTTCTTCCGCTACTTCCCGGCCAAGGAGGACGTGGTCCTGTCCGACAGCTACGACCCGCTGATCGCGGCCCGGCTCGAGCAGACCCCCGCCACCTGGCCGCTCCTCCAGCGGATCCGCGCCGTCCTGGTGCAGGGGCTCGCGCAGGTGTACGAGGCCGACCGCGACACCCTGCTCGCGCAGAACAAGCTGATCGCGGCGACGCCCGCGCTGCGCGACCGGCTCTGGGCGGACCAGATCGCCACCCAGCAGTTCTTCCTCGATGTCCTCGTCGGCGCAGAGCCTGACCACCGTCCCAGCCTGCAGGCCAGGGTCACCGTGGCGGCCTGCCTGGCCGCGGCAAGCACCGCCATCCTGGCCTGGGTCGAGAACGACGGCACGCCCGAACTCCCCGAGCTGCTGGATCAGGCCTTCGAGACCCTGGCTCATCCCGAGTGACCCGCTTAGCCCTGCGAACGCGCAGGTGGCGGATAAGGCCCGGCCACGGTCCGTTCATTCGAATGAATTTGATTTGTCTCGCGCGCCATAATCAGCCCTGAGTTGTTGGTTGTTTGTTGATTGACAACATTCTTTGGGTGGTGAGACGGTGAAAATGGGCCGGTCAATGGTGGAGCCGGCCGGTTTAGGCGGAGGTGCGGCGTGCTCAAGGCGGAAGAGAACGAGATCCTGACCAGGGTGGGGCCGGGCACGCTGATGGGCGAACTGCTGCGCCGTTACTGGACGCCGGCCTGCCTGACGGCGGAGATCCCCGAGCCGGGGGGCGCGCCCGCGCGGGTGCGGCTGCTGGGCGAGAACCTGGTCGCCTACCGGGACAGTTCGGGGCGGGTGGGGCTGCTGCAGGAGAACTGCCCGCACCGCGGCGCGTCGCTGTACTTCGGGCGTAACGAGGGCGCCGCCCTCCGCTGCGTCTACCACGGGTGGGCGTTCGACACCGTCGGGCGCTGCGTGGACATGCCGAGCGAGCCGCAGCCGTTCTGCGACCGGGTCCGGATGAGGGCGTACCCCACCCACGAGTCGGGCGGGATCGTCTGGGCCTATATGGGACCGCGGGAGACGATGACGCCGTTCAGGGACTTCGGCACCGAGGGGCATGACGGGGCCGAGTTCATGGCGACGAAACAGGTGACGACCTGCAACTGGGTGCAGGCGATGGAGGGGAACCTCGACACCGCCCACATCTCCCATCTGCACCAGTTCGAGGGTATCGACGACATTCCCGATGACGGCTCGGACAAGCCCGGCTATCCGTCCAACGCGATGTCCTGGAAGTTCTGGCGGCACGACCGCGCGCCGCGGCTCGAACTGGAGGAGACCTGGTACGGATACCGTTATGCGGGCGTCCGGGCCACTCCCAACGGCAATACCCATGTGCGCGTCACCGCCTATGCGGTGCCCTATTCGACGATGGTCGCCAGCATCCCGTTCAGCGTGGGGCACGGAATGTTCGTGCCGATAGACGACGAGAACTGCTGGCGCTATTTCGTCGCGCCCAAGGTCAGGCCCAACCCGCGCAACCTCGGCGGCGCCAACCTCTTCTCGCTCGCTCCGTTCTCGACGCCGATATCGGCCTACACCGACGGCATCATCCCCCGCCGCTACACCGCCGAGAACGACTACCTGATCGAACGCGACACCGAGCGCACCGGCATCTTCAGCGGCGTCTCCGACTTCGTCAGCCAGGATCTGATGGTGACCGAGTCGATGGGGCCGATCTACGACCGGACCCAGGAGCAGCTCGGCTCCACCGACCGGGCGATCAGCCGGATGCGGCACATCCTGATCTCGGCCGCCAAGGGCCTGGCCGAGGGCAAGACGCCGCCTGCCGTGGACGGGGGGCTTGACTACACGTCAATCCGCGGCGCGGAGAAGATCCTCGAGCCGGGGGAGGACTGGCGCCTGCTCGGCACCGACGACGACCCGGTTGTCCAGGAGGCGCTCGGCTACCCGACCACGGGCGGCTGACCGTCGGCCGGCTCATCGGCGACTAGCTCATCACCCGGCTGTCGTTGGCCGGCCGGCCGGCCGGCGGATGGCAAGTTCGCGTCCAGCAGGGTGGTGGCGCCCGCCACCCGCGTCCGCGCGTCCTCCGTCCGCTGGCGCAGGCGGTCGAGCGACTCGCCGTCGCCGTAGGGGACGGCGGCCTCCACCCGCTCGCTCGCCTGCACCTCGGGCAGATCCATCACCGTGTCGACCAGGGTGGTCCGGTCGCCCCGGCGCGCGTGCTCGTTCTTGGCGTGCATCGACGTCCGGACGGTGCCCACCGGGCCGAGCGCCGTCGTCACCTCCGCCTCGGCGACGACGAGGTCGTCCGCATTCTTGATCTCGACGTGACGTGGTTTCTCCGGGGTGGTCATGGGTCTTCTCCTGGCTTCGCTCGTCCTGGCAAGACCACAGGCCCGGTGTTTGACCTGCTCTTGTCTGGCCTGCCCAGTCGCGATGTGACGAAACGAACATCCGCCAGGAAGGCGGGATCAGCTGTCCTTGCCCGGCATGACTTCCTTGACCTTGGCCGATCTGCAATATTGCCACCGCCCCAGGGGCATGCAGGCCCACGGCATAGGATCGCGCACCATGGAGCAGCGAGTTCTTGGTAAGACTGGCCGGGCCGCCTCGATCGTCGGCCTCGGCACCTGGCAGCTGGGCGCGGACTGGGGTTCGGTGACCGAATCGGACGCGCTCGCGGTGCTGCGCGCCGCCGTCGAGTCCGGCGTCACGTTCCTCGACACCGCCGACGTGTACGGCGACGGGCGCAGCGAGCGGATCATCGGGCGGTTCCTGGCCGACAACCCCGGGCACGACATCGTCGTCGCCACCAAGATGGGCCGGCGGGTCGAGCAGGTCCCTGAGAACTACACCCTGGCGAACTTCCGCGCCTGGACCGACCGGTCCCGCGCCAACCTCGGCGTTGACCGGCTGGACCTCGTCCAGCTGCACTGCCCGCCGACGCCGGTCTACTACTCCGACGCGGTCTACGACGCGCTGGACGCGCTGGTGGCACAGGAGCGGATCGCTGCGTACGGGGTCAGCGTGGAAACCTGCGAACAGGCGCTGGCCGCGATCGCGCATCCGGGCGTCGCCACCGTCCAGATCATCTTCAACGCGTTCCGCCGCAAGCCGCTTGACCAGGTACTGCCCGCGGCGACGGCGGCCGGGGTAGGCATCATCGTCCGCGTGCCGCTCGCGTCCGGGCTGCTGTCCGGCCGGTACACGCTGGACACCGTCTTCGCCGCCAACGACCACCGCAACTACAACCGCCACGGCGAGGCGTTCGACGTCGGCGAGACGTTCTCCGGGGTGGACTACGCGACCGGCGTGCGAGCGGCCGAGGAGTTCGCCGCCATCGTGGCCGAACCAGACGCCTTCGACGCCCCCGCCGCCCAGCCGGCGACCACGCCTCGCCCGGCGACGGCCGCTCAGCCTGGGGCGACGGCTCGGCCTGGGGCGACGGCTCGGCCTGGGGCGACGGCTCGGCCTGCGGCGACGGCCCAAGCGGCG
>Ga0302326_10014192_pt1 | contig 16866 bp, 14 predicted proteins | sample Palsa_T0_3_FD_202264 | JGI IMG/M metagenome (GOLD analysis project Ga0302326, IMG submission 202264) | Peat permafrost microbial communities from Stordalen Mire near Abisko, Sweden - Palsa_T0_3 | ecosystem: Environmental > Terrestrial > Soil > Palsa > Peat permafrost | place: Sweden: Abisko...
GAACGAGCTGGCCCTCTCCGATGCCGGCCGCAGCTGGGTGATCACCGCCTATGTCCTGACGTTCGGTGGCCTGATGCTGCTCGGTGGCCGCCTGGGCGACACCATCGGCCGCAAGCGGACCTTCATCGTCGGCGTCACGCTGTTCACCATCGCGTCGGCGTTATGCGGTATCGCCTGGGACGAGGTCACCCTGGTGATCGCCCGACTATTGCAGGGTGTGGGCGCCGCCATCGCCGCGCCAACCGGCCTGGCCCTGGTTGCCACCACATTCGCCAAGGGACCGGCGCGCAACGCGGCCACCGCGGTGTTCGGCGCCATGACCGGCATCGGCTCAGTGATGGGCCTCGTCGTCGGCGGAGCGCTCACCGAGGTGTCCTGGCGGCTCGCTTTCCTGGTGAATGTGCCGATCGGCCTGCTGATGATCTATCTGGCCCGCACGACGCTGCGCGAGACCAGCCGCGAGCGGATGAAGTTGGATGCGGCCGGCGCCGTGCTGGCCACGTTGGGCTGCACCGCCGCCGTGTTCGCCTTCTCGGTAGGGCCGGAAGCGGGCTGGGTGTCGTTCACCACGATCGGCTCCGCTGTGGTCGGGATCGCCGCCTTCATCGCCTTCGCCGTCGTGGAACGCACCGCCGAGAACCCCGTCGTGCCGTTCAGGTTGTTCTTCGACCGCAACCGGCTGGCCACCTTCGTCGCGATCTTCATGGCCGGTGGGGTGCTGTTCACAGTCACGGTGCTGGTCGCGCTTTATGTGCAGGACATCATGGGCTACAGCGCCTTACGTGCCGGCCTCGGCTTCATCCCCTTCGCCATCGCGATGGGCATCGGTCTGGGTGGGTCGTCGCAGCTGGTGTCCCGCTTCCAACCGCGGGTCGTCATCATCGCCGGCGGCGCGCTGGTGGTCGGCGCAATGGTCTACGGATCGACGTTCAACGGCGCCATGCCGTACTTCCCGAACCTGATCGTTCCCGTCGTCATCGCCGGTATCGGAATCGGGATGATCGTCGTCCCGGTGGCGTTGTCGGCGATCGCGGGCGTCGGCTTCGACCAGATCGGACCGACCTCGGCGATCGCGTTGATGCTGCAGAATCTCGGTGGACCGGTGGTGCTCGCCATCATCCAGGCCGTCATCACGTCGCGCACCCTGTACCTGGGCGGCACCAACGGCCCGGTGAAGTTCATGAACAAGGTCCAAATGCACGCCCTTGACCAGGGCTACACCTACGGGTTGCTGTGGGTGGCCGGCGTGGCCGTCATCGTCGGTGGGGTGTCGCTGCTGATCGGCTACAGCGCCGAGCAGGTCGCCCACGCCCAGGAAGTCAAAGACGCTATCGACGCCGGCGAGCTGTAGCTCCCAGCGTCTCAGCACACACAAGCCACGGCTGTCATCCCTCGCGGATCGCAGCCGTGGTCGTTGCTCGGGTCACTAGATACGACTACGGTGCTTGATGGCGTCGACCCGCTTCGCCCGGCTGTAAGCCGGGCTCGCGATCGCCGCTAGGCTTGCCCGCTGTGATCACCCGGATGTCCGAGCTGTTCCTGCGCACACTGCGCGACGCCCCCGCTGACGCCGAAGTCGCCAGCCACAAGCTGTTGATTCGAGCGGGATACGTTCGACCGATCGCGCCCGGCCTCTACACCTGGCTGCCGCTGGGGCTGCGCGTGCTGCGCAACATCGAGCGCGTCGTCCGCGAAGAGATGAATGCCATCGGCGGCCAGGAGATCCTGTTCCCGGCGCTGCTGCCGCGCGCACCCTACGAAACCAGCAATCGGTGGACCGAGTACGGCGACGGCGTGTTTCGGCTCAAGGACCGCCGCGGCAACGACTACATGCTCGGCCCGACCCACGAAGAGTTCTTCACGTTGACGGTCAAGGGGGAGTACAGCTCGTACAAAGACTTTCCGCTGACGCTCTTCCAGATCCAGACCAAATACCGCGACGAGGCACGTCCCCGCGCCGGCATCCTGCGCGGCCGCGAGTTCGTGATGAAGGACTCCTACTCCTTCGACCTCGACGACTCCGGACTCAAGGACGCTTACCACCGTCACCGCGAGGCTTACCAGCGCATCTTCGAGCGGCTGAAGATCGACTACGTGATCGTGTCCGCGGTCTCCGGCGCCATGGGCGGGTCGGCGTCTGAGGAGTTTCTGGCCGAGAGTCCGATCGGCGAGGACACCTTCGTTCGGTGCGTTGAGTCCGGCTACGCCGCCAACGTCGAAGCCGTCGTCACCGCACGCCCGGAAAGCCGGCCGGTCGACGGGCTGCCCGAGGCGATAGTTCACGACACCGGCAACACCCCGACCATCGCGACGCTGGTCGAGTGGGCCAATGGCGCCGATCTGGGCCGAGCGGTGACCGCTGCCGACACCTTGAAGAACGTCCTGCTGAAGGTGCGCGAACCGGGCGGCGACTGGGAACTGCTGGGCATCGGAGTGCCCGGCGACCGCGAAGTCGACGACAAGCGGCTGGGCGCGGCGCTCGACCCGGCCGAGTACGCCATGCTCGACGACGCCGACTTCGCCAGGCACCCCTTCTTGGTGAAGGGATATATCGGCCCGAAAGCATTGCTGGACAACGGTGTTCGCTACCTGGTCGACCCGCGGGTCGTGGACGGCACCAGCTGGATCACCGGCGCCGACCAACCCGGCAAGCATGTCGTCGGCCTGGTGGCCAATCGCGACTTCACCGCCGACGGCGTCATCGAGGCCGCCGAAGTGCGTGACGGGGATCCGTCTCCCGACGGTGCCGGGCCGCTGATCTCCGCCCGCGGGATCGAGATCGGCCACATCTTCCAGCTCGGCCGCAAATACACCGACGCCTTCACCGCCGACGTGCTCGGCGAGAACGGCAAACCGGTGCGGCTGACGATGGGCTCTTACGGCGTCGGGGTATCGCGTTTGGTCGCGGTGATCGCCGAGCAGCAGCACGACGAGCTGGGGCTGCGCTGGCCGTCCGAGGTGTCGCCGTTCGACGTCCACCTGGTGATCGCCAACAAGGACGCCGAACCGCGCGCCGGGGCCGTCGCGTTGGCCGGCGATCTGGATCGACTCGGCATCGAGGTGCTGCTCGACGACCGTCAGGCGTCGCCCGGGGTGAAGTTCAAAGACGCCGAGTTGCTCGGTGTGCCATGGATCGTGGTGGTGGGCCGCGGTTGGGCTGAAGGAACGGTCGAGTTGCGCGACCGCTTCAGCGGCGAGAAGCGCGAGCTTGCCACCGGCGCCGGGCTGGCCACCGCCATCACCGCCGCCGTCTCCGGCTGAGCGTCAGTCGGCGCCCGGGAAGGCCGTGGTGATCGGCCAGTTGCCCGCCGTCTGCTTCCAGCGGGCGAACAGCACCGCGCTCTGGCTCAGCGCCGTCACCCCGAACTTCCGGTCGTCGGCGCCGCGTGCTTGCTCGATGACCGCACGCCAGGCCACCTCGGTGTCGTTCTCCATCCGCACGGCCAGCTGCACTGCGTCGGTCGGGCTGTTGACCGGCATCGGCAGCTGATAACCCGCGGCAGCCACCGGAGCCGTGACCGAGCGACCGGAGAGGATCGCGATGATCTGATCGCGACGCTGCCGGTGCTCATTCAGCGCGAACGACACCATGGTGTTCAGCTCGGGCGCGCAGTGCGCGGACACGATGCCGTAGCCGTAGATGACGGCGTGCTCGTTGCTGAGCGCGGCAGACAGGGCGGTATCGCCGGCATTGCTCGCCGGTGACGGCTCAGTGGATGTCATGAGGCCGTTGCGCCCGATGACGCCAGCGCGACGCTGTACGACGCAGTGCAGGCCGCCGCGATGGAGCCGAGCAGGCCGGCGCGATACCCCGACGACGCGGCCGCCAGCTCGCCGGCGCTGTCCGCGGACTCCTTCAAGGATCGGACCACGTCGGCCAGCGGCGGCGGGGGAGCCGCGGCCTTGGTGGTGGTCGGAGTCGTGCTCTGCGCGGACGTCGATGTCGGGCTGATGGCCAGCCGAGCAATCTCGGTCGTCAGGGCCTGCGCGTGGCGCGAACGTTCGGCGGCGACCTCGGTGAGCGCCGCGCCGATCTGCTGCGGCGCACCCACGGCAGCCGCGTTGGCCAGTTCGCTGTCACGCCGCGCCAGCGACAATTGCGCTTCGAGTTCGTCGACGGCCGGCGGCGGGGGCGGTGAACTACACGCCGGCGCCGCGATCCCGAACACGGCCGCGGCGATGCCACCCGTCAACACACGTCGCCTGTTGAACGTCGTCTCGAAACCAGGCTCTGTGCGCGGCACAGCAACATCCTGCCATTGCCCCCGCAGCGCACTGGAATGGCGGCTGACCTCGCCGCTATCACTTCGATTCATGGTTTCCTGGCGTATCGTTGAGGGCTGGCTCTTCGGACGTGTCGGATGTCGGCACCCGCAGCCGTTTGACCGGACAACTCAAGATGAGGAGCTCGCCGTGGCCATCGGGCTACCGTCACAGACGCAGGTGATCGAGCTGCTCGACAGTGAGTTCGCGCGCGCAGGCTACGAAATCGAGGACGTCCTCATCGACGGGCGGGCGAAGCCGCCCCGGATCACCGTGATCGCCGATGGTGACACAGCACTGGATCTCGATACCGTCGCCGCACTCTCGCGTTCGGCGTCAACCCTGCTCGACGCGGTGGACAGCATCGACGGTGGCTACGTCCTGGAAGTCAGCTCGCCCGGGGTGGACCGCCCGCTGACCAGCGAGAAGCACTTCCGCCGCGCCCGGGGCCGCAAGGTGGAAGTGGCGCTGACGGACGGGACGCAGCTCACCGGTCGGGTCGGTGAGGTACGCGACGGCGCGCTGAGCCTGGTCGTGCGCGGCGACAAGGCCCGCGATTGGACGGTGCACCCGGTGTCGCTCGATTCGATCGTGGAAGCCATTGTGCAGGTTGAGTTTTCGAAGCCTTCTCAACAGGAGTTGGAACTGGCGACCGGCGATCGCAACGCAGGGGCGGGGGGCAGGACATGAACCCGCCGACGACGATGAACGGGGCAGTGCGATCAGGAAAGGGTAGGAGGAGCGGCGCATGAACATCGACATGGGCGCTCTGCACACGATCGTCGCCGAACGTGGCATCTCGTTCGACGACCTGCTCGAGGACGTCAAAGCCGCTGTGCTCAGCGCGTACCGGCACACCGAAGGCCACCAGCCGGACGCGCACATCGACATCGACCGCAAATCGGGCTCGGTCCGGGTGCTGGCCCGCGAACTCGACGCGGACGGCAACCTGCTCAACGAGTGGGAGGACACCCCGGAAGGTTTCGGCCGGATCGCCGCGACGACCGCGCGGCAGGTGATGTTGCAGCGGCTGCGCGACGCCGAGAACGAACGCACCTACGGTGAGTTCTCCACCCACGAGGGCGAAATCGTCGGCGGCGTGATCCAGCGCGACAGCCGGGCCAATTCGCGAGGCTTGATCATCGTCCGGATGGGCAGCGAGACCAAGGGGTCAGAAGGCGTGATCCCGGCCGCCGAACAGGTGCCGGGCGAGGCGTACGAGCACGGTGTGCGGCTGCGCTGCTACGTCGTCGGCGTGAGCCGCGGCCCACGTGAGCCGGTGATCACGCTGTCGCGCACGCACCCCAACCTGGTGCGCAAGCTGTTCTCGCTGGAAGTCCCCGAGATCGCCGACGGTTCGGTGGAGATCGTGGCGGTGGCACGTGAGGCCGGTCACCGCTCGAAGATCGCGGTGGCATCACGAGTGCCCGGGTTGAACGCCAAGGGTGCGTGCATCGGCCCGATGGGCCAGCGGGTGCGCAACGTCATGAGTGAGCTGTCCGGGGAGAAGATCGACATCATCGACTTCGACGACGACCCGGCGCGCTTCGTCGCCAACGCGTTGTCGCCGGCGAAGGTGGTGTCGGTGTCCGTCATCGACGAGAGCGCCCGGGCCGCGCGGGTGGTCGTGCCGGACTTCCAGCTGTCGCTGGCCATCGGCAAAGAGGGTCAAAACGCCCGCTTGGCGGCCCGACTCACCGGGTGGCGGATCGACATCCGCGGAGACTCGCCCGAGGGGGAGGCCGACGACCCGGCGCACAGTGTTACGCAACGGGTGGCGCACGAAGACTAGCCCGGCGACGATGCACGACGGAGCTGTGCGGGTGGTTCTGAGCACCGTCCGGGTGCAGGTAAACTAAGCCGTGATCCAGCGCGAGACTTCGGCCTCGGCGCATCGACGTGCTGAAGGACCGGTACGGACATGCGTCGGTTGCCGGAAGCGAGAGTTGGCCGTCGAACTGCTCCGAGTGGTGGCTGTGTCGAGCGGGAACGGCAAATATGCCGTCACCGTTGACGCAGCAGGTACTCTGCCGGGGCGGGGTGCGTGGTTGCATCCCGTTCCACAGTGCGTCACAGAAGCAATCCGGCGGCGAGCTTTTACCCGAGCGCTGCGCATCACCGGTGCACTGGATACCACCGCGGTGATCGGGCACATCGAGCATGTGGGTGCGCCCCGAACACCAGCCGACAGACAGGCAGCAAAGAACATGAGCACACCGTGAAGTCCCGATGACCATGCGTCATAGCTAAACCCGAGGCGCGGCCTACCCACCGCTGTCGCCTCTCAGACAGGAGATGTAGTGGCAGGCAAGGCCCGCGTACACGAGTTGGCCAAGGAACTCGGTGTTACCAGCAAGCAAGTTCTCGCCCGGCTGAGCGAACAGGGCGAATTCGTCAAATCCGCATCGTCGACGGTAGAAGCGCCGGTCGCTCGCCGACTGCGTGAGTCATTCGGCGGCGGCAAGCCCTCGCAGGAGAAGACCTCCGGCAACGGCGCAGCGGCCGCGAAGCCCGCCGCGAAGAGTGCGGCTCCGGCGGCCAAACCGGCCGCCCCCAAACCCGCCGCGCCCCCGGCGCCTGAACCGCCGGCGTCGCCGCCACCCGCTACTGCTGCGGCTCCTGCCGCTCCAGCGCCCGAGCAGCCGCAGGCCGGTGCAACGCCCGGCGTGGAGCGGCCCGCGCCAACCCCCGGTCCGCGCCCGGCAGCGCCGAAGCCGGCCGCGCGCACGCCGCGCGTCGGCAACAACCCGTTCTCCTCGGCGCAGCCGGTGGAGCGGGCCATTCCCCGTCCGCAGGCGCCGCGCCCAGGTGCGCCTGCGCCCCGTCCCGGTGCCCCGCGGCCCGGCGGTGCATCGCCGGGCAACATGCCGCCGCGTCCCGGTGGCGCCAATCGTCCGCCGCGTCCCGGTGGTCCCCGGCCAGGTCCCGGTGGCAGTAGCCGTCCGGGCGCCCCGGCAGGCGGTCGTCCCGGTGGCGGAGGCGGCGGCGGTAACTACCGCGGCGGCGGCGGCGCCGGTGGCGGTGGCGGAGTCGGTGCCCCACCCGGCGGTGGCGGCGGAGGCTTCCGCGGTCGTCCCGGTGGCGGCGGTGGCGGTGGTCGTCCCGGCCAGCGCGGTGGCGCTGCCGGCGCGTTCGGTCGTCCCGGTGGTGCGCCGCGGCGGGGCCGCAAGTCGAAGCGGGCGAAACGGGCTGAGTACGAAAACATGCAGGCACCGGTTGTCGGTGGCGTGCGGTTGCCGCACGGCAACGGCGAGACCATTCGGCTGGCCCGCGGTGCGTCGTTGTCGGACTTCGCCGAGAAGATCGACGCCAACCCGGCCTCGCTGGTCCAGGCGCTGTTCAACCTCGGCGAGATGGTGACGGCCACGCAGTCGGTCAACGACGAGACGCTCGAGTTGCTGGGCGGCGAGATGAACTACGTGGTGCAGGTTGTCAGCCCGGAGGACGAGGACCGCGAGCTGCTGGAGTCCTTCGACCTGACGTATGGCGAAGACGAGGGCGGCGAAGAGGATCTGCAGACCCGTCCGCCGGTGGTGACCGTGATGGGTCACGTCGACCACGGTAAGACGCGACTTTTGGACACCATCCGAAACGCCAGCGTCCGCGAGGGCGAGGCCGGTGGCATCACCCAGCACATCGGTGCCTACCAGGTCGGTGTCGACTTCGAGGGCAGCGAGCGGCTGATCACCTTCATCGACACCCCGGGTCACGAGGCGTTCACCGCCATGCGGGCCCGTGGTGCCAAGGCCACCGACATCGCGATCCTGGTGGTGGCCGCCGATGACGGCGTGATGCCGCAGACGGTAGAGGCGATCAACCACGCCCAGGCGGCCGACGTGCCAATTGTGGTGGCGGTCAACAAGATCGACAAAGAGGGCGCCGACCCACAGAAAATCCGGGCTCAGCTCACCGAATACAACTTGGTGGCAGAGGACTTCGGTGGCGACACGATGTTCGTCGACATCTCCGCGAAGGCCGGCACCAACATCGAGGCGCTGGAAGAGGCGGTCCTGTTGACCGCCGACGCCGCCCTGGACCTGCGCGCCAACCCCGACATGGAAGCCCAGGGTGTGGCGATCGAAGCGCACCTGGACCGCGGTCGAGGCCCGGTGGCCACCGTGCTGATCCAGCGCGGCACGCTGCGGGTCGGCGACTCGATCGTCGCGGGCGACGCCTACGGCCGTGTTCGACGGATGGTCGACGAGCACGGCGAGGACGTCCACGAGGCGCTCCCGTCCCGCCCCGTCCAGGTCATCGGCTTCACGTCGGTCCCCGGCGCCGGTGACAACCTCCTCGTCGTCGACGAGGACCGGATCGCCCGCCAGATCGCCGACCGGCGCAGCGCCCGCAAGCGCAACGCGCTGGCGGCACGCTCCCGCAAGCGCATCAGCCTGGACGATCTGGATGCCGCGCTGAAGGAAACCAGTCAGCTGAACCTGATCCTGAAGGGCGACAACTCCGGAACCGTCGAGGCTCTGGAGGAAGCCCTGCTGGGGATCGAGATCGACGACGAGGTGGAACTGCGCGTCATCGACCGCGGTGTCGGTGGCGTCACGGAGACCAACGTCAACCTGGCATCGGCCTCGGACGCGATCATCATCGGCTTCAACGTGCGGGCCGAGGGTAAGGCCACCGAGCTGGCGAACCGCGAAGGCGTGGACATCCGGTACTACTCGGTGATCTACCAGGCCATCGACGAGATCCAGAGCGCGCTCAAGGGCATGCTCAAGCCGATCTACGAGGAAAGCCAACTGGGGCGTGCCGAAATCCGTGCGCTGTTCCGCTCGTCGAAGGTCGGGATCATCGCGGGCTGCCTGGTCACCTCGGGCATCATGCGCCGCAACGCCAAGGCGCGACTGCTGCGGGACAACATCGTGGTGGCCGAGAACCTCACGGTGTCGTCGTTGCGACGGGAGAAGGACGACGTCACCGAGGTCCGCGATGGTTACGAATGCGGTTTGACGTTGACGTACTCCGACCTCAAAGAAGGCGACGTCATCGAGACCTACGAGCTGGTTGAGAAGGAACGTTCCTGAACATGAGCGACACGCGGAACCCGCGGCATGGCTGACCCGGCGCGGGCGCGCCGGCTGGCCAAGCGGATCAACGAGATCGTCGCAACGGCGATCGAGTACGAGATCAAGGACCCGGGGCTGACGGGCATCACCATCGTCGACGCCAAAGTGACCGGGGACCTGCACGACGCGACGCTCTACTACACCGTGCTGGGCGCGACGTTGGACGACGAGCCCGATCACGAGGGCGCCGCCATGGCATTGGAGCGTGCAAAAGGCGTGCTGCGCAGCAAAGTCGGGGCAGGCACCGGTGTGCGCTTCACGCCCACACTGACGTTCATCCGCGACACGGTGACGGATTCCGTGCACCGGATGGAGGAATTGTTGGCCCGTGCACGTGCCGCTGACGCCGATGTGGCTCGGGTTCGCGAGGGAGCCACACCGGCCGGCGACCCCGATCCGTACCGCACGTCCGGCGACGATGGCGTAGATCTAGGGGCACCAACCACTAATGGGGAGGGTGCCGATGACGACGATCAACTCGAAGACTGAGTCATCCGCGACACGCGTCGACGCGGTCGGTGCCGCCAAGGCGTTGGATGCCGCTGAGACGATCGGGGTCGTCTGCCACGTGCATCCCGATGCCGACACGATTGGGGCCGGTTTGGCGCTGGCACTGGTGCTGGACAGCTGCGGCAAGGCCGTCGAGGTCAGTTTCGCAGCGCCGGCGGTGCTTCCGGAGTCGCTGCGGTCGCTGCCCGGCGGTAGGCTTCTGGTCGATCCAAACGAAATGCGCCGCGACCCCGATCTGGTTGTGACCGTGGACATCCCGAGTATCAACCGGCTCGGCGCCCTACGCGACATGGCCAGCGGCGGGCAAGAAGTGCTGGTGATCGATCACCACGCCTCGAACCAGCTGTTCGGTACTGCGAATTTCGTTGAGCCGTCCGCGGACTCGACGACGATGATGGTCGCCGAACTGCTCGACGCGTGGGACAAGCCGATCGATGCCGACGTGGCGTACTGCCTCTACGCGGGCCTGACCACCGATACCGGTTCGTTCCGGTGGGCCAGTGCGCAGGCCTACCGGTTGGCGGCCCGGCTGGTCGAGATCGGCATCGACAATGCGGCGATCACGCGGTCGTTGATGGACACCCACCCGTTCGCCTGGCTGGCGATGCTGTCCCGGGTGTTGGGCTCGGCTCAGTTGCTGCCCGACGCCGCCAGTGGTCGCGGTCTGGTCTATGCCGTTGTGCGAAACGAGGAGTGGGTCGGCGCCCGCCCGGAAGAAGTCGAAAGCATCGTCGACATCGTTCGCACCACCCAGCAGGCTGAGGTGGCAGCGGTGTTCAAAGAGATCGAGCCGCAGCAATGGTCGGTGTCGATGCGCGCGAAAGCCTCAGTCGATCTCGCCGCTGTCGCGTCGACGTTCGGTGGCGGCGGCCATAAGTTAGCCGCCGGCTACTCCACTACCGGATCGGCCGACGAGGTCGTCGCGGCCCTGGGCGCCGCGCTGGGGTGAGCGAGCCCGGGCTGCCATCGGCATTCGTGGTGGTTCCTGGTTGTTCAATTACCTTGTGCAGGAGTAGTTTTCGCCTTGGCCGGCGTGCTGCTCGGTGCGGGAATGCCGCTTTCATGCGGACCGCCTTGGTCTGGCCGTCGCTGGTGTGCGACTGGGGCCGGCATCTGATCGGGGCTGAGCGCGTTCATCGTGCTGCGACTCAACTTCGTCGAGTGGTGCGCTGTCTCGGGCCGTTGGACAGTGACTGGCGCATAGCCTTACATCGCAATCGGGCTCGATGCGTTCACAATAGGAAGTCAAAGCCAACGATCGCCGGAAAGGCTGACTGCGCGATGCGGAATGCAGGTCTCGACTTCGAGGTGCTGGGGCCGCTGCAGATGCTCGCCGACGGCCGCCCGGTGCCGCTGGGCGCGCCGAAACAGCGCGCAGTGCTGGCCATGCTGGTGCTCAACCGCAACCGGCCGGTCTCGGTCGATGCCCTGATCGACGCGGTGTGGGAACAGGAACCTGTGCCGGCGGCACGAACAAGCATCCACTCCTACGTGTCCCGGCTGCGGGGACTGATCGGATCCGCGGGCGTGGACGCCAACCAGGTTCTGGTCAGCGCAGCGCCTGGGTATCAACTCAGCGTCGACGATTTCCATTGCGATCTGGGGCGTTTCATCGCCGCGAAGAATGCGGGCGTGCACGCTTTGGCCGCGGGGCGCTTCGAAGAAGCCAGTCAGCACCTGTCAACTGCGCTGGCCGAATGGCGCGGCCCGGTGCTCGACGACCTTCACGAATTCGCCTTCGTCAGTACATTTGCCACCGCGTTGGGCGAGGTCCGGGTGGTCGCCCAGACCGCCCTCGCCGAAGCCGAGATCGCGTGCGGCCGTGCCGACGCGTTGATCCCCCGCCTGGAGATGTTGAGCGCCCAACATCCGTTCCGGGAACGGTTGTGGGCACAGCTGATCACTGCCTACTACGTCGCCGAGCGGCAATCCGACGCCCTCGACGCCTTCCGGCGACTGAAGACCAACCTGGCCGAAAACCTCGGCATCGACCCGGGTCCCACCGTGAGCGCGCTACATGAGCGGATCCTGCGCCAGGAACCGATGGAGGTCATGCGCACCACCCAGACCACCGCACAGCACAGCGTCGTCGATCTCAGCCCGGCCACCGGAACGCTGGTCAACCGAACGCCCATCGCCGAGCTGCGGGGGAGGGACGGTCAGCGCTTTCGATTGGACGCGTCGACCAGGATCGGGCGGCTGCCCGACAACGACATCGTCGTCGACGACGAGAATGTCAGCCGATACCACGCTGTGGTCATCGACACCGGGGCCGGTTTCGTGATCAGCGATCTGCGGTCGACCAACGGTGTTCTGCTGCACGGCCGCCGAATCCGGGGGAGCGCCGCACTCGCCGACGGCGATCAGATAGGCATCGGCGGTCACGAATTCACCTTCGAAATCATCGCTCCTTGAGCTTTTTTTCGGCCGCTGAGCTGCGACGCAAGGATTTCGCAAGATTCCGTCCAGAACGCGCCAAGGAACCGGTCGCACACTTGTGACGTCGGAAAAACAGAACCGACCCCAGCGAAGGATTCACCTCCAGACCTGGGACAACTGCCAGGTAAGGAATCACCACCATGAGCACTAAAGTTTCCAAGGTGCGTGTCGGAGCTGCCACCATGCTGGCAGCCGTCGGACTGTCCCTCGTCGCGCCCGCCATCGCGTCCGCCGACCCGTGGGTTCCGGGTAGCGGCCCCCTGCACCCGATCCGCCACTACGCGGCCGACTTGACCCACCCTCTGTGGGCTGCGACGCACCCGCTGCGCGCCCTGACTCCCTAGTCTGTCGATCGCGGGATCTGCCCCGTTTCCCCTGCGGAAGCGGGGCAGATCACTCAGCGCACCTGAGCTCGTCCGCGCTGCAGCACGGCCTCCCGGTTGGCGGCGATGTCGTCTCCGCTGGTCCTGAACGCCCGCGCCGCGGTCGCCTCCAGCCACAGCCCTTCGTCGGTGTGCGAGGCGTCGATGCGGTGGTAGGAGCTCAGCAGTGCCCGCACCGCGTCCTGGTTGTTGCCGACGATCGCCGACGCAACCCCGCGAGCGGCGGAGAGCAACTGGTCGTGCGGCACCACTTCGGTGACCAGGCCGGCCCGCAGCGCGTCGCCGGCAGAGAGATAGTCCCCGGTCAAACTCATCCGGCGGGCCAGGCCGATACCGACTTTCTGCGGCAGCCGCACACTGAGCCCCCACGTCGGCAGCAGGCCGACCCGCGCATGGGTGTCGGCGAACCGCGCCTGCTCCGAGGCGATCAAGATGTCGCAGTACAGCGCGATTTCCAGTCCGCCGGTCACCGCGGCACCGTTGATCGCGCCAATCACCGGCTTGCTCATCACCGGCCACCGGGGCGAGATGTCCGGTAACGCCGACTGCCCGCCCAGCTCCTTGAGGTCGAGGCCCGCGCAGAACACCGGATCGCTGCCGGTGACGATGATGACGTCGACGTCGTCATCGACCTCAGCGTCGGCCAGGGCCCCGAAGAATTGATCGCGCAGCGCCGAGGACAGCGCGTTGCGCGCCGTCGGTCGATTCAAGGTGAGGGTCCGTACCCGCTCGTCGGTGTCGATCAGCAAGATGTCGTCATTCATAAGCGCCACGGTAGTCAGCGCGGCTCTACCCGACTCGACCGCCTTATCGTTGAGGGATGTGCCGGAACATCACCGAGTTGCGCGGACTCGAACCAGCGGCGACTGCCGAGGAGATCACGGCGGCAGCGCGGCAATACGTTCGTAAGGTCAGCGGCGTCGCCCGCCCGTCGTCAGCCAACTCCGAGGCCTTCGAGCAGGCGGTGGCAGAGGTCGCGGCGACGACGAAGCGGCTGTTGAACGACTTGCCGCCGCGCCGTCAGCCTCCGAAGACTTCGCCGCCGCTGCGCCGGCTCGCGACGGCGCGTTGACGCACACCGCCACCACACCCGCGCTCAAGGAGTGGAGCGCGGTGGTGCATGCGCTGCTGGCCGGCCGCCAACGGGTGCTGCTGCGAAAAGGGGGGATCGGCGAGAAGCGGTTCGACACCACGGTGGCCCGCGAATTCATGTTGTTCCCGACGGTCGCGCACAGTCACGCCGAGCGGGTGCGTCCCGAGTTCCAACACCTGCTAGCCGCCGCGGCTGCCGACAGTGCCGATGATCGGCTCGTCGTACGGGCAGCGACGAAAGTCGTTGCGGCACTGTCGGTCAACCGTCCGGACAACATCGAGGTGATCGAGGACCTGCATATCTGGACGACCGAGTCGGTGCGCCGGGACCGGCTGGACTTTCGTCCGAAACACCGGCTGGCCGTGCTGGTCGTGCAAGCGATCCCACTGATCGAGCCGATCGTTGTGCCGCGCCTACCCGAATATGCGGGCTGCAAGAGCTGGGTGCAGTTGCCGCTCGCTGCATCGTTGGGTGAGCCCGTTCACGACGAGGCAGCCATGCGCGGCATCGTGGACCGAGTTCGCGATGCGGTTGAATAGCGTTGGCTCCTAGCGAAGTTCACGGAGTCTGATCGACGAGCACCGCACCGTCCGGTTGGACGCCGAGAGTGCGCGGCGGCGTCGGCTCGGCGCTGGCGGTGAGCCGCACCACCTGCGCCAACTGGGCGGGGGCGTCGCACTGCAGATAGTGATCGGCGGTCGGCAGTATCCAGTAGCGATTTCTTCCGGGCTTGTTCCGCAGGAACTCGTGCCACACATAGTTCGCGACCCGCAAGGGCGAGACGTCGTCGTGCAGGCCCCACACCAGGCTGATGTTGACGTCACTGGTGGAAAGCGTCTGCAGCCAATTGGTTTCGTCAGCGGCGCGCTCGTGGAGATATTGAATCGTGCTGGGCAGTACCGCGATCCCGTCGTTGTGCGCGAAGCATTGTGCAAGCGCAGCGATCTCGGGATCGTCCAGGTCGCGCCGCGGCATGAAGGTCGTTGCGCCCATTCCGGACGCCAGCAGCTCCGGAGTGGTCGCGCTGGCTGTGCTGCGGGCCCCCGTAACCCGGGAAGTCGGGCAGGTAAATGTCGAATTCGGAGTCGAGCTCGCGGGTCAGCGCGAAGTAGTCGATGCTCGCGGTGGGAAACCCGTGCACGCACAACAGCGCCGGTGCCCCGGGTGTGCCGCACCGGCGGGAGAAGAGGGTGACTTCAGCGCCGTCGTTGGCGGCAGTAGTGGAATGCCACGTGATTTCCGTTCCACCGCTTCGCCATTCATCGAAGACGTCCATCAGGTGCCGACTGGAAGCACGACCCGGGATGTACCGAAATGCACTTCGTGCACGGATGGTGTCATTTGGCTGCCGGTCACGGTGGCCTCGCCGGTGCCGAGGTTGCGAACAAAGCGGGGATGGCTGCCGCCGGCGATCAGCACGCGGATACGTGTTCCGGCGCGGAACCGGTGCGCGATCGCGTCGAGCTCGAGTGTGAGGGCGCCGTCGTGAGCGCTGCCGTCCAGTCGGCGGTAGGCGTCGCTGACGTTGCGCGAGCGGCCTTTGGCGTCGACTTCGCTGAGCCGGACGAACACATCGACGTACGGATTGTCCGAGCGGTGCGCCAATTCGGCGACCGGGTTGCCGAACACGCACAGGTCTTCGGTCAGCACATCGCTGGTGAAGCTCAGCACATCGCGGCGAACGGCCAGCGCGCTGTCGTCGCGGTAGCCGCCGTCGGGGGAGAGCAGCCGGCCTCCGATCGTGGGCGTCGGCTCGGCCGGGTCGTAGCGAAAGCTTGCCGACGATCCGGTCGCCGGGGACGTCTCGGCCAGGCCGCCGCCGGGTTGCAGATACAGCGCGCGCTCGGTCGTCGCGGGAGGCCAATCGGGCAGTTCCCGCCAGCCCTCGCCCCGCACGAAGATCCTGACCCGGCTCGAGCGGTGCTCGGCCGGGCGACCGCCGACATGGGTGTCCAACCAGTCCCCGGTCTCACCGGCAATAGTGGACAGGCCCGCGAGCAGCAGCTGGGTGTGGGTCCACGGACCCATCGTCAGCGCGACCTCGACGCCGCGATCGCGAAGTTGCCGATACTGCTGCAGCGTCTGCGGCAGGAACAGGTCTTGCCAGCCGCTGAGCAGTAGCACCGGCACGTCGACACGGTCGAGTGCGTCGGGGACGCGCAACGATCCCCAGAACGGATCCTCGGTCTCCGGCGGCTTCAGCCAGTTCTCCCACCACGTCGCGGCTTCGCCGAGCAGCGCCCGGCCGGCCGCCCCCAACGGCACCTCGCCGGCGACGCGGACGACGGTCTTCTGTGCGCGCAGCTGGCGAAGGCCCGCCTGAATCCGGCCGGGATCTTCCTGATGGGCAACCAAGTTGCTCCAGCCCAGAAAGTCGTTGACGGTGAACGCGCCGGTGCCCCACGCCGACGCGCTGAGATCGTGCGGACCCGCGGTGATGACCGCAGCAGCCAGTTCAGGCGGCGGATCCGCCAACATCGCCCACTGGGTGAACCCCAAGTAGGAGATCCCGATGGTGGCGAAGCGACCGGTGAACCACTCCTGGCGGCGCAGCCACGCGACCGTGTCCGCGCCGTCGGCCACTTCGTTGACCATCGGCTCGAAGACGCCGTCTGACCCGAAGGTGCCCCGCACACTCTGCAGAATCACGCGATAGCCGCGGCCGGCGTGCAGGTAGGCGAATATCAGTGAGAACGGGAACGCCCGGCCGTAGGGTCCGCGGACCAGCAGGGTGCCGACTACGTCGCCCACGGGCTCGTAGTGGTCGGCTGCCAACTCGACGCCGTCGCGCATCGGGATCTTGACGCTGCTGACCGTGTAGTTGTGGGTCGGTGCCGGCAGCCGCAGTATCCGGGCTAGGGCGCGGCCGGCGAATCGTCGCGGGAGCGCGCGCAGTGTCGAGACCGCGGTCCGGTCGGAGGTGGTCGTCACGGCACCAGATTATGTCGCGCGCGGACGGCGCAGACTCAGAACTTGTAGTACGGCGCCAATTCGTTGGCCCGCTGCAGGTTGGTGGCCGGGCAGTCGACTTCCGGACTGGAGTAAATCGTCGAGTAGAACAGCGACTGCTGGATGACCCCATAGCTGGTTTTGAAGGCGA
>Ga0302326_10014196_pt1 | contig 16864 bp, 25 predicted proteins | sample Palsa_T0_3_FD_202264 | JGI IMG/M metagenome (GOLD analysis project Ga0302326, IMG submission 202264) | Peat permafrost microbial communities from Stordalen Mire near Abisko, Sweden - Palsa_T0_3 | ecosystem: Environmental > Terrestrial > Soil > Palsa > Peat permafrost | place: Sweden: Abisko...
CGTGGAGCTGGTCACGGCAGCAAGCCAATGGCGCCGCGCCGCCCTGGTTTGCACGCATCATTGTGTCCGCATAACGGAGGTGTTGATGCGTGCATCGCTCACGCGGCCGATCGCTCCGCCTCCTCATTGGGAGGTTAAGCAACACAGATCGGACAGCGATGCGGGCGTGTACCGTGGGACCGGCCAGCGGGCGCTCCAAGCGTCAGGCGATGGCGCCCGGCATCGCCGCCGACGACGTCTCAGCTGGGGATCCATCAGCGGACGGTCTGGACATCCCGGTCGGCGTCGGCGGTGCCGAAGGCGACCGCGATCGCAATCGCCGCGTCTCACCAACCAAGGACGACCGCACGCTCGCTTGATCGCAATCCCGGCGAAGCGGTCGCGCGACGGGCTACTGCCGTGACGACCTTCCGTCGCCGAAGGGATCGCCGAGCTGCGGGTTAGCGGGCAGCGAAAGCGATCGTCCCGCGAGGTTCGTGCTTCTCGCGCGGGAACGTGGTGGGTTGGACGGCGCTGAGACCCCTGTGGCACTGCCGAAGCAGCGGGCCGCTGGTCTGCGGCGATCGTGCTATTGAGCCTCTCATTGGTCCGCGGCGTCGTTTTTGCTTGGCTTCGCGCAGGCGCTGCTCCGTGCTGGCTGTTGCGGAGCGGCTGCCGCCCGCAGTAGCGTGCTGCGCCGATGCTCGACTTCGACGCTTACTTGGAGCGAATCGGTCTTGGGGCGGTCGACTCGCCGCCGTGGCAAACGATCCACCGGGCGCACGCCACGTCGATCCCGTTCGAAAATCTCGATTCGTATCGCGGCATTCCCGTGTCGCTCGAGCAGGAGAACCTCGAGCGCAAGATGGTCGCTGCGCGACGCGGTGGCTATTGCTTCGAGCACAACCTGTTGCTCGCCTCAGCGCTTCAGGACCTCGGGCTGCGGGTCGATCCGATGCTCGCTCGCGTTCGTATCGGGGGCGCCCCCCCGGAGGCACGGTCCCTCACGCACCTGGTGCTGCGAGTCACCGACAGCGATGACCAGGTCTGGCACGCTGATGTCGGCTTCGGCCTGGGCACGTTGCTTGATCCGATCCCGTTTGGGCCGGACCCGAACGCGGTGCACGAGCAGTCGGGCTGGAGCTTCCGGGTCATAGCGGACGCTTCCGAGCTCGTGCTTCAGACCTGCGGCGCTGAGGGCTGGTCGGACGTTTACGGGTTCCAGCCAACTCCGGTTCGGCGGATCGACATCGAAGTGAGCAACTGGTGGACTTGCACTAACCCGCGCTCCCCCTTCGTGTTCGGGCTGATCGCCTCGATCAACCACGCCAGTGGCCGGCGCGAGACAATCTCGGACTGGAGCGGGCCTCTTCGGGTAATGACGATGACACCTGACGGGGTCGAGTCGTCCGAGCAGCCGCGCGCGGTGATCCCTGGCAAGCTCGAGCACTTCGGCCTGCCGGGGTTCCAGCTCGACGAAGACGGACAGATCCGCGCGAGCTGAGTCACAAGCTACAAGCCAGCCAGCTTCAAGAGTTGCGCCGTCGCCATGTGCCGTTCAAGCCACGTCCGACCGAGCATCGAACTCAGGCTTGACGCGAGCTCCCGCGCAATCCGGGATGCGACCAGCGGCCAGCGGCGACCCGCTCCCCATCCAAATACGCCCGTCAGCCGTCTCCGCCCGAGCAGCGATGCATCAGTATCGGTCGTGGTGGCGGAACCAGGCCGCGTTGTCGTTGCGTCCCAGCGGCGCGCGATCCAGCCACTGGTACATGCCCCACAGCGAGTCGAGACCGCGCGCGTACGCCGAGTAGGTGTGGTAAACGACGCCGTTCTCGCGTGCGAAGGCACTTATGCCGGGGGCCTCGCGCATGAAGGTGGCGTTGTCGGTGCCGGCCATCGCGGCGTGCGGACTCGGCGGCGTCGCCTCGAGCGCGCCACGCATGTCCCTCGCGGCGTAGTTGTACTCAATGTCGCCCGAGCGCTGCTGCTCTTCGGTGAACGATGTGTTGAAGTCGTAGTTGAAATCGGTGTCGTGCGCGGAGGCCCAGCGGAACGTCCAGCCCATGCGCCGCTTGTAGGCCTGGATCTGGTCGATGGGAGCGCGCGAGACCGCGACCAGACCCACGTCGTGATTCTCGAGGTGGACGGCGAAGCCGTTGAAGCCGTCAGCGATCGCCGAACACGACGGGCACCCCGATTCGTAGCCCGGTCCGAGCATGAAGTGGTAGACGAGCAGTTGCGAACGCCCACCGAACAGATCGGGAAGCGACGTGTACCCCTCGTCGGTGTCGAAGCGATACTGCTTCTCGACCGGCACCCAAGGAAGCTGCTGACGCTGGCGGGTGATCTTGTCGCTGCGACGGGTCAGCTCCTTCTCGTCTTTGAGCAGGTCGAGGCGGGCGGCGAGCCACTGCTCGCGCGTGCCGGTCGGGTGGGTTGCGGTCGTCATGTGGGTCTCCTCTTGTGGTTGTTCAGGCGGTGGTGATGCCGAGGGCGACTATTCCTAGCGCCAGGGATAGGTCGAGGGTGCGACGTGGCGGAACGAGCTTCTGCGCAAGGACGACGGCGGCGATCGCGACCATCAGCGCGACGCTCATCACGTTCACGGCGACGAGCACGAGCATCAGCCCGATGCTCGAGCCGAAGCAGAAAGCGCCGAACCGGGCGCCCGAGCGGACGCGCTCACGGCAATGCCGGCGACACTCGCGCTTCAGCGGCGTGAGCTCGTAGACGCCCGCGGCGATGAGCAACGCCCCGGACGCGGCACCGCGGGGCGGCTGATAGAGCAGCCAAATCGCCAGACCGGGGATCGCAATGGGCAGCATCATCGCGGCCATCATCACCACGAACAGCGGGAGGGCCATCGTCATGCCGCTCATCCGCGCGGCGTGCATCCCCGGCATCGGCATTCCCAGCATCGACGTGCGGTTCATCGCGTCAGCCCGAGCCTGGCCGGCGTGTTCAGCTGCACGTCCGGGAGCGTCTCACCGGTCTCGAGCAGTGTCTTGAGGTTGGCCAGGACCCGCGGCCAGCCGTTGCTGATCATTGAGCCGGTCAGCCCGCCGGGCACCAGATCGTCGTGAATCACAGTCAGCTTCACGTGATCGCCGAGCGGCTCGATCTCGAAGATGACCTTCGAGCGAGGCTCGGAGGCGAGCCGGTCGCCGGCCTCCTCAGTGAAGTTGAGCGCCTGCGCCCACTCCGGCGAAGGCGTCTGCCACGTGTAGGACAGGCGACGGTATGGCTCTGATTCGAGCACCACCTGCTCGGGGTCGGCGATCGTCAGGCCGCGCGTCTTCCAGGTCATCGGCGAGCCCGGCTTCCAGTCGGTCTCGAACGCGATCGACCAGTAGCGCTCGGTGAACGCCGGCTCGGTCAGCGCCTGCCACAGCTTCTCCGGCGTTGTTCGGATGTACGTCGTGTATACAAATGAAGGCTTCTCGGGCTCCACGGGGGCGTCCTCCAGTGCTCTTTTTAGGTCGGCTAGAGCGTTGACGCGGTCCTGCTCATACCGCATGATCCAGCGCTCGGCGATGTCGTTGATGGGCGCTGCGTTGAGGTAGTGGTACTTCTCCCTGCCGCGGCGAACGGTGGTCACGAGGTTGGCCGCCTCGAGCACGGCGAGATGCTTGCTCACCGACTGGCGAGCCATCTCGAGCCGCGAGCACAGCTCCCGCAGCGTTTGGCCGTTGCGCGCGTTGAGGCTGTCGAGCAGCAGCCGCCGACTTGGGTCGGCCAGCGCCTTGAAGACCTCATCCAGGTGCGAATAGGCAGCCATCTGGCTACCAATGATATGCAGCCAGGTGGCTGCCTGTCAAGCGGTTGCCTGTCGAACAGTTCGGCTCGGACGCCGTCGCGATGCCCTCACCGACTGAACGATCGCTCGCTAGCCGCCCGGCCGCTCCGAGGTCCGCACGACTGCATTCGCCGTTCGGGTAGCGCACAGCCGACGAGTGCTCCGGGGCGCGCGAGCGTCTCATTCGGGATCCACGAGCGGGCGCTGTAGGCGTCGCTGACGGCCTTGAGAGCCGGAGGCCTGCCCGCGCTCGCCAGACGTCGCGTATGGGAACGTTGAGCGGACAGGGCGAAATGCCGGTCGAGATGGCTTGGCCGTGTGCTCTAGGTCTGCCCGCGAACGGCAGAGACGTTGAGCCGCACGTAGTCCAGCGGGAGACTGACCCCCGCTACGACCGCGGCGGCGAACGGCCGGCGCTGCTCCTCGGGCAGACGCGCGAGATGTGCCGCGAGGATCGAGGTGGGCACGAATGCCGCCACGTCCTCCGGATAGGTGGGCCGCTCCTCCAACCAGCACCGAATCGCGATAAATCCAGCGTCTCGCAAGCGGCGTTCGGTCTCCGGCGGCGTTGCGAAGACCCAGGGCGACCAGCCGACCAGCTCTGGCGCGATGTCGTGAGCGACGGCGTCGATCACTGTGCGGACGCGATCGATGTTGCCCTCTCCTCCGCACTGGACCTCAAGCGCGCCACCTGGTCGCAGCGCCTGAGCAAGTCGCGTCCAGAGGCGATCATGGTCGCTGACCCAGTGCAGCGCCGCCGTCGAGAAGACCACATCGACCGGCTCGTCCAGCTCGAGGTCGACGACGTCCTGGCACCACACCTCCGCGCGATCGCCGAGCCGTCTGCGCGCGAGTGCCACCATGTCCACCGACGCGTCAATGGCCAGCACGCGTCCCCGCGGCACGAACGCCAGCAGCGCCTCGGTGACGCGGCCGGTGCCGCAGCCGACGTCCAGCACCGTCGCGTCGCGGGCGATGCCCTCGAGCCGTGTGAGGACCTGCGAGGCCCACGCCTGCTGCGGCTGGCTCGACTGGTCATACGTGCGCGCGTCCCAAGGAGTACCCACAACGGCGTCAGGCTACCGCGCGCGGATCGGGATCCCGCCGCGTGCGTTTATCAGAGATGTGCGGCCCGCCGGCGACGCCGGCCGCAGTCGAGGCGGGGGAACCTGCTGCACCGCCGGGCACGCGGTCATCCAACTGCACTGCACACGGGAAGGATCAGCGGACACCCGAGACTGAGCCTGGGCCTGCGCCCTGTCGTGCCGCCATCGCACCGTTTCGGCGATCACAGCGGCAGCGGCGGGCAGACCACGGTTGGTACGCTGCTGGATCGTCAGGCTGGATTTGTACTCGTACCGCGATGTCCCAACCGTCTTTTCGAATCGGCGAGATCACCCTGCGGCCGGACCTGCGCCAGGCCTTTGTAGGTGATACAAGCGTGGGGCTGACCAGCCGGGAGTTCACGATCCTGACTCTGCTCGCACAGCACGACGGAGCACTCAGTCGGGAGGAGATTTACCAGCGAGTCTGGGGCCACGAGATGTCGAACAGCGACCGTTCCGTCGACGTGTTCGTGCGCAAGCTCCGCCGCACGCTCGACCATGCATCACCGGGCTGGCGTTACATACAGACGGAGCTGGGGCGTGGCTACCGGTGCGCGCCGGTGCGCGCCGACGACGAACCGGCGTAACCACAACGGAGGTGTTGGTTGTGGCTGGCGATTCCTCAGCGGACGCGGCGAGACTTCGTCGACGCTCCCCGACCTGCGCCGGACGGTCGTCTCACGGGGGAACGCCGAGCGGACGTTGTTGACCGGCACGTCCGGCGCGCGCTCGGTCCAAAGTCAGCCGGGCGGCATACGATGTGCCAGCGGCATGCGATCCGGTGATCAGGAAGCGATCGGAGTGCTCTTCGGTGGTAGGGGGCGTTCGCTGCTCGCCCTGGTGGACTCGTGGGCGGGTCACGTGATCCGGCTGGGTGCGGGAAGCTGACTCCGCTCATTCGGAGTCCGGTTGGGGAGCCTACGACTACTAATTCTGTCGTGGCCCTCAGTCGAGCGGAGCGCTAAACACGGCGTCCGGCGTCTGTTCGATCGGGGTGAGGTCGATCGTGTGGCCCGGGTCTGGCGCGGCGCAGTAGTCCAGCAGCGGGTAACGCGCGAGCTTCAGCGTCAGCTCTCCTCGCGCGTGTGGCACGGTGACCACGAGCTTCGCGGCGAGCCTCTTGGCGCGGCCGACGCGGGCGTTCTTGTTGAGCGCGAAGTAGGCGCGGTGGTTGATCGGGACGACGACCCGAGCCGGTGCCGCGCCGGTCAGCTCCTGGTCGCCACGACGGCGGTAGCGGAACCCCAAGACCGTTCCCCGGCTGTCTAGCAGCAGGCGCGACGTACGGTGGCTGACAGGCGAGGCAACCCCACGGGAGTCAGACAATGACACAGGCGACCATGAGAAGCGATCAGATCACGAGCGAGGTCGAGTCCTGGGACGGCGTGCAGTCCGCGCTAGCAGGCGATCCCAACCGATCCGTCGGGGCTCGTGGGTCGAGCCTCATATCCGATCGAGCAGCGGGCTGCCTGCGTGTCAAGAGTTCAAACGACCCTGTCAGGCTTGTGTTCCGAGAGGACGAGCTCGAGCCAACTCTCGGCCTCGTGGAATAGGGTCGGGTTGCTGTCCGGTGTGTAGTACGCAAGGATCGCGACCGCTTGTGACAGCACCCATCCCCTCGCCCGCTCCCAAGTCGCGTCATCGGCTGACACCGCTTCGCGGAACGCATCGCGGGCAGCGGGCGAGTGCAGCTTCCACGCGACCATAAGGTCGCATGCGGGGTCGCCGACGCCCATTAGGGCCCAGTCGATCACGGCGCTGATGCGGTCATCGCGGATCAGCCAGTTGCGGGCGTCGAGGTCTCCGTGATGCCAGACCGGCGGGCCCTCCCACGCCGGCGCGGCAAGCGCACGTTCCCATTCAGCCGTGACCGTGGGATCGCCATCGAACCGGGTCAGCCAGTGGCGGATCTCCTGGTCGCGTTCGGCTAACGGGATGCCGCGCCCGGTCGGCGCTCCAGCGGGACTGACGCGTTGCAACGCCTCGATCAGCGCACACAAATCCCGCGCGGCCTGGATCGGGTCGATCGCGTCCATCGGCACGGTCTCTCCGTCGACCCATGTGTGAATCTCCCAAAACCACGGATAGCCCTCGCCAGGGTGGCCTTGAGCTACCGGAAGCGGAACATCGACCGGAAGTAGCGGAGCCAGCTTTGGTAGCCACTCGAGTTCCTTGCTGCCTGGCTCTAGCGGCCCTTCGGCGCGGGGCAGCCGCAGCGACAGCTCGTCACCCAGCCGAAAAATGGCGTGGTCGGTGCCGCTCGGCTCGACTCGACTCAGCGGCAGATCACTCCACCCCGGGAACTGCTCGGCCACGAGGCGACGCACGAGCCCGTCATCGATCTCAAGCTCTTCATCGTGCATCCGGGCCGTCACGACAGGCAGTATCTCGGTCGCGCAGAGAGGGAGCGCCCGACACACCGGCTGGGTTCGTCTCAGATCCAAGGATCTACGAACATCGGGCCCCCCTGCCTTCTCGGCTCCGAGTCGGCGCCGGCGTGCGCGAGGCGCTCAGTCGACGGACCCAGCCGGAACGACCCATCGGCAGGGCTGGCCGGTAACGGCGGCTATCCGATCGAAGTCCGCGTCGTAATGCAGCACGCTGAGGTTGCGCGCCTCGGCGGCCGCAGCGATCAACAAATCCGGGATCTTGCGGCCCCGCTGATGCTTGGACGCCAGCAGACGCTGAACCTGGCGGGCTCGGCGCACATGATCGGCGGTCGTCTCCACCAGCTCGAAGACTTCGAGCGCCTCCGCCAGCTGATCCCACTCGGCTGCGCTACGCGCCGAGTAGCCGACCTCGAGGTCGCTGACCCCCGCTCGCGCAAGCTCCCCTCGCTCGACCATCGGCTCGATCACCTCGCGGATCGGCGCCCGTCCCAACCGCGTCAGCACACTTGAGTCGACGACGTGAGTCAGCGCCATGCTTCCTCGCGCGCGAGGGGCTGAGCTCGAGCAAGCACGTCAAGGCTCTCTCTCACGTTCGAAATGTGGTCTCCACTAGCGCGACGAAGCGCTCCGTTGACCGTGTCCCTGATCGTTTCGGTGCCGAGCTGGGCGCGCGCAGCCTTGAGGGCCGCTTCATCGATGTCCACGAGGTGTTTACTCATAGACCGAGTATATACGGCGCGACGGTCGTATATCCGGCGTGGCTGCGCTGATCGGTCGTCTCATTTCCGAAGGCTGATTGAGAGAGTCGTCGACAAGGCGGCCCGTGACCACGGTGGCATCAAACTGCACCTCCTGCAGCCCTGATTTTGGTTTCGGTGGGTAGGTGAATGGAGTTCGTGATCAGCTCGCGGCAGTCCTGCTCGGTGTCGGGGCCGTATGGCACGTAGAGCCGGTTGGCGGGCCCGCGGCGGGCGGTGAGCTTGCCGGCGGAGATCCAGGCGTAGACGGCGCCGTCTGAGATGCCGAACTGCTTGGCGAGCTCGGTGACGGTGGGTTCTCCGTCGCGCGGCTGGCTGGGCCCGATCTGGTAGCGCCAGCGCAGCCACCTGACGGCCTTCTCGTCGAACGGTAGGCCGGTGCTGGTGCGCATCCCGGCCGTATCGAGCTGCTCGGCGATCTGCGTGTTGGTGTGGTCGGGCGCGAGCTGCGTGATCAGCTCGATCACTTCTGATCGCGTGCGCTTGGCGTCGGCAGGCTTGAGGGGTCGCTGGACGGTGTGCTGCTCCGTCGCGCCGGAGCGCCAGCGGATCCCGACCTGGAGCTCGCGACTGTCGGGTGTGGAGGTGAGGGTGATGTCGGCGATCAGCGCTCGGAGCAGCCGCTTGCGGTCCTTCTCGCTGGTGCTCTCAGCGGCCCACAGCTTGGGCAGCTCGCGAGCGAGCTGCTCGATCTGCTCGCGCGAGGGCTCCGGTGCCGGGCGGGTCTGCTCGGCGAGTTCGGCCTCAGCCTCGGCCAGTTCGTGGAGCTTCTGCTCCCAGCGGGTCTCGAGGCTGCGAGCCACCAAGCGGTTCTCCGGCTCGCACGCGTGGAACGCCCGCTCCGCACGCGCGGCGTCGTAGATCGCTCGCTCGACACGCAGCTCGACAGCCCGAGTCGAGCGCGAGCGTCGGTCCTCAACCTCCTCAGCGGCAGCGAGCGCGAGCGCGATCTCCTCTGGCGCGACCGCCTCCAGCACCCGGCGGGCGACCAGCTGATCGATGACAGTGGTCTTGACCGAGCGGCACCCCGGGGTCGCGATGTGGTCCGCGCGCGAGTGGGTGCACTCGTAGTAGCCGCCCTCGCGCTGGGAGCGGGTGGACATCGAGCCGCCGCAGCAGCCGGCGCACGATCCCTTGGCACAGAGCGGCACCCTCCCGCGGCGGTCGCTGACCGCCGCGGGTGTCGTTGTCGCGGCGGCGCTGCTCGTTGGCGAGGTACCGCTCCCAGCTGATGTAGCCAGCGTGGTGGTCCTGGATCACGATCGGCCGCTCAGCACGAGGCAGCTCGGCGACCTTGGTCGTGATCGTTCCGTCGGGCCGGACGAGCCGGCGTGAGCGGTAGCGGCCGAACACATACGCCCCGGCGTAGCACGGGTTCGACAGCACGCCAAGGACCCGCGGGTGCGTCAGCGCACCCCAGCGCAGCTCGCCCGCCCACGCCCCGCCATAGGCGCGCTTGGGGAACCTGCGGTCCTTGAACACGCCGACGACGCCGTACGCAGAGCCGGTCTGCTCGAACGCGGCGAACAGGTCCGCGATAGCGGCCTGGACCTCCTGATCGGGATCCATGACGGTCAGGCCGTCGTCGTCGTGGACGTACCCAACGGGGAGCGGGAACCGCAGCTCGCCGCGCTCGGCCGCGGCGCGCTTGGCGCCCTGCAGCCGTCCGGCGAGGATGTGCAGCTCGGCCTCGGACATCGTGCCCTTCAGCCCGAGCAACAGCCGATCGTTGAAGTCGTGCAGGTCATAGATCCCATCGGCGCGCGCCAACCTCGAGACCTCCAGACCGAAGATCGCGCCGACCTCCCCGCAACACACCCGGCCGACGAGCTCCTCGAACCCCTCCCGCTTCTGCGCGTCCCGACCGGAGAGACCAAGGTCTTGGTCGACGACCACGATCCGGTCGCGCTCCCATCCCAGTCGGGCGGCCTCGTCCGCCAGCGCGTACTGACGCTCCGTCGACTCGCGGTGAAACCGGACCTGCGCCAACGTCGACTGTCGCACGTAGATCACCGCCAACCGAACCACCGCGACCGCCTCGGCGAACATGACCGCCACCGATCATCACTCCAGCGCGCGGCGCCTCAACAACTCGAGATTGATCTGCGAGATCTCCGACAGCAACGCGTCGTTGCGCTGCGTGACCGCGACATGCCCAGCCACCACCGGCTCCAGCGGCGCGGGCACATAGACGGTGCGACTGCGGCCCTGCTCGTAGATCGACAGATACGGGTACGGGCCGTGCAACTCGCCACGCCGGCAGCGGCACCCCTCGCTCGAGCACCGCCGGCCGCGGCTCAACAACGCCCCGTGCAGCGTGCCATCGAGATCCGCAACAGCGCCGACCAACCGACGGCGGCGCGCCTGCAACTGCCGCACGCTCAACTCGCTCAATCCAGAACCAGCCATCACCTTGTCTCTGGTTCGCTGACAAGCTCACGATTCCTCCCGACCGCCCGTGATCGCGACGAGCAACGCGACGAGATCGATCAGCACCTCCAGCGTCAACGGCCGATCGGCCCGCACCGGACCACGATCGGTCGCTGCCTCACACAGCGACACGCCGCCGAACCGGCCGCCGTCGCACACGTAAACGCGGCCGCCAGCCTCGCGGCGGACGTAGAGAACCCAAGCCGCTCCCCGAACAACGGATGAAACGGATGCGTGACCACCAACGAACCCAAAGACTCGCTGGACAACCCTGCGGTAAGACGTGACCGTCGGAGCCCCGAAGCATCGAGTTCTGAGACCGGAGTCAGGCTTTGCCGGCCGAGGCCCGCTCATTCGACGGAACGTGCCACCGCGCGTCGCCACGACATCGCCCCTGATCCGGTCGCGGTTCGAGATGTCTGCTTCGGCTTTGCGTCGCCGCGTCGGGGATAGCGGCCATGTGGCCGGACGACCGCTGGAGCGGCAAACCAGCCACGTTGTTTGGCCGCCCGCAACGTAGCTATCCTTACTTATCGCCACGAGTAAGGAGGAGTATGGATTCGACAGCGCGAATCACGTCAAAGGGTCAGGTCACGATCCCAAAGACCGTCCGTGAGGCACTCGAGCTGCGCGAGGGTGACGAGCTGCTGTTCCGTGTCGAGCGGTCCCGGGCGGTGATCGCGAAGACTTCGAACCTGCTTGAGCTGGCCGGCAGCGTCCCTGTCCCGGCTGGGAAGCGCGGCACTGCCTGGGACGAGGTGCTGCGCCAGACGCGACAGAGCCGGGCGGGGAGCCAGCGGTGACCGCGTTCCTGGACACCAACGTTCTGATCCGCCACCTCACCGGCGATCCGCCCGAGCTCGCGGCCCGGGCGACGGCGGCGCTCGCTGGCGGCGAGGAGCTGCTGCTGGCAGATCTGGTCCTCGCCGAGTGCGTGTATGTGTTGGAGTCCTTCTACGAGGTTCCACGAGAGCGCGTTGCGGAGCTGATGCGCGCTGCGATCGCCCTCCCCGCGATCAAGACCGTCGATGGGTCATCGTTGCTGCGCGCGCTCGAGGTCTACGAGGTCTACCGCCTCGATTTCGCCGAGGCGTACCTGGTAGCGCAGGCCGAGGCGACCGGCGTCGGCGAGGTGCTGTCCTTCGACAAAACGATCGACCGCGTCAACACCGTCACCCGGCGCGAGCCGTAGTCGCCACCGGCCGCATATGCCCGCTTCCCGGCCGCCGCGAGTCAAAAGGAGCCACGAGCCCGGGCACCCGCCCGAGCGGCAAACCAGCCACGTTGGTGGAGTCAACGGACGACGCGCCGCCTCGTCGCTCAGAACTCGCCGCCGTGCAGTCTCAGCCCGTTTGACCCGGAGACGCGCCCGTCGCCGACCGCCGGAAGTTCCCGTCGACGAGCTCGCCGACGCGAGGCCGGTATTCGTGGCGATCTCGCATCCGGATCTCACGGCGGCTCGGCAGCGACGCGAGCAGCGAGAGGTCACAGTCGAGCACGCGGGTAGATCCCCAGGCGTGGAACACCTCGAGCTGCTGGAGCAAAGCGAAAGGCATGAGGTTCTCGAGGTCACCGCCATCGCTGAACCCCAGGAAACGCAAACCGACGAGTGCCTCGATGTCCTCCAGCGCAGACAGCGCCCGGCAGCGCTGCAGCTCAAGCCGCCGGAGCGAGCGCAATCGGCTGATGTCAGCAATCTCGCGAAGCGATCGGGCGAGGACTACCCGCAAGCTGGTCGAGCTCAGAGAGATCGGCGAGCCCGGACAGCGATTCCAGATACGGCGCTTCCTTGATCGGGACCGGTGCTGATAGACGGCGACGAGCTGTTTGACGTGTCTGGCGCCTGCCCGGTCCACGGCGGGGCGAGGCTGCTCCCAGCGCGTCAAGCTCGATGCGGGCGTCCGCAGGGCCAGCTCAGAGCGGCTGCCGTCGTGGAGAAGCGTGATAGAAGATCGGCATGTCCGAGTCAGACAAGGTTGTCGGCGGCGGGATCCGACGACGATCGCCACCAGGGCACCGAAGCGCTGCGGCCAGTTCCGGGACCGTCTCAGCCGATAACGCAATGCCGACCCTTCGCTCCAGCTCGCCGACGCTGATGCGGCCCGCCGGGTCGGACCTCCGGGAGTCAGGCCGTTCACCTACCGGTTCATCTTGCCCTCGCCTGTCGAGCGAACGCGGGTCGCGGCGTTGGCCACCATCGCGATGAGCCTCAGCCGGATGGGGTGGGAGCTGCTGCGACAGACGCCGCGCAGTCTCGAGTTCCGCCGCGCGGGCAAAGAACGCATCGTCATCGATCTGGAAAGCAGCGGACCGAGGGCAACAACCGTGATCGTGCACGGGCGGGCACCGCGCAGCATCCGCAGCCAGATCGCGAAGCTCACGAGCGAGTAGCGCTTCCGTGCCACCGTGCGCGTGCCCGCATCGCCGCTGAAGCGGCCACGCTGGCCGGCAACGGTTGCGCTGCTCCAATAGGCGTAAGCAGCCACAGCGAGCCGGGCTCGGGATGGCTACCGCAGTCGTGCATCGGTCGCGGTAGAGCCCGGAGTCGCGGTCAGTGTTCTTGATCGTCCTCGTCCTCGTCCTCGTCCTCGTCTTGGCCGTCGGTCGGGTCCCGCAGTTCTCGCAGTCGCCCATCGAGTGCCGGCAGCATGAACGAGTAGTCGCCTTGCACGCCGAGGTGGCGGCGCATGAACGGATGCAGCCTGACGACGTCCGCGTCGAGCACGGGCCAGCCGGCGGCACGGAGCTGCTGGAGCGCCGCGTTGATGTAGACGGTGTTCCACAAGACGATGCAGTTGAGCGCCAGGCCGAGCGCGCCGAGCTGGTCCTCCATCCCCTCGCGGTAGCGTTGATACAGCTCGCCCTTGGAGCCGTGGAACACCTTGTGGGCGAGCGCGTGGCGGCCTTCCTGGAGGTTGCGCATCCACTTGATGTCGCGCCGGTAGCTCTCGTCATCGATCAGGTGCTGGATCGCTTCCCCGAGCGGCGTGGGGTTCCCGTCGCGTTGCAGCACCCGGGTCACGTCGTACGCCCTGACCGTGCCGGTTGTAGATCGACGCGATCACGCGCAGGATGTCCGACCAGTGACGGCCGATCTTCGTGAGGTCAAGCCTGCCGCGGGCGAGCGTGTTCAGCGGCCCGTAGTCGGCGTGACGGTCGGCCCGCCAGGCGCGCTGGCGGGCATGTCGGCAAGCTCGGGCCGGTACTCGATCCCGAGCGGGTCACACAGCCCGAACATCAGATCCGAGGTAGTTCTGGTTGACGTGGCTGAGTCGGCCGCGCTCAAGCGCGGGGACGCCGCGCTTGACGAAGTCCGTGAGGTCGATGTTCATCGCGTGCGCTGACAGGCACGCGGCGATCGAGACATGCAGATCCTCAAGCCGGGAGCGGCCGCCGGAGACCGATGTGAACGCCCCGACGAACCCCGGCAGCCAGGACATCACCTCGACGATCACCTCCGGTAACCCAATCCGGGGGAGCATCACCTGGACCTGCTTACGCAGCTCGGTCAGGCTCGGCGGATCGGGAATCGCGTCCAGCGCCGAGAGGTGGAGCCTGCCGTCATCATCGACTGTGACCTCGGTGCCCGCGTCGATCCGGCTGGCGACGTGCCGGTAAGCCGCATCGAGCGACCCCGCGTGGCTGTCGATCAGCTGCGTTGGATCCTCGGGCAGTCCGAGCGCTTGTAGCACCGGCCCCTTCGCGTTCGCCCACGACTCGCCCGAGAGCAACTGCGCGCGCGGGCGGCGCCTTCGTCGTCCTCGTCGGAGTGCGGTACCAGCTCAACGACCGTCGCGACCGCCAAGCGGAGCTCGTCGCGGCTCGCGACCGTCTCGATCTCTGGCCACAGATCGGACACGCGCACGAGCTCCTCGGAGCCCGATGCCTCCAGGAGCTTGCCCGACCACCCGCGCGAGCTTCGCCGAAGCGCTAGCGAGCCTCGGGTGCTCCCGCGCCCGCTGCTTGTTCGTCTCCCGCTCGGCTTTACCGAGCAGCTCGGTCGTCATGATCAGATCGAACAGCTCAAGGCAGTCATCGATCGACGTCGCCTGTAGATGCGCGACCGTCGCGACCAGCGTCGCGACCCGCCTGGCGGGCGGATGGCGACGCAGCCGAGGAGCGTGCGCCGCAAGCCCGTAGCGCGCCAGCTCCGCCAGCCGCCGCGCCGGCACCAGCGCACGCGCCCGCTCGCCGTCAAGCCCGACCGCGTGGACGTCCCGCACACGATGCAACGCTAGCTTGAGGTTCGTGCCGGTCGGATCAGTGGGCCCTCGACGCGCTTGCTCGAGGTCCGACGTGCGGGCTCCTTCCGCGACGTCCAGCAACGCGTCCAGCGCCATGAGCCCGGGCTCCGTCGGGACCGCGGCGAGCGTCTCCCACAGCCGCTTGTCACCGTCGGACCTCGCATGGGCGACCAATCTCGCGAGCGTCGTCACGCCGGGCAGCAGCACCTGCTGCCCGCGAAGCCAGCCGGTCGCGTCCGCGAACATCACAAGAGGACCATCACCCGTCAGGTATGCACGGGCCGTGAGCGACCCCTCCAACTCGCCAGCGACCGCGGAAAGATCCCGCAACCCCTCGGAAGCCCGGATCTCCTCCGCATGCTCAAACCGGGTCCGCCTTCGCTCCAGATAGCGCACCACGCACGAGGGATCCTTGATCTCGAGCTGGCGCGCCACATACGCCAGCACCACCGGCGGGACGTCGGTCGGATCTGCCAAGAACGTGCCCAACCAACGGACCGTCGTCAGCTGCAAGGCAAACCCGAGCTGATTCGGCGCGCTCCGGCGCCGATCGATCAGCTTCCGGTCGGCGTCATCCAGGAAGAAGACCCGGTCCAGCTCCTCCCGCGACGGAGAGCCAGCAAAGCGTCCATACGCCGCCGCTTCCACGTCCGACAAGAACTCGACCGGCACGCGCGCACGATACCCACGATCGGATCCCAGAGCCGCGTACCGGCACTTTTCGTTCCGTTGTTCGTCACCGGCCAAGGCGACCTTGACGGATCAGGCGGACAAGGCTACCTTGTCGAGGTGGAGATCGCGGACGGCGCACGCAAGCACGGCGTCCGCGACGAAGACATGCTGCACGCCATTCGCAATCCGGTACGAGTCGTCCCCGGCGAAGGCCGGGATCTCGTAATCGGCGCAGACACGTCCGGCCACCTGCTGGAGGTGGTGGTCCTCGACGACGACCCAGACGAAGAGCGGTGGTGATTCACGCAATGCCACTACGCCCAAAGCTCCATCGCTTCCTGAGGTGAACACTATGCCCCGAACCCGAGAACAGCTTCAAAAGGCCCTGGCTGACACGGAGGTGTGGCTTGATCAGCTGGATCCCGAGACGATCGACTCACCCGAATCCCACGCTGAGGACCTGCGCGGGATTGGCGAGGCGCGCCACGCCGTTGCCGCCAGCGACCTGCGCCTCGCCGATGAGGTCGCCAAGGCACGAGCTAACGGCAGGACCTGGACCCAGATCGCGGCTGTGCTTGGCGTGAGCAAACAGGCCGCTCGCGAACGCTTCGGCGAGCCCGCACGTCAGTAGAAACTCGACACCCCAGCCAGAAGACCGTCTCGATCACGAAGGATCAACGAACATCGTGTTGAACGGCATCGACTACTCGATCGCGAGTTCAGACTGTCGCCTCGCGATCAATGCGGTGCTTTCACCGCGTCGGAGATCCGGCGTCGCGTGGAGCTGGTCACGGCAGCAAGCCAATGGCGCCGCGCCGCCCTGGTTTGCACGCATCATTGTGTCCGCATAACGGAGGTGTTGATGCGTGCATCGCTCACGCGGCCGATCGCTCCGCCTCCTCATCGGGAGGTGACAGCACAGATCGGACAGCGATGCGGGCGTTTACCGTGGGACCGGCCAGCGGGCGCTCCGAGGAGGCCACACCTGTCGCTCGGGCGAGCAGCGTTCACGGGATCCTTTGCCGTCGCAATTGAGGTGTCCGGGCCAGGATTCGCACTGACCTCGGCTATTGGTACACGATCGTCAGTTTTACCGGCGCCAGCCAATCCGTGAGCGGTGTCGGCGGGCAGAAACCGCGAGAGGCGGGATCGCGTTGGGTCCGCCGCGAGCCACGGCCTCCGGTGGCAGCCGCGTTTGCGCTGACGACCAGAGCGGATCGCTGCAGGCTCACGGGTCCCTGAGGACCTCGTGCGTGCCGATCCTACGCCAGATCACGTGCGGTTCTCTCGTGATCATCCCGGTGGGAATGCCGGCGGGTCCGCCCGCCACGCTGTGATGAACGTTGGTAGCACTGCCAAGAACGCGCGCTGCAGTTCACCAGGCAGGCGACGAAACTCGCGATCGAATCGCGCCAGCCGCTCGAACGGTCGGCACGCTCTAGGCGGCGCTCTCGCGGGAAAGGTCGTCCTCGGTGGCCATCACGCG
>Ga0302326_10014198_pt1 | contig 16863 bp, 15 predicted proteins | sample Palsa_T0_3_FD_202264 | JGI IMG/M metagenome (GOLD analysis project Ga0302326, IMG submission 202264) | Peat permafrost microbial communities from Stordalen Mire near Abisko, Sweden - Palsa_T0_3 | ecosystem: Environmental > Terrestrial > Soil > Palsa > Peat permafrost | place: Sweden: Abisko...
GGTCCCGGTGTGCGCCTGCTGCGGCTCTGAGCTCGGGATCTTCCTCAAGTTCGGCTTGCAGTGGCGCCATTACCGCGGGGGAGAAGGCCTAGGCCAGGCGGAGATCCTCGACCCGGGCCACGAGCCGGAGCTGGCCTGGCGCCTCCCCGGCCCGGCCCCAACGGACATGTAGCTGGAGATTCCGCGAACCGCGTTGCGCCCCGTCGCCCACGGCGGGGCGCTCGGCGTCCCCGGCGGGCCGATTTCCCAGACCCATCAGGGCCTTGTCGTGCTCGGGGTCAGCTAACTCTGAGGTCAGCTCCGCCCACGTCCGCCGTAGTCCGGGGAAGCCCGTCGCCTGGTCCCAGACCTCGATGAGCAGTCGCACGCCATCGCTGAACAGGCACACCCGGACTACCGGCATCCTGCCGTTGACGTAGAGCAGCCGCCCCGTGGGACCGGCGGCTGATCAGCGCCCCGCCGTGGTCCACGGTGTCCGCGGTCATCTGGCGCGCGGTCGGGCTGTGTTGAACGGAGTCGTGCGAGGTGCCGTAGGCCGTCTCCAGCCAGTGGAGGGTAGCGGGGTAGTCGCGGCGCTGGTGGTAAGCACGGGCGATCTCGACGCCCAGGCGCCCAGGCCGCTCGCGGCTGGGGATCTCGTCGGGGTCGATCTGCTCGGCGTGGCCGTGCGCCTCCCCGGACTTGGACAGGTCCGCCGAGATCGACACGGCGTGCAGCTTGACGTTGGCCGCAAGCTGCACGAGGGACGCCACTCGGCCGCCAGCCTGGCGCGTGACGCCGCTGTTGACCCCGAGATCAGGCGCCGGACGCTCGGCCACGCCGACGCGGCCATGACCGCGCACTACACGCACATCGAGGCCGAGGCGCACAAGGCCGCCGCCGAGGCGGTCGCGAAGCTCGTGGAAGCCGCGTCATCGTGAGCGCGTGTTCCCATAACGTTCCCATTTTGGCCGAGAACGGTCGGCACTGCCCGCTTGCGGGAAGTGCCCAGGTCGCACCCCATCGCGCGTTAGTGCTGGTGGCGGAGGCGGACGGGAATCGAACCCGCCAGCGACGCGGCACGCCGCTCACTGGTTTTGAAGACCAGGGGGACCACCAGGAACCCAGACGCCTCCGCGCCCGACTCTACTAACTCCCCCGGGGTGTAGGAATAGGAAGATCACAGACCTGGACTCGGACGGAAGGGGTGGGCCGCAGATGGCCGTACCGAATTGGCTGAGCGACGCCGTCCTCTACCAGATCTACCCGCAGAGCTTCGCCGACTCCAACGGTGACGGAATCGGCGACCTGCGCGGCATCACGGAGCACCTGGACTACCTGGCCTGGCTCGGAGTCACGGCGGTGTGGCTCAACCCTTGCTTCGTCTCCCCGATGCGCGACGCCGGCTACGACGTGGCCGACTATCTCGCGATCGCGCCGCGCTACGGAGACAGTCACGACCTGGCCGAACTGGTCGAGCAGGCCCGCGCACGCGGCATCAGGGTGCTGCTTGACCTGGTGCCCGGGCACACCTCGGACACCCACCCGTGGTTCGTGGCGTCCGCGCACGACCCGGCCGATCACCGCTATATCTGGGCCGACGCCGGCCTTGACGGTCGGCTGCCGGACGGGTTCGTCCGCTCTCCGGGCGACCGCCCGGGCGGGTACCTGCCGAACTTCTTCGACTTCCAGCCAGCGCTGAACTTCGGGTACGCCCGACAGCAGGCAGACCAGCCCTGGCGGCAGAACGTGACGGCCGACGGGCCGCAGGCCAACCGGGCGGCGCTGCGCACGATCATGGACCACTGGCTCCGTCTTGGCGTGTCCGGGTTCCGCGTCGACATGGCCTACTCGCTGGTGAAAGACGACCCTGGCCGGGCCGAGACCGCCCGGCTGTGGCGAGAGGTCCGCGGCTGGCTCGACCACGCGCACCCGGACGCGGTCCTGCTGTCCGAATGGGGCGACCCGGCCCTGGCCGTGCCTTCGGGGTTCCACGCCGACTTCTTTCTCCACTTCGGCGGCCCGTATGACGGTCGGCCGCTGCGCACGCTGTGGAACAACGGCATCTCGACCGAACGCCCGGAATGGGCCACCGAGCCGTGCTACTTCGACGCCGAGGGCCGGGGTAACGTCGGCACGTTCCTGGCCGCCTACTATGACGCGCTCGCCGCGATCGGCGACTCCGGGCGCATCGCGCTACCCACCGCCAACCACGACTTCGCCCGGCTGAACGCCGGACCGCGCACACCTGAGCAGTTGCCGCCCGCCTTCGCGTTCCTGCTCACCTTCCCGACCCTGCCGGCCATCTACTACGGCGACGAGATCGGCATGCGCCATATCCTCGGCCTTCCGGACATCGAGGGCAGCGTCATGCGCTCCGGCTATAACCGGGCCGGGGCGCGCACGCCCATGCAATGGGACTCGGGCCCCAACGCCGGATTTTCCGCCGCTCCGGCCGGCCGGCTCTACCTGCCGGTCGACCCCGACCCCGGGCGCCCCACCGTCGCCGGGCAGCGCGCCGACCAGGACTCGCTGCTGAACACCGTCAGGGAGCTGATCGCGCTGCGGCGCACTCACCCAGAACTCGGCCCCGGCGGCAGCCTTGAGGTGCTGTCCGACGGGTACCCGCTGGTCTACCTGCGCGGTGAACGGTTCCTTGTTGTGGTCAACCCCAGCGATCGCGCTCGGGTGCTGGCGCACGACCGCCCCGAGCTGGCCTCGCCGAAGCCGGTGCGGAACGCAGGCGTCACGCTCGACGAGGCGGCGATCACCGCGGGTCCGTTCTCCTACGGGATCTTCCAGTTGTGAGCGCCTACGGTTCGGTGGTGCTCACGGCCGGCGGCGCCACGTAGTGGGCGACCTTGTGGTGGGGGAGGATGTGCGGCAGGACGTGGCTGACGACCGGCGGGCCGGCCAGCAGCACGGCCGCTAGCGCGACCAGCACGCTGCCGGCCGCCAGCTTGGAGCCGGCCGTGATGCGCTCGGTGCTCAGCCGGAGGCTGCCGGTGCGGGCCTTCCAGCCGAGGAGCTGGCCGATCACGATGGCCAGGAACGCCTGGATGACGATGGCGGTGATGACGTTGCGCACCGGCAGCCCGGTGAAGCTGATCGTGAACCCCACCACCAGCTCGTCCAGGCTGATGCCGAGGCCGAGCGCGATGACGGACAGGCCGCGGGCCGCCACCAGCGCCCTCGCCTTGCCTGCCTCGTCATCGTCATCGTCGTCGTCGTCCTCATTGAGGCACTCGTCCAGCATCAGCAGGCCCAGGCCGCCGACGACGACCGGGACGATGATCGGGAGGATGTACCGGCCGACGAAGGTCACGTCGACCGTGTTGGCCAGGTGAGTGTTGTCCACCATGCGCAGCTGGTAGGCCTCGTTCGGGCTGCCGAGCTGGTAGGGGTCGACGACCAGGTGAGCGGGACTGCCGGCCAGGTGCGCCAGCGGCGCCCCCAGCGCCATCCCCACCAGCGGCATTCCGGCCTCGAAGGCGATGAGCAGCGCGCACACGCGTACCCGCTGCCCCCGCGTCAGGTGCATTTCCCCGAGCACGGCAAAGGCGACGGCAAAGGTATCGAGGCACAAGGGCAGGGTAAAGGCCAGCAGTTTCAGCACGTTCCCGACCCTTCCCTACCTAGAGTGACCATCGTGCCCGCGGCGGGTTAAACCTCACATCGACGGAGGAGGTGGCACTCATTGAACGTCAGACCGGCCGGCCAGGCTCGGCGTTTCCGGAAAAACCGGCCAGCCGCGCTAGAAGGCGGAGGGGAAGGCGAGCATGGCGCCGGCCGCGGCGAGGGTGGCCACCCCCGCAGAACGCGAAGGCCAGCGACACCTGGCGCTTCAGGACCGGGAAGAGGGCGACCAGGCCCCACGCGATGAGCAGCCCGATGCCGGCCTGGACCGCGCTCGACAGCGTCTGCTCGCCGGCCGAGAACCAGACCGAGGCGTGCGCGGGGACCCCGCTGACGAGGCCGTAGGTGATGTTGTCGACGCTCAGCGCCCACGGCAGGATCCACACCGCCCAGCGCGCCCTGGTGGAGTCCGGGTCCTTGGCCGTCGCCCATCTCGAGTAGATGGCGATCGCGATCCAGTAAAGCCCGAGCACGGTGAGGACGGAGGTCTGGATGAAGGTGCTGAAGGAATCGGAGACTGACCAGTGGAAGGCGGTGCCGAGGAGGTAACCCCCTCCGTCTCCGACGCCGAACAGGACGGCGAATGGCAGTGCTATTCGTCGGCCGATGATCGGGCCGACCGCGATGCACGCGATCAGGCTATCCGTTCCGAGTAGCAGAAAACCCATGGTGAGACCTCTCCAGGCTGGGGGACTCCTTGCGGCGGGCCAGCATGGCAAGCGATGCTTGCTTAAGGGAGAGCACGTCCCTCTCCGCCTGGGATATGCATCGCCGGGCAAGGGCAGAAGCATAAGAATTTCAATGGATGACCGTCAAGGGCCTTGCCTTGCCCGTAATTTATGTTTAATTTTTTCTCCCGCTTAATTCGACCCGGGCCGGTCGGCAGATCTTGCGAATTCCCCGCGTCGAGCCGCCGGGCGGGTTAGCCTGTGCCTCCGGAGCGGAACGGCAGGCAGGAGGCGGGTCGAGTGCAGGGCGGGCGTCGGTCCGCAGGGCCTCGCGGACAGGGAAGAAGCGGTGCGGCGCACATTGCCGCCCAGCTCGCCGTGCCGGTGGCCCTGGGCCTGGTGATCGGCTTGGTGCTCGCGTTCCAGGCGGGCTCGAGCAACTCAGGAGTTGACCCGCTGCCGCTCGGCGCTGCGGTCAGCCCCAGTCTGCTGGCCGGCCCGCCGGCGTCGCTGGCGACTGCTCCGGCCACCCTGACCAGCAATGTCGACTGCGCCATCATCGTCCCCGCGAACCCGCTGAGCGCGCGCGGGCTGGCCACTCCCTACCAGCTCACCGGCGCCGCCGGGCAGACGCCGGCCGCGTCCGGCTGCCGGATGAGCAACGCGGCCAAGCTGGGGGCGTTCGTCCAGGCGACGATCCTGGACCCGGCGACCGGGACCCTGTCGGTCTACGACCCGCTCGTGGTCACCCAGGGCACCCGGCCGGCCGTCAAGCCGACGATCCCGCCGATCCCGGCCAACGCGGTCGTGACGATCGACTTCGGGTTCAACGGCAAGGACCTGTTCCCGGTGGGGGCGACACCGACCACGCTCGCGGACGCCCACTGCGTGAACGGCCAGGCGGGGTCGGTCTTCGGGCAGGTGTCGTTCTGCAACGGGATCAACTTCTTCGGCGCGGTGCAGCAGGACGAGCGGGCGGGGCTGCTCAAAGTGCCGTCCCCGGGCACCTCGGCCAAGATCACCCCGTCCGGCGGCGTCAGCGGCACCGGCCGGGCCTGCCCGGTCACGCGCAACTTCGAGGTGGCCGCCGACCAGGCCTCGGCCGACAACGTCACCACCGAGTACCTGCTCAACCCGCTCACCGGCCAGACGGCACAGGACACCACGTCGAACGCGGGCAACATCGCGGGGGCGACGCTGCTGTTCAGCCGCAGTGACGACACCATGCTCGACCAGTTCCTCGACCCAACCCTCGGGTGCACCCCATTTCAGGCACCTGACCTGGCCAACAACGATCAGCCCACCAGCTCCCAGGCGCTGGACGAGATACTGGCGGGCGCGTACCAGCCGAGGATCGCGGCGCTGGTGCCGGAGAACGACGCGATGGTGCGCAGCGGCGACGGCGCGTTCGACCTGGCCAAGACCGACCTGTACCGACAGGAACTCGGCCAGCCGCCGATCGGCGGCGCGGGCAGCGCCGCCAGCGACCCGGAGGCGTACTGCCAGAACATCATCGATATCCAAACGCCGTTCCTGGCGGCCAACCGGACGCTCCTCGCGGCCGGCCAGTCGCCGGTGACGGCGTCGGGTGACAACCTGCTGACCTACATGGCGAACAGGCTGTCCGCGTCCTTCGCCAACCTTGGCTGCCAGCGCTACGGCCTGACCAATCCCGTCACGATCACCAGCAACGGCGCGGGCGCGGCGATCGCGGCGACCTTCGGCCCCACGCCGCAGCGGGCGGCCGCCCTGGGGGCGTCGTGATAACGACCCAGACGGGAAACGACGACGGCCCGAGTGACGCCCCGGATTCTGGGCGGGCTGTGCCGAAATCCTGGCGCAGCAAGCGCTTTCGGCTGATGGTGATCGCGACGGCCGTGATCCTCGCGACCGGGCTCGGCTTCGGCCTCGGCCGGGTCATCGGGCTCGGCAACACGGTGATTCTCACGGCGATTCCCCACCCGGCCACGGGCAAGGACGCGTTCATCGAGGACGACGACCTCACCGCCCAGGACAACCAGGAGAACATTCTCGACGCGACCGCGCCGGGCATGGTGCACATCCTGTCCGGCGGGACCTCGGTCGGGATCGGCCTGGTGCTCACCGAGTCGGGGAAGGTGCTGACCACCTACCGGCCCGCCGCCCGGACGACCGCCCTGGCGGCCGAGTATGTCCTGTCCCGCGCGACCTTCAAAGCCACCGTCATCGGCACCGACCCGGCGACGGGGCTGGCCCTGCTCCAGCTGGAGGGCGGCGACGGAAGGGCCTTCTCGACCGTCACCGTCGGTAACTCGGACACGCTCGTCAACAGCGCCGACGCCTCCAGGGAGTCCTCGTATCACGTGCCGGGCGAGGTCTACGACACCGCGGTCGGCACCACCGGCCGACAGGACGCGCTGACCATCGACGTTGGCACCCTGGCGACCCTGGACACCACCGTCAGCGTAGGCCGGACGACCCGCGGCGGGCTGATGGCGTCGGTGCTCCAGTCCGCGCAGACGTCGGCGATCGGCGGCCCCCTGGTGAATCTGAACGGCCAGGTGATCGGCATCACCGTCGGCGGCTCCGGGAGCGGCCTGCAGATCATCGGCTACGCGATCCCGATCAACACCGCGCTCGCGGTCGCCACGCGGATAGCCGACGGCGGATCCTGAGCAAATCCGGACACAGCCGCCTGACCGGCGGGCGGACAGCTGGCGCTCAGGTACGGACGGTAATCTGCCTTCGAAAATTCAGCTCCGTCGAGGAGGCATGGTGGGGCAGATTCGGGTACCGCGCAAGGGCGTCACCCCAGCGGAGCTCGCGAGCGTGCTCAGCCGGCGGCTCGGCGGCGGGTTCGAGGTCGCGGCCGATCACGGCACCGTCCTGGTGCGGCGCTCGCCGCTCAGCGCGGCGGTGGTGCGGATCGGAAACGCCCCGGGCGCGACGGTCTTCCGGGTCCGCGGCGCGGGAGTGCCGGTTGTCAGCATCGGTACCTCGCGGGCGGTTGCCGATGCATTGCGCAGGTCGCCGGAGTTTCGTGGCGTCTGACCTCGGATCTCCCCGGTTTTGTCGGCAATTCGCGGCACTGCGGCCGCCCCTGATTCCGTACCGTTGTGGGGCTGGTCATACCATTGCTGTGATCTCGGTGGTTAAGCCCGGGATTCGCGTAAGGCCGCAAACTGTCGTCAAACTCGTCCGGAGCAGCCCACATGCCTGCTAGTGTCCGCCCGTGAGCGGGAACCTCTCTACGCCCGGCGACGTGGCAAGCGCCCCCGGACCGCAGACCGGGAACGGGCGCTCGGCAGACGGAGACGGGTTCCGGGGGAAGTGGCAGCAGTCCGCCTTTGGCAGGTCACGGCTGCGCGCCTACTGGCTGAGCGATGCAGGCAAGATGATGCTGGTCGCCACCGCGCTCGCGCTCGCGATCCGGCTCTTCACGCTCACCCGGCCCGGCTTCCTGACCGGGGTGACCGAGTACGACGACGGCGTGTACATCGGCGGCTCGATCCGGATCACCGAGGGGCAGCTGCCCTACCTGAACTTCGCGTTCGTCCAGCCGCCGGGCATCCTCGAGCTGATGCTGCCGGTCGCCCTGCTGGCCAAGGTGACCAGCACGGTGAAGGCGCTCGCGATCGCCCGGGTGCTCACCGCGCTGGCCTCCACCGCGTGTATCCCGCTGGTGGGCAACCTGGTCCGCTACCGGGGGGCCGTGGTCACCGCCGTCGCCTGCGGCGTGCTCGCGGTCTACCCGCCGGACATCACCACGGCCCACACGCTGCTGCTCGAGCCGTGGATGAACCTGTTCTGCCTGATCGCGATCAACCTCGCGTTCCGCCGGGGCCACCTGGCCCGGCCGGCCATGCTGGGCTGGGCCGGGGTCGCGCTCGGCTTCGCGGGCGCGATTAAGTTCTGGGCGGCCGCGCCGGCGCTGGTCCTGCTGGTGCTCTGCGTCCTGCTCAAGACCGACCGGGGCCGCCGGGTCCGCAACTACGTGCTCGGCCTCGTGGTCGGCTTCGTGGTCCCCACCGCGCCGTTCCTGGTCACCGCCCCGGTCACGTTCATCCGGTCGACGATCTTCGACCAGGCGGCCCGCGAAGGCAGCGCGGTGGCGTTCGGGGTCAAGATGGCGAACCTGACCGGGCTCATCGACGTCTACAGCAACAGCGGCAAGCTGATGCTCGACGCGGGCGCGAACTCGATGTTCTCGGCGGGCGAGCAGGCCGGGATCGGCGACTCGCACAGCATCGGCTGGCTCCCGATCCTCGCGGCCGTCGTGCTCATCGCGGCGCTGGTGGTCGGCTACGCCCGCCAGGGCAGGCGGCTGACCCCGCTGGAATGGCTCTCGCTCGCCACGGCGGTGCTCGCCGCGGTCGCGGTCACCGCCTACTCCGCCTTCTTCTACCACTACGCGGACTTCCCAGCCCCGTGGATCGCGCTCTCCCTGGGTGGCGCGGCCGGCGCCCTGGCGGGCCATCGGCGCTGGTCAAAGGTGGCGATGCAGGTCTTCGCGGTGCTGATCGTGCTGGTCACGGTGATCCAGGTCAGGGAGATGTACCCGCTGCGCAGGAGCGGCGCCCAGGCGCTGGCGGCGCAGATCCCGCCCGGCGCGTGCTTCGTGACCGACGAGGTGTCGCTATCCATCGCGGCCGACCGGTTCGCTAGGCCGCCGGCCGGCTGCCCGGACATCGTCGACTCCCTCGCGGCCACGCTGGTGCTGTCCAACGGCGTGTCCGTCCAGGGAGGTGCGCAGAACATGCCGGCCGTGGTGGCGCAGTGGAAGACATGGCTGAGTGAGTCTGATTACGTCCTGCTGTCGCCCGGCCACGCCTCTCAGCGGCGGATCCCGTGGACCGACGGGCTGTGGGCGTGGTTCAACACCGAATTCGCCGCGGACGGCACCTACTCGCCCGCCACCGGCCAGCTCTACCAGCGCGTGAACTACACCCCGCCCGCCGACTGGACCGCCCCCGCCCCCGCCAGCTCCTGACCAGCCCGGCCCACCCCACCCTGGTCTCCCCCCAGCACCTCGTCTCCCCCCAGCCTCGTCTCCACCTGTCGATGGCATCGTCGACATTGAACGCCTCCTGTCGGCTACGCCAGCGACACCAGTAGGCCAGGTCGATGGCGTAGCCGACAGGTCGCCAATCCTGTCGGTGGCGTAGCCGACAGGTCGCAAACGTCAGCCGAGACCGGCCCGCAGGAGGCGGAAGGGGCCTACTGGGGGTTGTGGGTCGGGCGGTAGGCCGGGCCGTGGGAGTCTTCGCAGTGCGGCAGACCCGGGGCGTGGTCTTCCTCGGCCTGCTGGGTGGCCGGGGCGGCTTCGCGTGGCTTCTGCGGGCCTTGGCGCTCGTGGGCGTGGTCATCGCGGCGCGCGTAGGCGCCGTCGGCCTGATCGCGCTCGTGGGGGTGCGCCTCGGCAGCGGGGGCCTGGTCGGTGCAGTGGTCGACCTGGAGGGTCAGGTGGCTGATGCCGTAGTCGCGGGCGAGCAGGGCCTCCAAGTCGGCCCGGACGGCGTGGCAGTCCTGGCGGGGCTCGACCAGGACGTGGGCCGAGGCGGCGGGCATGCCGGTGGTGATGGCCCAGACGTGCAGGTCGTGGACCTCAGCGACGTGCGGCCGGGCGACCATCGCCGCGCCTAGCGCGCTGGGGTCGATGTCGGCCGGGGCCGCCTCGAGGAAGATCCGTCCGGACTCGCGGATCAGGCCGCTGCCGGCCCGCAGCATGAGGGCGACCACGACCAGGGTCGCGATCGGGTCGGCGCGGGAGAACCCAGTGGCCAGGATGATGATCGCGGCCACCGCGGTGGCGGCGAACGCGTAGAGGTCGGTCAGCACATGCGCGACCGCGCCCTCCATGTTGAGGCTGCGCCGGTCGCTGGCGGCGTTCGCCCGGGCCAGCAGCAGGCTCGCCGCCACGTTGACGGCCACGCCGACCAGAGCGACGGTGAGCATCAGGCCGCCGCCGACTGGGTGCGGCGTGATCAGCCTGCGGATCGCCTCGTAGGCCAGCCAGACCGCCAGCAGGACCAGCGTGATGCCGTTGGCCTGGGCGGAGAGGATCTCGAGGCGGCGCAGCCCGTAGGTATAGCCGCCGCGGGCCGGCCGTCCCGCGATCTTGGTGGTGACGATGGCCAGGCCGATCGCGGCGGCGTCGGTGAGCATGTGGGCGGCGTCCGACAGCAGCGCGAGCGAGTGCGCGACCACCCCGGCCGCCACTTCGCCCGCCATGAACAGCACGATGAGCGCACCGGCCGCCGCCAGCCAGCGCCAGTCGGCGTCGGGGGAGGGGCGATGCGCGTGATCGTGCTCTTGGTGCCGATGTTCTGTCGTCTGGATCGATCCGCTCACTAGTACCGTCGTTCGCTCTACCAGGACCATTTTTACCCGTTCGACGGCCTGGTAAGGCCCACCGGGGCCAACCGGAGCGGGCGCTGAGACCGGCGGAGTGATGACGACCCCCGCGGCCCGGCCGCTCCCGCCGGGTTTGATGGCCCTAATTGACCCTGTAATAACTATAAAAACTGGAATCACTCTCGCTGAAGATCACGGAACGCTAACGTCCTAGTCCTGGAAGCGCCGTGGCCGAAGCGTCGACGGTTGGGGAGGACCGTGATCATGAGACTGCCTAGGGGTCGGGGCAGCCGAGGCGACAGCCGCCGCACTGGCCGGCACGGCCGGACCAGCCTGGTTGGCGGCACCGACCAGCCCGGGCACGGCGGCGGGCAGCCAGGCTACGGCAGCGGCCAGCGCGGATACGGTGGCCGGCCCGACTACGGCAGCCAGCCTGGGTACGGTGGCCAGCCTGGGTACGGCGGTCGGCCTGACTACGGGAGTCAGCCTGGGTACGGCGGTCGGCCTGAGTACGACGGCAGGCCTGAATACGGCGGCCGACCCGAATATGGTGGTCAGCCTGAGTACGGTGGTCAGCCCGGCTACGGCGCCGGCCAGCCCGGCTACGGCTACGGCTACGACGACGGCCAGCCCTCCGGCTACGACGGCCAGCCCGGCTACAGCACCGGTCAGCCCGGCTACGGCGACCAGCCCCGCTATGGCTACGACTACGAGCACGGCAACGAGCAGCCCGGCTACGGCTACGGCGGCCAGCCCGGCTACCCCGGCAGCCAGCCTAGCTACCCCGGCAGTCAGCCCGGCTATCCCGCCCGCCGACCCGGCAACCGCGCCCTCCCGCCGGGATACGGCGATCGCGGCCCCGCGTACGAACCCGGCCGGCCCGGATACGACCGCGACCAGGGCGCGCCGTACGGGTTCACCGGCGATGATCCGCGCTCTCTCCGGTCCCGTCCCGTCCGGCCGGGTGGCCGCCGACGCCGACGCAGCCCGGTCGGCTGGGTCGGCGGCCACCCGATCGGAACCGTCTCCGTGCTGGCGATCGTGGCCGTCGGCGCCGTCGCGACGATGGCTCTCGGGGCGACCGGCCTGTTCCAGACCACGACGCCGGGCGGTCCGGCAGGCGGTCCGGGGGCGGCGGCCGACCCGAACTGCACGCTCATCGTGCCGGAGGACCCGCTGACCCCGCTCGGCCTGGCCACGCCGTACCGGCTGACCGCGACCGACCCGGCCGACGGGCCGTGCCACGAGGCCGACGAGAGCCAGGCGGCCTTCGTCCAGGGCGCGATCATCAACCCCGGCACCGGGCAGATCTCGATCTACGACCCGCTGGTGATCGACGCGGGCACGTCGGCGGCGGTCGCCCCGGTCCTGCCCACGATCCCGGCCAACGCGGTGGTCGCGCTCTGGTTCGGCTTCAACGGCGACAACCTGACCCTGAAAGGGGAAGACCAGTCGCCGTCGCTGCTGCCGCCGCTGTCATCGGCGGCGCAAGAGTCGGACACGGTCCGTTCGACACCGGGGTCTGCGGGGTTGACCTTCTCCGGAGACTCCACCGCGGCCAGGGTCGCCCTCGACGCCCAGGAGTCGGCGCCGCAACCGCCCGGCGAGGCCGCCGCGGCCGACACCGCCGACTCGTCCGGCAGCGTGCGCAAGGGCGCGGGGACCACGCCGGCCGGGACGTTCGCGTTCCCGGCCGCCTCGGCCGTCCCCGACTTCGCGCTGCAGAGCGGCTCGTGCGTGGCGGGCGAGGACAACGACGGCGAGTTCACCAGCTTCACGCAGGTGGGAGCGTGCAACGCGGCGGCCTTCTTCGCGGCCGCGAACGACGCGATCACGGCGGGCAAGCTCGCCGTGCCCGCGCCGGGCAACTCCGTCGACGGCCAGGCCTGCCTGACCACCCGGAGCTTCGCCTTCGTCGACGCCAACCAGAGCGCGAACGTGACGACCGAGTACCTGACCGCCCCCGGCGGCCGGATCGCCCAGGACACCGCCGCCAACAAGACCTCGCTGGCGGGCGCGGGCACGGTCGTCAACCAGGGCGACAACGGGCTGCTCGACCAGTTCGTCGATCCCGCGCTCGGCTGCACGCCGTGGCAGGCGCCGAACCTGGCCGACGGCGGCGCGCCCGCGTCGGCCCTGCCGCTCGACGAGCTCCAGGCGGCCGCCTGGGCCGGCCGTGACGGCGGCGGGCCGGAGGCACTCGTCCCGCTCAACGACCCGGTGACGCTGGACCGGTTCGGCAACTACGACGCGGTCAAGGACGACACGCTGCGGTCGATCGTGGACATGGCTCCGCTGCCGGCCGGCCAGACGCCCGCCGCCTACTGCAACGAGCTCGAGCAGGCCCAGGGCAGTCGGCTCCAGCAGGACGCCAACCTGCTGTTCGGCTCGGCCAGCCCGCAGCCGCAGGCGGCCGACAACCTCTTCACGTTCCTGGCGATGCGGCTCGACCAGTCGTTCAACAAGCTCGGCTGCGGGTCGCTGGGGGTGGCCAACGAGGTGTCGATCAGCGTGAACGGGGCCGGGGCGGCCGTCGCGGCCTGCTTCGCCGACCCGGTCGCGCCCGTCACCGCCGGGCCCGGCAACCCGATGGCGAACAAGAGGAGCTGCCCGGCGACCGTCGGTGGCTCGTAAATCCGCGGGGGGACACAGAAGGGATGACCGATGACTGAACGGACCCAGGCGGGTCACGCCGCCAGCCGCCGCACGCTGCTGCTGTGCGCGGGGCTGGCCGGCGCGGGCGGCGCGAGCGCGCTGCTCACCGGGTGCAGCACCGCCGCCGTGCCTTACGACGCGAACGAAGAAGGCCAGGCGCCAGGACCCCAGCTGGCGGTCGTGCCCGCCAGCACGCCCGCCGCCGGATCCCCCGCCTCCAGCCCCGCGACGGGCTCGGCCGGCTCGACTGGCTCGGGCGGCACCGTGCTCGGCCAGACGGCCGACATCCCGCTCGGCGGCGGCATGGTCTTCACCGACGCCAAGATCGTGGTCACCCAGCCCGCCAAGGGCGTCTTCAGGGCCTTCAGCGCGGTCTGCACCCACGTCGGGTGCCTGTGCAACCAGGTCGCGGACGGCACCATCGACTGCCCCTGCCACGGCTCCAAGTTCAAGATCACCGACGGCGCGGTCGTCGCCGGGCCGGCCCCGACCGCGCTGCCCGCGGCGCCGATCACCGTGGCGAACGGCAAGATCATCCTCACGTAACGGCATGCGGCATACTTTCCCCATGGTTCAACGCTGGCGGTGCCCGACTGTGCTGCGGGTCAAGGCGGTCGTCATCGCCGTCATCGGCGCCGTGGTGGCGCTGGTGTTCCTCCCGCTCTGGTTCGGTGTCCCGGTCGCGGTGCTGCTCGCCCTGTGGGCGGCGGGCATGACGGTGGCCGGCTCGTCGGTGGTGATCAATCCCGAGGCCGGCCTGCTGGTGTTCAGGATGGGGCTGATCACCCGGCGGGTCCGGCTGACCGATATCACCGCCGTGCTCGTCGACCGGTCCAAGGTGTCGGTCGCCAGGTCGGTCGGCGGCGAGATCTCGCTCTACGCCTGGCGCAAGTCCGCGCTCGACGGCTGGCTGCGGGTTCCGCCCGAGGCCGACCAGATCGGCCACGCGATCTCGGCCGCGGTGGCGCTGGCGCAAGACGCCAAGCGCCGCGCAGCCGACGCGGGCGAAGACGTAGCCGCCCAGTCGGCCAGTCCGCCAGTACGGACCGGCTCGTCCGCCACGACCCGGTCGACGCTCGCCACCGCCCTGCTCGGCTGCGCCGGCCTGGTCGCCCTGGGCGCCGCGCTGGTGGTCCGGGTCCGCTGGCACGACGACCCGGTAATGACCACGCTGGGCGTGATCCTGGCGCTCGGGCTCGGCGTCTGCGGCCTGTTCTATCTGCTGGCCGCGTTCTGGCTGCTGCTCACCGGACGGGATCCCTCTCGCGCCCCCGGCGCAGCCGCCGCCGACCGCGCCAGCGCCGTCTAGCGCGGTCCGGCACCCGAGGTACCCAACACGGCCGCTGCCCGGGCGTGGCAGGATAAGCCGGTGGGCTCGTTGATGCTTCTTGACACGGCGTCGCTGTACTACCGGGCGTTCTACGGAATGCCGGAGACGGTGACGGCGTCCGACGGCACCCCGGTGAACGCGATCCGGGGCCTCCTTGACGCGATCGCCCGACTAGTCAAGGAGCATCGCCCGGCTCGCCTGGTGGCCTGCCTGGACGCGGACTGGCGGCCGGCCTTCCGGGTCGCCGCGATCCCCGGGTACAAGGCGCACCGGGCCGAGCCCGACGGGTCCGAGCAGACGCCGCCAGGGCTGGTCGTGCAGATCCCGCTGATCACCCAGGTGCTGACGGCGGCCGGGATCGCGCTGGCGGAGGCGGCCGGCTACGAGGCCGACGACGTCATCGCGACCCTCGCCACCCGCGCCACCCAGTCGGTCGACGTCGTCACCGGCGACCGGGACCTGTTCCAGCTCGTCAACGACGCGCGCGGGGTCCGCGTGCTGTACACGATCCGGGGTCTCGGCCACCTCGAGGCGGTCACCGAGCCCGATATCGCGAAAAAGTACAATATTCCCGGCGACCGGTACGCCGACTTCGCCGTGCTGCGGGGCGATCCGAGCGACGGCCTGCCCGGCGTACCCGGCATCGGCGAGAAGACCGCCGCCACCCTGATCAGCGCCTTCGGCGACCTGGAGAGCCTCAAGGCGGCGCTCGACAAGGGCCACGGCGGCTTCCCGTCCGGTACCCGCAAGAAGCTCGAGGCGGCCAGGTCCTACCTGGACATCGCCCCGCCGGTGGTCAAGACGGCGACCGACGTCCCGCTGCCGGATGGCATCGACGGCGCCGGCGCCCTGCCCGCCGTACCGCCCGACCCGGAGCTGCTGACCGAGATGGGGGCAGCCCTCGGGCTCGGCTCTTCGCTCAGCCGGTTCCGGGCCGTTGTTACGAAGTGAACGAGGAGACACGTGAGCACCGACCCTGCCCTCTACCCGACCGAGCGACTCACCCGGGTGCAGGAGGCAGTCCGCAAGGCGGGCATCGACGTCCTGCTGCTCACCCCGGGACCCGACCTGCGCTATGTGACCGGCTACGACGCCAAGCAGCTGGAGCGGCTCACCTGCCTGGCGGTCCCCGCCGACGACGACCCGTTCCTGGTCGTGCCCGGCCTTGAGCTTAAGGCGGCGCAGGCCTCGCCGGCCGGCCAGCTGAACGTCGACATGATCGCGTGGGGCGAGCTCACCGACCCGTTCGGGATCATCGCCGATAAGGTCGGCCGCCCGGAGCTGGTCGCGCTGAGCGACCGGATGTGGGCGCTGCACGTCCTGCAGTTCGCGAAGGCGCTGCCGGCCGCGGGGCTGCGGCTGGCGTCGGAGGTGGTGTCGCCGCTGCGCATCCGCAAGTCGCCGGCTGAGGTCGCCGCGCTGAGGGAGGCGGGCGAGGCGATCGACCGGGTGCACGCCAACGTCCCGAACTGGCTCAAGGCGGGTCAGACGGAACGCCAGGTCGGGGTGAAGATCGCCGAGGCCATCTTCGCCGAGGGTCACGTCAGCGCCGACTTCGTGATCGTGGGCTCCGGCCCGAACGCCGCCTCGCCGCACCATGAGGTCTCCGACCGGGTGATTCGCGACGGCGACGTGGTGGTGGTCGACATCGGCGGCACGATGCCGTCGGGCTACTGCTCCGACTGCACCCGCACCTACGCCGTCGGCCGCGCGCCGGACGACTTCAGGGCCTACTACGAGGTGCTCAGACGCGCCCAGGAGGCGGCCACGGTCAGCGTCAAGCCCGGTGTCACGGCCGAGAGCGTGGACCAGGCGGCCCGGGTCATCATCGACGACGCCGGGTACGGCGAGTGGTTCATCCACCGCACCGGTCACGGCATCGGCCTGGAAACCCACGAGGAGCCGTACATCGTCGAGGGCAACGCCACTCGGCTGGAGAACGGCATGGCGTTCTCGATCGAGCCCGGCATCTACCCCGGCCCGCACGGGGCGCGGATCGAGGACATCGTGGTCTGCACCGAGACCGGCTTCCAGCGGATGAACAACGGCCCCCGCGAGCTGGTGATCGTCTAGCCCGCGGCGCCGGGGCAGCCGGGCGCCGAGGGCTTAATCCTCGGTGCCCCGCTGCTGCTCGGCCAGGAACTGCTCGAACGCCTCGGCCAGCTCGTCGGCGGTCGGCATTTCCTCGCCGTCGGCGAGCAGGTTCTCGCCGTCGTGGGCGATCGCGGCGTCGTACTGCGCCTCGAGGCCCTGCACGAGCTC
>Ga0302326_10014204_pt1 | contig 16861 bp, 9 predicted proteins | sample Palsa_T0_3_FD_202264 | JGI IMG/M metagenome (GOLD analysis project Ga0302326, IMG submission 202264) | Peat permafrost microbial communities from Stordalen Mire near Abisko, Sweden - Palsa_T0_3 | ecosystem: Environmental > Terrestrial > Soil > Palsa > Peat permafrost | place: Sweden: Abisko...
TTACCCACCTCGCCGGGCAGCTCGGTGCCGCGCTTGGCCGCCAGCTGGGCGACGCACGGCATGACCTGCATCAGGCTGTCGCGCACATGCATGCCGACCTGGCCGGGCAGCTCGGTGCCGAGCTTGGCCGCCAGCTGGGCGACGCACGGCACGACCTGCATCAGGCTGTCGCGCACATGCATGCCCACCTCGCCGGGCAGCTCGGTGCCGAGCTTGGCCGCCAGAAGGTTCAGGTCGACCACGAGGTCCAGCAAACCCTCACCCGCATCCACACCTGGCTGGCCGAGACCCTCGCGCGCAATCATGCCGATGCACTGGCAGACCTGCACAAGCACATGGGCCATGTCGACGCCCATCTGTCCGAGCACCTGACGAAGCAAATAGCCCTGCAGATCGGCGCTGGAGCGACCGCGGCGCCGCATGGCCAGCCGCAGACTTTGCAGCAGCGCCTGCGATCGTTGGGGCGGCACTTGAGGCCGGTTGCCGCCGATGGCATGCGAAAACTGCGTGTCGGCGGCGACGCCGATGGCGGCTACGTCCTCCTCGACGACTTCGCGCGGATCGACTTCGCGTTATCCCTGGGCGTCGGCCAGGACATCACCTGGGATTTGGCCATTGCGGAGCGCGGCATCGCCGTCCACCAGTTCGATCACACGGTCGAACAGCCACCCGCCACGCATCCGCGCATCCACTTTCATCGCCGCAGGATCGCTGCGGTCCGACAGGGGGCGGACGAGACGCTGCAGTCGGCGCAGCAGCTCGGCGGCGACGCGCTCTGCATCGTCAAGATGGATATCGAGGGCGATGAGTGGAGTGTTCTGGCGGCGGCGACGGCACGTGATTTCCGCCAGGTGCCCCAGTTCATCTGCGAGTTCCACGACTTCGACCGGGTCGGCGATGAGGTTTGGTACAACCGGGCCAGTGCGGTGATGGCGGCGCTCGCCGAATCGTTTTGCGTCGTGCACGTGCACGGCAACAACAACGCCCCGCTTCAATGCCTGGGCAACGTCGCCTTCCCGGAAATTCTTGAGGTCACATTCGCAAACAAGGCATTTTACACTTTTACCGAGACCCAGGAAATTTTCCCGACTGACCTGGACGCGGCGAACCGCCAGGACCTGCCGGACATCTTTCTGGGAGCGTTTCGCTTCTAGCAAAGCAATACCCGACGCAGCGATGTTCGCTCCGTCGGTCGCTCCGTCGCGGCCGGCCCGAGACTGCGGCGATCCCGGTCACGCGCGATCGTCGAGCGGCCGGACGGCGGGCTCGCGGCGCCAGGGCCGCAATGGCCGGAGCAATGCCCAGACCAGGCGCGGTATCGGCAGGCTTTGGACGAGCTGGGCCAGGAGAACCTGCCGGTTGCGGCGCGAAAGCCTGTCGACATAGAGCGATGCCGGCATCAGGTGCTCGACCTGGAGCGGCTTGCCGGCCGGGCGGCCGGCAAGCTGATCCGCCGCTGACGGCTGGGCCTTTTCGATCGCGCGCATCCGCCAGACGCGATCGAACGCGTCCGGGTCGAAATCGCGGACGATCTCGTTCTCCTCCTGCAGACGCTGCTCGAACGGCTTGGCGCTTGCGCCGGCGCCGGTCTCGCCGACATTGAATGCGTGCTGGATATCCAGCACGACGCCCATCCGGCGACTGGGAACGCCAATGGCGTGCAGCGCAAGGCCGGAGAGCGCGGTGAGGTCCAGATACGGGAGCATGACCTCGACGCTGCGCAAGACGGCGCTCAGCCGAAACAGCAAGCGCGCATGGCCGAACGGGAAGTTCGGCGTATGGTCCAGGAAGTCGAGCGGCTCGTGGACCTCGCACGCGGTCTCGCCGGCGGGGTCGCGATGGCGCAGCAGCATGCCGGAATGGGCGTACCCGGCTTGCGGGTGGCGCGACAGCGCCCCGGCCAGCGCCTGGATGTGGGTGGCGTGGATCTCCTCGTTGGGAGCCACGAGGCAGAACAGGTCGGCCGCGTCGCCGGTGCCGAGGAGCGCGGCCAGCAACCTGCCGAAACGGACACGCCCGACAACCGCCCCGCGCCCGTCGCGAACGAAGAATCGGGCTGTCCGGACGTCCACCGCAAGGCCGCTGGCCGCGACGGCAGCCTCGATCTCAGGCCGGAAATGCCGCAGATCGAATTCCTCGACGACCAGCACGGGGCGGCAGCCGGCGTGGCGTTGGCTGCGCACGTTGGCAAGGTGGCGCTGCAGCACCACCGGATCGAATGCGGGCAGCAGAAGGAACAGCGTGACGGCGAGTTCGGGATCGGCTGGCGCCAGCTTCGCTTCCAACTGCGCCTGCCGGCCGCGCAGCCCGCGGTAGATTTCGCCGAGCGAGATGTCGAGCCGATAGCGTTCGTTGAAGATTGCCTGTGCCCGTTCGGCCAGCGCCCGCGCGGCGTCCGGGTTCCCCTGCACCCAGCGCACATGCCGCAGGATCTGCTCGGCAACGTCGCTGGCCGGCTCGGTGGTATCGATGTACAGCAAGGTGTCGCCGAAATGCGCGCGCGCGAACGGGTTCTCGTCGCAAATGATCACCGCACCACCGGCCAGCGCCTCGAACAGCCGGCTGGACATCAAGGCCGAGTCCTTGTGCGGCTCCGACGACAGCACCAGCGCGATTCCCGTCCGGTTGATGGCGTGCATCATCGAGACGCCATCGAACGGCAGCGAGCCCTGATAGCTCTTGTAGCCCTCCCACACGCGCACGCCGCGCAACAGGCGCGGGCCATAGATTCGCATCTCGCCGCTCATGTCGAGTTCGTCGAGGATCTCCTGGTGCCGCGACCCGCCCTTGCCGAGACGTTCCCAGTTGATGCCGGAGTAAAACAGCTTCCGCTCGCCGAGCGTCGGTGCCAGGACCGGCTCCGAGACGGAATGATACATGGTAAAATGCACGCCGCCGCGCGTCGGGTCGTTGGCGGTCAGGCGGAGCAGCTGATCATCCGCCGCCGGGGAGCCGCAGCTCAGGAAGTCGTCGTGGGTGAGCAGGTGGCGCGAGACACGACGATAGCCGAAGTCATAGTAGAACTGCAGCGGGTTCCAAAGGACGACAAAGGAGAAGATGTCGTATGCCTTCGGCGTCGAGAAGTGCAGGTGGATGACGAAATCCAGGTCCGCCTGCGTCATGCGTCGGTGCGGCGGGTCGATGGTTTGACCCATGTGATCGATCACCACGCATTCCAGGCCGAGGGCTCGTGCCGTGTTCTGCAGCCGGGCGATCACCTCGTCTTCGGCAACCTTGATGTCCGGCCACAGCTTGACGACGCCGAACCGGCCGAGCGTCCCGTTTGGTTTCTGCAAGTCTGCCCTCATGAATGTTCAGACGCGACGCATGCGACGGCGCAGCCGGGGTAGGTCCGGGGGTCGCGGGATGCCAGCTCCCGAGCGCCCCGACCGCGCATCCCAAACGGATCCCGCGTCGGGTTAGCGCCGGGCCAGGGCGGCGTTGTCCGCGTACCAGCGATAGGTTTCCGCCAGCGCTGCTGCCAGGCCGAATCTGGGCGCAAACCCGAGCGCGCGCAGCTTCGAGACGTCGTAGTCGCGCAACTTCTGCCCGTCCGGCTTGCTGCGGTCCCAGTTGATCGCAATCGCCGGGTCGACGATGCCCCTGATCAGCTCCGCCGTCTCCTGGATGGAAATGTTGGTGCCGGTGGCCAGATTGATCGGACCGGTGAAGCTCTCGCCGATCAGCCGGAGCGCCTGGGCGGCATCCTTGGAGTAGAGAAAATCCCGCCGCGGCGCGCCGCTGCCCCAGACGGTGACGGCGCTGCGATCCTGCGCCGCACGATGGAACTTGGAGATCAGCGATGGCAGCACATGGCCGTGTTGCTCGTCGAAACGGTCGTACGGCCCGAACAGATTGGTCGAAATGCAATAGGCATAGTCGAGCCCGTACTGGTCCTGATAGGCCTGCAACTGTGCCAGCATGCCACGTTTCGCGTGGGCGTATCCGGCCTCGGACCCGTGCGGCGGGCCGAGCCAGATGTCTTCCTCGCGCATCGGAAGTGCAACGCGATCGGAATAGATCGCCGTCGAACCCATCGCCACCACCTTGCCCGCCCCGGCAAGGCGCGCCGCTTCCACCGTGTTGGTATTGATGCGGGTGTTGTCGAGATAGGCCTGCCCCTGGGCGCGCAGGTTGCCCATGATCCCGGAGACCCGGGCGGCCAGATGGTAGACGATGGTCGGGCGATGCCGCTCGAACAGCGCAGCCGTCGCGGCAAAGTCGGTCAGATCGACATCGCGGCTCGTCAGTGCCACCACGGGCCGGCTGGAGTTTGCCTTCAGCTCGGCCACCAAGGCGGTCCCGATGACGCCGCTTGCCCCCGTGACCAGGATGATGTCGTTGCCTATTGTCATGCCGCCTCGTGGGGAGCGATTCCGGGTTCAGGGTTCATATAAGGGCCGCATTATGATTTGTCCAAAATGACACGCCGGAGCAGGGCAATCGGGAGCAGAAAGTGCCTGACAAAGCGCTGAAGTGCTGACGCTGTGGCGATCCTGGATCCGCCGGCCTGACCATGTAGACCTGCACGGTACCCGCGTGGCTTTCGTGCTCCCGATCGCCGGATGTCCCGCAACTGCTCAATCCCAACGATCGCCGTCATGGCTGACACCTGCCGACATCGTTGCCCGGGCGTCATCGCGCGGCGCCATGGAGAGGTAGTGCAGGATCGCGTGGCCCGTTGCGGCCCAGGGCACTGGCTCGAAGCACCGAACGATCTCGGCCTGCCAGGCGCGCAGTCCCTCGGGGTCCTCGATCACCGCGCGGATCACGCTGTACGCATCGCTGACGTTCTCGGGGTCGAAGTAGCGCGCCAGTCGGCCTCCGGCCTCCGGCAGCGACGAGCTGCGGGCCACAATGCAGGGCTTGCCGAAGGCCATGCTTTCCGTCACCGGCAGCCCCCAGCCTTCGTACAGCGACGGGAACAGCGTGAACTGGCAGCCACGATACAGGCCGGCCAGCTCCGCATCGGAGACGTCCTCGACCAGGCGGATCTTCCGATTCAAGTAATCTGTATTCTCCAGCTGTTTCATCAGGTCCTCGACCAGCCAGCCGACCCGCCCGGCGAACACCAGGGTCGGCACCGAATCGGGCGGCATCTCCTCGAGCAGGCGGCGCCAGACGCGAAACAGCAGCAGGTGGTTCTTGCGCGCCTCGATGGTGGAGACGAACAGCGCGTAGCTGCCGGCAGGCGGCAGCCGGTCGGAGGCGACCGCCGGTGCCGGCGCCATCCCGCCGAACCCGGTACCGATCGGGATGACCTTGACGCGCGCCCGGAGCGGGATGTCGTTCCTGGCCGCGAAATCCTCGACATCGTCGGCGGTCGAACGTGAAATGGCCAGGATGATGTCGGCCTGCGGCAGCAGCGCGAGGAACCAGGCGCGGAAGATGCGCACCAGGCCGCGATCGCACCATTCCGGGCGACGGATGGGAATGATGTCGAAGATCAGCACGGCGAACATCACGCCGTAGCGGGTTTTCGTCTGGCGGATCAGTCCTGCATAGTCCGGATGCGACCAGGGCGCGCCGAGCACCACGAGCATGTCGCCGGGCCTGGCGAGAGCCGCGAAATCGCGCGCCGGGTCGGGCGGGGTCTGGCCGGGGGCCGCGGACCGCGCGCCACCCCGCCGCGACGCCGCGCGGCGCAACCGCGCGACGGCACCGGCGGTGACGAAGCCGAGCAGATCCACCAGGGCAAAGCCCGCCTGCAGCTGCAGGCGGGCGGCGGCGAGCAGGCGCTGTCGCACACCGGGCGAGAGCCGATGGACCAGCCGACGCGCGAGCCAGCGCGGCCGCGACTCCGCGGCGATACCGCCGGCGCGGGCCGGCGACGATGGTCCTGGACGCGACCGACGCTCAGCCTCCGGCGCGTTCGTCAGCTGGTCGAACAGCCCGGTCACCGTCGCCCACGACACGACGGTGAATGTCCCGTGGACCTGATCATGCCGGACGAAATGAATGCCGCCGAGTGCACCATGGCTCTGCTGTACGGCGCGGTAGATCTCGTAGGCCAGCCGCTGGATGCCGCTCGGCCGCGGGTTGCTGGCCGCGTATTCGAACAGATCCTCGACGTCGAACCAAAGATTGCGGGTCAATTCAGGCGTTCCCGGCGTCGGCACAGTCAGCGCCCGGCCTCGGCGGCGACGCGGGCGCGCCAGTCGTCGAGCACGTCGCGCAGGGTTTGCGACCATGGCAGGGCGGGCGCCCAGCCGAGCAGGGCGCGGGCCCGCCCGGCATCGGCGACGGCGCGCGTGACATCGTTGGCGCGGGTGCGCGACGCCTCCGCCCGTATGTCGGCGGCGACCCCCGCCAGCGTCATCATCTCGGCCAGCACGTCGCCGATCCGTCTCGCTTCGCCGGAGCCGATATTGAGGACGGTACCCGGCGCCAGCGCATCGCGCTGGTCGATGCATGCCACATACGCGGCGCACACGTCGCGCCCGTCGAGAAAGTCGCGCCAGGTGTCGAGATTGCCGACTTCCAGCAGCGGCGGCTGGAGGCCTGCGGCGATGCGGGCGATCTGGCGGGCGAATGCGGGAATCACGAGGTCGGCCGACTGGCCCGGCCCGGTGTGGTTGAATGGCCGCAGCCGCACCACGCGCAATCCGTGCCCGGCCATGCTGCCGAGCGCCAGGTCGGCCGCCGCCTTGGTGGCGGCATAGGCGCTGCGCGGCGCCAGCGGCGTGTCCTCGCCGATCGGCGCCGCGGCATTGGTCGCGCCGTAGGCGTCGGCGGTGGACGCGAACACCAACTGGCACTGCGGCACGTGCCGCAGGATCGCGTGCGCAAGGTGCAGGGTGCCGTGCAGGTTGACCGCCCAGGCATGCGCCTCGTCGCGCTGCGCCGCGGCGGCCGTGGAGACCGCGGCGAGATGCACGCACACGTCCGGCCGTCCGGCCGCGACCGCCGCCGCCACGGCCGCGGCGTCGCGCACATCGAGGAAATCGGTCAGCAGTGCGGCCTCGGGGTAGCGCGCGGCAAGTGCTGCAACCAGATGCCGGCCGACGAAGCCGCCGGCGCCCGTCAGCAGGATGCGGCGTGGAGCGGCCACGTCAGGCGCGCATCCGGGCCCGGTGCCGGGCGAGGTCGGCTTCCACCATTTCGGCGATCATGTCTTCGAGCGAGGTGGTCGGCTCCCAGCCCAGCTTGCGCCGGGCTTTTCCGGCATCGCCCAGCAGCAGGTCGACCTCGGCCGGCCGCAGCAGGTCGGAGCGTACGACCACGTGATCCTCGTAGTTGAGCCCGGCATGGCCGAAGGCGATGCGGCAGAACTCGCGGATCGAGGTGGTGCGGCCGGTGGCGACGACATAGTCGTCCGGCGTGTCCTGCTGCAGCATCAGCCACATGGCGCGGACATAGTCGCGCGCGTGGCCCCAGTCGCGCCGCGCCTCCAGGTTGCCGAGCGGCAGCTCGCGCGCCCGCCCCAGCTTGATGCGCGCCACCCCGTCGGTGATCTTGCGGGTGACGAACTCGATGCCGCGCAGCGGGCTCTCGTGGTTGAACAGGATGCCCGAGGTGGCGTACGTGCCAAAACTCTCGCGGTGGTTCACCGTCATCCAGTGCGCATACAGCTTGGCCACCGCGTACGGCGAACGCGGATGGAACGGCGTGGTCTCGCTCTGCCGCGGTTCCTGGATCAGGCCGAACATCTCCGAGGAGGACGCCTGATAGAAGCGGGCCTGCGGCCGCACGATGCGCAAGGCCTCGAGCACGTTGGCGGCGCCCAGCCCGGTCACCTCCCCGGTCAGCAGCGGCTGCCGCCAGGACGCCGCGACGAAACTCTGCGCCCCCAGGTTGTACACCTCGTCCGGCTGGCAGTCCTGCACCACGCGGATCAGGCTCGACAGGTCGATCAGGTTGCCGTCGACCAGCGTCACCCGGTCGCGCACGCCCAGCCAGTCGAGCCGCTCGCCGATGACGTCCGAGGACGCCGAGCGGCGCATCATGCCGAACACGCGGTATCCCTTCTCCAGCATGAACTGGGACAGATAGGCGCCGTCCTGGCCGGTGACTCCGGTGATAAGGCAATTTGGCATGGTGTTTTTTCCGGTAGACCGTTCGCCGCACCACGGCAGCGAGACCGCAGCGCGCCAGATATCAGATAGCGGATACACGCCGGTGCCGCCTGGCCGCAAGCCGGTGCCTAGCGCCCCGGGTGCAGGCCGGCGGGCCATCGACCCGACGACGTCCTGCCCACGCCGCCGGCAACGGGACGGCTACTCCGCCCAGCCGACGGCGGCGCGGCTGTCAGACCGGTCGCGCGGTTCCTCTGCCTTGCCCGAGCGCAGCAGCGGGCGCAGCTGCTCCACCAGCAGCAGCCCCAGGTCCCGCCACGCCGCCCGCGGGCTGACCGGGGCGGCGTCGTCCATGTCGGGCGGGCTGTGCAGCACCCGCCGCAGCCCGTTGGCGAGGCTGTCGGCGCGCGGCTCGCACAGGATCGCCAGCGGCTCGTTGGCCAGTTGCTCGGCCAGGCCGCCGACATTGGTCGCGATCACGTAGCGTCGGGCGGCCAGCGCCGCCGCGGCGACGCCGCTCTGGCTCGCCTCGCGGTACGGCAGCACCACCGCGTCGGCCCAGCTCAGCAGCGCCCCCACCTCGCCCTCCGGCACCCAGCGGTTCTCCACGGTCACCCCGGGCAGGGCGCGCAGCACCGCCAGGGCCGGGCTTTCCGGGCCGGAGCCGACCACCCGGACCACCAGGCCGGGCTGCGGCTCGAGCCGCCGCAGCCCGTCCGCCAGCAGGTCCAGCCCCTTGTACGGCAGCAGCCGGCCGAACGAGAGCAGCCGGAAGCTGCCGGCCGCCCCGGCCGGCCGGGGCGGTACCTCGTACGGCATCGGCGGATGCGTCAGGTGGATCAGCGGCCGGCCCCAGGTGCCGGCCAGTTTCTGGCGCAGCAGCTGCTTGCCGACATGCGTGCTCAGTGCCGCCACCGTCATGGCGCGGCCGCATAGCCGGCGCTGCAGCCACATCTGCAGCGGAAACCCGTCGCCGGGATGCGCGTCGGCATCGTGCACCAGCACGATGAACGGGATGCCCAGCCGGCGCAGCGCCGCCGCCATCAGCAGGTCGAGCGGCCCGGCCAGCGCGCAGACCGCGATATCGGGCCGCATGGCGGCGATCCGCCGTGCCAGCCCGCGCACCGCGAACGGCGCCGCCGCCGCCCGCAACACGAAGCCAGGCATGCCGTGGTAGGTGGCGACCGGCAGGTCGCAGCGCGGCGGCGATCCGCCGCGCAGGATCTCGGCGGCGGCGGCGAGCGACAGCGTCGCCGTCACCCCCGGCACCGCCGCCAGCCCCTCGGCCAGCAGCGTGGCGAAGCGCGGCCCGCCGCCGAAGCGGCCCCACTGCCAGACCAGGACCCTCATCCGGGCACGTCCAGCCATCCGGGCACATCCAGCCCCAGGCCGCGCGCGGCCCGCGCCAGCGGGCCGGCGCCGAGGCGCTCGAACGCGTGCCGCCGGCCGCGCGCGCCGAGCGCCGCCCGCGCCGCGGCATCGTCGGCCAGCCGCCGCAGGTGCGCCACCGCCCCGCCCTGGTCCGGCTCCGCCCAGGTCGAGCCGTGGTAGACCTGCCGCGGATCGTCGGTCGCCACCAGCCGCCAGGCGACCAGGGCCGCGCTGTCGGCGTCCATGAACGCCATGTTGCCGGACCATCCGGTGGCGATGACCGGCTTGCCGAGCAGCATCGCCTCCGCCAGCACCAGCCCGAATCCCTCGCTGCGGTGCAACGACAGCACGATGTCCGCCGCCGCGGTCAAGGCATGCACGGCGCTGGCCGGATAGGAGTTCGTATCGATGCGAATGTTCGCAGCATCGGCGACCACGGCGGTGATTTGGGCGAAGTCTGCCGGAAAATGGTCCGGGTTGCCAATTTTCAGCACCAGGAGGCGGTCGCGCCGGGTGCCGAAGGCGGCGCGGAAGGCGGCGATCGCGCCCAGCGGGTTCTTGCGCGCGCCCGAGGAGGCGAGGTTGGCGGAGACCAGCACCACCACGGCATCCGCCGGCAGGCCGAACGCGGCGCGGTCGAGCGCCCCGGGGATCGGGGGGGCCACGGCGAGCGGGAACGGCACGACGCGCACCCGGCCGGGCAGCAGCGGCTCGATCGCGGCGGCGGTGAACGGCGAGGGCACCCAGACCTCATGCACGAAGCGCGCGCCGGCATGCCAGTCGGGCGGGATGTCGGGCAGTTCCCAGTTCCAGTAGCCGACCACGCGCCGCCCGCGCGGCAGCGTACGCGGCAGGCGCAGCAGCACCAGCGGCAGCAGCGGCGCGTTGACATGCAGCAGCAGCGGCACGCCGGCGGGTGGCGCGATGTGCGCCTGCCTCCGCGTGGCGGGATCGGCGGCGGGCAGGACGCCGCTGACATCCATTGCCCAGGTCGCCACCTGCAGCGCCTCCAGCCCACGCAGCAGCAGCCGCGCCCCCTCGCCGAGGCCGGACGGGCGCGCCAGCTCCCCGGCCACGGCCAGCCCACCCCGCGCCGGCGGCGGGGCACGGTCGATGCGCGGCGCGAGCAGAGCAGCGACCTCGACGCCGACACGCCGCCGCTGCCGCGCCGGCAGCAGGCGCCAGAGGCGGTGCAGCGCGCCAGGGCGGAAGGATCTCGGCGTCATAGGATGTCGTCGGCAACGGAGTGATGCAATCACGGAAGGGGTTCTATCAGACCCGGCGTTTGCGACCAGGGCTGACAGCCGGATAACATGCCGGCCAGGTGCAAAAAAGGCGCTTGCAAAATGGCAATTGCGCCCTGCCCCCCCAGATTCTGGACGGCCCCAAGCAAGTTTCTTCATGCTCTTTGGAAATAAGAAAATATACTTGCAACTGGAACGGGAATGACAGCCAACGGAAACAATATTGGCAGCGCACCCATTCTGTGGATTCGCCGTCGATGTCTGCTTATAAATTCCTGGGCAGACAACTCCACTTCCGGGTGGAAACCGTTTCCAATATCGTCAAATCTTGTTATCCCACCATGATGAAATCTCTCGAATACCACACAACACTCGTAAAGCACCGAGGACACGGTCGCCGTTGTGCTGCCGCGTTACGTCCGGGCCTGCGCGTTCCCGCACGATCCGCAGGTCGAGTGCCGTTGATCCAGGCGGCCGATTCGCGCCATGAACGCGTGCCGTTCTGCCCGCCCCCGCCCGCCCCGCCTGATCAGAACACCACGACTTCCGGCGCCACCGCCCCGAAGATGCCGAGAATGATGCCGATCGCCCCCAGCACGCAGGCGAACCGCAGCAGCATCTTCGCCGACGTGATCACCGACGCCGTGGACAGCACGATGCCCAGTTCGAGCGCTGCGGCCGCGTTGTCGTAGGTGTGCGAGCGCTCCACCGAATGGTCGCGCACCTCCTCGTAGGCGTGCGCACGCGCGGCCAGGGCGTCCTTGCCGGTCTTCGGGTCGCTGTCGTAGTGCTCCCGGTCGCTGCGCAGCCGCTTCAGCGCCTCCTCGCGCTGCGCCGCGCGCTCCGGCTGCACCGGCGTGTCGAGCGTGGCGGCCACCCGCTCCAGGTCCTGCGCCATGGCCGAGCGTACCGATTTCGCCTGGTACTCGTTCCAGGTGTCGGCGGCCAGGATCGCATTGGCCTCGACCGAGATCTCGGCATGCTTGGCCTGCTGCTCGCAGATCGCCAGCGCCGCCGCGAGCACCGCGATCAGCAGCGCCGCGTTCTTGTTGCCCTCGTGCGCCGCATGCTCGGCGTGTTCGGCATGTTCGTGGCTCAGCGTTGCCATCGGGCGCGGGTCCTTCCGGTTCAGATCGATCGAGCGACGATCGTGTTTTTGGCCAGCGGTGCCACCATCGCCGGCAACGCCTCGACGGCGAGCGTATAGCCCGTTGCGCTTCCACGCTGTAGCGTGGCGAAAATTCCACACCGGCGAAAAAAGTGCCGGAGCGGAACGTCCCGACCCGCCGCCAGGATCTTATTGTGCTTCGTGAACGAATGAGACTGCTGGCGGTGCTGCTCTCGGTGCTGGGCGGGCCGGCGGTTGCGCAGGTGCCGCCGCAGGCGCCGCCGGCGGGTTCGCCGCTGCCGCGCGTGCTGCCGCCCGAACCGCCCAGCGTGGCCGCGCCCGCGCCGGCCGCGCCGGAACAGCCGGCCAGGCCGGTGCGGGCGGTGGATGTCGACGTCACCAGCGTCGCCGTCGAAGGCGTCACCGCCTATGACCGGGCGCAGCTTGAAGCGCAGGCGCGATCGCTGATCGGCCACGCCGTGCCGCTGGCGCGCATCGAGGCGGCCCGCAGCGAGATCCTGCGCCGCTACCGCAACGACGGCTACGTGCTCAGCGCCGTCTCGGTCAGCATCGACGCCAAGGGCGCGCTGCGTTTCCTGGTCACCGAGGGCCACATCGCCAGCGTCAAGCTGTCCGCCGACATCGGCCCCGCCGGCATCCAGGTGCTGCGCTTCCTGCAGCGCCTGACGCAGAAGACGCCGATCGACGAGGCGACGCTGGAACGCTATTTGCTGCTGGCGCAGGACGTGCCCGGCGTCACCCTGCACGCGGTGCTGCAGCCGGTGCCGGGCGATCCCGGCGCGCTCAACCTGATCGCCGAGGTCAGCCGCACCCCGTTCAGCGGCCTGCTCACCACCGACAACTACGCCTCGCGCTACACCGGGCCGATCGAATCGCTGCTGGTGCTGGACGGCAACAGCTTCACCTCGCTCGGCGAGCGCACCGAAATTTCGCTGTATCACACCTGGCCGAACAGCCAGACCTTCGGCCAGGCCTCCAGCGAGATCTTCATCGGCGATTCCGGGCTGCGGTTCCGCATCTATGGCGGCAGCGGCCAGACCGCGCCGACCGGCCCGCTGGCGCTCGAAGGCTACCTGGGCACCACCAACGTGTTCGGCGGCGTGCTGACATATCCGGTGATCCGGTCGCGCACCGAGACGCTGAACGTGTTCGGCGACCTCGATGCGATCGAATCCGAGGTCAGCGTGCTGGCGGACGGCCAGCGCGGGCGCGAGAGTTTCGACTCGCTGCGCATCCTGCGCGTCGGCGCCGACTACGCCCGCTCCGACCTGCTGCTCGGCGGCGACCGCGGCGCGGTCAATGCGGTGTCGGTGCGGCTCTCCAAGGGGCTGACGAGCCTCGGCGCCAGCGAAGACGGCGGCAGCCTGCTGCCGCGCACCGGCGAGGCCATCGACTTCACCAAGGTCGATGCGCGCATCAGCCGGACGCAGACGCTGTTCTCCCCCTTCCCGGGCGCGACCGTCGCGCTGGAAGGCGTGCTGGCCGGCCAGTTCACCAACAACACGCTGCCGCCGGCCGAGGAATTCTATCTCGGCGGCCTGCAATACGCGCGCGGCTACGAGGCCGGCTCGATCACCGGCGACCGCGCCCTGACGTCCACGATCGAACTGCAGCTCAACACCAGCCTCGACCTCAGCTCGTTCGCGCTGGCCGATCCGGTGCCGGTGCAGTTCTACGGCTTCTACGACTGGGCGGAGACCTGGCAGCACGATCCGGTGTCGCTGCAGGTGCGCGTCGCCTCGGCCGGCATCGGCGTGCGGGTCACCGCCACGCACTATGCCCAGGTCGACCTGCTGGCGGCGGCGCGGCTGAACCGCTATCCGACCGGCAGCGGGCCGGATGTGTCGGCGCTGACCGCTGGCACCTTCCTCTGGCGCGTGTTGTCGCGGTTCTGATGCGAAAGGGTCCGGGAATGGCGCTGTCGGGAAAAACCCGCCTGCTGGCCGGCACGGCGCTGCAGGCCGCGGTGCTGGTGGCGCTGGCGCAACCGGCCGCGGCGGACCCGGCGGCAAATGCGCAGCCGCTGGGCGGCGTCGTCACCGCCGGCAGCGCCGCGATCGCCACGACGCCCACCACCACCACGATCACCCAGTCGAGCCAGCGCGCGGCGATCCAGTGGAACAGTTTCAACGTCGGCGCGCAGCAGACGGTGCAGTTCAACCAGCCGTCGTCCAGTTCGGTCACGCTGAACCGCGTGGTCAGCGCCAACCCGTCGCAGATCGCCGGCCACATCGACGCCAATGGCCAGGTCATCCTGATCAACCAGGACGGCGTCGTCTTCGCCCAGGGCGCGCAGGTCAACACCGCCGGCCTGGTCGTCTCGGCCGTCGGCATGACGAACCAGAACTTCATGGCCGGCCGCATGGTGTTCGACCAGCCGGCGAATCCCGGCGCGCGCATCGTCAATGCCGGCACGCTCACCGTCAGCCAGGCCGGGCTTGCCGCCCTGGTAGGGCCGCAGGTCGCCAATTCCGGCGTCATCACCGCAAAACTCGGCCATGTCGTGCTGGCCGGCGCCGCGACCGCCACGCTCGACCTGTACGGCGACGGGCTGGTGGCGATCGACGTCAGCGGCCAGGTCACGCAGGGGCCCGGCGGCACCACGGCACTGGTCACCAACACCGGCACCATCCTCGCCGCCGGCGGCACCGTGCAGCTCACCGCACGCGCGGCCGACGGCGTGGTGCGCACGCTGATCGCCGCCGACGGCACCATCTCGGCGCCGAGCGTCGGCAGCCAGACCGGGACGGTCGTGCTCGCTGGCGTCGGCGGCGACATTTCCATCGCTGGCCAGGTGCTGGCGCAGGGGACCGCGCCGGGCACCAGCGGCGGCCGGATCGCGGTGCTGCCGAGCGGCACGGCAACCATCGCCAGCGGCGCCCGTATCGACGCCTCGGGTGTGGCGGGGGGCGGCACCATCGCGCTCGGCACCACGCTCGCCCGCGCCGCCGGCGGTGCCGCGGTGGCATCGGCGCGCACCTCCCGCGGCGTCATCGTCGCTGCCGGCGCGACGATCGCCGCCGACGCCACCGGCAGCGGCAATGGCGGGCGCATCACGCTGCTCTCGACCGACACCACCGTGATGGACGGCAGCATCTCCGCCCGCGGCGGCGCTGCTGGCGGCAATGGCGGCGACGTCGAGATCTCCGGCGGCACGCTCGGCTACGACGGCACGCTCGACCTCGGCGCGCCGCACGGCAGCGCCGGCACTGCGCTGTTCGACCCGGGCACGCTGATCATCCAGGCCGGCACCGACGGCTCCGGCAGCCTCGACGGCACGCTGACCAGCACCGGCACGATCGGCGTCGGCCAGGACGGCACCAGCAACGCCGACACCGTCTCGGTCAACGCGCTGGAGACGATCGGCACCGGCAACATCCTGCTGCAGGCACAGACGCTGCTGGAGGTGAAGAGCAGCGTCACCTTCCAGACCACCGGCGCGGTCACGCTGCAATCGAACGGCAGTCTGCTGGTCGACAGCGGCGTGACGCTGAACGCCAACACCACCACCGGCCTGACGCTGCAGGCGGGCGGCCTCGGCAGCATCGGCCTGACCGGGGCGGTGCTGAGCGCACCGGCGATCACCCTGCAAAGCGGCAGCGGCGGCGTGGTGCTCGGCACCGCCTCGATCACCGCCGGCGGGCTGCTCGACATCATCGCGCCGGGCGGCAGCAGCATCACCCAAACCACCGGCGGCATGCTGAGCGCCGGCACGCTGGCCGCCTCGGCCGGCGGCACCATCACGCTCGGCTCGACGCTGAATGCCATCACCGCGCTCGGCAGCATCACCGCCGGCCCGTCGCTGCAGATCGTCAACGGCGCGGCGCTGTCGGTCACCGGCCCGGTCAACGCCGCCGGGATCACGCTGCGCACCGCCACCGGCGACCTGACGCTCTCCGGCGACGTCGCCGGCATCACCGACGTCGCGCTGATCGCCAGTACCGGCAACGTCACCCAGTCGGGCGGCAGCATCACCACCGGCAGCCTGACCGGCAGCGCCGCCCTGTCGTTCGACCTGAGCCTCGGGACGAATTCCATCACCGCGCTGGGCAGCATCTCGGCCGGCTCTCTGCTGCACATCGCCAACGGCACCTCGCTGACCGTCACCGGCCCGCTCAGCGCCACCACGGTCGCGCTGACCACCGTCACCGGCGACCTGACGCTGGACGGCGACGTCACCGGCACCACCGAGCTGTCGCTGGCGGCGACGTCCGGCAACATCACCCAGCCCGCCGGCGCCATCGCCACCGGCACGCTGACCGCCACCGCGTCCGGCTCGCTCGATCTCGGCTCGACGCTGAACGCCATCACGACGGTGATCGGCGCGGCGGCGAGCGGCGGCGACCTGACGCTGGCCAACCACGGCAACCTGACGCTGACCGGCACCGAAACCGGCCAGGACGTGACGCTGGACATCGCCCTGGTCGGCGGCACGCTGGCGCTCGGCAGCGGCCTGGCCACCGCCGCACTGACCGCGACCGCGTCCGGCGGCACCGTCACGCTGATCGCCGACCGCATCACCGAGGTGCTCGGCAGCACGATCGCCACCGGCACCACCGCCGGCACCGGCACGGTCGCCATCGCCCCGTTCTCCGCCAACACGATCAGCCTCGCCGGCACCGCGGGGACGTACCTGCTGCTGGACGGCACGCTGCTCGGCGAGATCGAGACCGGCACGCTGGTCGTCGGCAGCACCACCAAGGCCGCCGCCATCTCGGTCGATGGCATCGTCGACCTGGCCGGCATCGCCGGCACGCTCGACCTGCTGACCAGCGGCAGCATCACCGAGCCCGGGGCGCTCTCGGTCGCGACGCTGACCGCCACCACCAGCCACGACATCGCGCTCGGCTCGCTCGTCAACGCCATCGGCACGTTGGGCGCCATGTCCGCCGGCCCGTCGCTGGAGATCGTCAACGCGACGGCGCTGACGGTCGCCGGCCCGGTCGGCGCCAGCGCGGTCACGCTGCGCACCGTCACCGGCGATCTGCTGCTCGCCGGCACCGTCACCGGGACTGCCGAACTTTCGCTGACGGCCACCGCCGGTGACGTCACCCAGTCCAGCGGCACCGTCACCGCCGGCACGCTGAGCGGCAGCGCCTCCG
>Ga0302326_10014206_pt1 | contig 16860 bp, 16 predicted proteins | sample Palsa_T0_3_FD_202264 | JGI IMG/M metagenome (GOLD analysis project Ga0302326, IMG submission 202264) | Peat permafrost microbial communities from Stordalen Mire near Abisko, Sweden - Palsa_T0_3 | ecosystem: Environmental > Terrestrial > Soil > Palsa > Peat permafrost | place: Sweden: Abisko...
AGGGCATTGTGGTGAAGAAGAAGCAGCACATTCGGATTACCCACAACGAAGTGGCCTATGTCAATTTCCAGGCCATCGGCGTCGAGGGCGATAGCCCCTCCTTCATCTCGCGCGATGTCTTGATCGCGGACAATTGGATCCACGATCTGCGGGCGTGGCACACGGATGGCATCACGATTTTCAACGCGGAGGATGTCGTCGTCCGGAACAATCGCATTGCCGACACCAGTTGGATCGGCATCAACCTCCGCACCACCCTCTACACAGTTTCCAGGGTCCTGGTGCAGGACAATGTCATCACGCGCGCGGCGGGACTCAATCCGGCGTATGCCATTGCGGTGCACTACGATCCGCCACCGAATCAGGTCGCGGGCACGCCGTGGCCCGGCTCCATCAGCGACGTTACCATTCAGGGCAATATCGTCACGGACTGTGCGCACGGCATTTCGGTGGTGAATGTCGGCGGACGCAATGTGATCCGTGGCAACCGCGTGGAAAATGGCGGGATGCAGAAATCCGCGGTAGGCTACAAAGTCGCGTTCCTGCCTGGGGCGGTGATGGATTTTAGCAAGAACGTCGGGGTGAATTGCGGGGAGTACCGCGTGGCGCCGGAGTCGATGGGGCAGGGGAATGAGCTGAAGTGATCGCCTTTGTTTCGCCGCTTCCTTCCCGTTGGCCGAATTGAGCTGTCCATTGGCCGGCGTTCTGGCAGGAAGAAAACATGCCCACCGAGGCCATCTCCCTGCCACTCTATATCGACTTTGGGGCGACGTTTCTGTTCGCCGTTACCGGAGCGATGTTTGCCATCCGGCGCCATTACGACTGGGTCGGGCTGTTCGTCCTCGCGCTCTGCTCGGGGCTCGGCGGCGGCCTGCTGCGCGACGGCCTTTTCATCAACGATGGCGCGCCGGCGGCGATGCGTCACGCCGGCTACCTCTGGGCGGTCATCGGTGGGTGCATCGCGGCAGGGCTTTTTCACCAGTACGTCGGCAAGTTGGACCGGCTCTTCCTCTACACCGACGCCCTGGGCCTGGGCATGTACGGCGTCGTCGGCACGACCAAGGCGTCGGCCGCGGGACTCTCGCTGCCGGCGGCGGTCTTCGTGGGCGTGGTCAATGCGGTCGGCGGGAGTCTTGTTCGCGATGTGCTCACGAATACCGAATCGCTGCTCTTCAAGCCCGGCCAATTCTATGTGGTGGCGGCACTGGCGGGCTGCTGCAGTTACATCGCCGCGACGACCTGGCTGCGCCTCCCGGCGGGCGTCGCCGCCGGGCTGGCCGTTGCCGTGACCTTCGCCGCGCGGACGCTTTCGATTGTGTGCAACTGGAAGACGGCGTCCATTCTGCCCAAGTCCACCGCGGAGGAGGCGGATGCGCGTCGGAAGGGCTGAACGGATCACTCACATCGACTCTCCGAAGCGCCGGCGCCAGTTTCCGCTTTTCACCGCTCCGCTCCCCTACTACGTTCCCCGCCTCACGCGCCCGTAGCTCAATTGGATAGAGCGTCGGCCTCCGAAGCCGAAGGTTGTGGGTTCGACCCCCGCCGGGCGCAGGTCCACAATGATTTTGTTGAACGCATCCCGGAGTGATTCCGGCAATTCGCGCTTTCGGGAGCGAAAATCGGCTTACTTCTGCGTGCGCGCGAGGGCTTCCTGCGTGGCCCAATGGCGCTCGCAATCCTCGCGCCAGAGTCTGGCGATCTGGGCGGTCTGGCCCGGCGCATAATCGGCGTGGTGCTGGGCGTGCCAGGGGATTTTGAGTTCGGGCTGGGTGATGAGGAAATAGCTGCCGCTGATCTTGCCGGGCTCATCGATGGCGCCGTCGAGATGGATGATGGCCTTCTTTTCGAAGCTGTCACCGGTAAGGTCGAAATGGGTGTCGGTGCGCGTGCCGGCGACGTAGAGGCGATTACCGTCCCGCACGAGCATGCCCGTGAGGCGGCCGCCCTGGTCTTCGAGTTCGAGCGTGTCGGCGGCGGAAGTGTCCTTGCCGAGGATCTGCCAGGCGCCGGAGAGCGAGGGCGGCGGCGGGGGCGCCTTCGAACAGGCGGCCAGCAGGGCGACGGTGAGGATGGCGGCGAGACGGTTGCTCATGGTGGTCCTTTCAACTGCGGCCAGCGCCTCCGACCGCTACGCCAGCGGCAGGCCACTGGCGGCCTTGGTTCGGCTGTCGTGTTCCGTGATTAACGCGGATATCTCCGCAGGCGGCAGCGTTGAGCCGACGTTCGCGAGAAACTGACACGTGGCATAATTCGCGGTCGCTCTTTGGTAGCGGGCAAGCCATTGTTCCATCTGCGCTTCGCGTTTGCTGTTCTCGTACGGAAAGCGGACCGGCGGATTCGGGCAGCCACAGCGCCAGGGCTTCGGCGTGAGCCGCGCGCGGAAGCTCTTCTGCACTTTGCAGAGATGCCGGTAGCGGGTGTCGCATCCGAGCGAAGCAAAGACCGAATGGGTTTGATCGGCGACGGGATCCTGCCATGCGGAAGTGACCATGTAGCGCAGGCCGCTATGCGTGCGATAAGCCCGAAAGGCCCAGGGCGAATTGCCCGACTGCCATTGGCGCAGGTCAGTGAGTTTGCTCTCCGCCGGGCTTGGCGCGGCATCCGCCCCGGCGGCGCCTCCCCAGAGCAAACGCTTGAGCATCGCCAGCAATCCGGAGCCCGCTTTCACCTTCGGCAGGTCGATGTCGATGAACATCAACCCTGCCGTGTTGAGCACCTCGCTGCCATAAGCCGTGCGCGTGATGACCCCCGCGCCGTTGGCGTCGACAGAATCGATCGTGCGGAGGACCGGCTCGCGCACGGGACGGTCCGTGTACGGGTAGGAATCCGCGCCCGGGGCGTTCCCGGTGATCGCTTTCTGACCCAAACGCTGCGCCTTGAGATTGGCGCGCTCTCTGGCATCGGCGGCGCTGATGTCGGAGGAATCCCACGCCACCTGGCGCCACTCCTTGTGGGCGGACGGGCTGCCAATCCACTCGCCGCGTGCCCAGTATTTTGGAAAGTGCATGGCGAAAGCCGGCGGCTTTAGTTGCCGGTCTTGACCTCGACGATGTCGTGCGGCGCGCTTTCGCGCTGGCCGGCCGCGGTGATCTGGATATAGCGCGCTTTTTCCCGGAGCGCACCCAGGTTCCGGGCGCCCAGATATCCCATGCCGCTCTGGATGCCACCGGCAAGTTGGGTGAGGACGATGTCGAGCGGGGGGCTGACTTCCTTGAGGGCTTCGACCCCTTCGGCGGCCACTTTGCGGACGGAGTCCTTGCTGGAATGCCCGTAGCGCGCGGCGCTGCCCGCCTGCATGGCCGCCGGGCTGCCCATGCCCCGATATTGCTTGTAGAGCTTGCCGTTGATCTCCATGAGCTGTCCCGGCGCTTCCGGGCAACCGGCCAGCAATCCGCCGCAAATGACGCCGTGGGAAAGCGTCAGAGCCTTGACGATATCGCCGCTCTTGGTGATGCCGCCATCGGCCAGGATTCGCACCCCCTGTTTTTCCGCCTCTTTGGCGCACACGTAAAGGGCGGTGAGTTGAGGAATGCCCACGCCGGCGACGATCCGGGTGGTGCAAATGGAACCGGGGCCCTGTCCAATCTTAATGATGTTGGCGCCGCATTTGCCCAGATAAGCGACGCCTTCTCCGCTGGTGACATTGCCAGCAATGATCGGAAGTTCGGGGAAACTCTCGCGGATCAGGCGGACGGTGTCCCCAACACCCTTGGAAAAGCCGTGGGCTGTGGAAACCGCCACCGTATCCACCCCCCGTTCCACCAGTTCTCCGATGTGGGCCAGGATTCGATCCCGGTCCAGTTCGCCGGTGGAATTGCGGGTCGCGGTGACCGCGGCGCCGCAGAGAAGTCGAAAGTGCTCGTCGCGTGCCGGCTTGAGCTGGCTGTGGCGCTCCTGCATGATTCGCTCGATATCGCTGATGGTGAACAGTCCGCAGAGGTGATCGGCATCATCGACGACAAGGAGCTTGTGGATGCCGATATGTTCGCTGAAGAATTGGTCGGCCCTGGCGATGGGGCTATCGCCGAGTTCGCGCTCGTGAATGGTCTGGACCTGGCTGCGCGGAGTCATGGCTTTGGCGACGAGGGTTGCGGCGTAGCGAGGCCGCACGGTATGCCCCGGAAGGAGGCCGAGGAGCACGTTGTGTTCGTCGACGACGGGGAAGGTACGGAAGCTGAAGTTTTTTTCCTCAACGTAGGTAAGAACGTCTCCAATTAACTGATCCGGAGACACTTTTATCGGCTCTTGGATCAGGCCATGGACGTTGTTTTTCACCCGGCTCACCTGGCTGAGTTGTTCACGCTCGGGGACATTGCAATGGATCAGCCCAAGCCCTCCATTGAGCGCCATGGCGATGGCCATCGGCGCTTCTGTCACCGTATCCATATCGGCCGAGATCACCGGGATGCGCAGCCGCAGCCGTTCGTGCAGTTCAGTTTCGAGGTTGGTCTCGCGCGGAAGAATCTCGGAGTAAAGCGTGGCGAGGGTCACGTCATCGTAGGTCAAGCCCAGACCGGCGTGCTCGGGGAAGAAATCGTCGGCTGCCTTGTAGAAGATGCCGTCGAGCGAAGGGGACGGAGAATTTGCTGCCATGTCATGGCATACGCGGGGTGTGCCAGGGATGGGAAGCACGAAATCTTTGGCGAAGGTGGCGTGGGCAGGCTCTCCATCTTCATCAAAACCGACTGACCGTAGCGATCATACCGGGATCAAGATTAAGCTGACGGAGCTTACAGCCGCGATGGTCGAAAGCGCTCGTTCAGGCTCCCGCAACGGGGGCACCGCGGCAGCAGGGTGCCGGTTTTGTCCTGGAACTCGAATCCGCAGAGTGCGCACCGCAGAACGAAGCGGAAGGCCGAGCGCTCGCGGCGTTGCCGGCGCCATTCATTGAAAATCCAGGCGGCAAAGATCGGTCCCAGCATGATGCAAAGGTAGATGAGAACCAAATAGCTGAGGCTGACGCGGATCACGGGGACTTCGATGCGACGGCGTAGGCGTCGGTTCCCCAGGAAAATGTGGCAAATCCCCAAGTCACCGGCGCTGGCACCGGCGCAAAGGAAATATGCCGAAGATGCGCCAGCGCGAGATCGTCGAGTGCGGGATCGCCGGAAGACTGTTCGAGCACCGCGAAATGCACTTCTCCTTGGTCGGTCACCCCAAGCAGTACCGTGGTCGATTCCGCAGGGGCCGCGGCGCGATAGTCGAAGGCGATTGCGGGATTTTTCTCCAGGGGACGACCCGCCAGGGCGCCCGAATACCTGATCGACGTCTCCAGACCTGGCGTCCTGCCGGAGGCTGCCGCCACGGGGGCCGGAGAATCCGCTGCCGAAAGCCGCTCCACGGCGCGGGGAAATCGGACGCCTTTGCTCTGTTCGGCAGGCGCTCCCAACGGTGCCGTGCGGGGTGAGGCGAAAGAGGGCCGATATTGGACACCGACCAATCCCGGCGGGGCGGCTGGATTGTCATTGGCCACCAGCGCCGGGTCCTCCGCCTCGATCCATCGGAGCATGGCGACGTTCTCCGGCGAGGAAGGAGTGAGCAGGCTCACGCGGGGCGCCGGCTGTGGAATGGTGACGCGCTGTGGATAGACGACCTGAAACAGGAAAAAGGTTCCGGCGTGGGCCAGGAACGACCCGAGGACGCAAAGGAACAGAATGTAGGGGAATCCGTTGTCCTCCGGCGTGGAAAAAGTCAGGACCGTCCCGGCCGCGGGCGCTTTCATCGCTGCTCCGAATCCGTGGCCAGGATGACGGAAAAGCCCAGCTTCAAGGCGTCGTCGGTAATTTTGACCACGAGATCATAGGGCGTATTCTTATCCGCCTTGATGATCAGAGAGCGTTCGCCGGCTTTGGTATCGGCGAGGCGCTGGCGCAGTTCTTCCAGACTCACACGCTGGTCCCGGTGGTAGATGGCGGGGACGGGTGCGGCGGTGACGCTGACAATCTGGGCATCGACGCGTGGCCCGAGGGTGAACGATGAAGCCGGCAAAGTGACCGCCAGGCCTGGCTGGAGCACGAAACGCGAGCTCAACGTAAAGAAGAGCACAACCAGAAAGATGACATTGATCAGCGGGATGACGCTGAAAAATGCGGGGCTGAACTTCAGCGTGCGCGTGAGCTTCATCCGGTGGGGAGGCCTGACGAAATCACGGCATGGAGGCTAATCCACGCCCTTGCGGCGAGCCTGCGGAGCCGGTCCGAACTCGATAATGGCGGGAGCGGAGGGAAGCCGGTTCTCGGAAATGAGGTTCACGATTTCGATCCCCGCGCGCTCCATATCGTGCATGAGGGCATTGACCCGCGATGAAAGATAGCTGTAGCCCACCGCGCAGGGGATGGCCACGACCAGCCCGCCGGCAGTGGTGAGCAGACTCTGGTAGATGCCGCTGGCAATGTCCGTGGCGCTGGCAAAGCCGCTTTGCGAGGTCACATTGACGAACGCTTCGATGAGCCCGACGACCGTCCCCAGCAAGCCGATGAGGGGCGCCACGAAAGCGATGGTCGCCAAAAGGCCGAGGCGGCGCTCCAACCGCGGCACCTCGAGCTGGCCGGCTTCCTGGACGATGTCCTTGAGCTCGGCCCGGGTCGATTGATGCCGGACGATCGCGGCGTGGATGACCCGCGTGATCGGGCTGGGGGTGCTGGCGCATTCCATCTGGGCTTCCGCGAAGCGCCGGTCCTGGATCAAATTCGTGAGCCCGCGCATAAATTCGCCGACCCGGATGGAAATTCGGTGGAAGTAGGTGACGCGTTCCAGGAACACGGCGCCGGCCAGCACGCTGCAGAACAAAATCAGCCACATCAGCGGCCCGCCCTTTTGCATATAATCAATCATGGAGAGCGTTTATATGGCGAATTTGTGACACATGGCAAGGGCCATCACGTGGACGCAAGCCGCTCCTGCGGTTGCGCGGGAGAGGCCCGAGGCGCAACGGGGAGCCAAATTGACCGATGGAAACCGAGCGCGACCTCTACGGGCAAATGAAGATACTGGGGTTGACGCCGGGCGCGCGGAGGCCGTCGGCGGGCGGGCACGAATGGAGGCCGCTCGAGAAATTTTCCGGGTCTGTCGATCACTTTTTCGGCAAAGGAAACGGTGCGTGGAGTGCTCTACAGGTTGTATTAAATCTGTCATTTTCGTTTGACCGGCCACTACTGATGAAGCTAAATGCATCCACAGGTATGAGGGACTCTTCGATTGGCGCCAGTACTGACATCAAATTCGAGTGCACGCATTGCGGGCAGCGAATTATAGTCGAAAGATCCGCCGCAGGTTTCGCGGTGAATTGCCCTGGGTGCCATCAGCCCGTGACGGTGCCTGCGACAGATACCGTCGTGGAATCAAGCGACCTGAACGCGGCGGCTTCAGAACCGGCGATGCACGTCCACAGCGGGACCCACACGGAGTCACCGGTGGCCTTCGGGGCCGACCTGGAACAAGCGAGGGCGGAGGCGGCCCGCCAGCACGCCCTCTTCAAAAAGGCCGTCGACGAATGCGAGCGGGTGAAGGCCAACGCCACGCACGTCCAGGCGGAATTGAAAAGCTTTCAGGCCGATCGTCAGCAGCTCAAGGCCGATGTTGTCCAGGCCCGGCAGGCCGTGATGGCGGCAGAATCCCATGCGACGGAACTGGCTGTGGCCGTGGCGGCGGCCCAGCAGGAGAATGCCGACTTGCGCGGACAGATCGAGGCGGAAGTCAACGGTTTGCACGGGCGGTTTGCGGCGCAGGAGCAGGTGTTGCACGAACGCGAATCGCAACTCGGGCAGGCGATTCGCAACCTGTCCAAAGCCAGGTCCGATCTCACCGCGTCCGTCGTCGAAGCCACGGGCTTGCGCAGCGAACTGGTGGCCCACCAGCACGGGCTGCAATCGACGGGACAGCAACTGACTATGGCCAGGACCGAACTCGGCGAAACGGTTTCCCGGCTCACCGCGCTCACGGAGGAGCAGCGCGCGGCGAGCGAGCAACGAGACGAATGGAAGCAGCGCGCGGAAGGCTTCGAGCGCGACCTCAAGTCACTCGATAGCGGACGCGATCTGCTGGAACTCCGGGAGCGGTTCAACCGGCTGGAGTCGGAGTACCGCACCCTTGAAATCAAACTCGCGGAGAGCACGGACGAAGCCGAGAAAAACAACAACGCCCTCAAGGGCATCGTTGCGCGGCAGAACAACACGCTGGGCGCCTACCACGGCGAACTGCGCCGCCTGCGCCGCGCGCGCTTTGCCGTTCGCTTGGTCTACGCGATCTTCTTCCTGGGTCTGATCGCGCTCGGCTTCTTCGCCTGCAAGGTTTTCGCCCCCGAGCAGCTTGCCGGGCTGCTGCAATCAGTGAAGCATTTCAGGAGTGGCGGCTTTTAAGCGCTGATTCACGGGGAAAGAGAGTCGCCGGCGGAGTCGTTTCCCAAGCTCGCCCGGTACTTTCAAACCGCCACTCGTGCGGAGCGCTGATTTGCTTCCATGGTGGCGAACATTGGCCGGCCCGCATAGGATGCGGCTTCTTATGCGTGTCCTGGCCATCGATCCTTCTCTCCGCGGCACCGGGTTTGCCGTCCTGGAGAAGGACGGCGCGAAGGTGCGTGCCGTGACCTATGGAACGGTGAAAAACGCGCCCTCGCTTCTGCCTTCCGGCTGCCTCGTGGCCATCCACCAACGAATCGTCGATCTCATCCGCGAACACCAGCCCGAGTGCGCCGCCTTGGAGGGCGTGATTTATGTGCAGAGCCATCGAATCGCCATTACCCTCGGCGCCGCACGGGGCGCGGCTTTGCTGGCCGCGGCCAGCCACGGCTTGCCAATTTACGAATACGCCCCGCGCCGCGTGAAGCAGTCGGTGGTCGGCCGGGGTGGGGCGGAAAAGGGGCAGGTCGCATTCATGGTCCGGGCGCTGCTCGGGCTGACGGAAACGCCGGCGCCCGACGCCGCCGACGCCCTCGCCATCGGCTTGACGCACCTGCAAATGGCGTCGTCCGCGGTTCGGAGCGTGGTCCCGTTGGAGCGCATTTAACCGGCTACTCAAACCACCGGGCCAGTTGTGCGACTTCCAACTCATCCAGCTTTCGGACCGCCAGGTCGGCCGCGCTGAGCTCCTCGGGCGGGTGTGTCGTGGCCACCGCGACCACTTTCATTCCGCCAGCACGGGCCGCGGCGATACCGACGAGCGCGTCTTCAAAAACCACGCAACGTTCCGGCGGACGGTCCAGCCGCGCTGCGGCGGTGAGGAAGACCTCGGGGTCCGGCTTGCCGTGCTTCACGTCCTCCGCCGTGATGATCGCGCGGAAATAATCCGCGATGCCGATCAGTCCCAACGACAATTCGATATTGGCGCGATGGGTCGACGAACCGATGGCGCAGGGCACGCCTGCCTCGCGAAGCCGTTCCAGCCAGGTCCGCACTCCCGGTAGGGGTTCGACGCCGCGTTCCGTGACGACGACGCGATAGAGCGCTTCCTTGCGTAGGGACAGCCGGCGGATTTCCGCGGGCTCATGCGTCCAGGCGAGGATCTCCGGGATGATGAACTCGTTTTTCCGCCCAAAGCCTTTTCGAAAATGTCCAGCCGGCAGCGGCTTTCCGGTCTCGCGGGCGAGCCGTTCCCAGCTCTCTTCGTGATGCGCGGAGGAATCGATGATCACCCCATCCCAATCGAAGAGCGCCCCCCATAAGGTGCCGTCCCGGTGAGTTTCTGATTTCTGGTTTCTGGTTTCTGGTTCCATTCCCCGACAACGCGGTATTTCGAATGCAGTGAGTACTCGCTCAACGTTTTTGTTCTTCACCCGTGCCGAATCGCCCCTTCAAATACGGGGTAAACGTGGAGTGTGGTTACTCGATAGTGGTTAGCCAGAAACCTGAGCCGAGGCTTGGTCCCGCAGGCGCGGGAGGGGCAAACTTTAAACCAGAAACCCTAATCGAGTCGTTGCATCGCCGGGAGGCGGTACTTCCGCTGGAAGTCACCCTGCGCGGCGGCGACAGCGGCGGCGTCGAGGTAAATGAAGCGCGGTTCACTATCGAACTCGATCTTGTGCAGACCATCGGTTGCCTGCTCCAGCGCTTGTGGCACGTCGGCCAGCGACTGGATGGTCACGCCGTTGATCCTCGTGACGATGAGTTGGCCCAATTCCTCGTACCCGATCGTCAGGTCCGAGGGCAGCACGCGGTTGAGGAAGACGATCTTCTTCGGTCCGTTCTTGAAGAGCTCGTTTTGCTGGCGGTCGTAATAGACAAATTGTTCCGGCGCCTTTTTCTGCCAGTCCGCGCCGTATTCCTTGAGATACTGCCGCGAGAGTTCCTGGAGCACGAGCCCGCCGAGGATATAGAATTTCGGCGCGCGATCGTTGACATAAGGCTCGATGACGTAGCTCTCGACCGGGCGGTGCTTGAGGGTCACGGTCAATTCCTTCTTCGCGCCTTTGCGGAAGACGGTGAGCTTGACGCCATCGCCATCGTAGCGCTTCGTCGAGAAGAGATGGGCGATGGCGATCTTGCCATACTCTTCATCCTTGTAATTGCCGTCCGAGTCCACCGGATGGTTGTCGACCTCGAGCAGTACGTCGCCCTGTTCCACGCTGCCCTTCGCGGCCGGGCCATCGCTCAGGACTTCCGCAATATACACGCCGCCGGGCGTCTCAGCGGTGAGGCCGAGGTACCGCCGGAATTGCGGGTCCCGGGTGGGGGAGGAGACGATCCCCACCCGCGCAAATCCCTCGTAAGGGGCCTTCTTCGCATCGGTCAGGAAATGCTCAATGACCGGTGCGGGCAGCACCTCGGCATTGTTCGTCGTATTGTCATAACGCATGACCAGTCCCGCGAGCTTGCCATCCTTCACTACCGGCAGGGTGAAACTGCTGTCGCGAAACTGCAACGGCGTGGTCATCCGATAGACGAGCAGCGGAGAATCATCCGTCGGATAACGCGTGACCTCGGCGGTGGTCATCGGGCCCTTGGTCACGAGCAGCGCACCATTGCTCTCGAGTTGCCACACCGAAAGCGTATCGCCGATATTGGCGTGCGTGAGTTCCAGCGGTTTGTAGGGTTTCAGGAAATCAGGGTCGTCCGTCTTGAGCAGCGCCAGGTTCGCTTCGTAATCGACGACCTCCACACTCGCCGGCACTTTCTGCCCGCCCTCGGCGGTTTCAAATTCCACGTAGTTTGCATTGGCCACCAACTCCGCCGTCACGAGCACGCGGTTGCCCGCGAGAATGGTGCCGATGGCACGGCGGGAATAGGGCGGATGCTTGCCCCACGGATGCGCAAAATCCCACGGCTGATTGGTGACGTTCACGCGTACCACGGAGCTTGGATTCTCGGCCTTGACGTCGTCGGCCCGCAGCCCCTGGGCCGCGGTGAAGAGGAGACAGGTAAAAAGGAGGATGGTGCGGCGCATTATCGGGAGGCGGAGGTAAATTCGGTGGGTGTGAGGTTTTGCTCGGCGAGCACGTTGTAGCGGCGGCGGATGCGTTCGCGCGCCGCCTCGACCGCGCTACGTTCGAGCACCAGCGGCCGGGCGTGGCCGATAAACTTGATCACGTAAAACTCCGGCTTTTCCGCAAAGGCGTCGGCGGCGTCCTTAAGCGTGCGGATTTTCCGGTCGTTGATCTCGTCGACAATCCCTTCGCGGAACTCCGCCAGGTAGGTATTGATCGGATCGGGGAGGATGGCGCTCAGGACGACGATCTCCGGGTGTTCCTTGTAGATCTCCTTCGACACGAAGTTGTCGTAAAAGTAATTCACCCGATCGCTTTGGAATTGATAGGCGCCCAGCAGATTGCGCGAGAGCGGCTGGAAGAGCAGGCCGCCAAAGAGGACATAGGCCGGCTGCGTATCGTAGGAATTGGCCTGCATCAGGAACGGCCAGGCGCGGTCAAACTTGACCGCCACCTCCATGGGCTGTTTGGCGCGCAGAATGCCCAGCTTCACCTCGTCGCCGAGAAACTTCCGCTCGGCGACCTCACTCATGAGCACGCGTTCACCGTCAAGTTCCACCATCCCGTCGCTGGCGATGTCGTGCCCGTCGATGGACATGAGCACATCGCCAACCTTGACCTTTCCGGCGCAGACTCCGGCGCTCTGCACGCTGCTGACCATCACGCCGCGATCATCGTCCGTCAGCCCCAGGCCCTTGCGCATCGCGGGATTGAGCGTGTTCGTGATGCTGATCGAGAGGTCCATGTAGCGGTCGTAGTGGCCGTCCTCGATGTCCTTGAGGAAGTGTGCGATCACCGGCGTCGGAATCATATAGCCGACGTTCTGTGCGACGTCGCCCGAGAATCCCTGGAAGGCGATGCCCACGACTTTGCCGTCTTGCAGGACCGGGCCGCCGCTATTGCCGGGGTTGATCGCCGCGTCGATCTGGATGGTCAGATGCGAGTCCAGCACCGAGTGGGTGTAGGTGCGGAAGTCGACGCGCGACACCACCCCTTGGGTCACGCTCAAGCGCTCGCCGCCGATCGGATAACCGAAGACCGCCACGGTCGATTCCAGCTCCGGAATCCCGCCGAGCAGCAGCGGCTTGGTGTTCTTGAAAAACGCGGGATCCTGGACCTTCAGGATCGCGAGGTCGCAATCGTGCGCAATGTGCTCGACCGTCGCGATGTACTTCTTCGGATCATCCTCCTTCTCGACGGTCAGGAAGCGGGCGTTGCTCACCACGTGGGCGTTGGTGATCAGGCGGTCCGGGCCCACCACCCAGCCAGTGCCGCTGCCGGTGGCCATCGAGCCGGGCAGCCACGGCAGGCGGTAGTTCGCATCCTCCATGGTGTTGGTGATGCGGGCGACGCTTTTGCGGATTTCGTTCGGCTGGCCGAAGACGGGGGAAGCGAGAAGGCCAAGGGCGAGGGCAATTGGCCAGAAGCGATTGGTCATGAGTGCGGGGAAGATGCGCATATCGCGGGGTGCTGGCAAGTGGAGCCTTGGGGAAATCCTGGGTCGAGGCGGGAGCGACGGAGCGCGAGCGCGCAGCGGCGCTGCCACGCCGCGGGAGTTTTAAGTGTCAGGTTTGCTCCTCCCGCGGTCGCGGGACCTTGGGTCCCGCGACTGCGGGAGGGACTCGGCTTAAGGTTTAAGTGGCCGATCCTTTCGCGCGTAACGACAGAAACGCGGGCGGGCGGCGATGGCGCCGAGTTCCGCTACCCGCAGTTGGATTGGCCCGGGTGGCGCGGCCTTCCGCGCGCTCTGCCTCGCGCCGTCGCCGGGCTATCGGCAAAGCCGAAGTGCTCAATGGCTGGTGCCGAATTCCCTGGCGTGGTTTCGGCGAGTGCACCGGGAACACCGCGCCAAGGCGCGGGCGCAGCCCGGAACCCATCGAAATCGCTCCGTCTTAAGGAAACGGCTCCCAAACCTGGATTCCGGCACCGCCTCGCGCTTAAGCCGACTCCGTCCCGCAGGCGCGGAACCCAAGGTCCCGCGACCGCGGGAGGAGCAAACCTGACCCTTAAAACTCAGGACTGCGGCGGTACGGTCGGCGTGGTCGTGGCCGGCGCGACCCGGCCTGCGCCCTGGCCGCTCTGCCCCCCGTGCTCCTTCTCTTTTTCCCGGATCGCCATGAGCAGCGCCGCCAGTTCACGTGCTTCGAGCTTGCCGTCACCATTCTTGTCAAATTTCTCGATCGCCTTCTGCGCATGTTCCAGCGGGGTGTGCGCCTCATGCCCGCTACTGGCGCTCGTCAGGCTGGAGGTGCCGCCCGCCTGTTCCCGCCGTTCCTCGGCCCGGTGATGAATGGCCTCGAAAAAAGAGGCCAGCTCCGCGGCGTCGAGCGCATGGTCGCCGTTGCGGTCGTACTTCTTGATGATTTCGCGAGCACGCTCCTCGACGCCACCACCGCGATGCCGCCCGCCAGTTCCGGTGCCGCCAGCGCTGCCTGGGTCCAGCCCTGAGGCGGGGCTCAGTCCGCCGGTGGTCAATCCGCCGGTGGTGAGGCCGCCACTGTTGCCGAGGGTCTGAGCCCGTGATTGAGGCGTCAGGAGTGAAAGCGCTGCGCCAGCGCAGAATGCCGAGAGGAGGAATCGTTTCATAATCGCCATAACCCCGCGACCGCCAAAGGTTGCGCGGTATCTTCTACACGTTGAATCGAAACTCCACGACATCGCCATCCTTCACGACGTACTCCTTCCCTTCGATGCGCAGTTTTCCCGCTTCGCGGGCCTTGGCAAATGAACCCAGCGCGACCAGGTCGTCGTAGTGCACCGTCTCCGCCGCGATGAAGCCGCGCTCAAAATCGGTATGAATCACGCCGGCCGCGGCCGGCGCTTTGTCTCCCGTGCGAATGGTCCACGCCCGCGTTTCCTGTTCGCCCGTGGTCAGGTAGGTGCGCAGGCCCAGCAGGTGATACACCGCCCGAATGAGCGAATCGACCCCGCTGCTCACCACGCCGATGCCGGCCAGGTACTCCGCCGCTTCCTCCGCGGAAAGCGACGCCAGTTCGCTCTCGATCTGCGCACTAATGACCACCGCCTCCGTGCCGAAATGCGCGCGCGCATAATCCTGCACTGCCTGCACGTACCGCGCCGCGGGCGTGAGCACGACGTTTTCGCTCGGCTTCACGCCTTCCTTGTCCTTTGCGGCCGCCACGATGGCCACGACATTCGCCAGGTCGACTTCGGCCACGTTGCAGGCAAAGATGGTCGGCTTTCCGGAGAGCAGGAAGAATTCGCGCATCAGCTTCGCTTCCTCGTCGCTCAGCGCGAGCGTCGTCGCGGGTTTGGCGGCATCCAGATGCGGCACCAGCTTTTCGCACAGCGCCAGTTCAGCCTTCGCGGCCTTGTCACCGCTGCGCGCCGCTTTCGTCTGCCGGTCCGCCCGTTTCTGCACCGCGGCCAGGTCCGCCAGGATCAACTCCGTATTGATCACCTCGATATCGCGCACCGGATCGACCGACCCCGCGACATGATGGATATCCGCGTCCTCGAAACAGCGCACGACCTGCACGATGGCGTTGACCTCGCGGATGTGGCTCAGGAACTGGTTCCCGAGCCCTTCACCGGCGCTCGCGCCCTTCACCAGGCCCGCGATGTCCACGAACTCAATCGCCGCCGGCACGATCTTCTTCGAATGGGAAAGCTTGCTCAGCACGTCGAGGCGCGGGTCGGGCACGGTCACCACTCCGACGTTCGGATCAATCGTGCAGAAGGGATAATTGGCCGCCTGCGCTTTCTGTGTCCTGGTGACGGCGTTGAAAAGCGTGGATTTGCCGACGTTGGGAAGACCGACGATGCCTGCGGAGAGCATGGGATGATTGGAATGAAGGACTGCGAGAGCGCGCGAATTCAGCGCAACGCGCCCCGTGCATCAATCCAATAATCGCCTATGCCTGCTTCTTCGGCGCCAGTCCCCGGTCTTCTATCCAATAGACCTGAAGCATCACCCCGATCCAGTACAGGGGCAGGAGCAGCAGGCCCCAGCCGGCGCTCGCGGCGCCGGCCAGAAAACAGAAGGCAAACGCGAAGACGCTGCCGATGAAATACAGCGCGCCAGTGGACTTGTGGCCTTTGTAATAATGACCCAGCCCAGGCACGATGCTGAGGACCACGGCGATTCTGTCGCGCAGGCTGCCGCCCGCGTGGTACGCCGGATGACGGGGGCCGATCCAGTCGCATTTAGAGCAGGAGTCCGGATGCTCGGGATCAAGTGGCGCATGACAAAGCGGACAATGCGCGGCAGCCTGTCCTGGGCTTGTCGAAGGGGTCGTTGGAGGTTTGGCTTCGGTCGTTGGCATGTTGGTTTCTCTCAGGTATTTTCGTGGAATTGCCCTGCCATCACCCTGCGCGAAAGTTAGCTGAATTCAGCCTTCCCGGCAATCGAAAAAGTTCCGCTTATGCCAAAACTCACCGAAATCGTCGCTCATCTCGACCGCTACTTGCGCCATGCGGAGATCACCGATTATTCCGGCGCCTGGAATGGTCTCCAGGTGGAAAACTCCGGCGTCGTGCGCAAAGTCGGCGCCGCTGTCGACGCCTGCGCCTGGTCGATCGAGCGGGCGGTCGGGCAGGGGATCCAACTGCTGCTCGTCCATCACGGCCTTTTCTGGTCCGGCGTCCAGCCGGTCGTGGGTCCGGCTCGGCGCAAGATCAAGATGGCGCTCGATGGCGACCTCGCCATTTACAGCTCGCATCTGCCGCTCGACCTGCACCCGACACTGGGCAACAACGCGCTCCTGTGCCGCGCCCTCGGGTTCAAGCAATATGAGCCGTTCTTTGAGGCGAAAGGGCAGGCGATCGGCCTGAAAACCAAGGCCGCGCTCACCCGCGAGGAACTGTCCCGCCGCCTCGAGAAAGTGCTCGGCAAAAAACCGCACCTCAGTCCCGGTGGCCCCGCAAAGACCGCGTGCATCGGCGTGGTCACGGGAGGCGCCGGTGGCGAGGTGGGCCGGGCCGCGGCCGAGGGGGTGGACACCTTCATCACCGGCGAAGGTCCGCACCATTCCTACACCGCCGCCGAGGAGCTTGGCGTGAACCTCTTTTACGGCGGCCACTACGCCACCGAAACCCTCGGCGTCAAAGCCCTCGCCGCGCACGTCGCCCGCCGCTTCCGCATCCCCTGGGAATTCCTCGATCACCCGACGGGACTTTGAGACCGGGGCAGATTGATGGTTGATATTCGAGACTCTCAACCATCGACTTACCTCATGCTCCCCCGTTCCTTCTTCCAGCGCGACCCGTTGACGTGCGCCCGGGAACTCATTGGCTGCGAACTGGTCTGGAACTCTTGCGCCGGCCTCATCGTCGAGACCGAAGCCTATACCGCGCTCGGTGACGAAGCCTCCCACACCTTCACCCGTCCCTCGACCCGGGCCTTTGTCGCCCATCACCGGGCCGGCGCCGCCTACGTCTATTTCAACTACGGCATGTACTGGCTCTTCAATGTCCTCGTGAAA
>Ga0302326_10014207_pt1 | contig 16859 bp, 10 predicted proteins | sample Palsa_T0_3_FD_202264 | JGI IMG/M metagenome (GOLD analysis project Ga0302326, IMG submission 202264) | Peat permafrost microbial communities from Stordalen Mire near Abisko, Sweden - Palsa_T0_3 | ecosystem: Environmental > Terrestrial > Soil > Palsa > Peat permafrost | place: Sweden: Abisko...
TCTACGGGTCATGGGGTTACCAGGCCACCGGGTTCTTCGCGCCCACCCGCCGCTACGGGGACCCCCAGGGGCTCATGTTCCTGATCGACCAGCTCCACCGGGCCGGGATCGGGGTCATCCTCGACTGGGTGCCGTCGCACTTCCCCGAGGATGCCTACGGGCTGGCCCGGTTCGACGGCACGTCCCTGTACGAGCACGCCGACCCCCGCCTCGGCTTCCACCCGGACTGGAAGAGCCTGATCTTCAACTTCGGGCGTCATGAGGTGCGGAGCTTTCTGGCGTCGTCGGCCGAGCACTGGCTGTCGGCCTACCACGTCGACGGGCTGCGGGTCGACGCGGTGGCCTCCATGCTCTACCTCGACTACTCCCGCAAACCCGGAGAGTGGATACCCAACGTGCACGGGGGGCGCGAGAACCTCGAGGCCCTCGACTTCCTCCGCCAGCTGAACACCGGGATTTACGCCGACCACCCCGACGTCCAGGTCATCGCCGAGGAGTCCACCGATTTCCCCGGCGTCTCACGGCCGGTCGATGCCGGGGGCGTCGGGTTCGGGCTCAAGTGGGACATGGGCTGGATGCACGACACGCTGCTCTACCTCGCACGCGATCCGGTGTACCGGCGCCACCACCACGGAGAGCTCACCTTCCGCAGCATGTACGCCTACAGCGAGAACTTCATGCTCCCCCTCTCGCACGACGAGGTGGTGCACGGCAAGGGGTCGCTGCTCACCAAGATGCCCGGGGACGACTGGCAGCGGTTCGCCAACCTCCGCCTGCTGTACGGCTATCAGTTCGGGCAGCCGGGGAAGAAGCTCCTCTTCATGGGGGACGAGCTGGCGCAGCGGCGCGAGTGGAACCACGACACCAGCCTCGACTGGCATCTCCTCGACACCGCGGCACACGACGGGATCCTGCGCTGGGTGTCCGATCTCAATGGTCTCTACAGGGAACGGCGTGCGTTGCACGCCCTCGACTGCGAGCCGGGCGGCTTCGCCTGGACACAGGCCGACGAGTCCGAGACCAGCCTGCTCAGCTTCCTCCGACTGTCGCCGGGGGATCCACCCGTCCTGGTCGTCTACAACTTCACCCCGGTGCCACGGACCGGGGTGGTGACCGGCGTCCCGCAGGGGGGAGCCTGGCACGAGCTGCTCAACAGCGATGCCGGGATCTACGGGGGGAGCGGCATGGGAAACCTCGGGGTCGTCGAGGCCTACCCGAGCCCGGCACACGGCCGGCCGTGGTCCCTCACCCTGACCGTTCCTCCCCTGGGCTGCGTCTTTCTCGCTCCCGGATGACAGCGGCGTTCCAGGTCGGAGCGGTGCCGGTCGACGCAGAGTCGACGCGCTTCACCGTGTGGGCCCCCCGGGCCCAGCGGGTGGCCGTCTCCCTGGCCGGGACGGATCGGACCGTGGAGCTCAGCCCGCTCGGAGCCGGCTATCACGGTGCCCGGGTGAACGGCTGTGGGGCGGGAACCCGTTACGGCTACCTGCTCGACGGCGAGGGGCCGCGTGCCGATCCGGCATCGCGCTCCCAGCCCGACGGTGTGCACGGACCCTCCGAGGTGGTCGACCTTGGAGCCCATCGGTGGGGTGATGGAGCGCACCGGGCCCGACCGCTGTGGCAGCAGGTGATCAGCGAGGTGCACATCGGATCGCTGACCGAGGCGGGCACCTTCGACGCGGCGATCGCCGTGCTCGACGAGCTGGCGGCGGTGGGGGTGAGCGCCGTCGAGCTGATGCCCGTCGCCCAGTTCCCCGGGCGGCGCAACTGGGGCTACGACGGGGTGTTCCCCTTCGCCGTGCAGAACTCGTACGGCGGGCCGGCCGGGCTGCAACGATTCGTCGATGCGTGCCACGGCCGCGGCCTCGACGTGATCCTCGACGTCGTCTACAACCATCTCGGACCCGAGGGCAACGTGTTCGACTCCTACGGGCCCTACCTGACCGATGTGTACCGCACGCCCTGGGGGCCTGCCGTCAACTTCGACCGCGCCTTCTCCGATGACGTCCGCGCCTACTTCGTGCAGAACGCCTGCCAGTGGCTCTCCGACTACCACGTCGACGGCCTCCGACTCGATGCGGTGCACGAGATCGTCGACCGCTCGGCCCGACCCTTTCTGGCCCAGCTGTCCGACGCCGTCGAGGAGTTGGAAGAGCGGGGCGGTCGCCGCGGTTTCCTCATCGCCGAGAGCGCGGACAACGATCCACGGGTGGTCCGGCCGGCGGCCGCCGGCGGCCTCGGGATGGACGGCCAGTGGAACGACGACTTCCACCACGCGCTGCACGCCGCCATCACCGGCGATCGCACGGGGTACTACCGGGACTTCGGCACGGTGGACGACATCGCCCGGGCCATGGACCAGGGCTTCGTCTACCAGGGAGAACACTCGGATTTCCGGGGTCGCAACCACGGCGCCCCCTCCATCGACATCGCTCCCGACCGCTTCGTGCTCTTCACCCAGAACCACGACCAGATCGGCAACCGCCCCAGAGGTGACAGGCTGGTGAGCTTGGTCTCTCCCGAACAGGCACAGCTGGCCACGGCCCTCCTCCTGCTGGCCCCCGGCGTTCCGTTGCTCTTCATGGGCGAGGAGTACGGCGAGCCCGCACCGTTCCCCTACTTCGTCGACCATGGCGACCAGGAGCTCACCGAGGCGGTGCGCACCGGGCGGGCCCGCGAGTTCGCCGAGCTCGGATCGCCGGAGGAGATGCTGGACCCGGCCGACGAGGCCACGTTCGTGGCCGCACGTCCCGATCGCGCCCGCCGGCACCGGGGAGTGCACCGCCACCGCCTCGCCCTGTGCCGCTCCCTCATCGCTCTGCGGCGCACCAATCCGGCCCTCGAACGCTCCTCGCGCGCCTCGGCCCGTGCGTCCGTCCACTCCGGCGTGCTGACCCTGGTCCGCACCGGCACGCTCGACGCCGTGGTCGCGCTCTTCAACGTCTCCCCTGACACGGTCGACGCCGTTCTCCCCTCAGTGCCGAAACTCGGGACGGTGCCCGGGGGAGAGCACCGGTGGACCAAGGTGATCGACGCCCGGGCCCCGGAGTTCGGGGGCGTCGGGGAGCCCCTGCCGCAGCGGCCCGCACCGGGTGACGTGGCTCGCCTCGGGCCGTGGGAGTTCTGCGCCTACCACCTGCCCAGCCGAGCGGGGGAGCGGTGAGGGTCTGGCCCGGACGCCCCCACCCGCTGGGCGCCACCTGGGACGGCCAGGGGGTCAACTTCGCGCTCTTCTCGGAGAATGCGGACGCCGTGCAGCTGTGCCTCTACGAGGATGAGTCCTCGGGAGAGCCGACGGCCACCGTCACCATGCCCGAGAGGACGGACAACGTCTGGCATGTCTACCTGCCCGACGTCCGGCCCGGTGCCCTCTACGGCTACCGCGTCCACGGACCCTACGACCCCCAGCGCGGGCACCGGTTCAACGCCAACAAGCTGTTGATCGATCCCTACGCCAAGGCGGTGAGCGGGCCGATCCGTTGGAGCGACGACCTCTTCGGCTACACCATCGGCGACCCCGAGGAGGATCTCTCCTTCGATCGCCGGGACTCGGCGGGCGCCATGCCCAAGTGCCTCGTGGTGGACCCGGCGTTCACCTGGGACGACGACCGGTCGCCCACCACTCCGTGGAACCAGACGGTGATTTACGAGACGCACGTCCGCGGCATGACGATACGCCATCCGGGCGTCCCCGAGCACCTGCGCGGCACCTACCTCGGTCTGGCCTCGGACCCGGTCATCGACCACCTCCTGACCCTCGGGGTCACCGCGGTGGAGCTCATGCCGGTCCATCACTTCGTCGCCGACCGCCATCTCGTCGAACGGGGGCTCACCAACTACTGGGGGTACAACTCCATCGGGTTCTTCGCGCCGCATGTCGGGTACGCCACCGGCGGCCTCGGCCAACAGGTGAGCGAGTTCAAGTCCATGGTCCGCACCCTGCACCGGGCCGGGCTGGAGGTCATCCTCGACGTGGTCTACAACCACACCGGTGAGGGCAACCAGATGGGGCCGACCCTCTCGCTGCGCGGCGTCGACAACTCGGTCTACTACCGGCTGATGCCGGGCCAGCCCCGGTACCACCTCGACTACACCGGAACCGGCAACAGCCTGAACATCCTGCACCCGCGGGCCATGGGGTTGGTGACCGACAGCCTCCGCTACTGGGTGACCGACATGCACGTCGACGGCTTCCGCTTCGACCTGGCGCCCGTCCTGGTGCGGGGCTACGAGGCGGGCCAGCCCAGCGCGTTCTTCGAGATCATCCAGCAGGACCCCGTGCTCTCGAAGGTCAAGCTGATCGCCGAGCCCTGGGACGCCAGCCCCGACGGCTACCAGCTGGGCCGGTTCCCCACCGGTTGGTCGGAGTGGAACGGGGCGTTTCGTGACTGCGTACGCCGTTTCTGGCGGGGCGACCCGGGCCAGGTGCCCGAGCTCGCCTCCCGCCTGACCGGCTCGAGCGACATCTACGCCCCCAGCGGCCGCCGCACCTACGCCAGCATCAACTTCGTCACCTGCCACGACGGCTTCACGCTGACCGACCTGGTCAGCTACGACCACAAGCACAACGAGGCCAACGGCGAGGACAACCGTGACGGGGCCCCCGACGACATCAGCCGCAACTGGGGCGCCGAGGGGCCGACCGACTCCGCCCGGATACAGCGGGCGCGGGACCGCATGAAGAGGAACTTCCTGACGACCTTGCTGTTCGCCCAGGGTGTGCCGATGCTGCTCGGCGGCGATGAGATCGGGCGGACGCAGAGCGGGAACAACAACGCCTACAACCAGGACAACGAGATCAGTTGGTTCGACTGGGACGTCGGGGAGTCGGGCTACGACATGTACAACTTCGTGCGCGACCTGATCGCCGTCCTGCGCAACAACCCCATCCTGCGTCGGCGGGGGTTCTTCACCGGGAAAGCGGTCCCGGGCACCCACACCAAGGATGTGACGTGGATCCGGTCCAACGGCCAGGAGATGACCGAGGAGGCGTGGAGCGAACCGAACAACCAGAGCATCGGGATGCTGCTGTTCGGCCGTGCGGCCGACGAGGTCGACAGCCGGGGGCGCTCGGCCCCGGCCGACACACTGCTCCTGCTGCTCAACGCCAGCCCCAGGTCACACTCCTACACCTTGCCCCGCATGGAGAGCCCCGGAGTCTGGGAGGAGCTGCTCAACACGGCCCGACCCGGGCCGTGGGCCCGCCAGATGCGCAACGAGGCGGTGAACCTCACCGCGCACTCGAGTCTCCTGTTGCGCCACACCGAGCGGCCCCAGGGGTGAGCGCCGCGGTCCCCCGACCGCTGGGCTCGACCTATCGTCTGCAGCTGCAGGGCCTCGGCTTCACCGCCGCGCTGGCGCTGGTCGACTACCTCGACGAGCTGGGCGTCGAGACCCTCTACGTCTCGCCGATACTCGCCGCCGCGCCGGGCAGCGCCCACGGCTACGACGTCGTCGATCCGGGCCGCCTCGATCCTGCGCTCGGCACGGCGGCCGGGTTCCGCGCCCTCCTCGACGGGCTGGCCCGCCACGGCATGCGGCTGCTCATCGACGTCGTGCCCAACCACATGGCGGCGCACCCGTCGAACACGTGGTGGTGGGATGTCCTGCGCCACGGTGAAGCGTCCGAGTTCGCCACGACATTCGACATCGACTGGTCGGCGCACTCCGGGCGGGTTCTGGTGCCCAGCCTGGCCGAACCGCGGCGCGACGTGCTGGGCCGGGGCGCGGCCACCGTGCGGACCCGCGCCGGGCAGCGCGAGGTCGTGCTGGACGGGCAGCCGTTCCCGCTCGATCCCGAGTCGGTGCCGGCCGGAACGGCGCGCGTCACCGGCGCGGAGCTCGAGGAGCTGCTGGACCGGCAGCACTATCGGCCGGCCTACTGGCGCCTCGGTCGGGACGAAGGGAACTACCGGCGGTTCTTCGACGTCGACGGCCTGATCGGCGTGCGCGTGGAGGACCCGGACGTCTTCGAGTCGACGCACCGGTTCATCCTCGAACTGGCGGAGGACGACCGGATCGCCGGGTTGCGTGTCGACCACGTGGACGGGCTGGCGGATCCCGGCGCCTACGTCGCACGGCTGCGTGCCGCCCTCGACGACCACACGGCGTCCCGGGCGGTGGTGGTGATCGAGAAGATCCTCGCCCGGGGCGAGACGGTGCGGCGACGATGGCCGGTGGACGGCACGACCGGCTACGAGTTCGCCGACGTCGCCGGTGGGCTCCTCGTGGACCCCGCCGGGGCGGCCCGGATCGAACTGGTGGGAGCGCGCGTGGCCGGCGAACGCCGGACCTTTGCCGAACTGGCGCGGGCATCGAAGCGCGAGGTGCTCACCCGCGCCTTCCGGTCGCCGCTCCGGCGCCTGTCCCGACTGGTGGTCGTCACCTTGGACGTCGAGCTCCCCGGCCACGACCTCTCCGAGGCCGAGGTGGCCGAGGCGTTCATCGGCCTCACGGTGCACTTCGACGCCTACCGCACGTATATGGATGCCGGCCCCATCGACGGGGAGGACAGGTCACGGGTGCAGAGGGCGGCCCACGCCGCCGCTCAGGAGCTGCATCATGAGGGTCGGCGGGCGCTGGAGGTCATCGTCGGGGGCCTGCTGCGCGCCCGCGCCGGTGGCGGGGGCACAGTGGCGTCGGATCCCTGGCTGCAGGTCGCCCGGCGCTGGCAGCAGCTGTCGGGGGCCGTGGCGGCCAAGGGCGTGGAGGACACCGCCATCTACCGCTTCAGCGGGCTCCTCGGTCACGCCGAGGTCGGTGGCGATGCCGAGCACGTCGCCATCGACCCCGCCGGCTTCTACGCGCGCACCGGGGGGCGGGGACGGCGGTACCGGCCGTCGCTCAACGCCACCTCGACGCACGACTCAAAACGAAGTGAAGACGTGCGGGCCCGCCTCTACACCCTCTCCGAGGTTTCCGAGCTCTGGAACGGGCTGGTCGAGCGCTGGCATCGCCGGCACGCCCGGGCCATCGCCGCGGCGGGGGGGCCGGACGGGCACGACGAGCTGGTGGCCTATCAGACCTTGGCCTCCATGTGGCCGGTCGGGCACGCTGCGATGTCGCCGGCCGAATGCCGGCGCGTGCAGGACTACATGGTCAAGGCGGCGCGGGAGGCCAAACGGCACTCGCTGTGGACCGATCCGGACGAGCGCTACGAGCGTGCGCTCCGCACCTTCATCCATCGGCTCTCCCGGGCGCCTGACGACAGGTTCGGGTCCGAGATGGAGCGGTTCGTGGGTCGCATCGGACCGGCCGCGGCCACCAACTCCCTGGCGCTCTGTTTGCTCAAGGCGATCTGCCCGGGCGTGCCGGACCTCTACCAGGGCTCCGAGCTCTGGGAGTTCTCGCTGACCGACCCGGACAATCGCCGGCCGGTCGACTTCGGGCTGCGGCGCGAGCTGCTGGCCGGCCTGCCGCCCGGCGACGCGCCCCCCACCGAACGAGCGGCGGGGGCCGGCGCCCTCCTCTCGGGCTGGGTGGACGGGCGCATAAAGCTGCACGTCCTGCGCACGCTCCTGGCCCTGCGCCGCGCGCATCCGTCGCTCTTCGACCGCGGCTCGTATCACCTCCTGCAGCCCGAGGGGCCACTGGGGGACCATGTGGTCGCGGTGGCCCGCCGGTTCCGAGGTCACTGGGTGGTGGCGCTGGTACCCCGCCTCATAATCGGGGAGGCCGGCTACGGGCGGTTTCCCACCGGCCTCCGGTTGTGGGCCGGCACCGGCGTGGGGCTGCCGGAGGGGTCTCCCGGGCGGTTCACCGACGCCCTGACCGGGGCGAGCGTCGACGCCCGTGGTGGCGCGATCGAGGTGGGGCGGGCGCTGAAGATCCTGCCGGTCTCGGTCCTCTCCGGTACGGCGTGACGGCGCCTCGGGCGGCGGAGCGGGAACATCCCCGTCCGGAGCGGGGTTAGATTTTGCTATGGCTGATGCTGTCGGAGCTGACACGGTCGCGCCACTGACGCCCAACGGGCGCCGGGTGCCCGACTGGGTGATCCTGACCATCGCCTGCGTGGCGCAGTTCATGGTCGTGCTCGATGTGTCCATCGTCAACGTCGCCCTCCCCTCCATCGGCCGGGACCTCCACTACAGCTCGACCGGGCTGCAGTGGGTGGTCAACGCCTACGTGCTCACCTTCGGCGGCTTCTTGTTGCTGGGCGGGCGGGCCGCCGACCTGTACGGGCGCCGCCGCGTCTACATGTTCGGTCTCGGGCTGTTCACCCTGGCCAGCCTGGTCGGGGGCTTCTCCCAGAACTCCACCTGGCTCACCACCGCCCGGGCCGTCCAGGGCATCGGCGGTGCGTTCTTGTCGCCCGCCACCCTGACCATCATCGTGACCACGTTCACCGGTGTCCGGTTGGCCAAGGCGCTCGGCGTCTGGAGCGCGGTGGCCGGCGCGGGCGGAGCCTGCGGTGCCATCCTCGGCGGCGTCCTCACCGCCGAGCTCTCCTGGCGCTGGGTCCTGTTCGTCAACGTGCCCATCGGCGCCGTCGCCATGGCGGGGGCACTGATGTTCCTGACCGAGGCCAAGAGGCAGGAGCGGGGCGAGGGCGCCCCCCGGCTCGATGTCGGGGGGGCCGTCACGGTGACCGCCGGTCTCGGGGCCCTCATCTTCGCCATCGTCGGGACGGACACCCACGGGTGGACCTCGACCTACACGCTGGCCATCCTGGGCGTGGCCGCCGTCCTCCTGGCCGCCTTCACCTTCATCCAGATCAAGGTGGCCCACACCCCGCTGGTCCCCTTCCGGCTCTTCCGGTCGCGCTCGCTCAGCGGTGCCAACATCGTGATGTTCCTGGTGGGAGCGGGCTTCTTCTCCATGTGGTACTTCCTGTCCCTCTACATGCAGAACGTCCTCGGCTACGGTCCGCTCAAGACCGGGCTGGCCTTCTTGCCCATGGCCTTCGGCATCATCCTCGGCGCGCAGATCAGCGCGCGCCTGCTGCCCAAGTTCGGCGTCCGTTTCTTCCTCCTGGTGGGGACCGCCCTCATCACCGTCGGCTTCGCCTGGCTCTCGGGCATCGGGGCGGACAGCAACTACTGGGTCCACGTCTTCGGCCCGGGCACCCTCGTCGCCTTCGCGGTCGGTGTGCTGTTCGTCCCGCTCGCCTCCGCCGCCACGGCCGAGGTGCACTTCAGCGAGGCGGGTCTGGCCTCGGGCGTCCTCAACACGGCGCGGCAGGTGGGGGGCTGCCTCGGTCTGGCGGTGCTGGCCACCATCGCCATCGACCACACCCACTCGGCGCTGATCGCCGGCCACGGCCCAGCGGCGGCCCTGGCGGCGGGCTACGCCCGGGCCTTCGTGGTGGGCGCCTTCCTCGGTGCGCTCGGGTTCCTGGCCGCGTTCATCGTCCCCCCCATCGCACCCAAGGAGTCCCCGCAGGCCGAGGCGCAGGAGAGCCTCGAGCCGTCGCCGCAGACGGACGCCGGCATCATGCCGGAACTGGCCTGATCGGTGCCGGCCGCCCCGCCCGACGCCGGTGATGGTGGAGAGACGCGCCCCGGACCGTCCCCTCAGACGTCCGCTCTGGTGGCGCGGTTGGGCGACGCGTCGGAGTGGGACCTGGAAGTGACCGGCTCCACGGTGATCACACCCTCCATGCGCCGCATCCGCTGCACCGCCCCCGGGCTGGCAGACCTGTCGTACCTACCCGGCCAGGACCTCATGCTCTCGGTGCCCGCGCCCGGCGGCACCACGTACCGCCGCCGCTACACCATCCGGTCGTTCGAGCCGGAGGTGCCGGCCGTCGACCTGGACATGGTCCTGCACGGCGACGGTCCCGGCGCGCTCTGGGCGGCATCGGTGCAGCCGGGAGCGCACATCGAGGCCATCGGGCCCCGGGGGAAGGTGACCGTCGACCCCACCGCCGACTGGCACCTCTTCGCCGGCGACGACTCCGCCCTGCCGGCCAGCCTGGCCATGGCCGAGTCCCTCGACGGACCGGCTCGGGCGCTGGTGGTCCTGGAGGTCGACGGCGTGGACGACCAGCAGCCGGCTCACGCGCCCGGGGGCTGGGAGGTTCCCGTGCAGTGGCTCCACCGGGGAGGTGCCGACCCGGCGTCGGGGGCGAACCTGGTCGCCGCGCTCGGAGCCCTGGCGCTCCCCGCCGGCCACGGCCATGCCTATCTGGCCGGCGAGCTCGGCGTGGTGGCCGCCATGCGGGCGGCGCTCCTGGCGCGTGGCCTCGAGGCCGGGCAGATCTCGGCCAAGCCCTACTGGCGGCACGGCCGGGCCAACGCCCCGCACGGGGAGCCCGAGCGCACCTAGCGTCAGCGACCCCGCCGCCTGCCTCCTGCTAATTTGCCTGGCCAAATTGCCGGGCCCATGGCGATACCGATAGACCAAGGGGTCCACACGGGCATCGAGCGGGGGGCAAGGGGAAAGATGGAGCGCAGACCTGTGACGCGAGGGGCCGGCCGGACATGCACCTGAGCTCGCTGCTCGAGATAGCGGCCGAGGCGCTCGGCGACCGGGTCGCCGTGGCGGCGTGCGACGACGGCGATCTCACCTACGAGGGCCTGTTGGCCCGCGTCGAAGCGGTGAGCCGCAACCTGATCGGTCGTGGCGTGGAACGACTGGTGGCCGTCGATGTGAACTCGGAGGCCGTTCCCATCGGCCTCTTCGGTGCCGCCAAGGCGGGCATCCCCTACGTCCCGGTGAACTACCGGCTGGCCGACGCCCAGCTGGCGGCCGTCCTCGAGCGCGCCGCACCGGGCCTAGCCGTGGTCGAGCCGTCGGTGCCGCCCCGGCTCGGCGGTGGGGTCGCCGGCCTGGCCCTGCTGGACCGATCGGAGTTCTTGGCCATCGACGGTCCCGAGCCCACGGCCAGCCCGAGCACCGACTCGGAGGACCCCGCTGTGCTGCTGTTCACCAGCGGCACGACAGGGGAGCCCAAGGCGGCCGTGCTGCGCCACCGGCACCTGACGAGCTACGTGCTCGAGACGGTCGAGTTCATGGGGGCGGAGCCCACGGATGCGGCGCTGGTGAGCGTGCCGCCCTACCACATTGCCGGCATCGCAGCGGTGCTGACCTCGGTGTGGTCGGGCCGTCGCCTGGTCTATCTGCCCCAGTTCTCCGCCGAGAGCTGGGTGGACACCGCCGCGGTACAGGCGGTGACCCACGCCATGGTCGTCCCCACCATGCTCGGCCGCATCCTCGAGGTGCTCGAGGAGCGCAGGGAAACGCTCCCGGCTCTCCGCCACCTCTCCTACGGGGGCGGGCGCATGCCGATCGCCCTGGTGGAGCGGGCGCTCGAGTACCTGCCCCACGTCGGGTTGGTCAACGCCTACGGGCTGACCGAGACGAGCTCCACCATCGCCGTCCTCGGGCCCGAGGACCACCGCGAGGCGGTCGGCTCGGCCGACCCCGACGTGCGGGCCAGGTTGGGCTCGGTCGGTCGGCCCCTCCCGATCCTGGAGGTCGAGATCCGGGACCCCTCGGGTGCGCCGGTCGCCCCGGGTACCCACGGCGAAGTCTGGGTGCGAGGCGACCAGGTCTCGGGCGAGTACCTCGGGCGCGCCGCGTCGCTGTCCGCCGACGGCTGGCTGGCCACCAACGACGGCGGCTGGATCGACTCGGACGGCTATCTGTTCGTCGAGGGGCGCCTCGACGACGTGATCGTCCGGGGCGGCGAGAACCTCTCGCCCGGCGAGATCGAGGAAGTGCTGCTGCAGCACTCGTCGGTGGCCGACGCCGCCGTGATCGGCGTCCCCGACGACCAGTGGGGCGAGGCGGTCGCGGCGGTCGTGGTGCTGGTCGAGGGTCGGGTCGCCGACCAGGACGAGCTGAGGTCCTGGGTGGCCGAGCGCCTGCGGTCCACCCGGGCACCCGAGCGCATTGAGTTCCGGGCCGAGCTCCCCTACAGCGAGACCGGGAAGCTGATGCGGCGGATCCTCAAGGCCGAGTTGAGGGAGTGATCTGACCGACGGCGGCACCGACCTGGTCGAAGTCGTCGGTGACCGCATCGACCAGGCCCCACCGCAGCGCGGTGGCAGCGTCGATCGAGGTACCGCACAGGGCGAGCAGGGCCATCCGGTGACGCCCGATTCGCCGGGTGACGCTTGCCGTGCCCCCCGCACCGGGTATGAGTCCCAGGCTGACCTCCGGGAGCGCCGCCGTGAAGTCGGCACGGGCCACCACCCGAGCGGCGAACGCCGCCAGCTCCACACCGGAGCCGGCGCAGGGGCCGTGCACATGGGTCACGAGCCGGGGCCCCAGGGCGGCGATGGCTCGCCCGATGCTCGCGGTCAGGCGCACCAGGTGTGCCGCGGCCGGATCGGTGAAACTGCCGAACTCGTCGAGGTCGCCGCCGCTGCAGAAGCTCGGGCCCTCACCGCGCAGGACGACGTCGGTGACGGAGGCGTCCGCCGCGGCGAGGGTCAGTCCCTCGAGGAGGCCGTCGCGCAGGGCCCGGTCCAGCGCGTTGCGGACGTGGGGCCGGTTGAGCACGAGGTCGAGGCGGGTGCCGGCGCGCTCCATCTGCACCGCCGGTCCCTCGTCGCGCCGACGCGGCCGAGCGGGGTGTGCGGCCCGCCAGGCCGTGAACTCCGCCCCGGACTGCAGCACGGAGTAGGCGGCGGACTCCGCCACCAGAGCACGGCCCAGGGACGACGGCGCCTGCCGGAGGCACAGGACGAGCGACGTGGCGGCCACCGGGTTGCGCTCGACCACGGCGACGATGTCGTCGACCGACGCCACGCCCGCCTCGGCCGTCACGTCGGCCAGGAGCGGAACCTCGTCGGCCGACCGGTCCACGGCGATCACGATGCACGGCAGTGACGCCAGCCGCTCCGTGACGGCGGGGTCGGCGGTCCCGGTCCCGCCGTCCGACGACGTGAGCACCACGAGCCCGTCGGGATCCGTCAGCAGCTCGGGGGCGAACGGTGAACACGCCAGCGCCGCCAGCTCGCTGTCGGTGGTGCGGAGAGTGCGGATGCGACGACGTTAGTGGAGACCGATGCGCCGCCCGCCTCCGACCGGTGGCAGGATCGAGCGGTGGACCGACGGGGAGCAGCATGGGCGGCGAGCGGCGCGATGGCGCTCACCGGGTCGGCCGACGGACCACTGCTGGCGGCACCGTGCGCCCTCGTCGACCTCGTCGACCACGCCGCCGAGGTCCTCGGCCGCCACGGCGCCGGCGGGATTCGCGTCGACGGTCTCGCCCTGCTCGGGGAGCGCGCCGCCCTGGCCCATCTGACGCGCCGGGGCGCCGTCAGCTGTGGGGGCGGCGCCCGCCTGGTGCCCACGGCGGACGGCTGGCTCGCCGTGTCCCTGTCCCGACCCGAGGACGTCGCCGCGCTCCCCGCCTGGTTGGGCCGGGACGTGCCCGCCCAGGACCCGTGGCCGGCGGTGGCCGATGCCGCCGCCGGCGTGGCGTCCTCGGTCCTCGACGAGCGGGCGGCACTGCTCGGGCTGCCCATCGCCGCGCTGGGCTCGGTGGCCCCGCCCGCCGCCGGCGTGTTCGACCTCCCCGTCGAGGCGGTGCGCCTGGACGGGCGGGGCGCCGCGCCGCTCCCCATTGCCGGAGCGCTGGTGGTCGACCTCTCCGCGCTCTGGGCCGGGCCGCTCTGCGGCCAGCTCCTCGCCGCGGCGGGCGCCCGGGTGATAAAGGTCGAGTCGACCGGGCGGCCCGACGGTGCCCGACGGGGTCCCGCAGCCTTCTTCGACCTGCTCAACGGCGCGAAACGGTCCGTTGCCCTGGACCTGGCGTCCGTCCCGGGCCGGCGCCAGCTGCGCGCCGTGGTGGGCGCGGCGGACGTGGTGATCGAGAGCGCACGCCCCCGGGCGCTCCAACAGATGGGGATCGATGCGCTCGAGGTGCTCCGAGGACACCGCAGCCCGCGGGTGTGGGCCTCGATCACCAGCCACGGCAGGGGACCGGGACGGTGCCAGCGCGTGGGGTTCGGCGACGTGGCGGCGGTGGCCGGCGGCCTGGTGGCCGGCGACGTGGCGGCCCCCTGTTTCCTGGCCGACGCGGTGGCCGATCCTCTCGCCGGCATGGTCACCGCCGCCGCCGTGCTCGAAGCGCTCTCCGCCGGCGGCCGCTGGCTGATCGACGCCGCCATGGCGCCGATGGCCGCCAGCGCGGCCGGGCCGCCGTTCGTCGAGGTGCGCGGCCAACGGGCCCGGCCGCCGCGGGCCCGGCCGGTCGACCGCCGGGCTCCCGCCCTGGGGTCCGACACGGCGTCGGTGCTGGCCGAGCTGCTCTCATGAGCACCACCCTGGTGCGGCGCCCATGAGCACCCTGGTGCGGCGCCCATGAGCACCGGCCTGGTGCTGTGCCCATGAGCACCCTGGTGCGGTGCCCATGAGCACCCTGGTGCTGCGCGACGCCGAGGTCGACGGTGTCCTGGTCGACGTGGGGGTAGACGGCGGGCGCGTCACGTCGATCGGACCGGCCCGGTCCCTGCCCGGGGCGGACGTGGAGATCGACTGCGCCGGGGGCGCCGTACTCCCGGGCCTGCACGATCACCATCTCCACCTCCTCTCCATGGCGGCGGCGGCCGGATCGGTCGATGTCGCCGTCGATCTGGACGGATCGCTCCGCGCCGCCCATGCGGCGGCCCCACCCGGCGCTGCCATCCGGGCGGTGAACTACGACGAGATGGGGGAGGGGGCACTCGATCGCTGGCGGCTCGACGCCCTGGCTCCCGGCCGCCCCGTGCGTGTGCAACACCGTTCGGGCGCCCTGTGGGTGCTCAGCACGGTGGCCTTGGAGCAGGCGGGCATCGTCGATGCACGGGAGGAAGGCATTGAGCGGGACGAGCAGGACCGGCCGACCGGTCGGCTGTACCGTCTCGACGGCTGGCTGCACGATCGGCTGACCCCGCCGGACGCATCCCGCACGGCCGACGGCACGGCGCTGGGCGCGGTCGGCCGACGACTGGCTTCCTACGGCGTCACCGGTGTGACCGACTGCACCCCGACGGCGTCCGTCGACTACTTCGAGGCGTTGGCCGGCGCCGTGCGGGCGGGCCAGCTGCCGGTGACCGTTGCGAGCACGGGCGGCCCTGAGCTCTCCACCACGTACCCGCCCGCACCTCTGCGCCGCGGCCCGGTGAAGGTGCTCATCTCCGACCACGCCCTCCCCGCGCTCGGCGACCTGCGCGAGTGGTTCCAACGTGCCCACCGTGCGGGCCGGCCGGTCGCGGTGCACTGCGTCACCCGGACCGCGCTCCTTCTGGCGCTGGCGGCGTGGCGCGAGGTGGGAAGCGTGCCGGGCGACCGGATAGAGCATGCCTCGGTGACCCCCGCCGAGGCGGTCTCCGCCCTGGCCGGGCTCTCCCTCACCGTCGTCACCCAACCGGCCTTCGTCGCCGCCCGGGGTGACGTGTACCTCGCAGAGGTCGAACCGTCCGACCGGCCGGACCTCTACCGCTGCGGCTCTCTCATCGATGCCGGGGTGGCCGTCGGTGGGAGCACCGACGCCCCCTTCGGTCCTGAAGACCCCTGGGTGGCGGTGCGGGCCGCCGTGGAGCGCCGCGCCCCGAGCGGCGCGGTGGTGGGGCGGGATCGCGGACTGGCACCCACCTCGGCCCTCGACCTGTTTCTCGGCCCGCTGGAGCATCCCGGCGGGCCGGCCCGGCGCGTCCGGTCGGGGGTGCCGGCCGACCTCTGTGTGCTCGACGCTCCGCTCGGGACGGTGCTCCTCGAACCGTCGAGCCGCCATGTCGCCGCGACGATCTGGGGCGGGACGTGCACCTTCGCCGCCTGAGCGGCGTGGTCCGGAGGTTGGTCCCAATGGGTAGTCTGAGGCGATGGCAAGCGAAGGACTACACGAGCCCGCCGCGCTCCTCGACGAAGCGACGGTGGACCACCACCGGGCTATGACGTCGCTCTGCGAGGAGCTCGAAGCGATCGATTGGTACGACCAACGGGTAAAGGCGACGGCTGACGCCAGCCTCGCGGCTGTCTTGGCCCACAACCGGGACGACGAAAAGGAGCACGCCGCGATGACCCTCGAATGGCTTCGCCGCCGGGACCCCGCTCTCGACGAGAATCTGCGCAGGTTCCTCTTCACCACCGAGCCGATCACCGAGGTCGGGTCCGCCGGCTCCTCCACCGATCCGGGGTCCGCCGGGGCGCCTGCGCCGTCGGCGACCGGATCACTGGGCATTGGGAGCCTCAAGGGAGCACGGCGATGAACCACCTCTACCGGGAACTGGCGCCGATCTCCGAGGCGGGATGGCAGGCCATCGATCAGGAGGCCAGCTCCCGTCTCCCCACCTACCTGGCGGCGCGCAAGCTGGTGGACTTCGCCGGGCCCTACGGCTGGGCGCACTCGGCCACCAATCTGGGTCGGAGCGCGGAGATCTTCAGCCCCTCCGAGGGCGTCGTGGGGTCGCAGCGTCGCGTGCTGCCCCTGGTGGAGCTGCGCACCGAGTTCCGGGTCTCGCGCGTCCAATTGGACGACGCCGACCGGGGGGCCACCGACATCGACCTCGCCGAGCTGGACGAGGCGGTGGGCCAGATCGCCGTGGGGGAGAACGTCTCTGTCTTCCACGGTTACCAGGCCGCCGGTATCCGGGGCATCACCGAGAGCACGTCGCACGAGCCGATCGCCTACGGGGACGACATGGAGCAGTACGTGAACGTCGTTGCCCGGGCGGCCGACGTGCTCCGCTCGACCGGCATCGACGGCCCCTACGGAATGGCCATCTGCCCGAGGGTCTACACGAGCATCGTCGAGACCACCGAGCACGGCGGGTATCTCCTCTTGGACCACCTGCGCCAGATCCTCGGCGGTCCACTCGTGTGGGCCCCCGGCGTCGACGGGGCCATCGTCCTCAGCCTGCGCGGCGGCGACTTCATCTTCGACTCGGGGCAGGACCTGTCCATCGGGTACCTGGACCACGATATCG
>Ga0302326_10014210_pt1 | contig 16856 bp, 12 predicted proteins | sample Palsa_T0_3_FD_202264 | JGI IMG/M metagenome (GOLD analysis project Ga0302326, IMG submission 202264) | Peat permafrost microbial communities from Stordalen Mire near Abisko, Sweden - Palsa_T0_3 | ecosystem: Environmental > Terrestrial > Soil > Palsa > Peat permafrost | place: Sweden: Abisko...
CGCTCCTCCGCGAGCATCTCCTCCACCACCGGGGCGTGCGACGCCGCGCCCAGGCTGGACTTGACGGCAGTCACGGCGAAGCTCCCGCCGTTGATGTCGTTCAAGGTGACGTCTCGAATCGCGAAACCGAACCGGTCCAGCATCCATCGGATCTGCTTGAGCGTGTAATACTCGATGTGCTCATGGCAAATCGTATCGTAGGAGTTCGCTGCGAGCATCGAAGGGAGGTAGCTCTGCTCGAAATGCCAGAGGCCGCCGTCGGCCAGCGATTCGTGCACGTCGCGAACGAAGTCGAGTGGGCGATTGAGATCGTAGAACATGGCGAGCGACATGATGATCTTCGCCCGCCGCCCCCCGCTGGCGCGGAGAAGCTGCGCGGCCGAGAAGAACTCCGGGACGATCTGGATGTGCGGCTTGTAGTACCTGGCGAACTTGGCCGCGGAGGGATCGATGCCAATGAGGGTCGCCGTCGCGGGGTACTCTGCGAGCGTCGTTCCATCGTTGCTCCCGATGTCCACCACGACGTCGCCCGCCCCGACCGGGGCGATCGCCAGGAGCGACTTCACCTTGGCCGCGAGATGTTCCACCATCGAGCGGTTGAGCGCCGAGCGATACCCGTATTCGGCGCCGTACATCTCGGTGGGCTCGTAGGTGTGCCGGAGCTGCAGGAGGCCGCAGTCGTCCACGCACTTCACCACCTCGAGCGGCCCTTGGGTGACGCTCACCCCTCGCGCGCGAGGAAACACGCCCGTCAGCGCTTGCCGGCCCAGGTCGATCACCGGTGCGAGACGGCTCGAACCGCAGACCCGGCACTCCGTCGTTTCGCGGAAGTGTGCGGCATCAGTCACGGACAAACTTCGCCTCTCCGACTGCGGAAGAGCTCGCGGGGGCGTCGGTGTCCATGGTTCGCCTTACGAGCGGAGCACATAGGCCAAGGGCCGTGGAAAGACAACGCCCGCGGGCTCGAACGATTGCTTTTGCCAGCGCCGTCGTCTACTCCGCACTGCACCGCGCGCGGTGAAGGAACGGGGAGCTCACCGACGCATGGCCAGTCCCTCCGAGCTTCAGAAACGATGGGGCGGAGGCCGGGTGCCCGCGCTGCTGTGGACCGCAGCCCGAGGGGCCCCCGCCGCCGCGGCGCTCGCCCTGCTCCTCGTCGACGCCAGGCTGCGTGCGATGCATCCCTTTTTCGCCACGACCCTCTGGGTGGCCCTGATCCTGATCTCCTGGATCGGTTGGGGCTCTGCCCTGGCGATGGGGCTCTTTCCGCGGCGTCGTCTGGACTGGGGGCTTCGCGCCGCGCTGGGGATGGCCGTGGTCCTCATGTTCGGGGGCATTCTCGGTGCGGCGAGGTTGGTTTCGAGCGGATGGATGGTGGCGCTGGTGACGGGGGGCCTGGTCATGCTGGGCTTCGACCAGATCCACTTCGGCACCATCGACGCGCGGCGCGCAGCAGCCTTCGTACGGCGGGCGAGCCCCACCACCTGGGTCGGGCTGGCCTTCGCCTGGGGATGCCTGGCGCTGCGCTTCGTCGGGTCCATCGCCGATGGCGGAGCCAACGTCTGGGACGACAAGCTCGCCTATTTCGAGCTCCCCGTTCAGTTCCTGGGGAGTGGCACTCTCGACGAACCCTTTTCGATCCACCGCATCTTGAGTCTCGGCGGGCAACCATTCCTGGGGGCGATGGTGCTTGCGCGCGGCACGGTGTGGAACCTCCACGCCGTCGACGGTGGGCTCGCCTACGCCGTCCTCTTCGGGCTCGTACTCGGCCAGACCCGGCTCCCGTCGCGGCCCTGGGCGGTCGCCACCACCGTGGGGCTGACGCTCCTTCTGGCGCTCTCGCTGCGGGTGCACAACGTCGCCAGCGAGCTCACCGGAGCGGTCTTCTTCTTTGCCCTCTTCCGCCTGTTCGACGCACCTCTCGAGCGCGACCGGCCTTGGGCTACGGGGGCGGCGATCGCCATCGTCGCGGCGGCGGCGTGTACGCTCCGGCAGAACTTCATCCTTGCCGTCGGGGCCATCCTGGCCGTGCACTACCTGTGGTCGTTCGTGACGCCGCTGGCGGGTCGGGCGCGCGTCGTGCGCGAAGCGCTTTCGATGGCCGCCGTCCTCGTGCTGGCGCTGGCGGCCTGGCTCGTCTTGGCGCGCCGTTCGGCGGGAACCCTCCTCTACCCCGCGTTCGCCGGCAACTCTCGCCCCGATTTCGGTCTGCTCGACCCGGTGTCCCGCCTCGAAGAGCTGCGGTCCTTCATCGACAACGTCGCGTTCGACGCGCCGGCCGGCGTCGGGCTCACCTTCGCGGCGATTCCTTTCTTGCTCGGCAACCAGCGATCCACGCGTGCCGCACGGACGGTCTTCGTGGGGAGCCTCCTCGGAGGTCTGGGACTCATCCACACGCTGCGCGCGCTCGACGACCGGGAGAGCATCGGTCGCTACTATTTCGCCTTCGCGTTCGCCTACGCGCTCGGGGTATCGATGGTGGCCGTCTCGCTCGCCAGCCGGGGGACGCGCGGGTCGTCGAGGTTCTTCGCCGCGGGCGCCGTCGCCATCGCGGCGATGGTGGGTCACGTCGGCGCGACCCACGACGGCATCCGCGACCTCTACGAGGGGGACGTGGCGGCCATCGTCGCGCGCAACGACGGCAAGCCGGCTGACGAGCACCCCGAACTCGACAAGTTCTACGCGGGTCTGCAGCAGACCGTCCCCGAGGGAGCGCCTCTGCTCGTCCTCCTGGACGAACCATTTCGCCTCGATTTCGCCCGCAATCGCATCATGAATCTCGATCAGCCGGGCGCGGTGAGCCCCGGCGGCCGGCTCCCCATCGGGCAAGGGGAGGAGGCGCTTGCCACCTACCTGGTTGCTCAGGGAGTGCAATACATCGCCTTTCGAATCGATGATTCCTCGCCGGAATACAGTGTCAAGTCCTGGACCCGCAATCGCAATGCGGGGCCGCCGGCGGTGAGGAACGGATATTCGCGCGGCACACTCCTCCAATCGATGTCCCATTTCTACCTGGACGTCTTCGACAACCTGACGCGCCTCACGACCACGAGACGCAAGCTCTTCGCGCACGACAACTACTTCGTCCTCGACCTGCACGCGGGCGCCTGATCGCAGCAGGGCGAGAGAGAAAGCGCTTTCCAACCCATCGCTGTTCGGAAAAGCTGGGGCCAGATGGAGAGGAGGAGGGCGTGGTGCAGTCCGCGGTCGTCCGAGTGGCCGACGCTCGCCGCGGTGCGCTTCGTCATGGCGCTCACCGTGGTCGCCTACCACCTGCCCGTGGTGAGGGCGAAGGGAAAGGTGCCGATCCTCGAACAGTTCGGCGGCCTCGGGTGCATCTGCGGCTTTCTCGCCATCTCGGGTTACTCGATCGCACACTCGATATCCACACGGCCGAAGGGCTTCTTCCGCCGGCGCGCATGGCGCATCTTGCCCGTCTACTACGTGACGATGCTCCTGGCGGTCCTTCCCTATCTCTTTGCAAAGGGCCTCCCGCCATTTCGCGTGGCGTTTGCCGATTTCACCACTTCCGAGCTGGTGGGAAGCCTCTTCCTTCTCCAGTGCTTTGCGACCGACAAGATCCCCATCTTCGGCCCCTCGTGGACGCTGGCCATCGAGTGGTGGTTTTACCTGGCCGCGCCGCTGTTCGTGCGTGCGCGTTCGTGGATGCTCTGGGTCATCGTGGGCATGTCGCTGGTCGCGCAGAAGGAGGCGCTCGCACACGGCTTCTTCCCCGTCCACGAGTACAAGTGGGGGATACCGGCAGTGATGCTCCTCTGGGCCTGGCTATCGGGCTTTCTATTCTATCGCTCCCCCGGATGGAGCGCGGCGCTCGTCGTCCTGGTCGGGTATCACGCGGTGTCGCTCTTCGTCGATCGTTCGCCCGACGCCTATCTGCTCGCGGCGGTCGCCGTCATCACGGCCAAGTCGCTTCCCCCGATGCCGCGCTTCCTGGCGCGCGCGCTCAACTACCTCGGTGACCTGAGCTACCCGCTTTACCTCGTGCACGTGCCGCTGCTGGCATGGACCTCGCGATGGACGAGGTGGTTCGATCCCTACGCATACATTGGCATCTCCCTTGGCGCATCCGCGCTCCTCTATCACGTCGTCGATGCCCCGCTCCGAGCGCGGTTCTCGGCGCGGGCGCCCGAGGCGCACACTAAACCGGGCGCGCACGTCACCGCGGCAGCCACCTCCGACGTCAGCGCCAGCAGCTCCGCGAAGACCGAGGCCCCGAAGACGCAGGCCCCAGAAACACGCTGACGGATCCATCTTCTTGCCGTCCCCCTCGCCGGCGCATCCTGCGGGATTCCGCTGCAGGGGCGGCTTGGAAAGTGGAAGAAGTGGAAGGAGGGCGCCCCGGCCGAGCCCGTGCGACGCGCTGCTTGCGGGCCGGGGAGACCCCGCCTACGGTTCGATCCGCCCAGGATCTCGATCGCGCTCCGGCATCACCGGGGTCTTGCCGGCCGCAGGAGAAGCGAACCGTGCCCGACGTCGTCACGCTTGCCCGCACCGCCCGCGAGTCGCTCGCGCAGGGGCTCAACGCGCTCCAGGCCGATCCTCACGTTCCCCCCCATCTGGTGGATCTGGCGGCCCCGATCGCCCAGGCGATGGGCGCCCTGCACCGCATCGAGAGCACGGGCGGCGCGCAGCTCGCGCAGAATGCTCAGGCCGCTCTCACCAGCGTGCAAACGGCGCTCGGCGCGCTTCAAGCCCAGCCGCCGACCCAGGAGGCCGTGATCCGCGCCATGGAGGCGGTCGCCGGGGCACTGGCCAGCGTTCACGCCCTGGTGCGCGCCGGGCAGCCCGAACCACCGGCGGCGGCTGCCCCGGCCCCCGCTGCGCGACCCGCGCAGGCGCAGGCTCCCCCGCCGCAGGCCTACGCCCCCACTCCGGTGTACGTTGCCCCCGCGCCGCCGCCGCCGCAGCAGGCCTATGTTCCCCCGCCGCAGCCCGCCTACGCCCCGCCGCAGCAGGCCTATGCCCCCCCGCCGCAGCAACAGTATGCGCCGCCGCAGCAGCCCTACAGCCCGCCGCAACAGGCCTACGCGCCTCCCCAGGCTCCCCCTCCCCCTCAGCCGCAGCGCGCTCACCCGCCCCAGGCCTCCCCGGTCGACGCCGTCGCCGCCGAGCTCGGAGCGCACAGTCCGAGCAACTTCTACAAGGGCCTCTCGGGCAACGACATCGTCGACCATGGCGGCCTCTTCATATCGACGTACAAGCTGCCTCAGCTCGGTCAGCCGGTGCGCGTGCGTGTCTCGCTCCCGGGCGGGTACGAGTTCGAGGCCGCCGCCATCGTGCGCTGGCGCCGCGAGCCGACCGACGGCGGGAGCGACGCGCCGCCCGGCTTCGGTGCGCAGTTCACCGAGATCACACCCGAGGCGCGGCAGCTCGTGTACCGGTACGTGCGAAATCGCGAGCCGATGTTCCACGACGATCTCTGAAGCTACAGTGGCGCCGCTTGCCGCGTCGCTTCGGTCTCCTCTTCGCGCTCGTCCTTCTCGCACTTCTCGGCGCCTCGCCGGGCGCGCAAGCGCGTAACGATCCCAGGCTTCTCTGGAAGACCATCGAAACGAAGCACTTTCGCATCAACTATTACTCGACGGAGGACGACGTCGCGACGCACATCGCGACCCTCTCGGAGTCCATCTTCGATCGCCTCGTCCCGGTGGTGGGCTGGCCGCCGGGAACGGACGCCAAGACCGAGATCGTCCTCCTCGATCAGACCGATTCCGCCAACGGCTCGGCCACCGCGCTCCCTTACGACGCCATCACGCTCTTCGTGACGGCGCCGGACGACATGTCGCCGCTGGGTGACAACGACGACTGGTACCTCGAGCTCGTCACCCACGAATACACGCACATCCTTCACACCGACCACATCGAGGGCATCCCCAAGCTCATCAACCGCATCATTGGCAAGACGTTCGCGCCGAACCAGGTTCAGCCGCACTGGATCCTGGAAGGCCTCGCGGTCCTCGAAGAGAGCCGAGAAACGAGCGGGGGACGTCTGCGCTCGTCGATGTGGAACATGTGGATGCGGGCCGACGTGCTGGAAGACAACGTGGCGACGCTCGACGTGTTCTCCCACATCCCTCGGCGCTGGCCGCAGGGAAACATCTGGTACGTCTACGGCTCGTACTTCATGCAGTGGATCGTGGAGACGTACGGCGAGCAGGCGCTCCGCGCCATGATCGACGACTACGGCCGGCAGATCATTCCGTATGCCATCAATCGCTCCATCCGCCGCGCCACCGGACGCACCTACGAGGAGCTCTTTCGCTCCTGGGTCGACACCATGTCGCGCGAGTACGGAGCCCAGGCGGCGGCGATCCGGGCGCGCGGACTGCGCGAAGGCGTCCGCGTGACCCATACCGGGAACACCTACGAGCACCCGCGCTGGATCCCGGGCAACGCCTGGGCCGATCACGCGGGTGAGCTCCTCTTCTATGTCGACGACGGACATACGGCGCCCGGGCTCTGGGCCCTACCGCTGGTGAGGGATCACGCCGGACACATCGCCGGCTCGCAAGAGAGCAAGCGGGAGCTGATGATCCGCACCAACGGCATCGGAGGCGCGTCCTTCATGCCCGACGGGACGACCGTCTTCAGCTCGGGCGACATCCTCGACAACCTTTTTCTCTTCGACGACCTCTTCGAGCTCCCCGCGCACGAGAAGAGCGCGACCGGCCTGGAGGGCAAAAGGGTGCGCTGGAGCGAGGGCTGGCGGGCGCTCGATCCCACCGTCTCGCCCGACGGCAAGCGCGTCGTCTTCACCACCAATCACCGCGGCACGCAGTACCTGATGATGGCCGACATCGTGACCCGGCCCGACGGCGGCGGGGGCCACGCCCTGGCCAACGTGCGCCCGCTGGTCCGGAGCGCGCTCTTCGACCAGGCCTACACGCCGCGCTGGGCGCCGGACGGTCGCCACGTGGCCTATAGCTCCTGGTCCCGCGGGGGCTACCGGGACGTGCGCATCGTAGACGCGAACGACGGCTCGTACATCGAGGTGACGCACGACCGCGCCATCGACGGCGACCCTTCGTACTCGGCCGACGGGCGCTGGCTTTATTTTCACTCGGACCGCAGCGGCGTGAGCAACATCTACGCCTACGAGGTGGCGACCGGGCGGCTGAAGCAGGTGTCCAACGTCGTCAACGGCGCCTACCAGCCCGAGGCGTCGCCCGACGGCAAGTCGCTGGCCTACGTGGGCTACACGCACGAGGGGTACGACGTCTTCGTCATGGCGCTCGACGAGTCGCAGTGGCTCGACCCGCTGCCGTACGTGGAGACGCGCCCGGCGCCGCCGGCGGACCCGCCCCCGGCGGCGGTCACGCCACGACCCTACAATCCCCTCCTCACGCTCCAGCCGCGCGCCTACTCGGTGAAGATCACGCCCGGCAACTTCGGCGAGGCCAGCATCGTGACGGCGGCAGGAAGCGACATCGCCGGGATCCACTCGTTCACGGCGAGCATCACCACCGAGTGGCAGCACCCCGATCTGCAGACGAACATCGGCTACTCCTACGGCCGCCTGCCCTTCGACGTGGGAGCCAGCGTCTTCCGGCAGATCACGCCGCAGGCCAACTACGCCCTCGGCCCGAACACGGTGCAGTGGATCCAGGAGACGGTCGGCGCGACGACGGAGCTGAGCTACGCCATGCCGCGGGCCTTCGACTCGCAGTCCTTCGATCTCTCCTACAGCATCGCGCGCGTCGCAGGTCAGCTGCCGCTGCCCGCCTCGGAGCTCAATCCCTACGACATACCGAGCATCCCGTCGCGCGGCATGCTCGGCACGCTGCACCTCGGCTGGGGCTACTCCAACGCCGAGGGCTACCTGTGGAGCGTCGGCAACGAGAAGGGGTTCGAGACCAGCCTGACCTTCGACCTCGCCGATCCCGCCCTCGCCAGCGACACCACCGGCTACGCGGTCACGGCCAACATCGCGGCATACCTGCCCATGCCGTGGCTCCGTCACCACGTCCTCGCGCTGCACGTCGGCGGCGGCATGAGCGGCGGCGACCGGGCAGGGGTGGGGCTCTACTACGTGGGCGGCTACATCGATCTACCGCTCGTCAACGTGGTGCAGAACTCGCTCATCCAGGGCGGCATCCAGCTGCGGGGATACCCGGTGGTGGCAGAGGCGGGGAACTATTACTCCCTCCTCAACGCCGAGTATCGCTTCCCCATCGTCAACGTCGACCGCGGCCTCTCCACGCTCCCCATCTTCCTCGATCGCATCAGTGGGGCCGCGTTCGTCGACTCCGGGAGCGCTTTCAACGATCCGAAAGCGGCGGCGCTCCTCACCGGCGTGGGCGGCGAGCTGTGGATCGACCTCACGCTGGGATACCTCCTCGATTTCACCTTTCGCGCCGGGTTCGCCAGGGGCCTCTCCAGCGGCGGGATCGACAAGACGTACTTCGTCGCCGCCGTCCCGTTCTGACGCCGAAGTTGGCCCGCCAGGCCGCCGCATGATTGCCATCGGTGCATGCGACCGACCCTGGTTCCCGCGCTGTTCGTATCCCTCGCCGCGCTGCTGGCCGGCTGCTCCGCCCCGACCACCGGCCTCGCCCAGGCCCAGCAGACGGCGCAGGATTTCAACCTCGACGCCCGGTTCGGGCGCAACGAGCTGGTGCTCGACCAGATCTCGCCGGCCGAGCGCGAGGAGTTTGCCCTTCATCATCGCGCCTGGGGAACGGCCATTCGCGTGGCGGATGTGGAGCTGGCCGGGATGAAGTCGCGCGGCACCAAGGACGTCGACATCGTGGTCCACGTGTCGTGGTACCGCCCCGAGCAGCAAGAGCTGCGAAGCACCACGCTTCAGCAGCAGTGGCGCGCGAAGCTCGCCAGCTGGGAGCTCGTCGGTGAAAAGCGCCTCGACGGAGACATCGGTCTCCTCGGGGAGAGCGTCGTCGTCGAGGCACCCGCCGAGGCCAAAGAGCCCTCGCACTTTCCCACCATTCGCCTGAGCGGAGGCGACCCCGCGGAGGATTGAAGCCGAGCCGGCGCGCTCGGAGCCCGTCGGTCAAAGCCCCGACAGACTCCGTCGTGACGTTCCAGGACGGGGACGGCATTCGCCGCCCCTAGCCCGGATTATTCACGACCTTGTCGAGCATGGCGCGATTCCTCGGCGCTTTCCGGGCATCTCGACGTCGGTCGTGCTCGCAAGACGGCAAGTCTTGCTCCGCGCGCCCAACGCCGATCTGCCCGAAAATCACCTTCGGACTCACGCCATGTCTCCTGCGGTGGTGAATAATCCGGGCTAGGCGCCTTCAGACCGGCGCGGAGCCCGCAGGCGTGGTGGGCGGTGAAGGCTCGGCCACGGACGAGGGCGCAGCGACCTTGGCGCTCTTCCTCGGTGCGGCCTTCTTCGGTCCCCCGTGGCTCGCCGCCGCCTTGCGCTCGACCTTCTGACGCTTGAGGCGCGACTTCTTCTTCACCTGCGACTTGCGTCGCTTCATTTTCATCGAGTTGCGGCTGTCGTGCTTTCCCACGGGGCGCACCATGCCCCCGCGAGGCGCGCCTCGTCAACCGCTCCGGCGCAAAGGCTCAGCCGGTACCCTCGGCCGCGGCAGTCTCGCGGCTACGAACCTCCAGCCGATAGCGACTGTTGATGGTCTCGATGTAGAAGACCTCGCGGCCTGCCAGGCGGAGAACGCGCTTCACCGGCGTGGTGACGTACTCGTGCATCCCGTCCGGGAACTCGATGACCACGACGGAGCCCTTACGTGGCGCTCGGACTAGCCGGCCTGCCACGGCCCGCGCGCCCTTGCCGAGCTTACGCAAAACCACGTCCACGGCACTCAATGTAGCAGCGTCGGGCCTCACGTCTACTGCCGGGCGGCCAAGCTCTGGGAGGCGAGGGCCCCCGAGGGGGCGCATGCGGCTTTCGCACGGCATCGTCCTATCCTCTCAAGCAGCTAGAATAACTTGGGAAAGAGCGACGCCTGGGCCATGAGCGCCTAGACGTTCCAGGACGGGGACGGCATTCGCCGCCCCTTGGCTCAGTTCGGGTTCCCGCCCTTGGCGATGCAGGCGAGGGCCCAGCTCTCCGCTTCCTTGGGGTGTCCCAGCGAGCGCAGGGTTCGCGCCCGCTCGCACTCGGGGCCGTTATACTTGGCCGGAGGGGGGATCGGGTGACCGGGGACGACGACGGTCGGGTGAATCACCGGGCCCGGGTTGAGTGGCGGTACCGGGACCGTCGCCGTGGCCGTCTCCACCACCGGTGGGACCTGCCGAGTCAACGTGGCGGGCGGCGCTACGGTCGGCGTGGCGCTCCCGTTGTCGTTCAGCGCCCCTCCACCCCATCGCCCCGTCCCTCGCACGGCAAAAACGATGGCTACGACGCTGGCCACTCCGATGAGTCCGGCGATGATGAGCAGCACGGTGCGACCGCCCCCGCCCCCCCCTTGCGCCTGCGGCGGCGCTTGCTGGAGACCGGCCGGCGTAGGATAGGCGACGTTGCCCGCCGCCGGGGTGTACATCGGACCTATCGGTGGGCTCCCCATCATCGGGCCCATGGGTGTCGCGCCCATGGGTGAGGGGCCGCCCTGTCCCGGCGGCGGCCCGTAGAGCGGCCCGGCGTCGAAGGGCTGGCCGACCTCCGTTCGCTGACGCCCAAGGTCCGACGGCGACGACGTCGTCGGAGGCCGTCCCACGTACCCCGTCTGCGCGGAGAAGGCCTCGTTGAATTCCTTCACGGTCTGGAAGCGCGCATCGGGAGACTTCTCGAGCGCTCGCCGGATCGCGCTTCGCATCGCCTCGGGGGCCCGCAGCCCTTCGGCCATGGACTCGATAGGGATGGGGGGCTGCGTCATGTGCTGCGTGGCCCACTCCCATGCCGTCTCTGCATGGAAGGGGAGCCTGCCGGTGAGCATCTCGTAGCTCATCACCGCCAGGGAATAGATGTCGCTGCGCGCATCGATGGGCTTCCCGGTGAATTGCTCGGGGCTCATGTAGGGCGGCGTTCCCAGCACCATGCCCTGCTGCGTGAGCTTCTGCTCGTTCTTGTCTTCTTCCTTCGAGCGCTTGGCGATGCCGAAGTCGAGCACCTTGACGAAATCCCTCTTCCCCGCGCGCTCCACGAGCATGACGTTGTCCGGTTTCAGGTCACGATGCACGATGCCGCGGCCGTGCGCCTCCTCGAGCGAGCCGCACACCTGGTTCATGATGTACGCCACCCGCTCGGGAAGCATGGCGCCCTCTTTCTCGATGCAGTTCGCCAGGCTTCTGCCCTGGAGAAACTCCATGACGATGTAGAGGATGTCGTCCTCGGTGGTGCCGAAATCGTAGACCTGAATGGTGTTCGGGTGCTCGAGCTCCGCGATGGTGCCGACTTCGCGCTCGAAGCGCTGCTTGATCTTGACGTCGCGCGAGAGGTGCGGATGCAGGGTCTTGACGGCCACCCTGCGCCGGGCCGTGCCCAGCGGCTGCTCGCCTTCGTAGACCGCCCCCATCCCGCCTTCGCCCAGCAAGCGCACGACCTTGTATTTGCCGCCCAGCGTGAGGCCGATCATCGGGTCGGCCTCGGGAACGTCGTTCGCCTGGATCACGGTGCCGCAGTTGGAGCAAAAACGTTGCGAGTCCTCGAGCGCTACCTGGCACGTGGGGCATTGCATGACGGGGTCATCCGATCGTCGCACGAATCAGGGCGCCGGCGTTAGACGGCGCGGCCGGGGAAAGGTTCAGCCGGGCCCCCCGCCGTCGGAGGCCACGGGGATCGCCGGGAGCGCTTGGGGCGGCCAAGGAAGCGACCAGCGGCGACCGGTCGCCCGATCCCAGAGCTCGAGACGCGTTCCTCGCTTCGTGGCCGGGAAGACCACTCCGATGCGTGTACGCAGCTTGCCGGCGAAGGAGGGGGCGGCGTCCGCCTTCTCCGGCGCGCCGAGGAGCGGAAAGTCGAAGCGGACCCGCTCGAGGAGGGTGGGGCCTTCGAAGAGCTCCAGCGCGAAGCGGCCCATCACGCGCGGCGTCGCCTGAGGCTCGACCAGCTCCAGCGGGCGGAGGCCCAACAGCCAGATGTCACCGCGGTCCCATCGCAGATCGAAGACCCATTGCGAGCGCTCGACCAGCGGCACGGGATCCGGCGGCGTCTTGGTGATGGTGACGTCGAGCGGCGAGTAGCCGGAGCTCCCCGCGTCGAGAGCGCGCGCCACGTCGATCGCGCGGCGCGGCTCGTCGGCGAAGGCCGCGACGGCACCCAGGGCCGCTGCGCAGACCAGCGACGTGGAAACAATCAGGAGAGCGCGCACGAGGCGGAAACCTCCCACACGGCCGGGTCGCCGCCAAGTGCAGACCAGAGGGATGCCAGCTCGGGCGGGAGCGGAGACGTGACGACGATGGGGGCGCCGTCCTCGCCGGGGACCATCACGCGCCCCGCATGCAGCGCGATGCGCCCCGGCTCGACCACCCGTCCCGAGGGAAGGGTGATACGCGACGGCCCTCCGTACGCGCGGTCTCCGAGGAGAGGGGCACCCGCGTCTGCGGCGTGGACACGGATCTGATGCGTCCGACCGGTGATTGGCGCGACGGCGAGCAGGGCCTCGCCCCCGGGCGCCAGCGCGACCACCGCATAGCGCGTCTTCGCGTCGACCGGGTCTCGTCCTCGAGCCATGCGAAGCCGCGCGTCCTGCGCCCGCCCGATGGGCGCATCCCAGGTCCCGCGCTCGGAGGCCGGCGCCCGCACGGCTACCGCCTGGTAGCGTCGAAGGTAAGTCCCTTCGGTCCTGGCCTTGGCGAGGCGCCCGGCGGCGTCTTGGGTCAGGGCGAACACGACGACGCCGCTCACCTCGCGATCGAGGCGCGACGTGGCGTGCACACGCGCCATATCCACGCCGAGCGTCCGCGCCACGGTGGCGATCAGCGCGTGAGCTGATCCCGCGTGGTCGGGGATGGTAGGAATGCCGGCGGGCTTGTCCGCCGCCACGAGATCCCCCGCGTGAAGGAGGATGGCGGCGGTGCGCCCCGCGTCGAGGTTCCGCGCAGCGATGCTCACCACGTCGCCTCCACGTACCGGCTCGTCGCCGCGACGCGCGCGCCGCCGACCGACGAAGACGCGCCCCTCGCCGAGGGCGTCGTCGTCCGCCCCGGCACGCGCCAGCACCTCACGCACCGTGCGGCCGTCGTCGGGGCGGACGATCCAGCGCATGATGGCCTTTCTACCTCATGCCGGCCGCACTCGCTCGACCACCCCGCGATCTCCGTCGACCCGCAGGACGTCCCCCGTGCGGATGGCGCGCGTCGCGCCGGGGACGTTGACCACGCTGGGAACGCCGAACTCGCGCGCCACCACGGCGGCATGCGAGAGCGGACCCCCCAGCTCGGTCACGATCCCTGCGGCCACGAGAAAGAGCGGGGTCCACCCGACGTCGGTGGTGTGAACGACCAGGATCTCCCCGGGAAGGAGCGCATCCATCTCGTCTTCGCGCATGAGGACGCGGGCCTTCCCTTCGACGACACCGGCGCTTGCGGAGAGGCCCCGGAGGACATCGCCTCCCCACGGTGGCAGAACCACCGGGGGCGGCGAGCCGACGAAGGTGGCCGGCGGATCGGGGCGCGCCTGGTCGCGCGCCAGCTCGGCGCGGCGCGAACGAACCAGGGGCACGAGGTCGGCACGAGAGGCCCGCAGGGCGCCGACCACCTCGTCGACGGTCAGGAAGAAGACGCTCCGCACCGCCGCCAGGGGCGAGCCTGCCTCGGCGAGCTTTCGCCAGTCGGAGTCGAGCTCCGGGTCTCGCCGGAGCAGCCGCCGGTCGGCGTCGAGCGCCGCCTCGCGGAGCATGCCGAGCACGCGGGTCACCCAGGCGCGCATCCGCTCGCGCAGGCGCGCCGATCGCTGCGCGCGCGCCACCAAGTGCCTCACGATGGTCTGCTCCACGACGTTGAGCCGGGGGACGAGCCGGGTCATCTCGTCGTTCGCGTTCGCTTTGGCGCGGGCCAGTGTCCCTTCGACCTGGTGCGCGTCGGTGCGCATGGCCGCGCGGAGCATACGCAACACCGGTCGAGGGTCTTCTTTCCAGCGCGGCGTGGAGAGCTCGGCCTCGCGGACCGCACGGTCTCCGTAGAGCTCGAGAAAGCTCTGGAGAGCGCGCCGCGTAGGCCCTTCGGGGATGGCGTCGAGCCCCACGGTGGATTCGCGCTCGATGGCGGCTGCAGCGTCGGGCTCGCGCCGTGCGAGGGCCGCGACGTGCATGATCCCCACCCCCGGTCGCGCGCTCTCCACGTCGCGGATCCCGCTGGTCAGCGACTGCGCCATGCGCTCGGCGCCGAGCGGGGCCAGGCGCTCGAGCATCATCTTGAGGGCGAGGTGCGAGCCGAGCATGCTCGACGCCGAAGTGAGCATCACCGTCCCGGTCCGCTCCAGCAGCGCCTGGATGTCCCGCATGCGGCGCGCCAGGCCCTCGTCGGGCAACACCGCCAGGTCCAGCGCGCTCTGGGCGCGCCACTGTTTCTCGGCGAACTCCTCGAAGGCCTTCACGTCCTCGTCCAGCTTGAGTTGCTCGCGGAGAAGGCGGGAGGCCGTCAACGGGAGACGGGCGTAGAAGCCGCGCTTGCTGACGTCTTCGACCTGCGTGGCCAGCTCCTCGCCGCCCCCGCCGCCGCCGAGCTCCACCAGCGTCCGTGGATCGAGGAAGGGAACCTGCGCGGCGATGCGCATGAACTGCGTGAGGTTCAGGTAAAAACGCCCGTGCACGTTGCCTACCAGGCGCGCGCTCTTGGGGACACGGCAGCCCAGCGCGGCGAAGGCACGATGAAAGCCCGCTTCGCTGAAGGCGCCGGCGATGGACCAGGTGAACGGCGTGGCGACGCCGGGCAGGGCCTCGCCGACGTTGATGTTGCTCCATACGGTGTCGGCGTCGCCGCCGTCGGGAAAGCCGCGGCCGGTCGCTGGACGAGCTTGCACCACCCAGGTCCGATTCACGTCGCAGGCAAACTCGACGTCCCACGCCACGGGCTCCAGTCTCTCCAGGCGCGTGGCGATCTCCGCCAGGTCGGCGATGCGCTGATGCGAGAGGGCGGCCTTGTCCGGATCGGCGACGTCCAGCTCGTGCACCCCCGCCTCGCCGATGACGACGGCGTGCGCCTTGTGGGCGATCACCGAGTCGACCAGTCGCCCCTGCGGATCGATGCGCAGAACGTCCGGCGTGGTGACGCCATCGACGACCGGCGCGCCCAGCCCGAACCCGGCGTTGATGATGCGTTCGTCGGCGCCCCCACGCGAGCGCGCATCGGGGGCGCGCGTGAACATCACCCCCGCCGCCGTCGCCTCCACCATGCGCTGGATGACCACAGCCATCCCCACGTCGCGCACGCCGCGGGCGGCGAGATAGGCCAGCGCCCGTCCGCTGGCCAGCGAGGCCCATACCGCGCAGACCGCGGTGCCCAGATCGTCACCGCCGCGGACGCCGAGAACGGTCCGCGCCAGGCCGGCCATCGACACCAGCGCGCCGTCCTCGCAGGTGGCGCTCGAACGAACGGCGAGACCCCACGGCGAGCGCGAGCCCACCTCGCGCCAGAGCGCCGCGAGCTCGTCAGCCAGCCCGCGCGGGAGCGCAGCCTCCTGGATCAGCTGCCTGGCCTCGGCCGCGCGCACGTATCCCGCGCGTCCCGCCGCGGCGCGCAGCAGGGCGCGTGGCTCGCACGCCGGAGGCAGCTCGCGGATGGCGTGCGCGAAGGCCTCCGCCGGGAGGACGACGGCGTCGGGCACGTCGAACCCGTGCCGCACCAGCCAGGCCAGCCGAGCCGCTTTTCCGCCCACGATGCGCGGATCGTCGCCCCCGCGGCGCTGCGCGAGCGCTTCCAGCGAGACCAGCCAGGTCGTCGCACGCGGCGAGGTGACGCCGAGGGCCATGCGCGCGATGGTATCTGCGCGAGCCCCTCAGTCGACCGGCTTGTACGCGCGACCGACGAGCTTCACCCGGGTCTTGTCGAGCAGGAGCACGCCCTCGCCGGTGTTCTCGTCGATGGTGACGAGAATGGCGCCGAGGGCGGCGGCCTTGTTGCGGAGATCGTTCTTGGCGGACTCCTGCGCTGCCTCGGCGTCCTTGGAGACCCCCACGCCGACCACTTGACCGACGAACTTGTACCCCGCGGAGCTGGGCGCTTCGTAGGCGAACTCGACGCTGTCGGCCTGCGCGTCCAGCTCCACCTTCTCGGGAAGCTGCGCTGCGCAGGCCCCCAGCCAGGGAAGGAGGAGGAGCACGCGGAGCCACATGCTCCCATCGTAGCAAGCAGGGACGCGAGCGCGCAGAGATCGGCTTTCAGCTTCGTGACAGGGAGCGGTCCTGCCAGGTCAAGAGCTCGATGGACCCCGGACCGCGGTTGAAGATGTAGTCGTGCGGACCGGGGACGTCGGCAAAGTCGTGCGCGATTCCCGCACCTCGCCAGGCCAGGGAAAGACTGACGATCTCGTCGTGGAAGTAGTCGTCGTGGCTGGTGAGGAGGCGAAGCTTCATCGCCGGGCGGCGCGCACGCGCGGCTTGCGCCAGCGAGGTCCACTCGGCGTTCTGACCGTCGGCGAGCGCCGCCTGGATCCCGCCGACGGCGCCGAAGGCCTGCGGACAGGTGAGTCCGATGCGCAACGCGAGGATGCCGCCCAGCGACACGCCGTCGATGCCCGTCGCTTCGGGCGATGCCAGGGCGGGGGTCTCGCCACGCACGCGCGGGAGGAGCGCTTCGATCAGGTAGCGCCCGTACGCGACGATGTCGCCTGTCGGCGCCGGGCGCACGTCGGGCAGCCAGGGACAGGCCACGATGACGCCCCCGAAGGGCTGGGCCGCCAGAGAGGCGTTGGTCGCCGCCATCCGCGTGTGGTCGACGAACCCTTCGTAGTCGCGCTCGCGAAGCGGCGGCGC
>Ga0302326_10014211_pt1 | contig 16855 bp, 15 predicted proteins | sample Palsa_T0_3_FD_202264 | JGI IMG/M metagenome (GOLD analysis project Ga0302326, IMG submission 202264) | Peat permafrost microbial communities from Stordalen Mire near Abisko, Sweden - Palsa_T0_3 | ecosystem: Environmental > Terrestrial > Soil > Palsa > Peat permafrost | place: Sweden: Abisko...
CGGGGACACCCAAGTACGCGTCTGTTTCGTCACGCACTCCGTAAGAGGTATACCGAGCGATGATGACTCTAGAAAATGCCGGCGACCTGCGCCGGCGATTGCAGTCCGCCGGCGAGAAGTGGACCGTCGACCCGCGGTTCAAGGACACCGACGCTCTCCCCACGTTCCATCTTGGCGGTGATCTGAGCAAAGTCCCGAAGGTCACCACAGTTTCACGGGCCGACATCGCACCGTATTTGAGCGCGATCTCGGTCAATTCGTTCCTGATGCGGCGCCGCATCGATCGCGGATTTGTCGACGCCACGAAACTCGCTTCGGTCGTCCAAGTCGCTCCGGCGACGGAGCACGCCGGCACCAGCGCCCCTTCGGCCGTCGACTGGCGCAACCGGTTCGGATGGCCCTGGCTGGCCGATATCAAGAATCAGGGCGGCTGCGAATCGTGCTGGGTCTTCAGCGCGGTAGGTGTCGTCGAAGCGATGACGCGCATCGAACATTGCATCTGGAGTTTGCGCTCCGAAGGCGACGTGCACGACGGTTTGGGAGTCACCTGCGCGCAGACCGGCGGCCCTGCAACGGCATTCGACTGGATGAAGACCAACGGCGTCGCCGATCCCGGCTGCTGGGCATACGAGGAAAATAACCTCAAATACGCTCCGACCCCGGATCGCGACGGGCGGACCGTCAAGCTCGACAACTACGTTACGCTCAGCACGGTTCAAGATCAGAAGGATTGGCTCGACAACGTCGGCCCGATCAGCGCGTGCTTCGAAGTCTACCAAGACTTCTGGTACGGGACCGACGTTTCGGGCGTCTACACGCAGCAGTCCACGATCGCCGAAGGCGGCCACTGCATCGTGATCGTCGGCTACGACGATTCGAAGCAGGCTTGGCTCATGCGAAACTCGTGGGGCACGGGCTGGGGCGTCGACGGTTACTGTTGGTTCGGCTACGGTCAGTGCGGGATCGACGACAACGTAAAATACGGCGTCCCGATGGGGTACACCAATGCCGACCCGTGGACGAAGCGCAACATTCACAACGGCAATCTCTACGAAAGCGGTGACGGACCCAGCCATCACAACTTCGAGGTCTGGGCACAAGCGCCGGGCAACGCGGTCCGGCACTACTGGCGCGACGGCGCGTCCCTGAACTGGTCGCTCGCCGAGACTTTTGGGAACGACTGCGCGGTGTGCCCGAGTGCCACCGGCACGACCTTCAACCGCAACTTCGAGATGGTATTCCGCACGACCGCGAATCGCCTACACCATTGGTATTTCGATCAAGCGCAGGGCAAGTATTTCGACGGTGGCGTCTTCGGGCCGACCGATGTGGCCGGAAATCCCGGATTTATCCAAGGCGACTACGGCGCACCTGGAAACTTCGAGCTCGTCGTCATGATCGCGGGCGGCCAACTCGTGCATTGGTGGCGGCCGAACACTCCGATCGGCGCGTGGGTCCAGAGCGTCGCTTTCGGATCCAACGTTGCACACAGCGGGCCGGCGCTCGTGCAGCGGCCCGACAACGGGCTCGATGTCGTGGTGGCGAATGTCGACGGTACCATGCAGCGCTATTACCGCGACGATCAAGCGGGCGATACCTGGAGCGCACGAGAAACGTTCGGCTCTAACGTACAGAGCGCACCGGTAATGATCCAAGGCGAATACGGTGCATCCAACGAGACCGTGCAAGGTAACTACGAGTTGTGCGTCGCGGTTGGCGGTAAGATCCAGCACTGGTGGAGAGACAACGCAGGCACGGGAAACTGGAGCATGAGCACGCAGTTCGGCACGAATGTCGCCGGAGCGACCGTCGAGGCGGTGCACGGCCTGATCGAGTCCAGCTACAGCTTCGACCTCGAAGTCGTCGCACTGCTCAGCAACGGCGGGCTACAGCATTTCTGGCGCTACGGAAGCGATTGGTACCCGGGCCCCGTGTTCGGATCGATCACGACGTAGCGTGGACCTGCTCGAGTTGAACGCCGGCGAACGGCGAACGCTCGTTCTCGAGGGTCGCGGATCGGCCGGCTTCGGCTGGTTCGCGACCGTCGACGATCCTGCGGTCGCAAGCGTCGCGAGCGACGGCACCGTCGAGCGAGCCGGCCATCAGCCCGGCACGTCGGGCGGACGTGACGAGGTCCTCGTCGTCACCGGCATCGCTCCAGGCGAGACGTTCATGCGATGTACGCTGACAAGACCGTGGGATCACAAACAATCGATCGCCCGCCGCGAGTATCGTATCGTCGTCACCTGAGGGCGCGTGTCGCCTTCCGATGCTCGGGCCTTGCCATTCTTCCCCGCGTCGTGATAGAAGTGCGTGAGATGCCGGCATCTGAAATCGTCCTTCCCGAGACGAAACCCGAGATGGAATGGGTGCGCGGGCGCGCACTGCAAAAGGTGAGCCCGCGACGCAACCATGCCCGGTTGCGGGGCACGTTCTTTTGTGCGCTCGACGGCTGGGCCGCCGGCCGCGGCGAGGCCGGCACCGAGTGGCGATTTCGCGTGATGCAGCCCGGTGAAGTACGCCGTCCACTTGTCCCCGACGTAGCCTACGTATCGCGCGAGTTACTGCGTGGCCGAACGCTCGAAGAGATCCAGGTTCCGGCCTTCCCACCGACGGCCGTCGTCGAGATTCTCTCGCCAGATGACCGTAGGATCGATGTCGACAGTAAGATCGACGTCTATTTGCGCGCGGGCACCGAGCTCGTCATGATCGTCGATCCAAATCCGCAAACGATCGAGCTTCACGACGCCGCCCGCACCACGGTCCTGACGCGCTCCGACACGCTACATCACGCCGTCCTACCAGGCTTTGCCCTCGATGTCGGGGCCTATTTCGATTCCGCCTTACGCCTAATCGAGTAGGACCGCAGGCCCTTAGTCGCCGGTCTTGATCTCCTCGCCGTCCTGCGCCCAGCGCACGTGGTACGAGCCGGGTTTATCGATGCGCTTATAGGTGTGCGCGCCGAAGTAATCGCGCAAGCCCTGAATCAGGTTGGCGGGCGTGCGTTCGCGCCGGTAGCCGTCGTAGTAGGCGAGCGACGACGAGAAGGCCGGAACGGCGATGCCGTTCTGCACGGCGAGCGCAGCGACGCGGCGCCATGCACCGTCGCAGCGTGCGACGCCGTCGCGAAAGTACGGTGCGAGCAGCAAGTTCTTCTCGCCCCAACCGTCGGCATACGCTTCTTTGATCCGGTCGAGGAACTTCGCACGGATGATGCAGCCGCCGCGCCAAATCGTTGCGATCTTGCCGAGGTCGAGCGCCCACCCATATTGCGTGGCCGCTTTGGCCATTTGCTCGAAGCCTTGCGCATAGGCGATGATCTTCGAGGCGTACAAGGCATCGCGAATCGCATCGAGCGCAGCGTCTTCCGGCGCCAGCACCGAGGGCTTCGCGCCGCCCAATTCGTGCGATGCCGCGACGCGCTCGTCCTTGAACGACGAGATGACGCGCGCGAAGACGGCCTCCGTAATCGCGGTGATCGGAACGCCGAGCTCGAGCGCGTTCTGCGCGGTCCAGCGGCCCGTGCCTTTCTGCTCCGCTTCGTCGAGGATCAGGTCGACGAGCGGCTTGCCGGTCGTCGCATCGACCTTGCGCAGCACCGCCGCCGTGATTTCGATGAGGTATGAATCGAGGTCGCCCGTTTTCCAGCCCGCGAAGATATCGGCCATGCGCGCGGCATCGAGCCCGTAGACGCTGCGCATCAGATCGTAGGCTTCCGCGATCAGCTGCATGTCGGCATACTCGATCCCGTTGTGGACCATCTTGACGTAGTGGCCCGCGCCGTCGGTGCCGATGTAGGTGCAGCACGGTACGCCGTCGACTTGCGCTGCCATCTTCTCGAAAATCGGTTGGACGCGCGCGTAGGCCTCGGGGTCGCCCCCGGGCATCATGCTCGGGCCCTCGAGCGCGCCTTCTTCTCCGCCTGAGACCCCCATACCGATAAACTTTATGCCGCGCGCCTCGAGCGCTTTGCCACGGCGCTGCGTATCGCCGAAAAGCGAGTTGCCGCCGTCGATGAGGATGTCACCGGGATCGAGGTGCGCGGCAATTTCGTCGATGACGTCGTCGACGGGTTTGCCTGCCTTGACCATGATCAGGATCGGTCGTGGGCGCGCTATCGCGGCGACAAATTCCGGTATGTCGTAGGCCGCGACGAACCGACCCTCGCCGCCGTGATCGCGCATCAAGTCGTCCGTCCGCGAACGGCTGCGGTTGTGAACCGCCACGCCGAATCCCTTGTGCGCGGCATTGCGCGCGAGGTTGCCGCCCATCGTCGAGAGGCCCGTTATTCCAATATCGCAGAGCGCCATGTCGAGCGTGTACCCCGTTGCGTTACCGCAAGAACCCTTTTGGAATGAAATCGATAAAGGCCGGAGCGCTCGGCACGTCGTGTCCGTCGTCGTTTTGGAACGAACCGAGCGCGTCGCCGTAGGCGGCCGCGGCTTCGCGGAGCTCATGCGGGTCCAGATTGGGCCACGAGCCCGTCTGCAAGCGCGCCTCGAGGCTTTCGAGCGCAACCAGGGTTTCCTCCGACGTGAAGGCGCAATGGCCGGCCCGGTTCACGAAGAGTTGCCGCAGGTTGGCGGCGCGCGCCGCCGCCGGCACGGCTTCGGCGTAATTCCGCTCGTGTCCAACCGGTACGAGACCGTCGGCCACGGTGTGTAAGGTCAGGACCGGAACCGGCAAGGTCGCGCCGGCGTCGGTGTTCGCCTTCGCATACGCCTCGGCGGCGGCATCCGGCGTGATACGGGGCGTGGCATCGAGCGCCCGTAAGTCTGCGTCGAGGTCGAGTTGCGCGTCCTTGTACGCCGCGACGATCAAGTCTCGCTGAGGCAACTTGCGAAACGCGTCCAGGTATGATTCGCCGGCATTGCCCGACGGGTTGCCGCCGGCGCGCGCTTCCAACTCCGCGCGAAAGAGAAAGCCGAACGCGAGGGCGGGGTTTTCGAGCCAGCGCAGCATGGCTGCCAGCTGCCCCGCGCGATCGCTCGGCCGGCTCGGCGTCGACGGATCCCACCCCGGCTCTTCGTTAAACGCGGCGGCGAGCGCCAGCCGTGCGCGCCCTGCCGGCGTTTTCTCCGCCGCTTCGAAGATGCGCCTGGCGATCTGGTAATTCGCGGCGGGATCGTGGATGTGAACGAGCGCGAGCGTGCTGTCCTCCGGTGCCGCGAGCACCTTGAACGCAAACTCGGAATCGAGCACTTGATTCCACGTCGCTCGCGTGCCCGCGAGTATGCCGCACATCGGCAATGCGCCGTCGAAGCGATCCGGATGGCGCTCGATCAAGCCGATCGAGATCAGCCCGCCAAGCGAATGCCCCCATGCGATCGTGCGCTTTGGTTTTCCGTAACGGCGCACGAACTCGTCGAGGGTTGCCATCTGATCGCGCAGCCCGTCCTCGACGGCATAACCGGTGCCGGCATACGACGAACCGGCGAGCGCGTAGCCGCGGGAGAACAGCGTCGGCCGAAGGGCGACGATCTCACTGTCCACGTCCAGCGCGGGATTCTCGTCACCCGGAGCATTGTACCCGTGGCTGTACAACAGTAGCGTGCCGTTCCAATTCGTCGGCACTTCGATCCGATAGGTCGCACCATCCGGAAGTGTCGCGGTCGCGGGTACGGCTGGGACCTGCGGCGCCGATGCTCCGAGCAGCGACACCGCAAGCACCGCCCCGAGTGCCGCCCGCACGGCGTTAATGCGCTGGTTGCTGAAGCGCTCGATGCGCACGGGCGGCGAGCAACGCCAGGTGCGCGCGCGTGGTCGGATCGGTCGCTCTGCCCGCCGCGCGATCCGCATCCCGGTCGATCGATACCAGTTCTGCGCGCGCGAGCGCGACCGCATCGCTCGGTGTATCGGACTCGGGCGCCGTCGCCACCCCGATCAGCGTATCGAGATAGTGCTGCTGGAGCGCTCGCCGCATCGGGTCGATCGTTGCCGCACCAATGTCGCGCAGCATCGTGCCGTGCAGCCACGCGAACAGATCGGCCAGTCGCATTGGGCTCGGATCCGATGTCTCCGCCGCTCCCGCTGCGATGCGCGCCAAGACCGACGGCGAAAGCATTTCCTTGAGCGCATGCGTCTGCGCCTTTCCGATCTCGTCGGCGTACGCGAAATCGTGCCGATGCGGCGGATCGTAGGCCCAACGTTGCAGGCCGCCGTCGACACCTAGGAACGGCCCGTAGCCGTAGCCCGCCCATTCGCTGTACCCGAGATGAGAGAGAATGACGGGCGACACACGCCATCCCTCGGACGAGAACAGATCGCGATCGAGGGCGTCGAACGCGCGACGTTGATCGCGCTTGGGGACGGGAACGATCGGAGCCTCGGCGCCCGGGTCGCCTCGATGAGCGCGGGAGAGATACTGTCCGCCGATATAGCGGGCAGGCAGCGTTGCGTAAAACTGCTCGGGGTAAAACGCATTCTCGAAGGCATGGGTCTCATCTTCGTAGGCGTTCCCGCTGCTCGGGAAAAATGAGTCCAGGTGCGCGATCAGGTCCCGGTACATCCCGCGCTGGACCCCACACCATGCGAGCCAGTCACCGGTCAGCACGCCCTGCTCGACGCGCGGGTCGGCGGCGTGTCCCGTGCCCCATGAGACATCTTCGTCCGAAGCGTAACGATGCCGCGGATCGGACCACGAATTCGCCCACGCCCGCAGCTGCGGCAATTCGTCTTCGGGCGTCTTCGCGTTCGGGATCGGGCCGTACGTGTATCGCATTGCGTAATAATCGTATGGTCCGAGAGTGGTTTGCTTGAAGTCGCCTTGCGCGTACTGGCGCGGCCAGATGTTGGTCGGAGCGTATTCCATGACCGTTGAGGCGATGCCGTATTTCGCGGTGAAGTTCTTGTCTTGCAGCTCCTTCGCGGTGTACGCGCGCGATCCGATGAAGTTGTGCTGCATCCCCATGTTGTGGCCGGTCTCGTGCAGGATGACCGAGAGCCACGAGTCATCCATGAACTTCTGCGGCATCGGATCGGTCGAGCGCCCGTTGCGAACCGGATCGATGACGTAGGTCCATTCCATCTGGGCCCGGACCGGAACGTCGGCCGAAATCAGGATGCCGGTGCGAAACTCCTCACCCGTACGCGGGTCGAAAAGCGTCTGCGAATCCGCTCCGAAGCTGGCCTGCGCTTCGGTTACCCAACGCAGCACGTTGTAGCGAATGTCTTCAGGGTCGAAATCCGGATCGTTCGGTTGATCGACGACTTTGATGGCGTCGCTGATGCCCAAGGGCAAAAACGCGTCATTCCACTTCAACACCGCGGTGCGAATTGGTCCGCGGTACTGCTCCGGAATCGTGTTGCTCATGATGAAGACGATCGGGTGAGAAGCCGGCGACACGGGTTTCGAGGGATCGGACGGTTGCAAATTCCAGCGGATGAGGTAGTGCTGCTTGCGCGTGAGCACTTCGTCGTTGTCGAACGATAGATAGACGTCGTTATAGATGCCGATGCGGTCGTCCGCATAGCGCGGGCGATAGTCCGGGCTCGGCGCGACGTCGGCGATGTTGTACGCGACGTGCATCTGCACGTGTCGCGGGTCGGGCACCGTATCGCCGAAGCGCTGGCCGGCATGGCCCATATCGTCGGTGTCGGACGTCCAATCTTGGAGCGCTTCGATCAAGACGTTCTTGGGAAACGACTTCGTCTCACCGAAATACGTACGGGCGGCGTCGAGACTATACGAAGGGGCTCCCGGCACGTCGGTAAGATTCTTCGCGAGCACGTCCTTGAGGTCGAGCTGGTCTTCCAAGAACGGCGCGGCATCGATGACGACCGTGCCGGTCGTGGCGTCTTCCGCGGCAATTGTGGCGAGTCCGACGATCGAGCGCGAGAAGTTGCGCCCGATGGCCTCGCGCGACGCCTCCGAGTGCGGCGCGATAAAATACGGCTGGGGCCACACGATCGCAACTTGGTTTCCGGCACGTTCGAAGCGGACGAGTTCGCAGGGCAAATAATCGGTGTTGCCCGCGACGACGAATTGACCGCCTGCCCCGGACGACGGCTCGATACTCTGCACGAAGTCGCGGCCGAGCTGGTTCGCCGCAATCTCGATGTAGAGTTTTCCGTCCTTGTGCCAGAGCGTGAACAGACCTTTTTGCGGCGTCAAGCCCTTGGTGAACGCATCGTAGGCGGCGACGCCGTCGGCGCTGATGCCGTGAGGTAACAGTCCGGCCAGCGACATCATGACGACGGCAATAACGAAACGGCGCATCAGCATTTTGCACTTCATTGGCGCCGAGGCGGGTCGCTCCCGCTAGCGAAACACAGGCTATCGAAACGCTCGGATCGGCGACGAAAACCCTCGGACTGGCGGCCGCGCTCGCGCTGCTGTCGGCGTCAGCATGCACGAAACTTGGGACCACTTCTGCGGGGTCGGCAAGGCTCCACCCGTGGACCACGCCGGACACCGTCCGGATCGGTCTCTACGAAGAGCCCGACACGCTGAATCCTGTGATCGGAACGATGGCGTTCTCGAGCGACGTGTTTCAACTGTTGTTCGATGGTCTCATCCGCTACGACGATCGCGGCCGCGCGATTCCCGACCTCGCGCGCGAACTGCCCACCGCCGCGAACGGCGGGATCTCGGCCGACGGGAAAACGATTACTTACCATCTCGTCCCGAGCGCCGCATGGAGCGACGGGATACCGGTAACGTCGGCCGACGTCGCGTTCACCTGGCAACAGTTGATGAACGCCTCGAACCTCGTGGTGACGCGCGACGGGTACGACCGCATCGCGCGCATCGACACGCCGGATGCCCATACCGTTCGCATCGTGCTGCGCGAGCGCTATCCGCCGGCCCTGTATCTATTTCGCGATTTGGTCTCGGGTGCGATCGTTCCAAAGCACCTTCTGGAAGGCAACGCCAACATCAATCGCGTGCCCTTTAACGCACGCCCAATCGGATCGGGTCCTTACGTGCTGAGTGCCTGGGAACACGGCAACGAGATGCGCTTCGATGCGAACCCGCACTACTTTCGCGGTATTCCGAAGATCCCGCACGTCGTGCTGAAGTTCGTCCCCGACCAGAACACGGTCGTCTCGGAACTGCGCACCCACGAGATCGATGTGTACTACAGCGTCTCGCTTTCGCAGCTCGCACGCGTCCGCGAGATCGAGGGCTTGCACATCGCGACGACGTCATCCCTGCACTGGGAGCACCTGACCTTCAACACCGCGCGCCCGCCGCTCGACGAAGCGAACGTTCGGCGCGCGCTTTGCTATGCAGTCGACGAAAACGCGATCTTTGCCAAGGTCTATCACGGCCTCGGTCGCGCGGCTCCGACGCACTTCAACCCCGATTTCGGATGGGGCGATCCCGCCGTCCGCTATTACCCCTACGATCCGGCAAAGTCGGAAGCACTGCTCGACGCAGCCGGCTGGAAACGGGACGCCGATGGAACACGCAGCAAAGCGGGTGTCCCGCTCGCGTTCGGCATTTCGACCGTTGCCGGGGTCAAGCAACGTGAAGAGATCGAAGTGCTGTTGCAAAACGCGTGGCACGCAATCGGAGCGGACGTCACGGTGAAGAACTTCCCCGCGGCCACGCTGTTCGCGCCCGCAGGCGCGGGCGGTATGCTGTATGGCGGCAAAACCGACGTCGCGCTCTATACCTCGGAGTTCGTCACGCCGGATCCCGACGACAGCGCGTTTATCGGGCCCGGGCAAATCCCGCCCGCCGGCGGCAACGCCTCGTTTTATCGCAATCCGGAGATCGGGAATCTCGAGAAAGCCGGGCTCGCGACCTACGACGTTGCGGCCCGGCGAGCCATCTACCGCAAGATCCAGCACGTCCTCATCGACCAGGTGCCCGAGTACATCCTCGATTTTCTACCCGAGATAACCGCCGTCAACGACGATTTACAGGACGTGAAACCCGAACCCGTCGGTTCGGACCTGTGGAACATCGCCGCTTGGTCGTTTTCGCCCTCGCGGCACGGCGCCACGCCATAGCGCCGGCGCCTGGGGAGCTTCCAAGCGAACTCTTATCCGGTTCTCATCGTTTTCCAATTCGAAAGCTGGCATAATAGGAGGCACAATGAGCGGTAAGTTTGGTTTCGGTGTGATGACTGCGGCGTTGCTGCTGGGAACCGTTGCGTTCCCGGCGGCTGCGCAGTCCGTCCCTAGCTACGCCCACAACGAGGAATCGATCCACGGCGTCGTGTCGACCTTCGATGGAAAGTACGACCTGAGCGTGCGCGACCAACGCGGTTATGTCGACAAGGTCGAGATGCACGACGGCACGGTGATCAATCCGCGAGGCCTCACCTTGCACAGCGGCATGTCGGTGACCATCTACGGTCACGGCGACGGCCCGCGCTTCGTAGCCAACGAAATCGACACGCCGTATCATTACGCCTACTCGCCCTACGGCTACGCTCCGTATGCGCCATACGCGGTCTACGGCGGCTACTACGGCCCGGGTCCGTATTTCCGCAGCCGCGTCGGCCTCTGGTTCTAAGGCTTCTCGCGCTAAGCGGGGTACTGCAGGCGGACCGCTAAACGGGCCGCATGCAAATTAGCGGAAACGCCTTTATCGTAACCGGTGGGGCCTCAGGCCTCGGAGAAGCGACGGCGCGGGCGCTCGCCGCGCACGGCGGACACGTCGTCATAGCAGATCTCAACGACGCGCGCGGCGAGGCCGTCGCGGGTGAAATCGAGGGGCGCTACGCGCATTGCGACGTCGCTATCGAAGCCGATGCGGCCGCGGCGGTGGAACTCGCGATGAGCGCCTTCGGCAGCTTGCGTGGTTTGGTCAATTGCGCCGGTATCGGCACGGCTGAAAAAACGCTCGGGCGCAACGGCCCCCATGCGCTGGCGTCGTTCACCAAGACGATCTCGGTGAATCTCATCGGCACGTTTAATATGATCCGCCTGGCCGGCGCGGCGATCGCACAAGCTGCACCGCTGCCCTCGGGCGAACGCGGCGTCATCGTGAATACCGCTTCGGTTGCGGCGTTCGACGGCCAAATCGGTCAGGCTGCGTACAGCGCGTCCAAGGGCGGCATCGTCGGGATGACCTTGCCGATTGCGCGGGAATTCGCCGCGCTCGGCATTCGGGTCGTCACGATCGCGCCGGGGCTCTTCAAGACCCCGCTCCTTGCCGGGCTTCCCGAAGAAGCGCAGCAGTCGCTCGGCAAACAGGTACCGTTTCCGCCTCGCTTGGGCAACCCCGAAGAATACGCGGCGCTCGCGCTCCACATCGTCGAGAACGAAATGCTCAACGGCGAGACGATCCGTCTCGACGGGGCGATTCGCATGGCGCCGCGCTAACTCAAATGGAACTGGAGGCGAAGACATCCTTCGCATCCTACGGAATACCTAATACGCCCGGTTAGGGCCAAAAGGCCCAGTCCTGACATTCTTAACAGGGGCGATACAAAGTGCTACGCCCGGGCTGCGACGGTTGTCGTAAGCTGATCGATCTCGGCGCCCCAGCGCACCAGCCAGTCCCGTTTCGTATCGGCATCCAGCCACGACGCACGCAGCCCGTTGAGGGCGATGTCGCCCATCTCACGCGGTGTCCGGCCCATCGCCGCGACGAAGCGGTACTCGTCGAGCAGGGTCGTCCGCATCAGGCCGGGGTCGTCCGTGTTGAGGTTGAGCGTAAGCCCGCTCTCGAGCATGCGCAGGATCGCGTGATCGGGTGATGCGAGGTCGCGCCACTCCGTCGTGTATTTCGTCGTCGTCGGGCAAGCAGTAAAGAACGTCCCGGCATCGCGGCAATGTGCCACCAGCTCCGGGTCATCGACGACGTGATAGCCGTGATCGATCCGCTCGCAGCCGAGCAAATCGAGCGAATCGCGGATGTACGACGCGGGACCGATCTCGCCCGCGTGCGCGGTCACGTGCAAGCCGCCGCGGCGCGCGCGTTCGTACATCGGCGCGAACTGGCGCGGGTCGTTCTCGAGATAATCCAGGCCGATCCCAAGCACTTCGTCGCGGCGGTCGGAGAGCACCATGTCGACGAATTCAAACCCGCGGGCCGCGCCGAGTTGGCGATTGTAGGCCGGAATCACGCGCGCAACGATCCCGAGATCCGTTTGCGCGTCGCGCATGCCGGCGATGATGCCGTCGAGCATCGCGCCGTAGGTGAGGCCGCACGCGTCCAAGTGGGTCTGCGGGCTAAAGAACAGCTCGACGTAGCGGCCGCCGCTGTTCGCGGTGCGCTGCAGCGCTTCGTAGGTCGTGCGCCGGAAATCGTCGGCGTCGCGCATCGTATCGCACACGACGTCGTACATGCCGAGAAACTGCGCGAGGTCGACGAACTTGTAGATATCGTCGATGTCGCTAAAGGGAAGCGTGACGCCGTGCTTTTTCGCGAGCGCGAGCACGGTCGGCTCGGCAACCGAGCCCTCGAGGTGTAAGTGCAGCTCGGCTTTGGGGAGAGCGCGCAGAAAGCGCTCGGACTCTACATCGATCATAGTGCGAGAATCGCTCCTACGCGGCGTTCGGCCGTTCCTGGCGAATCGGTCAAACGGGCGGCGGCAAGCATGCGTTCCACGAGCCGTTGGAGCGGCCAGACGCCCGCCGCCCGCGCGCGTATTACGACGCTCGAACCCGTTCCTCCGAGGCCGGCGCGAACCAGCGGCGCCTGCGCCAGTTCCGCTTCGAACGCCGTTGCCACGGCGCCGAGGCGCAGATCGTTCGCCGTGACGACGATCGCGGTAAGGAGCGCGCGTTCGGATCCGTCACCCTCGAGATCGCATGCGTCGCGTGCGACGAGTCGCCCGTCGATTCGGCATGCGGTGCGCGTGGACAGCCGAGCCCCAGCGCCGAGCGCGACGATCTCGGCGTGCAGCGCGAAGCCGCCGGCGCAAACGTCGATCTCCGTGGTCGTTTCGTGCACCGAGCGCGCTGCCGGCAGCAATACCTCACCCGGAACGTACAGTTCCGCTCCGGGTGCCACGCGGGCACACGACTCGCTGCGCGACGGACGATCGCCCGCCGAGATGGGCGTCGCCATCTGCGCGGCGACGATTAGCGTCGCGTTCGTCGCTACGTCGACGTCGCGCCGAACGAAGTCTCCACCGAGCAACCCGGGCCCGAGCGTCGCGGTGACGACGCGTACGGCGCCGCGCTCGTCCGGAAGCGGACGGCTCGCGCGCATCAGCCCTTCGCCGCGAATCGTCATGAGACGAGATCGCCCGGCAACCTGCGCGCATGCGAGCGTCAGCGCACCCGTCACGTCACACGACCTCGTCCAGCAGCGCGGCACGTTCGACGAACGCGATCACGGCCTCGAGACCCGTGCCGTGACGTAAATCGGTAAACGCGAACGGCAGGCCGCTTCGCGCGCGCTCGGCGTCGCGCCGCATGCGGCCGAGGTCCGCGCCGACGTGAGGCGCGAGGTCGATCTTGTTGATCACGAGCAAGTCGGCGCGGGAGATCGCGGGACCGCCCTTCGCGGGCACCTTGTCGCCGCCGGCCACGTCGATCACATAGATCGTCACGTCGGCGAGATCGGGGCTAAAGGTCGCAGCAAGATTGTCGCCACCGCTCTCGATGATCAGCAACTGCAGCAGCGGAAAGCGCGCTTCGAGTTCCCGGACGGCTGCGAGATTCATCGAGGCGTCCTCGCGGATCGCCGTGTGGGGGCAGCCGCCGGTTTCGACCCCCACGATCCGATCTTGCGGTAGACACCCGCTGCGGGTCAGGATCAGCGCGTCTTCGCGCGTGTAGATGTCGTTCGTGATGACGGCCATGTCGACGCGCGGGTGGAATGCGCGCGCGAGCCGCTCGAGCAGTGCGGTCTTCCCGGCGCCGACGGGTCCGCCGACCCCGATACGAATCGCGCTCACGAGGCGAACAGCCGTCCGTCGAGCCCGTTGTGACGCATGGCGTCGATCTCGCACTCGGTCGCGCTCGATGTGAAATCGCCCGGCGAACGTGCCATTGCAGCCGACTGCGCCGCGTCAGCGATCGCCTCGCGCAGCGACCACAGCAGGCGCCCCACGTCGCGCTGACCGAGCGGAATCGCGCGCGCTGCAGCTGCGGCGAGCGCTCCCGCAGCCGAGCTGAGATAGGCGCTGCACGCGTCGACCGCGGTTGCTCCGATGGTGCGATATCCGAGCGCGCACGCGAGCGCGTTCTGTCCGTGCACGCGACCCGCGGCCAACGCCGTGCGGTACTCGTCGATCTCCGCGCCATCCAAACCCATCGCCGCATACGCGTCGAGCGTTGCGTGCGCCAGCCGCCGGGTAGCCGCACGCGCATCGGATGCGAACTGGGCCGCAGTCAGCGCATCGTCGATCTCTTCAAGCGAGGCGCGACCGTCGATCCAAAGCGCGATGGCCCGGGCGTCGAGCGTTGCCGCGCAGCGAGCGAGATACTCCGCGATCCACTCGCGGATCGCCGCGGCGTCGCGCAAACCGCGCTCGAGGACCGCCGTCTCGAGACCAAATGAATGCGAGAAGGCGCCCGCCGGAAACGCGCTGTCGCAAAGTTGCAGCAGGCGCGAATCGATCACGCCGAGTGCTCGTGCGGAGCGGGCGGGGCGATGAAGGGTTCCTGCAGCACGCGTCGCGTGCGTAGCCATGGCACTCCTCTGCTCTCGCACAGCGCCGCGATCGGGTCGCTGTAGCGCACGATCAGGACGTCACCCTCGCGTTGAATGGGAAGGTGGCGGTTGCCGAGCGCGTGCGCGAGTTCGATCGCTGCGGCAATCGTGGCCGGCCGCGCTACGATCACGTCGTCTGGTTCGACGGCGACCGCGATCACGCGCTGCGCGTCGGCGTACACGACATCGCCGTCACGCAAGCGGCAGTCGTCGAGCACGAGCGCAAGATCGCCGACGGAGCTAGAGACGCGCACGACGCGACGGTTCATGGCATCGCTCGGAATCGCAAGGCGCTCGAGCTCGCGGCCCGCTACCGCGAAATCGCACAGGTTGCCGAGCGGCCGTTCGATGCGGCGATGCATCAGAAGAGCGCGTAGCGCTGCGCGAGTGGCAGCGTTGCCGCGGGTTCGCACGTCATGAGCACGCCGTCGGCCCGGACTTGATACGTCTTCGGATCGACTTCGATGTGCGGCAACGCGTCGTTGTGGACCATGTCGCGCTTTCCGATCGCGCGGCAGTTCTCGACCGCGACGAATTCGCGGCGCGTCCGTACGCGGTCCCGCAGTCCGCACTCGAGGCCACGCCGCGAGACGAACGTCACGGAACCCGCCGTCGGCGCGGCGCCGAGCGCTCCCCACATCGGCAGCATGCGCACGGGTTCGGGGGTTGGGATCGATGCGCCGGGATCGCCCATCGCGGCGTAGGCGATCGTGCCGGCCTTGATCACGAGTTCCGGCCGGAAGCCGAAAAATGCGGGCTTCCATACGACCAAATCCGCGAGCTTCCCGACGGTCACCGAGCCCACGTGCGCGGCGATGCCGTGCGCGATCGCCGGGTTGATCGTGTACTTTGCGACGTAGCGTTTCACGCGCAGATTGTCGCTGCCATTCGCCTCGCCTTCGAGGGGACCGCGTTGCACGCGCATCTTGTGCGCGGTCTGCCAGGTCCGTGTGATGACCTCGCCGACGCGGCCCATCGCCTGCGAGTCGGATGACATCATGCTGATCGCGCCGAGATCGTGCAGCACGTCTTCGGCCGCGATCGTTTCGCCGCGAATGCGCGAGTCGGCGAACGCGACGTCTTCGGGAATCGATGGATCGAGATGGTGGCAGACCATCAGCATGTCGAGATGCTCGGCCAGCGTGTTCACGGTGTAGGGACGCGTGGGATTGGTCGACGATGGCAGGACGTACGCTTCGCCCGCGATACGGATGATGTCGGGCGCGTGGCCGCCGCCCGCGCCTTCGGTGTGATACGTGTGAATCGTGCGTCCCGCGATCGCACGCAGCGTTTCTTCGAGAAAGCCCATCTCGTTGAGCGTGTCGGTGTGGATCGCGACCTGTACGTCGGTGTCGTCGGCGACGCGCAGCGCTGCATCGATTGCGGCCGGCGTCGAGCCCCAGTCTTCGTGCAGTTTGAGACCGAGCGCGCCCGCTTCGATCTGTTCGTAGAGCGGCGCGGTTCCCGATGCATTGCCCTTGCCGAGAAAACCGACGTTCACCGGCAGCGATTCGGTCGCGAGGAACATCCGATCGAGGTGCCACGCTCCCGGCGTGCAGCTCGTCGCGTTCGTGCCGGACGCGGGCCCCGTGCCGCCGCCGATCATCGTCGTGACGCCGCTCGCGATCGCGGTCGTGACCTGCTGCGGCGAGATGAAATGGATGTGCGTGTCGATCGCGCCCGCGGTCACGATCATGTTCTCGCCTGAGATCGCTTCGGTCGACGCCCCGACGATCATGCCTTGTGTGATGCGGTCCATGATCAGCGGATTGCCGGCCTTACCGATCCCCGCAATGCGGCCGTCGCGAATCCCAATGTCGGCTTTGTAGATGCCGCTGGGGTCGATGACGATGGCGCTCGTGATCACGGTATCGAGCGCGCCCTCCGCACGCGAGATCGAGGGATGCTGCCCCATCGCATCGCGAATCACTTTGCCGCCACCGAACGTCAACTCGTCACCGTAGCCGGTCAGGTCGCGTTCGATTGCGACGACGAGATCCGTGTCCGCGAGTCGCATGCGGTCGCCCGTAGTGGGGCCGTACAGCCGCGCGTAGCGGTCGCGGTCGATCTTCACGTGAAGCGCCGTTCGCCCGCGGCCTCAACGAGATCCACCGGACGCTCGATGCCCGGTTCGAAGCGCACCGCCGTGCCGGCCGGGATGTCGAGCAGCATTCCGCGCGCAGCCTCGCGATCGAACTCGAGGCCGGAATTCACCTCGAAGAAGTGCGCGTGAGATCCGACCTGGACCGGACGGTCGCCCGTGTTCTTCACGATGACCTGCGTGCGGCG
>Ga0302326_10014213_pt1 | contig 16852 bp, 12 predicted proteins | sample Palsa_T0_3_FD_202264 | JGI IMG/M metagenome (GOLD analysis project Ga0302326, IMG submission 202264) | Peat permafrost microbial communities from Stordalen Mire near Abisko, Sweden - Palsa_T0_3 | ecosystem: Environmental > Terrestrial > Soil > Palsa > Peat permafrost | place: Sweden: Abisko...
TCGCGCTGCTGCAGGAAACCGTGATGAAAGAAAAATGCCACGCGGGTCTGGTAACCGACGGCGATGCCGACCGCATCGGCGCTGTGGCTGAAGATGGGAGCTTTGTCGATTCGCACAAGTGCATGGCGGTTCTACTGAACTGGCTGCTGGTGTACAAGAAGTGGCCGGGCGATGTGGTGCGCGCTTTTAACACCAGTGGCATGATCGACCGCATCGCCGCGAAGCACGGACGCAAGTTGTACGAGACCTCGATAGGCTTCAAATACATTGCCGATCTGATGATGGAGCATGAAATTCTGATCGGCGGAGAAGAGTCCGGTGGCATTGGATACGGGCGTTTTCTCCCGGAACGTGATGGCATTCTCAACTCGCTCCTGCTGGCGAATGTGATGGCGGAAGAAAAGAAGCCGTTGGGACAGTTGGTTGCCGATCTGCAACGTGAATTCGGCGCGCACTACTATGGCCGGCGCGATCTGCACATTTCCGACGAGCTCAAGAGCGGCGCAATCCGGCGCGCCGCCGATCCACAGACTACGAAGCTCGGCGCTTATTCCATCCTGCGCAAGGAGAATCGCGACGGCGTGAAGTTCTACCTCGACGCTCCCAAACCTGGCAAGGGCGCTGATCCGTGGGTATTGTTTCGCCCCTCGGGCACCGAAAATATGCTGCGGTGCTACGCAGAGGCAGCTACACCAGAACTGGTTGAAGAGATTCTTGAATCCGGCGAGCGTTTTGTACGGCAGGACTGAAGAATTTTTGCGGCCAGCCATGCTCGGAACGAGATAGGATAGCAACGTCGCCCCATGATAGCTGCTAGAGAAATGACCCCGGTTCTCGCCGATTCTCTGGAATCGCGCCGCTACAACCGCATCAAGCGGTGGCTGGGCGTCGCCGATTTTGTGATCGGCTTTGGGCTGCTCGTCGTGCTTCTGGCCACGGGATGGACCGGAACGCTCCGCGATCTGGCGGAGCAGGGCGCGTCGCAGAATTACTTCTTCGCCGTTTTCTTTTATGTCCTGATGCTGATGCTGATCAGCAAAGTGATTGGAACTCCGCTCGACTACTACGGTTTCCGGCTCGAGCACCGCTACAATCTCTCCAACCAGAGATTCCGATCGTGGCTTTGGGACGAATGCAAAAGTTTTCTGATCGGCCTGGTCCTGGCCACGATCGTGGTGGAACTACTGTACATGCTCATGCGCCAGGCCCCGCAGCACTGGTGGGTGATTGCATGGGCTGTCTTCCTCGGACTCTTTGTGTTGCTCGCGCAACTCGCGCCAGTGGTGCTTTTCCCGATTTTTTACAAATTCGAGCCACTCGAAAACGAGGAACTCAAGCGCCGCTTGATTGTTTTGAGCGAACGGGCCGGCACGCGTGTGCGCGGCGTGTACAAGTGGCATCTTTCGGAGAAAAGCAAGAAGGCGAATGCCGCGCTGACCGGACTCGGCGCCACCCGCCGCATCATTCTCGCCGACACCTTGCTGGACAACTATTCCGACGATGAAATCGAAGCCGTGCTGGCGCACGAACTCGGGCATCACGTGCACCGCCACATTCTGAAAAGCATTTTTGTGCAGGCGGGAATCACGCTGTTCGGTTTTTGGCTGGCCAACCAGGTTCTGCGCTACGCCGTGGATCGCCGCAATCTGTTCGAGACCATGTCCGACTTCGCCAACCTGCCGCTGCTGATTCTGGTCTCGACGGTCCTCTCGTTTTTGCTGATGCCGGCACTTAACGCCTACTCGCGCTTCAACGAGCGGCAGGCTGATCGCTATTGCTTTGAGTCCGTAGCCGGCGTCGAACCTTTCATTTCGTCCATGAACAAGTTGGCGGACCAGAATCTTGCGGAGAGAGCGCCGGCCCGCTGGGTCGAGTGGTTGCTCCATTCGCATCCTGCAATCGGAAAGCGAGTTGCCGCCGCCGAAGCCTGGGCGAAGTCGCATTGAACGTCGCGGCCCATTTTATCCGTACATCCGTGCAAGACGTTTCCCGTAGAGACGCGGCTTGCCGCGTCTCCCGCCGCAGACTGAGATGGGGCAAGCTCCGTCTCTACCGGAGAATTTCTTCAACTCTCCTGACATCTTCTTCGGTATCCACGCCCACGGTATCGAACGGCGTCTCTGCGACGTAGATCGGAACTCCGTTCTCGAGAAAGCGAAGCTGTTCCAGCCGCTCGCTGCGCTCTAGTGACGACTCGGGCCAGCGTACGAACTTGTCCAGCGCGTTCTTGCGATACCCGTAGAACCCGAGATGTTTATAGTATTGCGGACGCACGCCATCGCGATCATGCGGGATGATGGCTCGCGAAAAATACAGCGCTCGACCGGAGGCGTCCGTGACCACCTTCACGGCGCTCGGATTATTGACGTCAATCTCGGCGGCCGGCGTCTTGAGCGTCCCCACCTCTACGCCGGCGCCCTGCATCACCGCGATCAAGCTCTCAATATGCTCCGGCCGGGTCAGCGGCTCGTCGCCCTGAATATTCAAATAAACGTCGGCCTCAATCGTATTCGATATCTCATGCACGCGCTCTGTGCCTGATCGATGCTCCGCCGAAGTGATTCGAGCGGCAAAGCCGTGCTGCTCGCAGAATCGCATGATTTCATCCGAATCTGTGGCGACGATAACCTGTTCGACCGACGGGCACCGCCTCGCGCCCTGATAGACCCAGGCGAGTAACGGGACTCCGGCGATCTCGCGCAGCACCTTGCGTGGCAGTCGCGTCGAGGCCAACCGCGCCGGAATCACGGCGATGACTTTCATGCGCCCAGTTTCTCATGGAGCCATGCGGTTTGACACGACACTCCATTGACACCCCATTCCATGCACTCTTAGAATGCAGTAGGGACGCGTCCACCCGCGTCTGCGGGATTCTGTGCCCATTGCCGGGCTGGCCCTGGTTCCCCTCCGCGTATTCCCAAATTGGCGGCGTAGCTCAGGTGGCTAGAGCGACGGTCTCATAATCCGTAGGTCGTAGGTTCGAGTCCTACCGCCGCCACCATTACTTTCGGGAACAGGAAGAGGCTTCCGTCTTCTTGACACTAGTGTCGGCAGAAGAGTAGTTTTCTCTGCGGCTTACAATCACATTATTGCGAGACTGGTTGCCAGGCTGTACGCGGAAACGCTTACTCACATTATTCGTTTGTCTGCAAATACCCGCTGTTGAAGAGGAGAATTCATGAGTCGCTGCCTTATGGGTCTTGTACCGGCGTTCGGTGTGTTTTGCATGACGCTCGCATTAGTGGCGAACGCCCGCGCCCAAGCTACGACCGGGTCCATCGTCGGCCGAGTAACTGACCCATCCAGGGCTGTGGTCGTCGGAGCGGAGGTCACTGAACCAGGCCACCGGTGTGAGCTACACAAATCAATCTAACCGGGATGGCGGCTTTGAAGTGCAGCGCGTACCACCCGGCGCCTACACTGTGACGGTGGCTCAGCACGGCTTTGAGACCGCCGTGGCGAAAAACCTTGGGCTGGTAATCGACCAGAAACTCGAGGTCAATTTTGAGCTGAAAGTGGGCGCAACCTCCACCGTGGAGACGGTGACCTCGGAGGCGCCGCTCTTGCAGACGGAGAGTGTGGAGACCGGTACCGTAATCGAATCCCGGCAAATACTCGACCTTCCGCTATTGGGCCGCAATTTTCTCCAGCTCCCCCTGCTGGCTCCTGGAGTTATAAACGGCGAGGGAGGCAATACCCTCAATCTTTCGGTGAACGGGCAGAGAGAATTCGCAAACTCGGTGCTGATCGATGGCGTCGAAGCGACGGCAAACCGCAACAACGATACGAACCTCACTCCAAGCGTAGATGCGGTGGAAGAATTCAAAGTTGCAACCTCTGACTATTCGGCCCAGTTCGGGCGCGCCGCGGGTGGAGTCATCTCCATTCAGACAAAATCGGGAACGAACCGCTTCCACGGAAGTGTTTATGAATTCTATCGGCCGAGCGCAACGGCAGCTGAGAACTATGCATTCCCTACAGAGACGCCCAGTCCTTCTCAGTTGAGCCAGCACAACTTTGGCGCCACTTTTGGCGGGCCGGTTATCAAGAACAAAATGTTCTTCTTCATTTCTTACGAGCAGACACGTAATCGCAACGCCTTCAACTACATCGATTCCGTACCGCCGGTCAACCAGATTAATTTCCTGCCGAATGGGGACGTTGATCTGACAAATCTAAAAGACCCGGGCGATGGCAACACTATGATTCCGCTCTTCGATCCAGCGATTAGCTATGCGAATTATGGTTACTATGCCCAACAATACAGTCCGCCGTACATCATTCCTGCAAGCGAGGTGAGTGCCGGCGGTTTGGCGATTCTCCAGAAATTCTTCCCAGCCCCCAACATCGCAATTACTCCAGGTCCAAATAACGGATACGGATGGTACGACAATTTCCAGGTGAATGCGCCTTATCAATACAACGGCAAGAACGGCGACACCAAATTCGATCTTCCCACTATCTCCTCAAAGGATCATTTGTCGGTTGCTTATCACTATAGCGATTTCAACTCACTACAAGGCGACCCCTTCTGGGGGGCGATCCCGGTGCTAGGTGGAGGCGATGCTGACCAGGGAGACAAAGAAGACGCCCGGAGCCAGGAGATCTCCGCGACGGAAACCCATATTTTCTCAAGCCAGTTGCTCAATGAATTTCGCTTTGGGTACAACCGTTATCATCTGAATGATTTCAGTCTTCTCAACGGCGAGAATTTAGCTGATCAATACAACATAGGCAATGTCAACCTTCCCGGCGTCCCCCAGACTTCGGGGTTCCCTTATATCTATCTTGGGTCCGGCTACGAAACCGGTGGGTCGACTTACAAGCCGCTGTACTTCACTGATTCCAATTTTCAATTCTCCGACAATATTACGCTCACTCGGTCTACCCACGAGTTCAGGTTTGGCGTAGACTATCGACGCCTGAACTCGCATCCGATTTTCTCCCTCTTCCCCACGGGCTATCAATATTATGCGGGCGCCTATTCCTACAGCCAGCAGACGGGCGATCCTACTTTCAATGAATACGGTAATCCACCTTACGCGCCATACGACCCGAACCCCCTCTCCGCGTTTCCGTGGGGTGGATCGGACATCGCGGACTTGCTGACCGGCCTCCCAGAGTCGGTTCAGATCGGATTGCAACTAACTACTCCGCATACCCAGAGTTGGGAGCTGCACTTCTATGGCGAGGACGTTTGGAAGGCTACCTCTCGCCTGACTTTAACTTACGGTGTCCGCTATGAGTACCAGAACCCGTTCACGGAAGCATCAAATAACCTCTCTAACTACGATCCTTCAACCAATATGATTCTGATTGCAGGACGTGGCGGAAATTCCGACGCCCTGATTAACTCGCGTAAGGACAACTTCTCGCCACGCCTGGGTCTAGCCTATAAAATCACCCCTCGCACCGTGATTCGCGCGGGGTATGGACTCTTCTACACGCCTGAAAATGACGCCCGCGAAGATGTTTTGACCAAGAACTATCCCTTCGCGGCGCAGCAGTATTTTTACAACGGATTTTACAACGGTGCTCCTTTGTATGCCCTGGACACGGGAGTGACTCGCATCACGTCGGTACCAGTTGGATCCGGCGTTTCAGCCATTGATCCCTCGACGATTCCCGAAGGCAGTGTGCAGACGATCTATTACGTAGATCCCAATCTAAAAACCGGCTACTCCGAAATGTTCAATCTCACATTGCAGCAAGAACTCACGCCGTCGCTGACGGTCGAGGCGGGGTATGTCGGATCGCTTGCCCACCAGTTGCCGTATGCCATCGGAGACGTCAACCAGGCCAGCCGTATTACTACAGAACTGGGATCAATCGAGGCGCAGGAATCGCTGGGATGGTCGAAGTTCAATTCTCTCCAGGTCAAAGCGAGTGAACGCCTTTCCAACAATCTGAATTTTCTCGCATCGTACACTTATGGACACAGCATCGACGATGGACCAGCGCCGTTTAATCTGGGGAAAAATCACAATCAGCCACAAAGCCCGTTCAACCTCAATGCTGAAGTAGCCGATTCCGATAACGATGTCCGGCATAACTTTGTTTTTAGTTCGGTATACCATTTGCCGGTCGGGCACGGCCAACGATTTCTTGGTGATTTGCAAGGAGCTCGCGAGTTCCTTTTTGGCGGTTGGCAGGTCAACACCATTTTGTTTGCCCGCACCGGTACTCCTGTTAACGTGGTTCGCGATGGCAACGGTGTCAATGGAGTAAAGGATACGCAGGGTTTGCGTCCCAATCTGGTGGCTAATCCGGTCTTGCCCGGCGACCAGCGCTCATTGTCCCGTTATTTCAACACTGCGGCATTTTCGATAGCCGGCTTCGATTGCACGCCCACCTCCAATCCCCTTTGCTATGTTCCCGGAACCGCCGGCCGAAATCTGGTGCGCGGACCCGGATATGTGAACGACGACTTCTCGTTCTTTAAAGACTTCGGCATAAGAGAAGCCATGAAGTTGCAGCTGCGATTCGAGTTTTTCAATCTTGCAAACACTCCTCACTTTGCAAATCCGGGGGGAGATGAAAGTGAGGCGGGGACTTTCGGCAAGATCACGCAGACCATCGCTAACCCCCGGGTCATTCAGTTTGCCGCCAAGTTCATTTTCTAAGGGATTATGCGCGCAGCTGTGAGGCGCGCCCAGTGTGCGTCTCCGGCCTTCTCCGCGTTGATCTTTTCCTCGTTGGCTGGGTTGGCTGGCGTCCGTGTGTGATCCACCGCACCGGTTACGGGACGAAACACAAGGTCGAACCACGGCTTCCATGTTTTCCCGCCATCGGTTGAGGTTGCGGCGGTCTCACGAACCTCTCCGTCCACCGGCTTCCACCAGCCACGGACGGGAGCGCCCTTTGCGTGATCTTCGCCGCTCAAAACCATCGCGCCCGCCTCGAACTTTCCTTCGATCTCTAGCGACTCGCCATTGTTGGTCACCCAACTCTGGTGCCAGACATCTCTGGCGGCATCGTAAATTGTGAAACTCTGACCTTTGTGTCCATCGGTGCCCTGGTAGTCCTCCCGCAGTACGCAGCCATCCAGAATGAGATCGACTTGGGCATGCGCGACTTTGATCGGACTGCCCACATCAAACACATCCCAGTCGCCGGCCCAGAAGTCGAACTGCCGGTAGGCAGCCCCGGCACAGTGGGACGCAGGCTCTGCCGCAAAGACGCGTCTGGCCGGCGCGTTACCTCCGGCGAGCACGGCGACGACGATAATAAGAAAGACAATAAGGAAGGCTGTCAACCACCGGGCTATGAGGCTCATTTCTATGTTCTCTCCGACTGGATGGGTTTGCCCACCGGCACGATTTCGTCGGGTGGACCATAACCGCGATCGTGAGCTTGATTGGAGACTGCGTACATCTTCAAGTCTTTCCAACTCCATCGACTGGAAATGTGCGGTCTGGCGCAGGAACAATAGAGTGTCCATTCATGCAAGAATCCGGCAACCAGTGGTATCAAGTACGAACCGTTCCGATACGGACTGAAGCCAGGCAGATATCGCATGAAGCACTTCGGACACTCGACGCAACGGCGAACACGGCGTGTCATGGCACGTATCAACCAAGATAGATCGGTTGGCCAACCGAAGTTGGACGTTAGTGGACCTCGTTCCCAAGCAAGTTCCCAAGCAAGATCCCGAGGAAGTTATCGAGGAAGATAAGGGCGGAGATTTCCCCCACCCTGGATGTCGCGTTCCTGATGTCGCGGGTGGTTGCCGGTTTTTTCCCCGGTTATTTTGCTTCTGTCGCCTCAAGTAGCATGCGGCTGAACCCTGTCAGTCGAGGCTGGAAGCCGGATGGAAAAATGATGTTACGAGAATTGTCGTCGCGGTTCGCTTTTGAAGGATCGGCCACACTCGCGCCACCGTACGCGGGGACCGCGAGGAAACCAACCTGTTCGCCGCTTGCGTCTAGCGCCGTCCCCACGATTTCACCGTTGTCGTTGATGCCCTGGGCCATGAGCAGATACAAGGGAGAATCCGGCTGAATCAGGCGATTGAGATCCACAATCATGCCGTTTTCGTAGAGGAACGCTCTCTCTCCGATTGGGCCTCCATTTGACACACCGACTATCTGCCCTCCCTCGTTAATATCGTAGGCGGCGCTGGTCTGGTCCTCGTCAAGACGCGGAAGCTCTTCCATCTTCCCGGTTTCCTGGGTCCATAGAAACGCCCTGGGACTCAGTCCCGCATTTTTGTCTCCGCTTGTGTTCGCAAACCCGACAATTTGACCGTGGTTGTTGAGAGAAACAGGAGTGTTCCACGCATGGCCTCCGATATTTCCCAAGTCGATTGGCTTCCCATTCTCCCAAAGAAGTGCGTGTATGGCGCTCGCGCCGCCGACTGCATTTGAGCAGAGACCCGAAATCCCGATGACCTGGCCCAGATCGTTGATCGCAGTCGCGGCGGAATCCGGATCACCAGGATAAGGAGGCAGCTGGGTGATTGCCGTCAATTTCGGCCCCCAGATCACCGCCTCAAACTGCAGGAATTGGCTTGCGGGAGGCGCGTTGTTACAAGTCGGATCAAGAACGCCATCCTCCGCCCATCCGACAATCTGCCCCCGGTTGTTTACGCCCGCCGCATAGCTGTCGTAACCTCCCTGCAATGGCGGAAGCGCAGCCATCACGCCGTCCTGCCACGCGAACCCTAGACAGACGTCGCCGGTGGGAGTGGCCGATGGGAAAAAAGCAAAGCAACTCCAGGGCTCCCCGTATGGATTCGGTTGGGCAGTTTCGGCTATTCCCACGATTTCGCCTTTGACGGTATGGTTGGGCCAGGACACATTACTGTTCGGGCCACCGAGCGTGCCGAGGTCGAGCGGAGTTCCGATCCATAGTTCAGCGTTGACGACGTTGTTGCCCGTCAGATTGGCACCGCCTGAGATCCAGCCCAGGTTGTTAATACCGACCGGCTCCGGATTCCCGCCGAGCGGCGCACCGAGATTAAACACGTAGTATCTGGGCGGCTGGTTTGGTTGCGGAGATTGCGCATCTACGACGCTAGAAAACGCAAATGCAACGGCTAGGGTCAACGCGAATATGCACTGCTTCGGTAATCTCATAAAACTCCTCCTGGTCTGTTTTCTTCCGGCACTGAATTCCCCGCCTGCGAGCTTTCGGGCGCATTGCGAATCCACACAGCAACCCGTGACTGTCCGTGAAAACTCCGGCCCGGCAGGCAGTTGGACTGAATCACCATAGGGCGGATCGTGAAACAAAGTTGGACGTTCGCGGACGTGGTTCGCGTGAAGCTGGACATTTTCGACTGCTGCTGCCCAAAAGTGTGGCTCTCGCAACGCGGTCCGAAAACGTCCAGATTTCCGCTCAGATCGGCGCTATCATCGCTTCAGAAGAAAGAGAAGAAAATGGAACTGGATTGGAAAGTCTGTTCACGCGCACGCCTGTCACGCGACCCGCGCTTCGATGGGAAATTTTTTATCGCTGTTCGCGGCAGTGGCGTCTATTGTCGTCCGATCTGTCCTTCCCCGACCGCTAATGAGAAAAATGTCCGCTACTTTCCGACAGCCGCGGCCGCCGCTGAAGCGGGCTTTCGTCCCTGTCTCCGCTGCCGGCCTGAGTGCTCGCCGGGAACTCCCGCGTGGATTGGAACACCCAACACTGTTTCCCGGGCGCTGCGCCTGATCGGCGAAAGCGGCCTGGACGGCGGCGTCGAGGCTCTCGCTCAACATCTCGGTGTCGGCTCCCGTCATCTCCGCCGGCTTTTTATCCGCCATCTGGGAGCTTCACCCAATGCAGTGGCTCAAACACGCCGTCTGCACTTCGCGAAAAAGCTCATTGACGAAACCATGTTGTCGATGCACGAGGTTGCCATCGCCTCCGGCTTCGGTTGTGTGCGAAGGTTCAATGCTGCAATCCGCGGGATGTACAAGCGCACCCCCACTCAAATTCGCCGCCTCTCGCGACAAACCGGTTCTCTGCCGGAAAACCAGTATCTGTTCCGCCTTCGCTTCCGCCCTCCCTATGACTGGGCCGGCATGTTGGACTTTCTCAAACCTCGTGCCACGCCTGGCGCTGAAGAGGTTGTGGACAATGTTTACCGCCGTTCCATCTCCTTCCGCGGCACTTCCGGCTACTTTGAGGTGTCGTACGAGCCGAGCCATAACTCTCTTGTCGCGAAAGTCCAGTTCGGTGAACCGCGGGCACTCTTTTTCATCATCGAGCGAATCCGCGCGATGTTTGACCTCAATGCCGATTGGTCCGCGATTGCACAGGTTCTAAGGACGGATCCTTTGTTGGCGGAGCGCGTGAAAGCCAACCCGGGATTACGTGTGCCGGGGTGCTGGAATGGCTTTGAACTCGGTGTCCGGGCGATTCTCGGCCAGCAGATTACCGTGAAAGGCGCGACCGGACTCGCTGGTAAATTGGCGAGCCGATTCGGACAGCAACTCTCCTCGGCAAACGGCCTGACCTGCGTCTTTCCCGAGCCCGAGGTCCTGGCGGAAGCCGATATTGCTTCAATCGGCATGCCGCAAGCGAGGGTCAGGACCATTCAGGCTTTCGCCCGCAGCGTGCGCAACAACGAGATCAGCTTTGAGGGAATCATCGATTCTGAAGTATTTCTGGATCGGCTTTGCAGCATCGCGGGAATCGGAAAGTGGACCGCACAATACGTCGCGATGCGAGCCCTTCGCGATCCTGACGCCTTCCCTTCCGGAGATCTCGGCCTGTTGCGCGCTCTCTCTTTGGAAAGCTCACGCGAACTTGAGCTTCGCGCCAAAGTCTGGCAGCCGTGGAGAGCCTATGCCGCAATGTACCTCTGGAGTCGCCCGATCGAGGGCAGAACACGCAGGAGTAAATTGCATTCTCCGCAAGGTAAGACGGCGCCCGGCGATCTTGTTTCTCAACCAGAAGCCACAGCGGCGATGTGAACTTCCGTTGTGTGACTGATGTTGTGTGGAGCGGACACTCCTGTCCGCTGCCTTTGACTTTGACTTTTTGCCCCGGACAAGGCGACTGCGTAATTTGAGGGGATCAAAGTCAAAGTCATGACGGGCGTGTCTGTGACGGGGATCACAGGGCGGATGTGATGAAAAAGTTACCTTGGCAGACCCGGACTCGCAAATCAGGCAGTCGGGTTATCCGGGCGATATTTCATTGATCGTGTAGGGGTCTTTCGACTGCGCGGCTGCTTCGCGAAGCAGCCACTTCGCTCAAGATGACATTTTGTATAAAGCTGGGCGGACGAATGCGTCCGCCGCTACGCAGAAAGCGGAATCCGCCAAATCCCAGGGGGACGCAACCGTGCAATCCTACCCCGCGCGCACGGTTTGGTGCGAAAAAATCAGAGTCAACGGCAGCGGACAGGAGTGTCCGCTCCACACAAATTCAAAGGCATCGGGCGAGGGCGCCCGCTCCTCCACAACATCGGTCACACAACTCAGTTGGTCGGCTCCGCGTAGCTACTTGCCGGTGTAGAGATCCGGAAATTGTTGCCGAAGGTGAGCAACCTTCGGCGCATCGTTGAAGACGATGTATGGATCACCGGGATGGAGAGTGGCATAGTCCTGGTGATACGCCTCGGCGGGATAGAAGGCTTTCAATGGGACCACCTGAGTCACGATCGGATGCGGGAAGATTTTGGCCTGATCCAGTTGGGCGATGTACGCTTCGGCGATTCGCTTTTGCTCATCGCTGCCATAGAAAATTGAAGAACGATACTGGCTGCCGGTGTCTGGTCCCTGGCGATTCAACTGGGTGGGATCATGCGCGACCGAGAAGAACACGCGAAGAAGTTGCCCGTAGGTGATCTGCGAAGCATCGTAAGTGATCTTCACCGACTCGGCGTGGCCGGTGTCACCATTGCTTACGAGTTCGTATTCCGCAGTGCTGGATGCGCCGCCAGAGTAGCCTGACGTCGCGCTGATCACGCCCTTCACATGCTGGAAGACGGCCTGAATTCCCCAGAAGCAACCGCCCGCGATCACCGCGGTCTGCTTCACCTTGGCGCTCGCCAGCGTGGCGTCCACCGCAGGGCCAGGCATCGTGACAGCCCGTTCGCCGGCATTGCAGGCGATTACGCCCGCCAGGGTTACCATTAAGATCACCGCCGATACACGCGACGAAAAACTACACATAGCGAACTCCTTCAAACAACCCAGTTGTGATTCCGACCTGTCTCTTTATTAGAGTCGGCAGCGCGTCAAAAGTTTCCCATTCCAAGTCAGAGACGTGCGCGGAGACGCGGCGAGCCGCGTCTCTACGGGAAGGGCGCGGATTGTCGGGCGTGGGAGTCGAGTCGAACAATTCAACGGTAAGTGCCGCCCGGAGTTCAAAGTGGCGGGCGCGACAAACGCAGCGGACAGGGGTGTCCGCTCCACACCACATCAAAACAGAAGCCTTCGCCACTTTTGTGCCATTTCGGGCTGATTGTCCACAGCCTAGCACCTTGTTGCTACTTGCATTCTCATACACAATTTCCGGATAATCGTTAACAAGAGAATGACCGACGTGTATCGCTACAGCCGCGCAGAACTTCTGCGCATACTCCGGATCGTTCCTCGCCAGCTTCAGACCTGGGAGAAGGCGGGACTGGTGACGGCGGGCGAAGATTATTCTTTTTTCGATCTGGTGCAAATCAAGAAGGTGCGCGACCTCTGCGCCCAGCGCGTTCGTCCCGCTGTCATCCGGCAATCGCTGCAAGCCATGCAGAAACAGGTTGCCGGCATGGAGAATCCACTGCTCGAAGCGGGGGCTTATCAAAGCGGGCACCGCATCGCATTCCGCCACCAGGGACGGCTGCTTGAGCCCATCGCTGGACAGTTCATGTTCGATTTCTCGGCCGAACAAAGTAAAATCGTGACCAGCCCGCCACGCAATGGACCGGAACTGGTGGTTACCGATGTTGCCGACTTGTTTGCGCGCGGGATCATGCAGGAAGAAAATCCCTCGACGCAGGGCGAGGCGATCACTACCTATTTAAAGGTTCTTGAAATGGATCCCATTCACGCCGCGGCGCACATCAATCTGGGCACGCTTTACTACAACCGTCAGGAATATGCACTCGCCGAAAGACACTACCGCTCGGCGATTCGGATTGATCCGCGCTACGCGCTCGCGTATTTCGACCTGGGCAACGTGCTCGATGAAACCGGACGCGTCGAGGAAGCCATCAACACATACAAGACCGCGATTCAACTCGCGCCCACCTACGCGGACGCGCACTACAACCTCGCACTGGCTTACGAAAAGACGCGCGAGCCGCGCAAGGCGCTGCAGCACTGGCGCGCCTACGTGAAGCTCGATACCGCCGGGCCCTGGACGGTCCACGCCAAACATCAGATCCAGCGCATTCTGCAGGGCGACAGCCTGAAGCTAGTGCACTCCCGCAAAGTGAACTGAAAAATCCTACACATTCAGCGATCATCAGCATTAGCGCGTTTCCAAAAAAAGGGGCGCGGCTGGCGCCGCGCCCTGGTAGAGATAGCAGCTAACAGTTAGTCCACCACAAGCTTGTTCTCGACTCCGAACACGCCGGGCACCGCGTTCGCCCGCAATCCGGCAATCGTCTTATCCATCGGCCTTTCGACCGATCCGTAAAGGGTGACGTGCCCGTTGTCGACCACGATCCGGATTGGATGCAGCGGATCGGTAGCATAACGGCCAAGCACCGAGTCTCGATAAATTGCGCGAGCCGTGCGTACGCGGATCGAATCGTCAAACATCGAAACTCGCAGCACATTCACGTCGTCTACAACATCCTTGACGCCGGGCGTACGGGCTACGATTGCGAGTGCCGTATCTTTCGCCACGTCGTTCATGGTGTCGCCGTTGAGCGTGACCACGCCGTCCTTCACGTTGAGTGCAACATAGTTGAACGTGTTGTCGAAGTATCCGACGCGATCATAGGCAACCTGTTTCGACAGTTTCTTTTGAAGCTGGCTGTCAGGCACGGTTGTTCCCGCGACCTCGATGTCATTGCGAACGCCACCGACGTTTGCAAGCTTCTTGATTTTGTTCGCAGCGTCGAGTTTGTCCTGATAAAGACTGACGATGCCGGTCAGGGTCACGATGCCATCTTCGACGCTCGCGCTTACGCTCTGCAGTTGCTTTGCGTGATGAATCTTCTGGCTGACCGTCTGCTGGATCTGCTGATCATATCGGCCGGTGGCGGCCATTGCAGAAATGCTGAGCAGGACGAGCAACGCCACAGTTATTGCAAATCCTTGCTTCTTCATGGGTGCCATCCTCAGTAGAATTCCGGTTGTGTACAGTATTAACCGGTTAGTTAAATAGATGCAGAGGACAGGGGTGTAGATGCGTCAGACGCGGGGTTTTACAAACTATTACAAGGAAATGAGTTGGATTTGCCATCGCTTTGGGACGGAGAAAAAAGAGGTAAAATATCGGCATGACCACTGACGAGCGGCTCGATCGGCTCACCGAAAGACACGAGGCTTTGGCTGAGAGTCTGCAGTTGCTCACGGCGGACGTGCAGAGCTTGGCCCAATCGACGAAAGAATTGAGAGAGGACTTGAGAGAATCGGTGAAGGAGCACGACCGAATCCTCAAGGGGCACGCCGATCTTATTGGCGATCTCGCGAAAATCGCCTCCGCCCACGAACACCGCATTGATCGACTGGAAGGCCGGCAAGGCTGAACGCCGACTATTCCTTCCGCTTCGCCGGTTTCTTTTTTGAAGATCCGGTCTTGCGGCGAGCGCCAGCGTTGCCCGGAAACACCCTGGCAAAAATCCTGTCGATGTTCTTAAGCTGCCTCTTCAGGCTGAAAGCGCGGTCAATCTTCGTCCGCGGCACTCGTCCGCTGATCTCGGGGTCGTTCACGATCAGTTCGTGGAAATCCAGATTCTCTTTCCACGCGCGCATTGCGTGACTCTGCACCAGACGATAGGCGTCTTCCCGGGAAACACCGCTCTCGACCAGATCGAGCAATAACTGTCCACTGAAGACGAGGCCTCGCGTGCTCTCGAGGTTCGCCAGCATGCGTTCGGGATAGACGAACATGGTCTCGATCAATTGAGCCGTCTTGTTGAGCAGGTAATCGGCGAGCGTGGTCGAGTCCGGAATAATGATGCGCTCGGCCGACGAGTGCGAGATGTCGCGCTCGTGCCACAGCGCGACGTTCTCGAATCCGGCCTGTGCGTTCGAGCGCACGACGCGTGCCAGTCCGGAGATCTGCTCGCTGGTCACGGGATTGCGCTTGTGCGGCATGGCCGACGAGCCCTTCTGCTTTTCGCTGAAATATTCTTCGGCCTCGCGGACTTCGGTGCGCTGCAGGTGGCGGATTTCGGTTGCAATCTTGTCGAGCGTCGATGCGATCGTGGCCAGCGTCGCCAGATAAAAGGCGTGGCGGTCGCGCTGAATCACCTGCGACGACACCGCGGCAGCTTTCAATCCCAGGCGCGCGCACATTTTTTCTTCGAGTTCGGGCGTAAGGTGGGCAAACGTTCCTACCGCACCCGAAAATTTGCCCACGCGCAAATCTTCAGCAGCCGCCCGGAAGCGGGCGATGTTGCGTTGCGTCTCCGAATACCAGTTGGCGATCTTGAATCCAAACGTGATGGGCTCGGCGTGGATACCGTGGGTACGCCCGATCATTGGCGTGTCTTTGAATTCCAAGGCGCGGCGTTCGAGGACGTCCGCGAGACGGGCGAGATCGCTCGCAATCAAAACGGAGGCTTGCTGAATGAGCAATGCCTGCGCCGTATCGACCACATCGTTTGAGGTGAGGCCGTAGTGGAACCAGCGCGCGTGAGGGCCCACAATCTCGGCCACTGCCGTGGTGAAGGCGATGACGTCGTGTTTGACCTCGGCTTCAATCTGGAAGATGCGTTCAACGCTGAAGCCGGCGCGCGCGCGGATTGCCTTGGCAGCTTCCCTGGGCACGATGCCGGCTGCGGCCAGCGTTTCGGTCGCGGCGACCTCGACCGCCAGCCAGGTGCGGAAGCGGTTCTCATCGCTCCAGATGCGAGCCATCTCGGGCCGGGTATAGCGTGGGATCACGGCGCTTTCTCCTGAAGGGGAACTGGGGATTGTAAATCAGGTGGGCGAATGTGTGCGCGGTGACGGTTTGAGCGGAAGGCCGGGCGTCTCCGCCCGGTTCGTTGTTCAACGTCGGTTCAAGGTTTGAGTTCTAGTCGACCGTGTGCTTCGCTGTGTATCCTTCTCGCGCGTAAACGACGTACTTCACTTCCTTGCCCTTCTGGTCGCGAATCTTCAGCGGACCGCCGTCCGGCGCCTGGAGTTCTACTTTCAACTTGCGGTAGGTGCCGTCGAGCTTGGGATTGGTGGGATGGTAACTGATGCTGTACTGATTGCGGATATCGGCGGCCACGTCATGAAAAAGATCCGGCAGTTCGCCCTGGAAGCGCGGGAAGTACGCCCGTCCGCCGGTCAGGCTCGCGAACGTCCTCATTTCGTTATCCGCCTGCAGGTAGTCCATGTTGCTCACCGGTATTCCGATACCGTGGCTGTAGCGGCAGTGGTGCACCTCACAATATTCGCGCATCATGAAGCCGACGCTGATGGGGTAGATCGTGACATCCTTCGTGGACTTAATTTTCTTGGTGATTTGGTCGAGCGTGAGCTTGCTGAAAGTGTCCACTCCGGTGGTTACGAGAATGACGTACTTCTTGCCCTCGATGCGGTCGGCTCGATCCAGGGTATCGAACAGCGCGTCAAACAGATTGGTTTCGGCAAAACCCGGTACGCGCAATTGATTCAAGGCGGCGTAAACCGCGCGCTTGTCCTGCGTGAAATCCGCCAGGATGTAAGGCTTGATGTCATAGGAAATGACGGCGACCCAGTCATCCTTCTGCAGGGTATTGGCAAATGCGTAGGACGCATTCAAGGCTTCGACC
>Ga0302326_10014215_pt1 | contig 16851 bp, 12 predicted proteins | sample Palsa_T0_3_FD_202264 | JGI IMG/M metagenome (GOLD analysis project Ga0302326, IMG submission 202264) | Peat permafrost microbial communities from Stordalen Mire near Abisko, Sweden - Palsa_T0_3 | ecosystem: Environmental > Terrestrial > Soil > Palsa > Peat permafrost | place: Sweden: Abisko...
CCGGTTCATGCCAGACGCGATTGACCCTGAACCGACATCGGGGAGCCAGACCTTTCGCGCCGCACAACGCAGCAGCCTCGCTACCGCAGCGGTAGGATATCCCCAGCGTTGGTCCTGCATTGGCGACCGCTTTGCTTGCCGGCGCTGCTGATCCGAAGGCATTCCGATCAGGAAGGGACTTCTCAGGCTGGATCGGCCTAGTCCCAAGCAGAACTCTAGTGGCTCTCGCCTACCGCAAGTCCACCAGTTGCTGCAGAGCGTCGGGCTTACGAATTATCGTCCAGCGATCTTTCAATTCCACGATACCTTGCCGCTCCCAGTCCCGCAGACACCGATTGACGTTCTCGCGCGTTCCACCGGCCATTTCGCCAAGCTCTTTTTGCGACAACGACAGTTTGGCTGGTCCTTGACCTGAAGTCGGATAATTCAGCAGCGTCTTGGCGAGGCGCATAGACAGGTCGAAGAAGGCGACATCGATCATCCGCTCGTCGGAACGGCGAACCCGCGCGCAAAGCATTTCCATCAACTTCAGACAGACCGAGGTATTGCCCTCAAGCAATGGGACGAAATCACGACGCTCCAGCACCAGAAGCTCGCAATTGGTCAACGCAGTGACATCGGCGGAGCGCGACTTGCCGTCCAGCAACGCAATTTCGCCGAACAACTCCCCGGCGGTCAGATCGGCGAGAATAACTTCACGGTCCTTCGCGCTCGGTAGCGATACGCGAACCGTTCCAGTCATCACCGCCATCATGCTGCGTCCCGGCTCGCCGACATGGCAAATTGCGGCGCCGGCAGCAAAGCGGCGAGGCTGAGCGCGTGCCACAAACTCACGGCGGCCGTGCTCGTCTAGCGCGGCAAATATCGGCGAATTTTCCAGCAGTTTCCGGCCCCGATCAGTGGTAGTCGCCATCACCCCAGTTCCTCTCAGGACGCGATTTTTGCTGTGCCGCGCGGCACAGGCAGTGCGGCCGCAACGCTCTAGCTTCCGCCTCGATCTCCGATCGCCCGATCTGCGACCGGCATGGCGACAACGACAATGCCTATGACAAAACGAAGGAGGAAGACCATGACCCATTTGCCTGTAAGCCGCGAACTTCAGCAATTACCACAACCCGGAACACAGCGATCAACGTCTACACCGTGGAATCGCTTCGTAGCAGCGTTCAATTCATCCGACCTTCCAATTATCGTTGCGCTGTGTCTCGCCGGTCTCCTGCTTACGCTCAACGTTATGTTCCGGTATCCGGACGTTGGCGACCTGATCCAGCAATACAACATGTTCTGAGCGGTCCTCAGCCCGGCACCCCCGACGCAGCAGTCCCCACTGTGGCCGTGCTGAACGACGACGCGGGAGGAGAGCCTACGGCCTCCTCCCGTTGACGCTTGGCGAGATAGTCCTGTATTGTTTGTCCCGCCGCCACGTATGAAGCTGCGGTACTGTCACGCAAATTAGTGTGCGTCCACTCGTAGCTGGTGTAGTAGTCCACAGGAAACTCGATCAGTTCGATCAGGTGTGGCTGCGTATTTGATTTTGCCGCTTCAGCCGCTCGCTGTTCATTCAAATCCTTGAGATGAAATTTGAACAGCTTCACGTCATCCTCAGACGTCGTGCTGGCGAATAGCATAACCAGATTGTTGAGCGCCTCCACAAGATTGTGATGGGGACGGATCTGATGCGAGTCGAGAATCCGACAAACCCAGACCTCATCCAGATCGGGATGATCTTTGAGAAGATGCCAGAAGCCCACCGTATCGACGGTTGCACCTTCCACGTAGGTCGTGCCGTTGATCTCTACCGGCGACAGGATGTAAGGAAGGCCGCTGCAGGCGCATAACGTTTGTGTAGTGATCTTTAGATAATTGTCGTTCTTGTTCGAGAATAGCTGCAACTGCTGCCGGTCTACGTTGTAGGCGTTGTGATACAGCACAGGCACATCGTCGGCTTCGAGCAGAGACATGTCGAAGCCCTTGAGCAGCGTGTAGTCGGGCCCGTACCAGAGTTTATTCAGTCCCGGCAGTTCGCTTTTGTACATCATACTCATCAGAAATCGCGACGCGGGATTTGCTGCGAACACCGAATTGAGCATGACATTGCAAAGATCGCCGTAGTTCCATCGGCTCGGCCGCAAATAGAAATCGAGGATATCCTGATAGCCCTTCATGATCTGGCTTGGCACAACAAGGTTTGTGTAGGATTGCGGATCGATCAGGAAGCGCATCGAGGCCGAGATCATTTCCGGAAGATCCGGCAAAAAGACCGTCGGACACGGAAACTTGTCGTAGACCTTGTCTTCGCGAAAGAAGCTGCGCAGCAGATTCTCGACGTAGTCGAGCTTCTTCGTGCGATCCGGGCTGACGTGATAGAGGCAGCCAAGCCAAGCCCCGACGCAACTCAAGCTCCAGACATCGAACTTGACTTCGGGAAAATCCCCCAGCGCGCGCAATACGCCGACGCCTATTCCCACGGCGGGACCGCCGCCTGCCAAGGTAAGCGCCCGTTTTTTCCGAATAACGGCAGCGCCGGAATGGATTGGGACCACCGAATTACCTGACGCGGACATTGATCAGCCTCCCTGACAAAATACCAAGCCAAATGCACCGTCATACAGATTAAGACGATTCAACAATCGTGATTGCGCAACGATCGTATCCCGCTCGTTAATCCGGGACGAAAAACACGACCGAGTTCACAGCCTCCTGGCGAACAGTCGCAACTCCTCACATCCCTTCACGCGGTATTGTTTTAATTTATACTGCGCTAAGCGACGTAGACATACTACCACCTGCAACGCTTTGGCCGCCGGGCGCGGCCAGGAGGACAGATGGTCGACTTGAAGAGCTGGCTCGAGGAATTGGGCATGGGCCAGTATGCTCAATCTTTCGTTGCAAGCGATATAGACTTTGACGTCCTTCCGGATCTTACGGAAGCGGAACTGGAGCGTCTGGGTGTTTCACTCGGCCACCGCAAAAGACTAAGGCGGGCGATCGCCGCGCTCACCTCAACCGCGACCAAGGGCTCCGCGTCAGCGACGCCGACGCAGGAGCTACAGGCCGAACGCAGGCAGGTAACGGTGATGTTCTGCGACCTGGTCGGTTCGACTGAGCTGTCGACTCGGCTCGATCCGGAAGAGTTGCGCGACATGGTGCGCGCCTACCAGCAGGTCTGTACTGAGGCGATTGGACGGTTTGAGGGTTTCGTCGCCCAATACCTCGGCGACGGCATCCTCGCCTATTTCGGCTATCCGGCAACCCACGAGGGTGAAGCGGAACGCGCGGTCCGCGCCGGTTTGGCCGTGCTTTCATCTGTCGACCAAATTAGCGCCAAGGCTGATGCGAAAATACAAATCCGCATTGGCATCGCGACCGGGCCCGCTGTTATCGGCGACATGATTGGGCGCGGCACGACGATGCAAATCGCCGTCACCGGCAAGACGCCAAACCTTGCGGCGCGTATTCAGGAGTTCGCGCGGCCTGGCACATTGGTGATTGCACAGAGCACGCAGCGACTGATCCCTACACAATTTGAATGCCGGCCGCTCGGTACGCCGCCATTGAAAGGCATCAGCGAAACCATCCCGCTTTGGCAGGTTGTCCGTGAACTGACCGATGCCGAACAATTCAAGGCCAGACGCGAGAGATTGTTGGACTGCGTGGGCCGCGAGAGAGAGCTGAAACTCCTTCTCGATCGATGGCAATTGGCCTGCGTCGGCTCCGGCCAGGCTGTGGTCGTCTCGGGTGAAGCGGGCATCGGCAAAACGCGACTTGTGGCCTTGTTGCGTGAGCAGCTTGCGGCCGGCGGCTATGTCAGCGTGCGTCTGCAGTGTGCTCAACAGTATCGCAACAGCCCGCTCCAACCGGTGATTGTTCATATGCGGCGCGCAGCCGCATTGGACAAAGATGATACCCCGGCGGCACAGATGGCGAAAATCGAACAACTGCTGACACTCGCCGGAAACAACGAAGGCGTGCCGCTCGCTGCCTCGCTACTCTCCATACCTTTTGAGGACCGCTACCCCCCGTTGGTAATGCCAGCAGTTCGACAGCGGGCCGAGACACTGAAGATGCTGGTCGGGCAAATCATCGGCCTTGCTCAGAACAAGCCCGTATTGCTGACAGTAGAAGATGCGCACTGGATCGATCCCAGCACCGAAGAAACCCTGACTCGCCTCCTCGACCGCCTAAACCGCCACAGGGTCATGGTTCTGATAACTGCGCGGCCCGACTCTGCCTCCCGGCTCGTCGACCATCCACACGCCATGACGCTTGTGCTTGGACGCCTTGATGCGGATCAGGTCAAGCAGATGATTGCTGCTGTGACCGGCAATAGCGCCTTGGCGCCGGAAGTGGTGGACCGCATCGTTCAGAAGACTGACGGCGTTCCTCTGTTCATTGAAGAACTGACCAAAGACGTCCTTGAATCGAACGAACACGGCGATCGGCCGGAGGCCCCGCCGCCCACTCTGGCCATACCGTCGACACTTGAAGACACTTTGCGGGCACGGATAGATCGATTGGCCACTGTGAAAGATGTCGCGCAGGTTGCTGCCGCGATCGGGCGCAGTTTTGCCTATTCGATTATTGGCGCGGTGCTCAACCAGGATGAGGAAGCGTTACGCCTCGCTCTCGATCGATTAGTAGAGGCAAAACTGATTTATCAGCATGGCGCACCGCCCGAGGCGGTATACGCTTTCAAACACGTACTCGTTCAAGATGCAGCCTACGAAAGCCTCCTTCGCTCGCAGCGCGTGGCTTTGCATGCGCGCATCGTCAATGTCATCGAAAATCAGTTCTCCTCGATTGCGGACGACGAGCCGGAACTCGTCGCCCATCATTGCTCGCGCGCCGAGCTCGGCGAAAAAGCTGTCGACTATTGGCTTAAGGCCGGAGCCAAAGCGGTAGGGCGTTCTGCGAACGTGGAAGCCATCAGCCATCTTCGAAATGGATTGCAGGGCCTCGCCGGCATTGGCTCCGAACAAGATCGCATCCGGCTTGAACTCGCGCTCCAGCTCACGCTCGGCCAGGCGCTAATCGCGGCGCGCGGCTATACCGCGACCGAAACAACTCAAGCTTTCGCCCGCGCCGAACAGCTTGTTGAAAAAATCGGCGATACGCGCCAACGCTATTCCGCACTCTACGGCATCTTTGTCGGCCATCTGATCGCGGGACGGATCGACCTGGCGTCGGAAACGATCGCAAGAATGTATCAATTAACGCGAAGCGACCAAAACAATTCCTATTTGTGCCTTGCTTACCGGCTAGGTGGGAGCCTGTCATTCTTCCGAGGAGACCTGGAAGCGTCGGAGGAGGAATTGGAGAAGTCTGTTGCGCTTTTTAGCCCGCAGGCGCGACAGCAACTCGCATCGCAATTTGGGCCCGATACGGGATCTGCCTCGCAGATATTTCTTGCGATGACACAATGGCTCAGGGGCAAGCCGGACCGCGCGCTTCAAAGTGCTCAGAGCGCGATTACCAAGGCGCGGCAGGTTGAGAACGCGCTTACGCTCGGTCAGGTACTCGCACTTGCGGCACAACTCCACTACATGGCCCATGACTACGAAAGCATGCTGGCTCTTAGTAAAGAAGGCGGCCACAACTGCGAGCGCGTCGGCATTCTCTATTTTGGATCGATATGCCGCGCTTATCAAACCTGGGCGCAGGCGCAACTTACCAAGCCGGCCGACTACATCGATGAATTCAAGCAATGTTTGACACATTACGAAGCGCTCAAGTCTGGCCTTCAGCTAGGGCTGTTTCATGTCATGCTGGCGCAACTTCTGCTGGCTGCGGGACGGCGTGATGAAGCCGTCAAAGAATCCGAAGCTGCGCTCGTCAAGATCGCCGTCAACGGCGAACGGTGGTGGGCGCCGGAAATCTACCGCACGCTCGGGCTGGCGCTCCGCGAGTCTGAGCGAAAAGAGGCGTGCAACAATTTTCGCCGCGCCACTATAGAAGCGCAACGCACAGGCGCGCTGATGCTTGAGCTTCGTGCCACCACCGACCTCGTGCAAGCTTCATCTGGAACGGCGGAAGCCGATAACGCACAGCAGATGCTCGCCACAGTACTTCAGCAATTCACCGAGGGGTTTGAAAGCGCCGACGTGCGCGCTGCAAAAACTTTGCTGCAAGGCGTGTAATCGTCAGGCGCTTCGGCCGGCGAGGTCAGGGAGCTCGATAGCGACGGCTTCGGGCCGATCATCACCAGCCGCGACCGCGCGGGGCTTTGTAACTGCCTCGGCCTGCGCGCGGTCTGCCGTAAACGGCAAAAGCGCCCGCAAGCGCAAACCGCATCGGAAGCGACGCATGGCACAGCGTTCGCAGCCGCGAGCTGTGTCGCGAGTCACACTGAGCCTTGCCGGAGCGGTGTATGACGTCCAAGTGATCGGCACCCGTTGTTCTATCGATTTCCACTCAGTCGCGCCGAAACTCTGTGCCCGATATGTCAAAATCACAGCGTCCAATTCCGTGCGCACGTGGATGCTTCCCGCAGGCTCGCCACTCTGCGACCAAGACCACGGAAAGTGCTGCCCGGTCTGTAATCGACCTAGGCGATGCCAGTGACGAACATCGATAAAAATGCAGGACTCGCAGATTACGCGACCACCGCGGGCTGGTCGGGCCATCAATTGACCTCGCCTGGATTATCGAAATCAATTGGCAAAGGCACGTTTCTCCGGACGCCAAAAACTGTGAAAAACTCCCATGTTCGTTGGCATTTTTGGCAATCGGGCATGATTTTGCTTTTGGATTTCCACACGAGTTTTGGAACGAACCGAATCAGTCACTTAAATGGCGCGGCTATGCCCATTAGACCGAGCGCAAGGATCGCTTCGGTCCGCCTCGCTCCATGCCAGTTTGGCCAACACTCAGCGTGAAGCCATGCATGCGTTCTAGGCTCGGTACCAAATGGGAGTATCACCGCGCCCGGGCTCTCTGCGCGGCTGCACCATGCGCAACGTTCCGGCGCTGATGGCGCGGGGTGACGGTTCAGCCACTCGACAACACAGCATTCCAGAGCTGACGCTCTGACACTTGAATTCGGTCGCTCCGCAATTCTCACTGCGATGCCGTAATGTTTCTCAAAGTATGCCCGCCACTGCTGAGGCCCCCATCCACGTCGGTCGGGTTGTAGTAGATTGAGTATCTCCCGCTTGTGCAGGACGAGCGCATCCAGTACCGACTGTGGCGGCTCGGCGAGCGCTTCAAGCAGAAGTGCGTCGCCATCAAGCGCTATAGCAATGCCTGCCGCTTGCGCAGCGCGAAGAGCTTCGGCCGCACTCATAGCCGCTTCCGCCAGCCCGATGCCGGTTGTGGAGAGCCCGGCGGCATAGTTGCATTTGTCGGCATAGAGGTTCGGGACTCCGGGTTGGAGTCCCCGTGGTCACGATAGTCGGCCTCGGCATAGGGGGCATAGGGGGCATCGAAGGCCCCATCCCCCCGATGGCCCCTATGGTCTTCTCCTCCGCCGCCGCCGGTCCTTTTGAGTGCATAAGTCGCGGCACCCCACTTTCCGGCGGGCGGCTGACGCGTAAGCACGAACCCTCCAACTCGCTTGCCGCCGTACTTTTCGAGCTGCGAGGCAAGGTATTGGCGACCTCGACCTTGCGGGTCCACCGCTTGACTCACGTCTTCATGGAGCTGGCGCACGGCGACCGGCGCGTCGCCATGCCTTTCCCACCAGATCTCGAACACTTCGGCCAGCACCTGTCGGCGGCCATCGCGTTCCTTCGCCTCGCCCACGCGCTGGGCCGGATCCTGACAGCCAAGAGCTAGCAATGGATCACGGACCCAACGGCACCACTGCGTAAAGCTTCCGAGCGGGAGGCCGAGATCAATATTCAAAGTGATCCTGCCCCACCGCCAAATTGTCAGCACCGCAGCCAATAGCTCCGTACGCCGGGCTATCACTTCGGCGCGGATGTCGACCTTGAATGGTCGCGCCTCTGGGTCCTCCGTGCGCGGATCGAAATCCACAGCGATAAAGCGTCGGGCCAAGTCCTCAGAAACCTTCAGGCCGTTACCGGTGAGGATCACGAACGCGGTAGCATTCAGGGGCAGCATCTGCGATCTGCCGAGCAACCGAACGCGTGCCGGCCGCTCGGTAATTGCGCTTGCCAAGAGATCTGATTTAAACGCGGTATTATTCAGGTTATCCAGGAACAGTGCCGGATTGCCCTCAATCAGTTCGGCCGCAATCCGCTTCTCCAACTCTTCACCGGTGGCCCCAGCGGTCATCACCTGGGCGACTGTGCCCCGTTGCATCTGATCGAAAGCAAGGCGGACCGGCACGCCTCGATCATAAAGTCCTTGGGCAGCGGCAAAGATGTCACGCAATCCGGCAACGGTACGATCGGGGTTGCAATGCTCGATCAGCAAGCGCGGCTTTTCAGTGGGCGATGGTAGCAACGGTTGAACTTCTTCAGCAGCTTCGATGGCATCGACAATCCTTTTTTCCGCGTTTGCTGTCATGCTGCGTTCGCCCCCGGGTAGAGGGATCCCCCGCGCAGAACGTCATTGAAATCGAAGCCCCATGGGGGACGGGCAATCCGAACGCAGCGCCCCTCCCGTTTCCAGCGCATTGCAGCGTCCAATGCTGCGCTTTCACCAGCGTCGTCGCCATCGGCAAGCACAATCACCTCGCGAACGTCGGCCGGCAATTCAAGAGCGCGAAGCCCTGACGTTGACAGTGCAGCCCAGGTTGGCTCCCCGGTGGCCTGCATACCGGAAAGCGCTGTCTCGATGCCCTCGGAGATCATCAGTCGATCACCGACCGAACCGAGGCGAACAGCGCCACCACGACACGGACCAAGCATCATTTTGTCCGGCCTGACCGGCGCCTTGTTGCGGCCGTCGCGTGCGAGAAATGTCCTGTGCACCGCAATCGCTGTGCCGTCAGTACCTCGCGTCACCAACGCCACCATGGCGGGCCAGCGTTTCCCGCTTGGGTGTTTAATTGCGGCATGGAAGCGAAGCGCTTCAGGGACAGGCACAACTATGTTGCGCTGGGCGAGATACGTTTCGACGAGGGTCCCGGCAGCGATGGCCGTCGCGCTCCATAGGCGTAGCGCGGCTTGCGTGCGCTGTTCTTCGCGTTGACCCGGCAAGCGAATCGCAACCGTTAGCGACCCGGCTCCCTTGCCGCTCTGCTGCTTGGTGCTACCCCAAAGTCCGCGCATCTTTAGCGCGGCGATCACGCCAAGCTGCGCGCATCCGGCATGACAGCGCACCAGCACCTTGCCATCATCACAATCGACAATCGACAAGCTCGGCTCACGATCCTCATGGGCCGGACACCGCGCCATCCAAGCCGCACCTGCCTTGCGACCGCCGAGCGCCTTAGCGATGGCTTCCGCGCTCATCAATGCCCCCTGGCACTATTAGTCTGCTCGGAGAGCTTCACCTCGATCGCGGGCAACCGATCGATCCAGGCACGCAAACTGAGTAAGCGCCGAGCCAATTGACGATGGCTCAACGGTGTACGGCACGCGCTCGATTTGCAAAACGAGCTTGAGCGCGACGCGGCATTGCCGATCGTGGCCGATCGGACGATGCGAGAGGCGCGCTTGTGCGAGAAATATTGGTCTCTTTTATATTGACATATGTCTCTCAACACGATAGTATCGCCTTAATCCCGTTCGCCGTGAAGGACATCAGCCGGTGACGCTGGCTGATTGGAACGGGATGCGGTGCCCGCGGGTGGCGGCTCGTCACCGCTGCTCCCGGGCGGCCTGGGCATCAGCCTGCCGGCACTATGACCGGCGCGCGAGGTGCATCGCTGGATGTGCCACACCGGCTGGCGGGGAACCCGCCGCGTGTGTCACGAAGCCTGGCCCAGGTTGAGCCTTGGGATGAATAGTCTCATTGGCACAGAGCCGTGGTGGAACGCCGATTGGCGAGCGCGCTTTGCAAAGCGCGCGCCGCACGCAAGTGCGGTGGATACGGACCCGCGTCGATCGGCGTTCCGCTTCCTTTTCTTCTTTCGTACAGAGCATGACCCGGAAAAGTGGATACCGGTTTTCCGATAAAGGTCATGCTCCACTTAAAACGTGGCTCAAAGCACGGATCGTGAGGCTACCGGCATCCACCGCCGGCATTCTCTGGCGAAGATCGGTGCGGAGAGCGAAGAAATTCTTGCCGCTTGAACAGCAACTCGGGTGCGAACCGCATCGCGAGAACGATCCTTCATGTCGTCATTGCCGGGCTTGACCCGGCAATCCATACGGCGGCCCAGCATGGACCACCGGGTCAAGCCCGGTGGTGACGAAGAAGGTGATAGACACTTCGCTGTTTGACATCGTGGATAGGAAAGATGCGCCTGCACCGGGGCGTGGCGGCAATTTACCGACCGGTAACGACATTCCCGCAAACTTCTGTTTGAGAGTTTGGGGCTCGAATCATGGCCTATATTTTGCCGCGCGTGCTCATTGCCTGGAGCACAACCTGCCTGATCATGAATACCTTCACCGCCATCGACCCGCTGGTCTTTTACGTTGCCGGCGGGGTTTGGTCGTTGGTCGTGCTGATGGCCTTCAGCTACATGCACAACCTGCGTGAGCAACCAGACGGTGAGCCCATCCGCGCCATCGCGCCGGTTCAGATACCCGCCGAATAACGCCCGCCTTCGCGCTCAGGCTCGCCCAGCACGATTCCAGCCGCGGATGCGGTCGCCATAGACATCGAAGCCCGCCGGCGTAACGATGACGGTGTCCTCGAGCTTGATAAAGCCGCGTTGCGGATGCTTCAGCGTGGTCTCGACCGAGATGACCATCCCCGTTTCGAGCGGGCGTTCGGCGTCATAAGCGTCGTACGGAACGGGTCCCGAATTGGTCAGGCGCGGCGCCTCGTGGCTGACCAGCCCCATGCCGTGCGCCAGGAATTCGATGTGGTTGTGCAGTTTGGACTTTTGCAGCGGCACATTCGCCGCCGCGTAGATTTCCTTGCCGAGCGCGCCGGGGCGGATCGGCTTCATTGACGCCTGCTCGATGGTTTCGACCTCGGCAAGCAGATCGACCAGTTCTGCATCCGGCTCGCCGATCACGCCCATGCGGCATACGTCGCCAATATAACCGTGGTAGTTGCCGCCGGAATCGAGCGAAAGCACATCGCCTTTATTTTGCCAGCGCTGGTCGGACGGCGCGCGGTTGAGGCTGGGACCTGCGGTGATCAGACAATAATCGAAGGTCAGACCGCGCATGGTCTCTTCACGGCGCAACGCTTCGGTCAATTCATTCTTGGTTGCGCCGGGACCGAAATTCTTGAAGACCGTCTCCATGGAGTCGATCACGGCGTCGGAGGCGATTTTCAGCTTTTCCAGTTCCTCAGGCGTCTTGATCGCGCGGAGCCGCTCCAGAACAAACAATGCGTCCTTGATCTCGGCGTCAGGGAAGGCCTTGCGAAGAACGCCAACGGAGTCGGCGGGAATGAAGGATAGTTCCGCACCGATACGTTTGGCTTTCGGAGCGAGCTTGCGCAGATAGTCAACGGCTTTCTCCGTGGTGTCGACGGAGCCGGAGTTTTTGACGTTGAGTTCGGCAACCCAGAACGGTTTCACCTCATTCTGGAAATTCTCCATGCGGTGGCCGAAGAAACCGGCCTTATCGGGCTGACCCTTGGCATAGACGAACACCGGCAAGTAGCGGCTCAGCCCCATCGCATCCATGGACTCAAAGAAGAACGCACGGTGGCCGCCGAGCAGATATTGGACATTATGCTTGGAGGTCGCGACCAGGACATCGATGCTCGATTCATCCATCAAACGATCAAGCCGTGCGGTATCGAACGGAGCTAGGTGCGATCGCTTGGTGACGTCGAGCATGATGAATCTCCTGATTTCGCGGGAACTCTGTTTGTTGAGGATAAGCCTACCAAATCTGCGGCCGTTGATGAACCCGCTTGGGAGCCATTTAGCTGCACCCTCCCCGGCGTCAAACGACCGAAATCCGTGTTTGCCGGGAAGCCGGATTGGGCCCTTACTCGGTGCTAAGGCATCCCACAACTCGGGATTGAGATACAGAATATTTATGCGAAATTTACGCGCCGAACGTCCGGATTTACGGCCCTACTATGGATAATGGATTTCTTTTCATCTTCCGGAAATATATCCGCGCCGCTATAGAGTAAGACAGGACGGGGGCCCGGCGTTAATTGACGCCTTGCTAGCTAACCGCGGACGCACAGAGGGAAGCCCGTGGAATTGAAAACGAATCCTGCCGGCCGCCTGGGCCGTCGCGGGAAGTTTCTTATGGCGGGTGGTGCGGCATTTGTGATTGCCGGCCTCGCCTATTGGTATTGGTCACAAGGCCCGGATCCGGCGCACGCGGCGCGAAGCCGGGCCGCCGTTCCTGTCAGTATCGCTACAGCCTCCCGGCAGGACGTGCCGATCTATCTGACCGGCCTCGGCACCGTGCAGGCCCTCTATACGGTCGCTATCCACGCCCAGGTCGACGGCAAGCTACAGGACGTGTTCTTCAAGGAAGGCCAGCCGGTCAAAAAAGGCGACATCCTCGCCAAGATCGATCCCCGCCTCTATCAGGCCGCGCTTGATCAGGCCAAGGCGCGCAAGGCGCAAGACGAAGCCACTCTTGTCGCGGCGCAGAAGGATCTCGCCCGCTACCAGGCGCTGGTTCTGAAAAATGCCGAGACTCAACAGAATCTCGATTTGCAGCAAGCCAAGGTTGAGCAGAACAAAGCCGGGATCGATGCCGACGTCGCGGCGATCGAAACTACGCAAACCAATCTCGACTATACCGATATCCGGGCAACCACTGATGGCCGCATGGGCGTCCGGATGGTCGACCCGGGAAATATCGTTCACGCCAACGATCAGGGCGCGATCGCTATCCTGACGCAGACAGAACCTACCGCTGTTACTTTCACCTTGCCCGCGCAAACGCTTGAAGATGTTCGCGCCGCCATGGCGAGTGGCGATGTTCAGGTCGCTGCCTATGATCGAGACAATGTGCGCCTGATCAGCGCCGGCAAGCTCGCAACCATCGACAATCTGATCGATCAGACCACGGCGACCTACCGTCTCAAAGCAATGTTCTCGAACGAAGACGAAAAGCTGTGGCCGGGCGAATTTGTCAATGCCCGCCTGCTTCTCACGACACGCAAGGACGTTGTGGTGATCCCGCCGCTGGCGGTGCAGCGTGGACCGCACGGGTTGTTCACCTGGATTGTGAAGCCGGATAACACCGTCGAGGCACGACCGATCCAAATCAGCACGACAACCGGTGATAGGACCATCGTGACGTCCGGCGTCTCCGACGGCGACCGCGTTGTGACCGATGGGCAGTACAAGCTTCAGATCAATTCGCCGGTGACGATTACCGCGCCGCCGACAGCGTCCGCCCAAGGCGACGCATCGTGAGCATTTCTGAACCTTTTATCCGAAGGCCGATAGCAACTACGCTGCTGATGGCCGCTGTTGCGTTCGTTGGCATCGTCTCGTTCCCGTCGTTGCCGGTCGCGCCGCTGCCACAAGTCGACTTCCCGACCATTCAGATCACGACGATCTGGACCGGGGCCAGCGCCGAGACCATGGCGACTTCGGTCGCCTCGCCGCTTGAGCTTCAGTTTGGTCAGATCGCCGGCATTACCCAGATGACGTCGCAGAGTTCACTCGGCGCATCGACCATTGTCATCCAGTTTGATCTCGATCGAAACATAGATTCCGCGGCGGGAGACGTGCAAGCGGCCATAACGGTCGCGACAAAACAACTGCCGCAGACACTGACGACACCCCCGGCCTACAAAAAGGTCAATCCGTCGGACACGCCGGTGCTTCTGCTTTCGGTGCATTCGGACACCGTGCCGATCACCGACGTCGATGATTACGCAAATATTTATTTGGCGCAGCAGATCTCGCAGGTCAGCGGTGTCGCCCAGGTTTCCGTGTTCGGCGACCAAACCCCGTCGATCCGCGTTCAGGTCGATCCCGCGAAGCTTGCAGCCAACGGCATTACGCTCGAGGAAATTCGCAGCAACGTGGTCACGTCAACAACCAACGCGGCCAAAGGCACCATCAATGGCGACCACATAAGTTTCACAATTGCCGCGAACGACCAGATTACCGACGCCGATCAATTTAACGACGTGATCCTTGCTTATCGCAATGGCGCGCCAATCCGGGTCCGCGATGTCGGCCAAGCAATCCGAGCGCCAGTCGACCGCACGGTCATGGCGTATCAAAATAATCAGGAAGGCGTCATTCTTGCGGTCTTCAAGCAGCCCGGCGCCAACGTCATCGACACCGTCGACCAGATCAAGGCGGAAATTCCGGCCCTGACAGCGCGTATTCCACCGGCGGTTAAAGTCGAAACGATCCTCGATCGAACCGTCACCATCCGCGCCTCCGTCGCCGATGTCGAATTCACGCTGGTCCTCACCATCGGACTCGTCGTGCTGGTGATCCTGCTGTTCCTGCGCAATTTCTGGGCGACGCTCATTCCCAGCATCACAGTACCGCTCGCAATCTCCGGCTCTTTCGCGGCGATGTATTTGATGCACTTCAGCATCGACAACCTGTCGCTGATGGCGCTCACTATTGCGGTCGGCTTCGTGGTCGACGACGCCATCGTCGTGGTCGAAAACATCTACCGCCATGTCGAGCACGGCGAGCCGCCGTTCACCGCGGCGCTAAAAGGCTCGCGCGAAATCGGCTTCACGGTCGTGTCGATTTCATGTTCGCTGATCGCGGTGTTCATTCCGCTCTTGCTGATGAGCGGCATCATCGGCCGTCTGTTCCGCGAATTCGCCCTGACGGTCACTGCGTCAATTATAGTCTCGGCGGTCGTCTCGCTGACGCTAGCGCCAATGATGTGCTCGCGCTTCATGAAACGCGAACCTGAAACTCATAGCCGCATCCATCAGATCATCGAGAGCGGCTTCGTGGCGATGGTCAGATTCTACGAGCGCACCCTCGATATCGTCCTGCGCCACCAGCCGATCACACTTTGCGTATTTTTCGCGACCATGGCGCTGACCGCAGTCATGGCGGTCATGATCCCGAAGGGCTTTTTCCCGATTCAAGATACCGGTCTCGTTCAGGGATTTGGTGAAGCAGCCCAGCCGACGTCGCCGGATGAAATGATGCGCCTGATGCAGAAGCTGGGCGACGTCATTCTCGAGGATCCGGATGTCGAGTCTTTCGGTTCGCAAACCGGCAGCACCGGCAGCGCGCAATCGGCCAACACCGGCCGCTACTTCCTGACGCTGAAGCCGCGGGACGAAAGAAAGCTCAACGCATCGCAGATCATCGACCGGTTGCGGCCGCAGCTTGCCAAAGTCCAAGGCGCCGCCCTCTTCCTGCAACCTTCCCAGGACATCAACGTCGGCGCGCGGATCGCCCGCGGCAGCTTCCAGTACACGCTTCAGGACACCAATATCGACGAGTTGAATGAGTGGTCGCAAAAGCTGCTTGAAAAGCTCAAGACATTGCCGCAGCTCGCCGACGTCACCAGCGATTTGCTGGCGAATGCGCCGCGCCTGCAAATCACGATCAACCGCGATCAGGCTTCGCGCTTCGGGATTTCCGCCCAGGCGATCGACGATACGCTCAATGACGCCTTCGGCCAGCGCGAGATCACCCAATACTTCACTCAATTGAAGACTTATTTCGTCGTCCTCGAGATCCTGCCTGAGTTGCAACGGGACCTGTCAACGCTCGACCGTCTCTACGTGAAATCGCCCCTCACCGGCGGCGCCGTGCCGTTGTCGACACTGGTCAGCGTGGACAGCAACGGCATCGGTCCGCTGCTGATCTCCCATCAGGGCCAGTTTCCGGCGGTAACCATCACGTTCAACCTGGTGCCTGGCGTCGCGCTCGGGCAAGCGGTGGAGGCCGTCAACCAGGCATCGCGCGAAGTCGGCATGCCGGCTGCGATCATTCCTACTTTCCAGGGCAATGCCCAGGCATTCCAGACATCGCTGCGCAGCGAACCGGCGCTAATCGGCGCCGCATTGATCGTGGTCTACATCATCCTCGGCGTGCTCTACGAAAGCTTCATCCATCCGCTGACGATCCTGTCTACCCTGCCGTCGGCCGGCGTGGGCGCCCTGCTCGCCTTGAACCTCGGCCACATGGATCTTTCCGTCATCGGCATCATCGGCATCATTCTCCTGATCGGCATCGTCAAGAAGAACGGCATCATGCTGGTCGACTTCGCTATCGCCGCTGAACGTGAGCACCACAAGCCACCGCTCGAAGCCATCCGGGAAGCCTGTTTGCTGCGTTTCCGCCCGATCCTGATGACAACCGCGGCCGCGATGCTGGCCGGCATACCGCTCGCCATAGGCAACGGCTCCGGCTCGGAAATGCGCCAGCCGCTCGGCTACGCCATGGTCGGCGGTCTGGCCCTGAGCCAAGTGCTTACGCTTTATACGACGCCGGTGGTCTATCTCTATCTTGACCGGCTACAGACGTGGCTGTTCGGCGACAAACGCGGCCCGATCGAGGAAACAGAAGAACCGGTTCACGCCGTCGCCGCCGAGTAGACTGGGCGACGAGTTGCAGGTCGCATTATCCCCAGAGCGTTGTGCTGGCCAGTCGTGCGCCCTGCACCATTGCGTCCAACTTCGCCCACATGATGCTTGGATGCACACGCCGATAGAATGGTCCCTGGGCAAAGCCGCAATCGGTGCCGGCCATAACGTTCTCACGCCCGACCAGCTTGGCAAGCCGGACGATGCGCTCGGCGACAAGTTCCGGGTGCTCGACGACATTGGTTGCATGACTGATCACGCCGGGAATGAGGATTTTGCCTTCGGGAAGCTTCGCGCTTTCCCAAACCCGCCATTCATGCTCGTGGCGCGGATTGGCACCCTCCAACACGAAGGCCCCGACTTTCATGC